>Ga0307476_10002294_pt1 | contig 11418 bp, 3 predicted proteins | sample atmos_gasesECM2C_2_FD_203314 | JGI IMG/M metagenome (GOLD analysis project Ga0307476, IMG submission 203314) | Hardwood forest soil microbial communities from Morgan-Monroe State Forest, Indiana, United States - atmos_gasesECM2C_05 | ecosystem: Environmental > Terrestrial > Soil > Temperate... | reverse complement strand
TCTTGATCAACCCGCTATATACAATGTATCGATCCTGCCCCGGCCGCCCCGGCCCGGCCACCCACACCGTCCCTTCCCGCGGCGCCGTGAAAGACGCCGGCTTCCCCGGCGCCTCCCCTACGAGCTGCCCCGCCCCCGGCACGCCGTACGGCCGCACGCTGACCCCGCAGCCGCCGGTCAAAACCGCCGCCGCGAGCACCATGATCCCCGCCACGCTGCGCACAACTTGCCCGCCAATGTTTTCCATAATCATCCGATCGTATTGAACGCCAATCCGAATTTCGATGCCGTCCGAGATTGTCGCGTCAAGGCTCCGACGTTGCCACTGGCCAAGCGACATTTACCATTTGCGCGATGGACCTGAAGACGGCCCTTGACTTGCACCGAGCCGGCCGGCTGGCCGAAGCCGAGACGGCTTACCGCCAGGTGCTGGCCGATCGCCCATCCGATGCGGTGGCCTGTCATTGGCTCGGCATGCTCCTTCACGCCCGCGGCCGGGCCGCCGAAGCCGACGAACTGCTCAATCACTCCATCCAGCTCGCCGGGGACCGGCCCGACTTCCACAATAACATCGCCCGTCTGCGGTTCGACGCCGGCCGTTATGACCTGGCGCTTGCCCACCTCCGGGCGTCTGTTCGTCTCCGACCCGATCATGCCCAGACTCATTACAACCTTGGCGCGGCATTCGAGCGAATCGGCAAATTTTCCGATGCGCTGCCCAGCTACGACCGCGCCATCGCCATCGACCCACGCTATCCCGAAGCTCATACGAGCCGCGGCAATACGCTATGGAAGCTCGGGCGCGCCGAGGATTCGATCGCCGCCCATCGACGCGCGATCGAGCTTCGGCCCGGCTTCGCCGAAGCATACAACAACCTCGCCCTGCCGCTGGCCGATCAGGGGCGTCTGGACGACGTCCTCGAATGCTATCAAAAGCTCGTCAGCCTTCGTCCCGATCATCCGCCGTACCACAGCAATCTGCTGTTGACGATGCAGTTCGATCCGCGATTTTCGAGGCAGCAGCTATTCGACGAGGCAAAGCACTGGTCGCAGCGCCACGCCGAGGCGCTCGCGCCGCGCGAGCCTGAATATCACAACGATTTGACGTCTGATCGCCCGCTGCGGATCGGCTATGTATCGGCCGACTTCCGCGATCATCCCGTCAATCGCTTCTTCGAGCCGCTCCTGGCCGCACATGACCGAGGCGGCTTCGAGACATACTGCTACGCCGCGGTCAAGGATCCCGACGGGGCGACCGCCCGTCTGCGTTCGATCGCCTGCCACTGGCGAGACGTTGCCCGAATGTCGGACGAAGACGCCGCGGCCCTGGTTCGACGCGATCGCATCGACATCCTCGTCGATCTGGCCGGGCACATGGGTTCCAACCGGCTACTTTTGTTCGCCCGCCGGCCCGCGCCGATCCAGGCAAGCTACCTCGGATATCCCGCAACGACCGGCATGACCGCGATCCAATACCGCATCACTGACGAACCAGCCGACCCGCCTGCCTCCGAGCAGTTTTACAGCGAGCGGCTCGTTCGCCTGCCAACCTGCGCCTGGTGTTACCGTCCATCGGACGGCAGTCCGGGAGTCGCACCGCTCCCGGCCGTCAATCGTGGATATGTCACCTTCGCCGCTCTCAATCGCCCGCTGAAGGTCACGCCGCGGATGATCGAGCTTTGGAAACAGATCCTCCGGGCCGTCCCGCGCTCGAGGCTCCTGGTATCCGCCGGCGCGCTCGATCGCGCCGACGACAGCGTGCGTCAGCGGCTGCTGGGTCACGGCATCGACGCCTCGCGATTCGAGGTCGTGGTCGGCACCGCCCACGACCTGTATCTCCAATACTACAACCGCGCCGACATCGCGCTCGACACGTTCCCCTATCACGGCACCACCACGACCTGCGACGCCCTGTGGATGGGGGTTCCGGTCGTCACGCTGGCCGGCGACGCCCACGTCTCGCGCACGGGCGTAAGCCTGCTCGCGGCGGTCGGCCTGCCGGAGCTGGCCGCGCCAGACGAAGCCCGGTACGTCCAGATCGCCGCGGGCCTGGCCGGCGACCTCGAGAGCCTCGGCGAACTGCGGAGCGAGCTTCGCCCGCGAATGGCCCGCTCGCCGCTGACCGACGGCCCGCGTCTGGCCCGCGCGATGGAAAACGCCTTTCGCCAGATGTGGCGCGCTGCGCGAGACGGGAGAACAGGAGAACAGTAGAGCAGGAGACGAACCGCGGATGACGCGGATTTCACGGATAAGAGCCAGGAAAAAACTCATCATCACTTCCCCATCCGCGCTATCCGCGCCATCCGCGGTCACCCTATTCGAATTTCGGGTTTCGAATTTGAGTCGTCATTCGCCTTTCGTCATTCGACTTTTTCTGGTCTCCTCTCCCCTTTCTCCTCTCTCACCCCCCCATCACCTGTTTAGGTGATTGAAACGCAGGCTTAAACCAAGGTAAAAGTTCGCGGCGTCAAATTAGCTGATCTGTACGGGCTATCGGGTGCCCGCTCGTCCACGGGTTCCCAGAGTCGCACAACTCATTCACGGAGGACCCCATGGCGGGCATCACATCGCACAGGCGCGCGTCCATTTCCGCGGCGGTCGCCGCGGCACTCAAAGGCATCCTGCACCAGGCCCGCCGGCGGCTCACCGCCGAGCCGGCGACGCCGGCCGTCGCCTGCGAACGGCTGGAGGAACGCCGGCTGTTTACCTGGAGCGCGGGCGGAGGCGACGACAGCGTCTTCCACGGGGCGGAGATCGACCACACCATCTGTCCTCCCCCGATCGCCGAGACGCCGTCGCCGGGTGATTCCGAGCTAACCGCCAACCTCGGCGGGGCCACCCTTGCGCCGGTCCGCTACGGGGACGGCCAGCCCTTTATCGGGGCCACCGACCTCTGGTCGGACGCCTTCGGCGCGCCCTGGGGCCAGAGCCGCACGTACGCTCCGGCGGCTTACAGCGGCAACTCGGCCTACCAGCATTTGCAGGAGTGGAACGGCAACCGCTGGGTAGACAACCAGGTCCCGCAGTTGATCCTGGAGACCACGCCGGTCGAGGACTATAGCTACGTCGAGGATAACGGCGGGTCGGCCGACACGATCTACGTCATTCCCTCTCCGCCCGCAGGCTTAAGCTACCAGTACACCGTCGTCGCCATGCTGAGCGGGCTGAACGACCTGTTCTTCGACCAGACCAATCCCAGCAGCTCGCCCACCGGTCCCTTTACCAACCGCGGCCCCAACAACGAAACCCTGGTCCACGACGGCTCGGCGGGCGAGTACGTCCTGACCGACACCAGCGGCGACCAGATCCACTTCTACGACTTTGGCGCCTCCGAGACCTACGAGAAGGGCCAGTTCAAGGAGTGGGTCAGCCCCAACGGCAGCACTTTCACCGCGACCTACAACTCCTCCGGATCGGATGAGGGCAAGCTCAAGAACGTGGTGCTCACCAACGGCTCCAGCGGCGCCCTGGAGACCTGGGCCTATTCGTACCTCCCTTCAACCGACGCCAACGCCGGGCTGCTCTCGTCGGTCCAGTATTTCACCGCCGCGTCTTCCACCGTCCCGGTCCGCCAGGCCGTTTACACTTACTACGACGGGACCACCACCGGCGGCAACCTGCACGACCTGCAAAGCGAGACGACGGAAGACGGCAGCGGCAACGCGCTCTCGGTCAACTTCTACCGCTATTACATCAGCGACTCGGCGGCGGCGACCCTCGACCCGAGCTACTCGACCGACCTGGACGACAACGGATACGTCGGCGGCCTCAAGATGGTCTTCGGGCCGGATGCCTATTCCCGCCTGCGGCTCAACGGCATCGATCCCACCGCCAACGACCTGTCCGACTCCAGCCTCGAACCGTACGCCAACAACGTCTTCGAGTACGATGGCTACGACCGCGTGACCAAGGAGGTCGCGCAGGGGGCCGGCTGCACCTGCACCAGCGGCAGCCTGGGACAGGGAACCTTCACGTTCCAATACTTCTTCAACAGCTATACCCCCGCCGCGGACTACAACGCCTGGGAATTCAAAACGATCGTCAGCACCAAAAACGAGTACGGCGACACGCTGGCCACCAACACGGTCTACACCAACTTCGACCAGCAGACGATGCTCAACATCTTCACCGATGTGAGCGACGCGGCGAGTCCCGGCCTGGACGGCAAGTCGTGGGCCACCTACTACCGTTACGACTCCCACGGAGCCCTCCTGTTCACCGCCAGCCCTTCGGCCGTCAACCTGCCGTCCACGCTGAGCAGCATCGAGATCATCGGCAGCGTCCCCAACCCGTTCGACCTGGTCGGCTACGCGGGGACCGGAAGCACGACGTACGATTACCTCAATTCCAGTACCGGCCTGATTGCCGGAAGCTCGTATTACAGCACGGGCTTCCTGGCGGAGACCGATGTCCAGCAGGGCACATCGGGAACGGCCATCATCACCGAAGACCGCGACTACGCCACGCACACCGACTCGACGACCGATCCCAACGCCCCGGCGTTGATGTACCTGCTGGCGGATGACACCCTGTACGGCTCCGCCGGCGGCGACCCCCGCGTCACCAGCTTCGCCTACACCCTCAGCGGCAGCAGCAACCACGTCACCGCCGAGACCACCACCTTCCCGCCGATCCCTTACACCCAGGACGGCCCCGCCTCCAGCAGCACCGACACCGCCCACGCCGATACCGTCACGGATGATTATGATTCGTATGGCCGCGTCAGCAGCGAAACGGATGGCAACGGCAACGTCACCGACTTCAGCTACGACACGCTCACCGGCGCCCTCGGCCAGGAAATCCAGGACCCCGGCACCGGGCACCTGGCCCTCACCACCAACATCGTCAACGATGCCCTGGGCCGGCCGCACGAGGTGACCAGCCCCAACGGCAACGTCACCGTCTACGTCTACGACGACATCAACCACGCCGTGCGGATCTACCCCGGCTGGAATGCTTCGACCGACACCACCACCGGCCCGGTCGAGATGCAGGACCAGTACATGCCCACCCCGGCAGTGGGGGCATCTTTCAGCTCGTCAAGCTACACCACGATTTATGACGAGACGCTGACCGAGCAGCCGACCAGCTCGATCTCGCTGGGATCGGACAGCCTGCCCAACGGCGGCGAATCGATCGGGACGATCGAGAGCCTCAGCCGCACGCTGACCAACAACGCCGGGCAGACGGTCGAGGTGGATGACTACTTCTCGCTGTCAGGGGTGAGCTACGCGGCGGGTCCGGCCCACCTGGGCAGCTCGAGCAACAACAGCTCCGCCGGCAATTATTACGCCACGCAGTTCGGCTACGACAGCATGGGGAACCTCAACCGCACGGCGATGCCCACCGGGACGATCTACCGCACCGAGTTCGACCGCCTGGGGGACGCGGTGAGCCACTGGGTGGGGACCAACGACACGCCGTCCAGCGGGTGGTGGTCGCCGACCAACAACACCAGCCCCGCGAACATGGTCGATACCGAGGATGATGGCTACGACAACGCCGGGGCGCCCATAGCGCCGAACGTTTCGGAAGTTTCCGGGGGAAGCCTGAGCGGCACGGACTACTACGTGACGATCACCTGGGTGACCTCCGGCGGGGAATCTCCCGCCGGGGCGGCCAGCGTCTACAGCGTGGACGACAACAACCTGCTGGTGGTGACTCCAACCGGCGTGCCATCCGGCGTCAGCGAGTACAATGTCTACGTCTCGACGGCGCCGGGGCAGGAACAATTGCAGAATTCCAGCCCCGTCTCGACCAGCTCATCCTGGACCGAGCCGACCGGCGGGCTGGTCAGCGGCGCCCTGGCCACCTACAGCGGCGTGGGGGATGGCAACCTCACGCAGGTCATGCAGCACCCCGGCGCCGCCGACCCCGACCGCGTCAGCCAATTCCTCTACGACTTCCGCGACCGCCTGGTGGCCGAGAAGGACGGCGTGCAGGCCAGCGAGGACACCGCCACCCACCGCCCCATCTACTACTGGCTGCTGGACAACCAGGGCGAGATCACCGCCGCGTACCAGTTCGACGGGGACAACCTCAACCTCAATTCCTTCGCCAGCACCGCGGTCACCGACTCGACGCCCACCAGCGGCTCCTCGAACCTGCGCGCCTTGACGCAGTACCAGTACGACGACCAGGGCCGCCAGTACGAGCAGCAGGTCTTTTCCGTGACGCCGTCGGGTTCGAGCGCGGGGACGGTGTCGACCGACTCGCTCAACAGCTTCTACTGGTACGACCACAACGGAAACATTTTGAAGGTGCTCTCGCCCGGCGGCCTGGTGCAGAAATACGCCTACGACGCGGCGGAGAGGCAGACCATCGCCTACACCACCGACGGCGGCGGCGACACCGCCCCGCTGACCAGCGGCACCTGGACCGACGCCGGGAACGTCACCGGCGATATCGTCCTCTCGCAGGTCGAAACCACCTACGATGCGGACGGCAACCCGACCCTCGTCACCGACCGCGAACGCTTCAACACCGATTCCTCATCCGCCACCGGGGCATTGGGCACGCCGAGCAGCGGGAACGAGGCACGGGTGTATTACTCGGCCGACTATTACGACCCGGCGGACCGCCTGACCGACACCGTCGACTTCGGGACCAACGGGGCCACGGCGATCACCTCGCCGCCGAGCCTGGGCAGTCTGCCGAGCGGCTCGCTGCACACTGCTTACGGGTACGCCGCGGACGATCTTCAGACCATCAGCTTCAATGGCAACCCCACCGGCGGCTCATTCACCCTCACCTTCAACGGGCACACGACCTCATCGATCAGCTATAGCACGAGTTTGACGGCAGCCACGGTGCAGTCAGCGCTGGCCGGATTGACCGGCGTGGGCAGCGGCAACGTCGCCGTGACCGGGCCCAACGGCGGGCCGTTTGTCGTCCGGTTCATGGGATCGCTTTCGGGTGTCCAGCAGCCGCAGATGACCGACTCGAGTTCTCTCACCGGAGGGACTTCTCCTACGGTCTCGATCGTGACCAGCCAGCCCGGCGGGGATGACGGACTGGTTCACACCGTCACTGATCCCCGCGGCATCGTCGCCTTGACCGATGCCGACATGCTGGGACGGACCACGGCCAGCATCGCCGCGTTCAGCACCGGCGTTCCTTCCAGCGCTTCGGATCAGACCACGACTTACACCTACGACGGCGAGGATCACGTGCTGACGCAGACGGCGGTGATGCCGCCGGGCGGGGTCAATCAGACCACGCAGTGGGTCTACAACGCCACGCCCAACGGCGGGTACGAGCTGCACTCTCACGATGTGCTGAGCAAGATCGAGTATCCCGACCCGACGACCGGCAGCCCCAGCACGTCCAGCTCCAACGACCAGAGCTTTTCCTACAACGACCTCAACCAGCAGGTCTTCGCCTACGTGGACAGCAACCTGACGACGCACATCTACTCGTTTGACGTGCTGGGCCGGCTGACCGGCGACAGCGTCTCGACCTTCAGCGGCAGCGTGGACACTTCGGTCCGCAGCCTGGTCTACTCGTACGACACCAACGGGCAACTCTCGACCGCCGGCAGCTATTCGGGCACGAACGGGAGCGGCACGCTGCTCAACCAGGTCGAGGAACAGTACAACGGGCTGGGCCAACTGACCGGCGAGTGGCAGAACCCGAGCGGCGCGGTGAACACCTCAAGCTCGCCGCAGGTGCAGTACCTGTACAACGGTTTGAGCGGGACCACGTCCGACGGGCGTCCGACGGGGATGATCTATCCCAACGGCCGGCAGTTGGATTACGTCTACAACTCGGGACTGGACAGCAATATCAGCCGCGTTTCGTCGATCAATGATGACGCCGGGAGCGGCTCGGGGGCCTTGCAGAGCTACGCTTACCTGGGCCTCGATACGATCGTGCAGCGGACGGACGGGAACGGGAGCGCGCTGTCTTACCTGCACCAGAGCGGCGACACGCTTTCGAGCAGCGACGGCGGCGACCAGTACACCGGCCTCGACCGCTTCGGACGGGTGATCGACCAGAACTGGGTGAACACCTCGACCGGGACGAGCACCGATCGCATCCAGTACGGCTACGACGCGAACTCGAACGTTCTCTACGAGAAGAACCTGGTGAACAGCGCGATGAGCGAGTTGTTCTCGGCATCGAACGCGACCGCGCCCAATTCGCAGTACGATGCCCTCAACCGCTTGCTGGGCTACATGCGGGGAACGCTGTCGAGCAGCGGCAGCAACGGCCCGGCGCTGGACACCGTATCGAGCCCGAGCCAGACGGAAACGTGGACCTACGACGCCGTTGGCAACTGGACGGCGTTCGACAACAGCGCTACCAGCAACCAGACGCGTTCGACAAATGCCCGCAACGAGATCACGGGTATCTCCGGCGGCGGCGCGACCACCACCCCGACCTTCGACAACAACGGGAATATGACACAGGATCAATATGGAAACAAATACGTCTACGATGCGTGGAACCGCATCGTGAAGGTGGAAAATTCGAGCAGCACGGTGCTGGAGACCTACACCTACGATACGCTGGGGAGACGGGTGACCATCACCCCCGCCTCGACCGGTGTCACCACAAACTTGTTCTACAACACCAGTGGTAACGTGCTGGAAGAACAGCAAAGCGGCACTACAACGACGCAGTACGTGTGGGGCCTCGGCTACGTGAATGACCTTGTCCTCAGAGACGACAACTCGACATCAGGATCGCTGGGCAAATCCAGCAGCGGCCTCGGCCGTCGTCTCTACGTCCAGCAGGATGCCAACTTCAACGTCATCAGCGTGGTGGACACGAGCGGAAGCGTCGTCCAGCGCTTCATCTTCGATCCCGCTGGTTTGAAGCAAACCCTCGACGGCAGTTGGGCCACCGTCACCAGCGACGCCGTGAACATGCTGTATGGCTGGCAGGGCGGCCGCGCCGATCCGATCAGCGGTTTGATTCACTTCTCAATGAATAGCGCGGGCCGTGATTACAGTCCGACCCTGGGGCGCTGGGTAACGACGGACCCGGCCCTGTATATCGACGGCAGCAACCTCTATCAGGCGATGGACTCGAATCCGGTCGCGTACGTAGACCCGGCCGGGCTTTCGTCCGCGGCGATGGCCCCCGGCGCCTACGAGTTGGGATGGCGCACCGCCACTGTCGACGCAACCGTGTGGGTTCCCGGGCTGGATGACCTGGTTGCCGGCGCGGTCGGGATGGCTAGCCTCATGGACCTGGTGACCAGCGCGCAGGTGGCCAACGCCTATGTGGACCTCCGCAAGCCGACCAACCCGCTGTCGGGAACCGCCGAGGCCTCTGCCTCGGCGGCCGATGGAATGACCTACGAACAGTTCATGCATGGAGTGAATCCGGCTAAGCTGTTCACGAAGGATGACGCCAACGACAAAATTGACGATGCCGTGAAGGCGGCCAAGAACGAGGCCAACGCCGGGACCGGGACGGACGCGGTTTTGGACAAGCCGGACGATCCTTGCGATGACACGGTCGACACTCCCGACGGGCGCTGGGTGCCATATCACGACCCCGAGCCCCCTGGGTACAATAACGGTGCCCCACATGGCGATCATTCCGATGCCTTGGTGCACGATGGTGTTCCGCGCGATGAAGCCCCTGCGCCGGATAGGGAGTTGCCGGCGGAGACAAACCTGCGCCGCGGCGGGTACGACGGTGCATTGCATGGGGAGGAGGACCAGCTCGTTCAGGATCTCATGGACGCCGGCCTGCCCGAGGATGTTGCCCGCTCGGTGGCCCGCGACGCAATACAGTCGGAGATCGACGCTCTAAGGAACTCGCCGCCGCCGCGCCCGACAGATCCCGGCGTTCTCGATGGTCTTCCATCTAATCCGATGCACCAGTAGAGATTACGGTTCGCCATTATCGATGGAAAGGTAAATTGAAGATGAGCCAGCCTATTGTCGACTTCGACCAGTGGTGGGAGAAAGAGGGGCGTCATAGTCCCGGCGCCGTCTGGTGGATGGAGAAATTTCGCGAACGTCAGGAACTTCTATATACCACCTTCGGTGCTACTTCGCCGAAAGACAAGGTGTTTGCATTCTTCTGGGATGACGCAAAGATTCGGATCCCGGGCGCGTGCGCTATGACGTTTCCTCCTCGGGATTCGGAGCGATCCGAATGGTTCACGATTACTAACGGGCTTGCGCAGCCTCAATCGCCGCAGGACGTAACCGGACCGGGCGCCGCATCGGGCTATGGGTGGGAATTCGCCCTATTGACTAAAGAAAAGACGCCGTGGCGCACCGACTTGCTCAAGCAACTCATGACCTACGTAAAGATGAGCCGGTCCCTGATTCGCCGCGGAGATCGCATTCCGGTCGGATTCTTTCGGGACAAATTAGGCGATTCGTATCCTTGGATCAAGGCGGTGCACGAGGGCGATCCGACGCCTGTCGGGGAAGCCCGCGCGTTACTGTTTTGGCCGTATATGCAGCACCCGGGCAGCTTTACCACTAGTGTGGGAACCTTTGGGATCATGATCGCCACGACCATTACAGGCACCGAATGGGAAATGGCGAAGCAAACTTCTTCCGTCCATCTGCTCCTGCTCTTGTTTCGGGCGGGGATCGGCCAGATGAGCGATCCAGATCGACGACCAGTGACGGAAGACGCGAAATGGTTAGATGAGTGGCACCGTATTCGTAGCTTGGCGACTGTCGAGGCCGAGCGGTTGCTCGCGGATTATGCAGTTTGAAGCATAGCGAATGGTCAAAAACCTCAGCCGAGGCTCAAACGGTCTTAACAAGGCGTGCACAAGATGGTCAATCCCCGGCCTTGCGGCCGGTGAATTCTTTCTCAATTGAATAGTGAACCTTCTCGCGTCGAGGCGTGCGCGAGGGGCCGGGCCGAAAGACGGGCGAACCGCGGATGACACGGATGGCCGCGGATATCGAATTCCGATCCGTGTAATCCGCGCCATCCGCGGTTTGATCTCCTCCCGGTACGTTTGGTCATGATGCGTGGAACCGCATCGTCAAAGTCGAGAACTCCTCGAGTACCGTGCTCGAAACCTACACGTATGATGCGCTGGGCCGGCGGGTAACCATCACCCCCGCCTCGACCGGCGTCACGACAAGCTTGTTCTACAACACCAGTGGTAACGTCATCGAGGAACAGCAGAGCGGAACCACCACCACTCAATATGTGTGGGGTCTGGGTTACGTCAACGATCTGGTCCTGCGGGATGACAACAGCACGAGCGGCTCGCTTGGCAAGAGCAGTTCCGGTCTCGGTCGCCGCCTCTACGTCCAGCAGGACGGCGACTACAACGTCACCAGCGTGGTGGACACGAGCGGAAGCGTCGTCCAACGCTTCATCTATGACCCCTACGGCGTCAAAACCACGCTGGACGGCAGTTGGGGCGTTGTCACCACGGATAGCGTGAACATGCTTTATGGGTGGCAGGGAGGCCGCGCCGAT
>Ga0307476_10002292_pt1 | contig 11422 bp, 7 predicted proteins | sample atmos_gasesECM2C_2_FD_203314 | JGI IMG/M metagenome (GOLD analysis project Ga0307476, IMG submission 203314) | Hardwood forest soil microbial communities from Morgan-Monroe State Forest, Indiana, United States - atmos_gasesECM2C_05 | ecosystem: Environmental > Terrestrial > Soil > Temperate... | reverse complement strand
TTCTTGTCGTAGAAGTCGATCGACAGGATGCCGATCGCCGCGTTCGCATCGGTCGCCGCCAGCAGGCTGTCGCGCAGGTTGTCGGTCGAGACCCGGTCGATGCCCCAGAGCGGGACGGTCGGGGAGATCTTCACGTTGAGCAGCAGCGAGGTCAGCACGGTCGAGCCGGCGGTGTTGTTGCGGATGTAGTACTTGGTGTAGTCGGTCCACGGCATGGCGTTCATCATGTTGCTGCCGGGCGGGGCGATGCCGCCGTTGGCGAACACCAGGTGCGCCGCCTCGGCGCTGATCGACGCCTCCTTCGACGCTGCCTTGGTCGCGAACACGAACGGGACCACCGGGCCGGTGTACTCGGTCACCGTCGTCGATGTCGGGGTGAACCCGCAGGTCGAGGAGTACAGGTCGGAGATGCCGATCGTGATCGGGACGCCGACCGACATCCCCATCGGGTCGATCCGGCAGTTGACCTGGTTGCCGTTGGCGTCGAAGTAGAACGCCCAGCCGCCCTTGGTCTCCGTCGGCGGGTCCTTCATCAGCTTCTTCGTGGGATCGGCCGCGTTCGGCAGGTTCGAGAAGATCGCCGTGACGCCCGCGCACGACGACGCGTTCTGGAACACCGCGCGGTAGGGCGTGGGGGCGGCCGACAGCGACGGCTGCGCGGCGCGCATCAGCGGCCCGAAGTCCGACGAGCCGAACAGCCAGATCATGTTCGGTGTGCCGCCCGAGGTCGGCGCACCGTCGGTGCACAGGTTGATCGGCGCCGTCGGCACCGCGGTCGCGCCCTGCGTGCCGCTGCTCGGCGTCGTCTGCTGCGGCAGCGGTTGATTGTCGTTGCAGTAGCCGATCCGGCCGCAGTTATCGAACTTCTGGCTCGTCGACGTCGTGCACTGGTTGAGGAAGTCGGCCTGCGTGGTCAGCGGCTTCTGCGGCGTGGGGAAGAAGCAGCCCGGCGGGCCCAGCCCGGATTCGACGCACACGTTGTGGTCGCAGACCGGATGATTCTCGAAGTGCTCGCAGTCGGCATTGGTCGAGCACTGCTGGCTCGACGAATCGAGGAGCAGGCTGCATCCGCTGAGCACTCCGCACAGCAGCGCAGCAGCCGCCCCGACCGTCGCCGCGACGGACGTTCTTTCACCCATGGAGAGACCGTACCGAATCAAAAACCGACGGTACAGCTGGATCTCGGAAACTAACCGAACACGCGACGAACCGCACGAAAACCGAGGTGCTCGCGCCGCACGCGGCGTAAGCAGCGTCACCACGCTGAACCATGGCGACCAGTTGGTGTATCAGCTGACACGAAGTGTCGAGGGTGCCGGATGGGCCCCGTGCGCAGATCGCCGTACAGTAACCTCGAACCTCCGCCGGACGTATCGCCGCCATGCGCGCCCTGCCCTGCCTCTGCCTCGGCCTGACCCTCGGCTGCGCCCGCGCCGAGGGAGACCCGAAGCCGGACCCCGAGCGGTCGCGCGAGCCGGCCGCCGCCGAGGGGCCGCTCGTGCTCGAGCTGTTCACGTCGCAGGGCTGCAGCAGCTGCCCGCCGGCGGACGATCTGCTGGCCCGGCTGGCGCGGACCGGCAGCCTCGGCGATCGCCCGCTCGCCCCGCTGTCGTTCCACGTCGACTACTGGAACGACCTGGGCTGGACCGATCCGTATTCATCGCCGGCGTGGACCGAGCGACAGCACCAGTATGCGCAGGCGATCGGAGACGACCGCGTCTACACCCCCGAGCTGGTGGTCGGGGGCGCCGCCGGCATGGTCGGCTCCAACCTCGCGGCCGTGACCGATGCCATCCATCGCGCCGCCCACCCGACCCTGCTCGCTGCGACCGCCCGCTGGGCGGCGGATGCCGTCACCGTGACCGCCACGGCGCCTCGCGATGCCGAGGTCTGGGTGGCGATCTGGGAGGATGGCACCCGGACCCGGGTGGCGCGCGGCGAGAACGCCGGCGAGACCCTGGTGAGCGAGCGGGTGGTCCGGCATCTGCAACGCGTCAGCCCCCCGGGGCAAAACGCCTCCCTTGCGATCCGGCTCGATCCGGCGTGGCACGCCGCCGGGGCGGTGGCGTTCGCGCAGCGAGCCGACCGGCGCATCCTGGCCTCCGCCCTGCTACGTCGCGACGCGCCACCGGCCCGGCCCCGGGCGCCCTGAAGCCCGGGCCTCAGGAACCGGGTCAGACCGGGGTCAGATCGATGCCGCCTTGCGGCCGACCCGCCGATCCTTGCGATCGCAGATGCCGGTGCCATCGAACACCGGCACGTGGCGTGCCCAGGCGTGGCTGCCGCCGCTGCCGGACAGGCCGAGGAAGTAGCCCTTGCGGCCCACGAACAGATCGAGCCGGTTGCCCACGATATGACCGCCCGTGTCATCGGCCATCACGCAGCCGTCGTGCACGTAGCCTCCCCACGGTCCCCGCCCCGGCATCGTGCGGCCTTCGAGCAGCGGCACGTAGAGCCAGGAGCCGAGCTTCACGACCCGGGGATCGACCGCGACGGTGCGGAACGGCTGCAGTGGCTTGCCGCTCCCCGCGGTGCCCCACTGCGCCTGGGTGACCTTGAAGCACGGGCTCCGCTTGCAGTTACAGGCGCCCCAGATGTTGAGCACGCGTCCGTCGTGCAGCTTGCCCGTGCCCTGGACCGCGAGCTGCGAGGCGAACTCCCTGGAGACCTCCGCGATCGGCTCGCACCGGCCGCCGCCACCGTACAGCGTGACCTGGTCCGGCGTGATCGCGGCGAGCTCGGTCTCGGCATCGGTCTCGGCGCTGTCCCGGTTCTGGTTGGCCACCCGCGCGGGCCCGACCTCGTCCTCCCCGATCACGTAGTAGAAGGTGATGGTGAACTGCCCGAGCGGGCGCGGCCCGGTGTCCTCGGCGCGAGGCACGGTGGACGACGGCACCGGCTCGATCACCGGCGGGGCGACGTCCGGGATGTCGCTGTTCGACTGGCAGCCGAAGCCGAGCGCGAGCGGCGCCAGGCAGCGGATTCCATGGACGATTCGATCGTAGAGGTCGGCGAGCAGGTTCACCGCCGAGCGCACGACCGGACGCACGACCGCGGCGACGGCGCTCAGCGCACCGGCGCGCGGGGGATCGCCACCACCGGCGGGCGGTGCGCAATCCGCGGTCACGTCGCGTTCGATCGCGTTCGTCATACGTGCCCGAGCCGACCGTTTCCGCTGGGGCCAAAGGAGTCTAGCCTCGATCCGCCGAGCGCAACGGCGGCGCGGCCGGAAAACTCACTGTCCTGACGGCGGAGATGAGTGGAGTTCTCATGGCCGAACCACGAGGAAGATCCACTCAGAACCGCGCTTGCAGGGTCGCGTTCAGGCCCAGCTGGTGCGCCGAACCTGCCACGTAGGACAGCGTGCACGGCTGCTGGGCGCATGGCGCCGCCACGCGCTCGGCGGTGCGATCGTAGCTGTAGAACAGCTCGACCAGCATGCTGAAGATCCTCGCGAAATCGACCCTGGCCGTCGCCTTGCCGGCGACCTGGCGATCGGCGCTCCCGCCGGGCGGCAGGACGGCGAACTGGGTCGTGACGTTGTTGCTGCGGATGACCGCGGTCATCGGTTGCATCATGTCGGGGATGATGCCGAGGATCCCCTGGGAAGACGTCAAGGTGGCCGGCTTCTCCACACCGGCGATCAGTCCGAGCGTCAGCCAGTCGTCCCAGTTGCGGTCCAGCCCGATCGCGCCGGAGTAGTCCGCGGTCGCGCGGTAGCTGGCCGGGAGTGCCTCCTCGAGCGGCACCCCCGGCAGCGCGTGCAGCAGGAAGCCGGCATCGCGGTAGCTCAGGTCGAGCCGGAGCCGGAGCCGATCGAGCTTCACCCGGACGTTCAGGTCGCCCGCCTTGCCGTACTGAAGGGTCGTCTGTCCGGTCGCCCCCGGGTCGGCCAGGGTCTGCCCGAGCACGGTGAACTCGGCTTGTGCCAGCCATGCCAGCCCACCGGGATATCGCTCCGGGGCGAACAGGTCGCTGATCGCCTCGCCGTGAAACTTGTAGAGCTGGTAGTCGATCGACGACCGCAGCGGCATCCCGCGGTGGATCGATGCCTGCACCGAGCCGCCGAACAGCCGGATCTTCTCGCGCTGGAAGCCCGGTAGATCGTTGTAGCCGCGATCGAAGTAGCCGCCGTTGGCCTCCAGCCGCAGCATCGGCACCGGGTCGAAGCCGGCGCCGCCGAGCACCGCCAGCGCGGATCGCTCCACGCCGTTCTTCGGATCCATCAGGGTCGCGCTCTTGGCCCCCGCGAACGCGTACGCGCGCGGGGTGTCGAGCTGCAGCTTGAGCCCCGGGCCCGAGGCCGTCGTCGTGCGGCGCGTGTACTCGGGGCTACCACCCCAGGATAACCGGTAGGAGTAGCCGAGCCGGAACCGGTCGGCCGATACCGGGAATGCGGTCAGGCTGATCCGGGTCGGATCCTTGTGGCTGGGGTCCTTCCAGTCGCTGACCGTGATGTACGAGCCGTCGTCCGCCAGCCCGAGCGAGGTCTCGCCGAGGTGGTCGATCCGGAGCACCAGCGCGCCCTCGGCCTGGAGGTGGCCGCTGCGGTAGTCGCGGTACATGATCGCGTGCGACAGGGTCTCGAAGCCCGAGTACCGCGTGTCGTAACCGTCGAAGAACAGCACGCCGAGCGAGCTCGGAGTGCCGAACCGCCAGCCCGGCACGCTCGGCAGGGTCTCGCCCGGCCTCACCAGCATGTTCTCGTTGGTGAGCGTGAACGCCAGCCGGGTGTCCATGAACCCGCTCGCGCCCCGGACCTCGCCGGTGTCCTCGCTCACCGCGGCGTCGCGCTCGGCAGCCTCCCGGGAGGCACGCTCGACCGCGTCCCTGGCCGCGCGCTCGGTCAGGATCCGGGCGACCTCGCGATCGACCAGCTCGCGGAGCTTGGCCTCGTCGATCGCGGGAGCCGGCGCGGGGGCGGGGGCCGGCGCGGTCGCCGGGCCGGGGCCCCGGCTGGCCTCGGCCGGCCACGGAGGCTCGGCCGGCTGCGCGTGGGCGATGCGCAGCGCGTCACCCGGGATGACCGGGATGGGGAGTCCAGCGGCGATGACCGCCGCGAACACGACGGCTCGAATCGATCCTCGCACGCAACTCTCTTAAGACAAGCGCGTGTGACACACCTAGGGCCGCGCCGGGATTTCAGCGTGCCGACCGGCGGCTCGCGCGGAAACTTGTGCTTTACTGCGCGGCGTCATGCCACGCGCGAAGATCGTCTGCACGCTGGGGCCTGCCTCGTCGACGCCGCAGCGCATCGGCGAGCTGATCGACGCCGGAATGAGCGTTGCCCGGCTCAACTTTTCGCATGGAACTCACGACGATCACGCACGGATGCTCCAGATCGTCCGCGCCGAGGCCGAGCGCCGCGGCAAGGCGATCGCCGTGCTGCTCGACCTCCAGGGTCCCAAGATCCGGGTCGGCAAGCTGGAGACCGGCCAGATCGACCTCCGGCCCGGCGCCGAGCTCACGATCACCACCGAGGATATCCTCGGGAACGAGCGCCGGGTGTCGACGACCTACCAGGGCCTTCCGCGCGACGTCAAGGCCGGCGACCAGATCCTGCTCGACGACGGCTACCTCAGCCTCGCGGTGACCCAGGTCCGCGACCACGAGGTCGACACCGTCGTCGTCACCGGCGGGATCCTCAAGAACAACAAGGGCATCAACCTGCCCGGCGTCGAGGTGTCGGCGCCGGCGCTGTCGGACAAGGACCGGATCGACATCGGCTTCGGGCTGCGCCACGGCGTCGACTACGTCGCCCTGTCGTTCGTCCGGCGCGCCGAGGACGTGCACGAGGCCAAGCGGCTGCTGACCATCGACCAGGTCTCGATCCCGGTGATCGCCAAGATCGAGAAGCCGCAGGCCCTGGAGCGGCTCGGCGAGATCATCGACGCCGCCGACGGCACCATGGTCGCGCGCGGCGACCTCGGCGTCGAGATGGGCCCCGAGAAGGTGCCGCTGTGGCAGAAGCGGATCATCGAGGAGACCAACCGGCGCGGCAAGATCGTCATCACCGCGACCCAGATGCTGGAGTCGATGATCACCCAGCCCCGCCCGACCCGCGCCGAGGCGTCCGACGTCGCCAACGCGGTGCTCGACGGCACCGACGCCGTGATGCTGTCCGGCGAATCGGCGTCGGGGCTGTACCCGGTCGAGGCGGTCCGCACGATGGCGCGGATCGTCGACGAGATCGAGCGCAGCGCGTACTACCGCGCCAACGTCGAGGTCCCCGACATCCAGCTCGCGGTCCCGACCAACGCGATCGCGCACGCCGCGATCACCGCCGCTCGCGCGATGAAGCTCAAGACCATCGTCGTGGTGTCCGAGTCCGGCGGCGCCGCGCGGCTGGTCTCGGAGTACCGCCCGGACGCAAATATCGTGTGCTTGACGACCAATGAGGTCAGCTTCCGGAGACTCGCGCTGTTCTGGGGGGTGACACCGGCCCTGATCTCCCCCGCCGCCACCACCGAGGAGCTGATCGACCGCGTCGAGGCGACCCTGATCGAGCGCAACCTGGCGCTGCCGGGCGAGCACGTGCTGATCACGATGGCGGTGCCGGTCGGCTCCGGCATGCAGACCAACATCCTGAAGATTCACGAGATCCAGCGCTGACTCGCCGGCGGGGCGCGCGAGCGCGCGCGGCGGCAAAGTGATGACGAGGCGCGGCGTTTCGCTGCCGCCCGCCCCGCCGAGGTTGAGCGCGCCGGGCCAGCACGCTAGTCTCGAGCGCGGTGGTGACTCCACGAGCGATCGATGCAGGCGTCGGGATCGGCGAGATCTTCGTCGACAAGTATCGCGTGGAGCGGATCCTCGGCCACGGCGGCATGGGCGTGGTCGCGATGTGCACCCACCTCGCGCTGCACGAGCACGTCGCGATCAAGATGCTGCGCAAGGACGTGCTCGACGACGCGGACGCGGTCGAGCGGTTCATGCGCGAGGCCCAGGCCGCGGTCAAGCTCAAGAGCGAGTACGTCGCGCGCGTGATCGACGTCGGCCGGTCGAGCGCCAACGTCCCCTACATGGTCATGGAGTACCTCGACGGCGAGGACCTCGGCCAGCTGCTCGAGGATCGCCGCACGCTCGGCGTGCCATGGGCGGTCGAGATCACCATGCAGTGCTGCGAGGCGCTCGCCGAGGCCCACTCGCTCGGCATCGCCCACCGCGACGTCAAGCCGACCAACCTGTTCGTGACCTGGCGGCCCGACGGCAGCGCCATCATCAAGGTCCTCGACTTCGGGATCGCCAAGCTGACCGACAAGATGGAGCTGACCCAGACCCAGTCGCTGCTCGGCACGCCGGCCTATATGTCGCCCGAGCAGATGCGCTCGGCCCGCAGCGTCGACAGGCGCACCGACATCTGGTCGCTCGGCACCGTGCTGTACGAGATGCTCGAGGGCCGCCGGCCGTTCGAGGCCGAGAGCTTCTCGGAGATGTGCGTCAAGGTCGCGGTCGACCCGCCGGGCGCGATGACCCAGACGCCGCCCGGGCTCCAGCAGGTCGTGCTGCGCTGCCTCGAGAAGGCGCCGGAGCAGCGCTACCCGTCGATGGCCGAGCTCGCGCGCGATCTGGTACCGTTCGCGCACGATCCGCATCAGGCGCAGGTCCTGGTCGAGCGCATGGCGCGCATGCTGCGCCGCAGCGAGGGCCTGCCGGTCGAGAACCCGGCGAGCAGCTCCGGGGCGATCCGCCTGCCGAGCAGCGAGCACCTCGCCGAGTCCTCGCCCGTTCCGGCGCCGCTGTCCACGCCGCCGCCCATCGCTGCGCCCGCACCCGCCGCCGCGCCTGCCGCGGCCGATGCGCCGCCGCCCGCCGGCGATGCCGCGAGCCCCACCGAGCCCGTGCGCGCCGAGCGATCCGGACCGGCGCTCAGCGACACCCTCGCGGTGACCCGGCCACGGCGCCGCGGTGTGCTGGTGATCGCCACCATCGTGATCGCCGCTGCGGCGGTCGGCGTCGCGATCTCGGTCGCCCGCACGCCTGATCCGCCCGCATCGGCGGCCCGTAGCGCGCCGCCTGCGCCCGCCAGCCCACCCGCGCCGGCGCCATCGCCGAGCGGCGGCCCCGCTTCCGATCCAGGCGCGCAGCTCTCTGCGCCCACCGGCGCCGCGGCCGCACCCGCGGCAGCCGGTACACCGCAGACCGCCGCGGCGCCCGGGGCTGCGCCGGGAACCGCGCCGGCCGCTGCGCCGGGGCTGGCGCCCGACAAGGCGCGCCGCGCCAGCGACGACCACCGGCGCCCGGGGTCGGGGCAATCCACGACGAAGTCGACCCACGTGAAGGGGCGCGACGGCGTGAACGTCAAGTGCCAGCACACCGGCCCGTTCGACGAAATGACCGGCCGCCCGCGCTGCGAGGACTGACCGAGTGACTACCCGAGCTGGTAGGATCGTCGCGATGCGCGTCGCCGGGAGGCTCGCCGAGACCGCGATCGCCGCCGCCATCGTCGCCTCGGCCGGCCCCGCGAGCGCCGATCCGCAGGTCGAGCCCGCCGATCCGCAGGCCGAGAAGCGCGACCCGCAGATCGAGAAGGCCGAGCAGCTGTTCGTCGAGGCCAAGGCGCTGCAATCCTCCAACCTGCGCGAGGCCTGCAACAAGTTCGGCGAGTCGCTGCGCTACAATCCCGCCGCGATCGGCACGCTGCTCAACGTCGCGCTGTGCGACGAGAAGCTCGGCCACTTTGCGTCCGCGGTCCTCAAGTTCACCGAGGCCCGCGATCGCTCCCGCGAGCAGGGCCTGCTCGAGCACCAGCGCGCCGCCGAGGACCACCTCGCAGCGCTCACGCCCCAGGTCCCGCACCTCGCGATCCGGCTGACCCAGCAGCTCCCCGAGACCAAGATCCTGGTCGACGACCACGTCGCTGCCACCGACGCGCTCGGCGACATCCCGATCGATCCCGGCGAGCACGTCATCGTGGTCAGCGCCCCCGACCGCCTGCCCCACCGGGCCACGCTCGTGATCGCGCCCGCCGAGCACAAGGCGATCGTCATCCCGGCGCTCGTCCGCTCGGTCACCGTCACCAGCTCGTGGCGCCGGATCGGCCAGATCGCGACCATCACCGGCGGCGCCGCGTTCGGCACCAGCATCGGCCTGGCGCTCTACGGCCGCCACGTCTACCGCCAGCAGTTCGATCAGGGGCACTGCAGCTCGAAGACCAGCCCCGCGTCGTGCGACACGACCGGCCAGCCCAAGGTCGACAAGGCCCGGACCTACGGCAACGTCGCCACCGTGGTCGGCGGCATCGGCCTCGCGGCCGCCGCGGCCGGTGCCGTGATCTGGTACCTCGCGCCTCGCAGCTTCCAGAGCACCGACGACCCGCCCCGCATCACGCTCGACGTCACCGCCGATCGCGTCGGCGTCGTCGCCGCCGGCCGGTTCTGAGCTGCCAGGAAGTCAGGGCTTCGTGACCCGATCAGCCGCGGGCAGGTAGCCGTCGCGGGTCTGCGGCAGCTTCATGCCGAGCACGGCGCTCGCCACCTGGGTGCGCAGGACCTGCGCGGTGCCGCCGGCGATCGTGAACATGCGGGCGTCGCGGACGTGGCGCTCGAGCGCGTTGTGCCGGCCGTAGCCGGCCGAGCCGTGGATCTGGAGCGCGTCGCTGGTGACCTTGTTGGCCATCTCGGCGGCGAAGATCTTGGCCTGGGCGGCCTTCGCGAGGTCCGGGAAGTCGGTGCCGCTGCACGCGGCGGCGTGGAGCAAGAGGCGCGCGGCGTCGAGCTGGATCGACATGTCGGCGAGCATCCACTGCAGGCCCTGGAACTCGGCGATCGGGCGGCCGAACTGGTGGCGGCTCCTGGCGTAGGCCACGGCCTCCTCGAACGCGCCCTGCGCGATGCCGAGCGCGACGGTGCCGGCGCCGACCCGCTGGGCGTTGTAGGCGGCCATCAGCGCGGCGAAGCTGCGCGACAGCCCGCCCGGGGGGACGACGAGCATCGACGCGTGGATCGGCAGGTCGTGGAACTCGAGGTGGGTCTCGGGGATGCCGCGCACGCCCATGGCGTACAGCCGCTTGCCGACGACCAGCTGCGCGGGCGCGTCGCCGTCGCGCAGGCAGAGGAACCCGCCGATGCCCTGCTCGACCCCGTCGTCGAACACGCGCGCGAAGATCAGGTGGAGGCGGGACACGCCGCCGCCGGTGATCCAGTACTTCTCGCCGTTGAGGAGGTAGTGATCGCCGCGGCGGTCGGCGCGCGTGGTCATCTCGCTGGCGGCGCTGCCCGCACCGGGCTCCGAGATGCAGATCGCCGGCTTGTCGCCGGACAGCACGGCGGCGGCGGCGAGCTGGAGCTGCGACTCGGTGCCGTAGCGGGCGATCGCGCCGATCGCGCCCATGTTGGCCTCGACGGTGATCCGGCCCATCGTGGCGCACGCGCGGGCGATCTCCTCGATGACGATCACGGCGTCGTGGTAGCTCCGGCCCTGGCCGCCGACCCGCCTGGGCAGGGTCATGCCCATGAAGCCGGCGTCGCGGAGCAGCGCGACGTTGGCCCACGGGTACTGCTCGGTGCGGTCGGTGTCGGCGGCGGTCGGGGCGAACTGGCCCTGCGCGAGCTCGCGCGCGCGGAGCTGGAGGGACCGCTGCTCGGGGGTGAGGGGATGCATGTCGGGCTCCGGGTGAAGGTCAGGCGGCGCGCGGCGGGGACGGGGCGCCGCGCAGCCAGGCCGCGTCGGGCGCCGCGAGCTCGGCGGCGGCCGCGCGGTGGCGGGCCGCCTCGGCCGCGTCGGCGCGGGCGTCGGCGATCCGGGCAGCATGGACGTGGGCGATCGCGCGCAGCGCGCCGCCGGCGCGGATGTCGCCGATCACCCGGGCGAGCCGCGGCGCGGCGTCGTCGAGCCGGCCGTCGCGCCCGGCGATCGCGCCGGCGGCGAGCCAGCCCAGCCACGGTGTCCGCGGCGCGGACGCGGCGGTGGCGGGGTCGCCGGGGTCGATCGCCCGGCCGAGCTCGACGCAGGCGATGATGCGCACCGCGGCGACCAGCGGCCGCAGCTCCGGGCCGGGGCGGGCCTCGTCGAGCGCGGCGAGCGCCGCGGCGTGCTCGCCGCGCAGCAGCTGGGCGAACCCGCGGGCGATCAGCGGCCGGGCACGGGCGGCGGGCCGGCGGCGGCGCGCCAGCGCGCGATCCGCGAGCTCGCCCAGCGCGGTGGTGTCACCGACGCTGAGCGCGCGCGACAGCGCCGCGGCATCGGCGAGCGCGCGGAACGCGAACCACGCGATCAGCACGAGCACGAGGCCCGCGGCCATCCAGGCCTTGCCGGTGGCGTCGGTCTCCGAGGTCGCGACCAGCAGCGCGTAGGCCAGCGTCATCATCACCGGCACCGCCCAGCGCGACAGGCCGTCCCAGCCGCGGACGATCAGGTCGGTCAGGTCCGCCATCGCTCGGTCGCCGGCTCCGGCCTGCGGCGCTCGGCCCGGGGCGCCGAGATC
>Ga0307476_10002291_pt1 | contig 11422 bp, 24 predicted proteins | sample atmos_gasesECM2C_2_FD_203314 | JGI IMG/M metagenome (GOLD analysis project Ga0307476, IMG submission 203314) | Hardwood forest soil microbial communities from Morgan-Monroe State Forest, Indiana, United States - atmos_gasesECM2C_05 | ecosystem: Environmental > Terrestrial > Soil > Temperate... | reverse complement strand
ATGAAGGGATCAGCAAAAAGCAGGCGCCGCATACTAGCCAGCCAAAGAGGGCCGCCACGAGCATCTGTTCATGCGGCGCCAAGGTCATGGCTCAAGATCGCCGGCCGGCGCGTCTGGCATGTCCTCATCATCGGGTTCGACGGAATCTAGGACCGCTTGGCGGAATTGCGTGAACCACTCCACATGCGCCTTGACGGCCGGATTGATCTGCGCCAACTGCTCGAGCGCATTCGGTGCGCTCATGCGCGCAACAATCTCATCCAGTGTGATGAAGTCCGGCAGGTTATCCAAAAATACATCGGCGTAGAGTTCCGGATCTTTCACGAATTCGCCATCAGGCCGCTTGCCGTGCGCGGCGCGCTCCACCAAATTGGCGGTGACGATTTTCAAAAATTCGAGCTTTTGCAGGATCAACATTTCCTCTCCCGTTTTTTCTGGTACTGGCGCGGCGGCCGGTGGCGGTGGTGCGCCTGGCGCGGCGAGTTTCGCTTGCGGCGGTGCCGGCGCCGGTGGCGGCTGATTCGCCTTGGCCGCGATCAAGGGGCTTAAGGCCTGAAAGCCTTGGAGCGCGACATCGAGCATCGAGGTTTCGCCGCCGCCGCCGCCTAAAGACTTGCCCAACTCCAAGCCCTTCATCAGCGTGGTTACCGGATCGGAAGTCTTTGGCTCCAATGCCTTGATCAGTTGCACCAACTCCAAGGCGGTGGGACCTGCGACCGGCGCCGGAGGCGGACGCGAGAGTAGCGATGCCATCAGTTGAGACTGGGATTCCATCATTTTCATGATCAGGGTGAGGGCTTCGGTGTTCGAGCGCTCGCCCGCGCGCAGATACTCACCCTCGCGCGCCGGCACCGCGGCTTTGGGCAGATCGATGATGGTGACGCGCTTGGAACCCGCGTATTGATTGCGACTATCGCGCGCCGTAATGCGAAATGTGCCGCCGCCGAAAGTCTCGCGAATCGTATCTAGACTCAAGTCCTGGCCGGTGTAGGTCATGCAATACGCTTCGCGCTCGCCCGCGCGACTGGGAAGTTTGTGCACCTGGAATTTTTTACCTTCCGAATCATCCAGCACGTCCCACTCGTCGAGCGAATCAAGCTCCGTCGGGTCGGGTTCGGTGGAAATTTCCGAGGGCGGATCGGGAATGATTTGCTCGGATGTCGTGACGCTGACTACTTTTTTTTTGGCCATAGCCGCTTAAATTCCCCTATGAATCGCCGGTAGAACGCCGAAAAAATCACCCATCCAGATCATTGGCGGCCTTACCCGGTAATTCAAGGGGCATGTACAGCGCGCAGGCGCGTTCACTTTCGGGGGTCATCGGGCGCAAATTGCGCTGGCCGCTTAAGTTTCCTTGCGCGTCATACACCGGCAACGGGGTTGGCGCCGCGCCATAACAGACACCGCGCGTCTGGTCGCCAATCATCAGCGGCCCCTTCATTTCCACCGCCTGCCAGTGAAAGCAGCGGCCGCACACCGGGAAGGCGATTCGAGTCAGATCAGCCATAGTCAATCCTTCGGTAGATTAAAGAATTTTTCGAGCAGCGAGCGAGGGGCGTCTTTGGCATGCAGTTTTGCCGACAGACTCGACGCGATGGAGCGCAGCAAATTGTTTTCATCGTGCAACACGCCCAAGGTCGCGCGGTAATTATGCCGCCACATCTTGATGTCTTCCTCTAGCTTGGTGTGAGCGGTGCGCCAATTCGACACTGAATCGGTGAGGCGCTGCGCGCGCGCCTGACAGGCGCTTAAGTTTCGCACCAATGATTCTACCATCTCGCGATTGTGGAGGCATCCGCGGCAGAGTGGCGTGCCCGGTTTGGCGCGGCAGGTATCACATTCCATGAGGGTCATATATCCACTCCTTGTCGCAATCCAGGCAGCGATGACGCTGATAGCTCGGCCGACTGAGCGGCGTGATTTCCGTCGTGGCGTGCGCCTCATGCTTGCAATCGATCGGGTCGAGTAGCTGCGCGAGCTTGCGCAGATCGGCGCGGGTTTCGAGCATCGTGAATGCATTCTGACCCAGCGCGCGCGCGTGGACGCGCAAAACGGCGGCGAGCTCCGATCCTGTCATGTCGATTCTCGCGATGGCTGCGAATCGCCCGTGAAGTACATTGACAGCGGCGGCAGCTTGCCGCAGAAGGGACAAAAATTTACCTGCATCGCTTCGCCGCCGCTGCAAAGCTGCGTGTCCATTTTCCAACTCGCGCTCTCGGTTTCGCTGGCGTTGTCCCAAAAGATCATCTCTTCATTGACTGCCTCATTGAAGGCGTCGCAATTGCAACGGTCGGTCATATGTCGCCCTTCAAGCCGCTGAACTTGTAGCCGGGATCGATGTATTGCGGGTCGCGCTCCGCGATGTCGGCGCGCTTGACCTCCCAAACGGTATCGTGGCAGCGCTTCGACCATGCATCGCGATCTGGCGGCGACGGCCACGGTTCGCGATACAACAAATTTTGCGCCTCGCGGATGCGGTCGCGCGCCAGGATCAGCCAGGTGGCGAGTGAGTGCGCATCGCCGCGCAATCGCTCGATCTGGCCGATATAAAATTGCGTGGTGCCGAACCATTCAGTACGCGCCCGCCTCAATATCGAATGTGCAATCAGACCGACTAGGCCCGCGCCCCACAAGGCGCTCGCGAGCATCCACAGCCACAGCGGCGCGGTCATTTCTTTGGCCGTCCGTAGTTGGCGGGCGGACGGAAGGACACGTGCACGCAATCCGAGTGGACGCGCATATAGATCGGTCTGCCGTTAGGATTTTCGATAATGATATCGCCAGATGACAAAAACACGCGATCGATGTCACGCGGCAAAATTTTTGTCACAGTCGGTGCTTTGTTGGCCATATGGGCGCAGACTCTAGTCGCTCTTTCATGAGAAGTGCAGGCATATTTAACAGTTGCGTCATAATTTATTTCGCTCCACGCTCAAGATGGCTCGACCGATGAACTCGGCAATTCGAGGGATTCCTAGATCAAAACCGCCGATACCGGAAAAGAGTGACAGCACCCTCACGCCGGCGCCGATAGTTGCTTTTGACTGTGGGATCCCACAGACATTTCCAACTGTGGCCGCGGGCATAGCCGATCCTGAATGTGCTCGAGCACAGCCGCCCTCTCACCAGGCGGCATAGACATCAGGCGATTCGCCCAGCGGCGGGCCTTGCGCTGGATGCGCTGCCGGTCGGTGAAGTTCTTGCCGACGAAACGCGCGTCATGCAAGACGGTCGGCGGATCGAAATTACACCACACCGATTCGACCGCAGGGCCGCCCCTGGTCATGACGGAGAACTGCTCGCGTCGCCAACCCTTGAACAGGGCCTCATAGAGGGATCCGGCATAGCCGGAAATCATTATGCCAGCTCGCACAGACGAATCCGTTGCGGTCGACGCTAGACGTTCGTGGTCCGCATCGGTGAACTCATGCCGATAAATCGCGCGCGCGGCGCGCCTCGTGGCCATCACATAAGGCGGGTCGAAATAGGCCAGCAGATCCGGCATAGCTAGGAGGCCGGCGGCATAGTCAAACACATCACCCTCAATGATGTTGACGTTCGCGGCCGCCATAGCTATGCAGGCCTTCACAGACGCACGCAACTGTGCTGCAGCATCGGCGTCCCTCTCTATGATCACGCTCACCGCGGCGGCGCGCTTGCGCAACAAGACCGCGCCGGTGCCGCCGAAGCCCTCGAGGTAGACTCGATGGGCCGGCATCATCGAAATAATTTGCTCCGCTGCTCCCATAGCCGACTTCGCGCCAGGGATTTGTCGATCGCCCATAGTCAACACTCGTTCGCGCAATTGATGTCGCAATTTTTATAGCTGGTACCGTGCCGCGAGCAACCCTCTAAGTGAGGGTAACTCGCGTAACATTTTTCGAGTGCCCACGCTAAAGCCGCAACTCTTGCCGGTTGGTGCTGATGCTCACCGCATAGACCTATCAATTCGTCAATGTGCCGGCGCTTTTCCGCGCGCAGATCATCCAGCGACCGATAGTCTGGATTAATTTGGGCCATACATGCTGGTTTCGTTCGGATTCGTCCACCCGTGCGGCGCCGAGAGCGAAAGTTCTGGCGCTACAGTTATTGACACGGGTCCAAGGGAAGAGGGGGAACGGAGGGAGAGCCCGAAAGACTCAATCGCCGCCTCTATTCCAACCAAGCCCGATGAGAAACCCGGCGAGGAATGAGGCCCAGCCGCAGGCGAGATAGGCGTACCACATTTTACGATTCTCCAGGTTTTTTGGTGGGTCTCAACACCGTAAAGCGCCGCGCCCATGATTCCAACAATGCGCGGACCTTTGTACTCGTCGTACTGATTGCATTCGCCCGTGACCTCGGTCCATAGCGAGAGTGTACCCTTGCGGCCGGCCGCGATCCCGCCGACGCCTTTAACGAAGCCAGCCCAATCGCCCGCATCGGCTGGCACGCGAGCGCGCTCAATCGATACCACATGAGTTGGTTCTCTGATTCGTCGGCACTCACGGTAAATAGTGACTTGAGGTCCGCCGATTTGCTGAAATTGCCTAATTCCATGTAGCGACGCCCAAGCTCCGACTCGCGGAGCAGTATTTGCCGCATCTGAGGCAAGCTTTTTTTTCGGCGCTGTCGTGGCATCGTCCTTGCCACTTGCGGTAGTAGCGGAGATCTGTTCGTCCAATCCTGCTGCGGTCGCCTCATAATCCTCTCCTACTTCGAATCCGTCGATATTTTTGGCCACATATTTTGAGATGTAGCCCGTAGCCGATCCCTTAGCGGGGTCGATGGCTTTGAATTTAATTCGGTGATCTGTAGCGCCGCGCTCACCGCCACGGTCGGACAACCAATATTCGGTGAGCACACTGCGCAGGGTTCCGATATCACCCGGTGTGCAAAACAGCACCATGTGCCAATGCGGGGTGCCGTCGTGGTGGGGTTCGGCAACTCTGAAGCCATAAATCAAGATCCTCGCTTTTTTCAGTTTCGCGCGAGCTCGCGCCCACATTTTATTAAGCCACGCCTGGCCCTCTCGGACGCTGAAGCCTTCGTAGAGTTCATTGCGTTTGCCGTCCGCGTTGTAAGCGTGGTAGGCCGAGGGACACGTGAGTGTGATGAATTCGGCCACATGGTCTAGCTCTTTTGAGATTTCCTCGAAGCCCTTCATGCGCGTCATGAGTTCCGCGCGGCGAATGGCGGGATTTGCAACGGAACCTTTCCACACGTCGAATAAATTTAGTTGCTCACCCGCGTCAGATATAAGGCGGCGCTCTCTAAGATATCGATCAGTTGCTCCCTGCTGGCGTCGTCGCGCAGACATCGCAAAATTGCTTGCATAGAGTGCGCGACGACGACGGACGAAACCAGTGTTACGGAGCTTCTCTTCCGCTGAACGGCGATATAGTTTTGTAAGTCCGCGACGCCACCATCGAGAATCGCGAGCGCGCGCCACACATCCTCCGGCAGTGATTCTAGATTTAAGCTTGGGAAGAATAAGCTGTTTCGCGGTAACGTACGCATTGATGCCCTCGTAGGTCGGAATGTGCCGGCAAATCTCGGCGCACCGGCGGGCGCGCTGCTCAATCTCTTCAAAATCGTAAGCGACATCCAGCCGTTCACCTACAAAATCCTTGACCGCTTTTTCAATCCACGCGGCCGCGGAATTTTTCTCTTCCCAACTCGCCTCACCTAAGCTATCCCAAAATTCCTCGCGCAATACGGCCTGTATGACATAAGGCAGTGTGGAAATTTTCGGCGCGTAGATTTCCTCGAGCGGCGTGAGCGTCTGCGAGGCGAAGCCACCGGCGATGTAGACGCGATGATCGGTGCGCCAGCCCTGCTTCGACCAGTACTTGCCGGCCGAGGCCTTGCGTGGCATCGCATCCCAAACATCATCGACAATCGCAGACAAGCCGATCCCCCTAGCAGGCTAGCGGGGATGAATCGGCGGTTTGACGGTGATCGCGGGGGCGGTTAGAATCCGCCTTGACTCGAATCGCGATCTGTGCCGTTAACACCGATTGCAAGGGCCGCCAAGCCCGAACAACGCCCACCATTCCGGTGGGTTTTGTTTTTATACGCTTGTCATAATCGCCTGACAAGACAATAAGTTGGCACGAAACTTGCGTCAGGCCATAAAATGATGTGAAATTTAACAGCTTTCTGCCATGAGAGCCCCGGCGCCGACCTGGTGCGGTGCGCCAAGATCCAGCGGTGCCGGGTTTCCTTAAAACCGCATTAGAAGCCCGTCAGGCGGTGCGCCCATCCCGTCGACGAGCGGCCGAAGTCCGGCCTGGAGTAACCGGGTAGGCCGGATAATCGAAAATCAGCCCAACTTAATAGTGTATCTGTCGATGCCCAAAGCTTCCCGCAAGCGTAGCCCGAAATTGCAGTTGCAGTGGGTCTCGCCTTCGATGGGGACAAAGCCAGGCTGATTGACCGGGCAATCTGCGGAGTGACTGACAGAAAAGTCCTTGTCCGCCACGGTGCCGGCGACGCCGACCCGCTTGGCGAGCGCCTCATCCATGGCGCGTTGTTCTTCGGCCGCGAGCGCGAAAGGCGTATGCGGCGAATCGGCCGAGCAATCGGCACAGGGTTCGGTAAAGAGCCGCCCATGACGGCAACGCGGGCGGCCGGCGCGTTCCCGGTCGATACCGTCGCCCAATTCTTTTTTTAGGTCTACCCCCTCGAGCGCGGCGGCCGTCACCATCTCGATACCCAATTCATTCGCCGCGCCTGGCTTGCTGAGCGCGCCTCGCATAGACGGGGTCGGTTCATGTAACTCTGCCACGATGCGCGTTGCGGTGAGCAAGTCTTCGCGGTCGAGTTTCCATTGCTCGCCTTTATTGCGGCGGCCGTCGTATTCGGAGGCGCACTCCACCAAGTTGCTCAGCGCTAAATTCAAAAGCATGTCGGCTTCGGCCGCGTTGAATCGATACAGCACATCATTCCCCTTGTTTGAAAATTTGCAGCAGCGCGGCGGCCGCGACATCGAGAGCCGCCACCACGAAGAGCGCGAGAATACAGCACACCATTGCGGCGCGGGTCATGACTGTTTGCCTCGAATCGGCACATAGCGGCCGGCCAGGCCTAATTTGATCCGACGCACCATCGCCCCTTCGCCATTGCGCCGCCTCTCATTGCACAAATTGTTATGCGAAATTCCACAGCGCCGCGACCACTCTTGCAAGCTATGCGTCTCGCGGCCGATCCTGATCATATGGCCGTTGCGGCGCGGTGGCGCCCAAGTCATTCGGCTTGCCGCTTGAGCAGCGAATTCTCGCACGCGAAATGGAAGAAACACTCCCACTCCGCGCGGTCGCGGCGCGCCAGGTCCGCGCGCTTGGCCTCGCGCAATTCCTCCACGCGCGCCATGGCAAGGCTGAAGCTATCGGGCAATTCGGGCACTCGCGCATCCGCCGACCAGGTATCGCCGCGCGATCCGGTGTACTCCGCGCGGGCCGAAGGCGGCTGATTGAAGGCGACCGGATCAGGCCATTCCGTCGAGCAAGATTCGCATGAACACCGAGGCCCCGGATGGTAAGCGTTCGGCAGCATGCTCACTTGCGCGCGTCCTGCAAGGTCTTAATCGCCGCGTCGATCGCGGCGTTGCGAGAATTGACTTGGGTTGCGAGCTTGGCATTGTCGGCGCGCAGGCCGGCCATGACCGTTTCCTGCTTGCTGATGTAGGCGTAGGCGCCGCCGCCGGTGAGACTCGCGGTACCGATCGCGGTGAGAATTAAGCCTTTCATGATTGCACCTCGCTGCGATTCTCGACGGACGCCTGCGAATCGCGAGCGCTAAGAAGTTTGAGAGCATCGAATGTTGCCTGACTATCGTTCAAGAGACACACCGGCCCGTAGACATCCCAGCCGTCAGCGGTCGCCCACAGGACCACCGTACCCAAGCCGAGCACCCATAGTTCGATCAGGGTGCGGCCTTCGACGGTTTGCAGCGGATGACCGCCGAGAGCGCGCATGTAATCTCGCACGGGCTTGGCCCGTTCGTAAGCTGCATGAATCGCTTTCATGATTGCGAGCTCTTGCCGATCAGCGCGAGACCGATAAACAGAAACACAATGACGAAGAAGGCGAAACCGATGTTGTGGCCGTGCATGTGAAGTTACTCCTAAGTGTTACGTTTTATCACGAGACGGCGCCACTCTAAAACAAAAACGCGCACCCGGCATGCGATGCGCGTCACACTTTGGAAGGTCAAGCGTGGAGTTATGTCAACTCTTTCGCCGCATGCTCTGGCGATTCGAAGGCGCCCGGACACTGCGCATGCAGCCAGGCAGCCGCCGCCTTGATCCCGCCCGCATGGTTCACCATTTCCTTGGCCGTGGCGATATTGGCCGGCACATCGATCGAGGCGCCTTGGGTTTCGGTTTCTCCTTTCATGAATCCTCCGCTTAAGTTTTGGGTGGTGTGCCCGTGGTCGAGGCGGCATGCGTGCCAATCGCTACCGCGAGAGATGAGACCCAGGCGAGCCAACCGACGGCGCCGGTGGGTAGCCCCACAGTTGCCACCTGGCCTAAGACGGTGAGAGCAAACTGGCCCCAGCCCATGATTTGCGCAATCAGTGCAGCGTTCATTTGTCATGCTCCTTGTTCGATGAGGAAAGGTATTCGGCGATGATCACACCCAGCACCAAGAAACACAAAATCAACCCCAGCGCAATTTCGATGCTCATCGCTCGCGCTCGTACAGATAGGCCGCGATGCCAATGCCTACAACTAAAAAATAGACCAGCGGCGGTTGCAATAAGGAATCGAAAAACGACGGCGGCGCAGCGGTGACCGTCATCGTATCCAATTGCAAGGGGTTGTCGGGCGTGCCCACCGGCGCGCTCGAGGCGTCATCGCCCAGCAAGTGCCCGTCCGCGTCGAAAGTATTCATAGGCCGCTCGCCTCTTCTTCCGGCACCACGTCGACATCGGTGGAGGGCGGCAGGTACTCATGGTCGACCAGCCACTGAATCAGCGCATCGATCTGCGCATCATCGTCATAGTCGATGACGATATCCTCTTCCTCGGCGAATTCGTCATCATTGTCCGAGGTCCACATGACTTCGCCGCCACAGGTCAGCGTGGCGTTGCCCGCTTGGCTGATCAGCAATTCATAGTCGACCGTGCTCATTGACTCGGCGGATTGGTGGGCGGAGTAGCTGCCGGCGTGAGCAGCGGCGATATCCACTTGGCATAAACCGCGGTGCCAACGGCGGTGGCGGCCGCCGTGACGATGAAGAACCACACCAGGGACTCAAAGGTAATGCCAACCTTTTGCTTGCCAATCGTGACGTTGAACGGAATCATGAAACACCTCGCGGCAACCCTCGCAAAGCCTGCGGCTTGCCCGCGTTAGGATTTGGACGCCGAACGATCATGAGATTTGCGTGCCGCCCTCCGCATTGACATCGGCTAGGATTTGCGCGACGTAGTTTTGAGTTTCGGGAAAGGGCGGGATGCCACCATAGGTGGTCACGTTGCTCGGACCTGCATCGTAAGCGGCGAGCGCCAGGCTCCAAGAGCCAAACTGATTGTACAGCGCCTTTAAATACGCGCCCTGGCCGGGAATCGCTTGCGTCGGATCATTCGGATTGGTGACGCCGTACTGTGCCGCGGTCGCGGGTTCGAATTGCGCGATGCCTTGCGCGCCCGCGCTCGAGGTCTCGGTGCCATAAATCACGGCCGGCAAAAAAGAGGATTCTTGAAAGCCCTGGCGGGCGAGCAGATCAGTTGGGATGCCATATTGCGCTTCCGCGGCCGCATAAAGGGCCATCAACTGGCCATAGAGCGGATCGCCCGCATTTAATTCTGCGCGCCGTTTCCAGTCACTCAAGTAGATCACCGCCCCGGTGCCGGCGCCCAAGAGCACCAGAATACCGATGAGTAAAATTAAATTGCTGCGCTTCATTGCCCATTGTCGGTGGTCGCAAAGTGATCGCGACAGCGCTCCACCTGGCTCCACATGCTCGCGAGAATATGCGCCTGCGGTGCTTGCACCGCGGCCTTGGTGAAGAGTTCGACCAGGAGCGCGGATTGCTCAGCGTTTGTGATCTGGAGCAGGTACGGGGGCTTGGGCTTTGCTTTTGACATATAACGCCTCACCACATGGGGATGTTGCGGATCGTACCATTGTCATTGAACGGTGCCCACTTGGTCGGATTGCCGGCCAGCGGCCCATTGGTGATCGTGGCAATTTGCGCCGCCGCGTTGTTGGTGAGGTTCACAAAACTCGCGCCGATCTGGCCGGTGGTGGGATTCGACAGTTGCGTATCGTTACCCCCGGTGTCGACCCAATGCAGCGTGCCGGCACTACAGTAAAAATAGCCACCGCCGACCGGGTTCGCGTTGCCGATGGTGCCATTGGTGAGCTTTAAAATGTTGGTGGCCGTGGTGCCGGTGTAGGTGCCGCCAAACTCTTGATTGGTGCCGCTGATCGAATTGCCCAGCATGATATTGCCGGTCAAAAAATTGCCGAACACCAGGCACTTTTGCGCAGTGCCCCCGCTGCTATTGACCTCGATCAGCAGCACATTTCCAACGGTGTTGGTGTGTGCGGTGAGTGCCTGGCCGGCGCGAAAGCCGATGATGACATTCTTGCCGGTGCTTTGAGCGGATGCCACGGTGGCAAGGGTTCCTATGACCACATTGCCGCCCGTGGTTGTATCAGTCACCGCGTTGCCAATCGCACCTTGACCAATGGCGATGCAGGAACCCACACCCACCGCGGCCGGAATGCTCGCCGCTTGGCCGATCACCACATTGTCAGCAGAACCCGCGGGATTGCCAAACGCGGCGCTGCTGCCGATCATGACATTGCCGCTCACGGCGCCTGTTTGTGTCGTACCCCCCGCAACATTGGCGCCTATATAGACATTTTCACTGCCAGAGGCGAGAGTGTTCCCCGATGCCTGAAACCCGATGATGACCTCATTGGACGAGCTCGTATTGCCGGTGAGTTTTCTGGCGTTATAGCCAATGATCACCGAGGCAGTCGGCCCTACCGTGGTTGAATCGGTGGCGATGCCAATGCCGATCAAGACATCGCCCGTGATCGAACCGCCGCCCGTGGTGGTCGATAGAATACCGCTACCCACGATCACCGTCGTGTCTGCCGCGGTGACATTCGGCATGTTGTTGGAGCCAAAAATAATCACCGGACCCACCAATGCTGCGGACGTGGTGAGCGCTTCGGCCGAGAATGCACCCACAATGGTGGTGCCGTTTAAATTGGTGGTCGAAATGCCGCCCTTGCCGGACTGGCTGCCGATGATCACGGTTTGCTGGGCCACGGAATTCTGGCCCGCGTTCAAACCCAGCATGATGGAATTGTTGCCGCTTTGGCCGGCACCGGCGCCGGGACCGGACTCGCGGTCAATATTTAAAACCGTGATCCCTTTGACAATGGGGTTCGTGATTTGCCCCATGGCCTCACCCCGGC
>Ga0307476_10002290_pt1 | contig 11423 bp, 8 predicted proteins | sample atmos_gasesECM2C_2_FD_203314 | JGI IMG/M metagenome (GOLD analysis project Ga0307476, IMG submission 203314) | Hardwood forest soil microbial communities from Morgan-Monroe State Forest, Indiana, United States - atmos_gasesECM2C_05 | ecosystem: Environmental > Terrestrial > Soil > Temperate... | reverse complement strand
CCGTCCACCACAAAGCCGGCGATCTTCAGGTGCTTCGCCTTGGTGGAGATCAGGTCGCCGAGCACGGCGTTCATGTACGATCGGCCGGCGTCGATCACGACCACGTCGCCGGGCTTCGCCACGTCCAGCGACTTGTGCACCATGAGGTTGTCGCCGGGAAAGACCTTGACTGTGCAGGCCGGTCCGACGAGCTGGTGGTGCGACCCGGTCAGGCATTTGATCGCCGGGTCCACGGCGTAAAGGCGGTTCAGCAGGTCGGAAATATCCGGCGTAGGAAAGCGTCGGAACTCATGCATGAAACTGGGGTCGGGCCGCGGGAAGTCCAGCTTAACGCGGAACCCCGAACCGGGGTGTATCTCGGCCGAACGCGGTTTTTGTACCATGTCGCTCTCTCCTGTCCGGTTTCACTCATTCCTGTCGCCGCGCGCGGAGCGCTCCGCGGCGGTGCAATTCTTCCAGGACTCCGGCCGTCGTCCAGCCGGGCGCGTCGGCCCATCCCGACTCGGCCGCGGCGGCGATGACGCTGCGGGCGGCGAGGGCCATGCGCGGCGCCAGCCCTCGCGTCTCCATCGTGTGCTCCAACTCGGCCATCTCGTCCGCCCGCCGCCGCGCGTGCCGGGGGTAGGTCGGCGCCAGCCGATCAATGACCTCCATCAAGCCGGGGTAATAGGCCGCACATTCCTGCAGGAAGGCCGCGGACAGGCCCGCTTCGTGGGCCAACACGCCGACTTCGAAGAAGAGCGCGGCCAAGCCCTTATTCAGACCCGCAAGGGCGCTCTTCAGAGCGGACGCCTGCCCCGGCGTCTTGCCCACCACGCGCACGCGCAGCGGCTCCTCAAACAGCGCCGCTACACCGAGGGCATCCGGTCCGCTGAGAAACAGCGCGCCCTGTGCCGGCAGTCGTGCGGCCAATCCCAGTACTGCCGCGTCCACGAAATCGGCGCCGGCTGCCTGGACCATGCGGCCAATTCGCGCGACCGTCTCCGGCGATATGGAGTTGACGTCCACATACAGCCGGTGCTCGCCCCCCACGGTCGCCGAGTATTGCTCGGCGACGGCCAATGCGGCGGAGGGCGGCACGGCGGAAAACACCACGTCGGCGCGGCGCACAACTTCCGCAAATGAAGCGGCGACCTCCAGCCCGACCTCGCGGCAGAGTCGCTGCGTCCGCGGGCCGCGGCCTTCCAGCGCGGTTATCACGCGCCGACCGCTGGCCATGAGAATCCGGCCCAATGCGGCGCCGAGTTCCCCCGGGTACAGGATTCCAATCGTCGGATTGTCATGATCCATCACGGTGCGCCGCCTAACCCCGTTCGATGACCCGCGCCAGCGCCTCGAACTGCACCGCCGCGTTGAACCGCTCCACGATGTGGCGCCGCGCCGCCCGGCCGATCTCGCGCCGCCGTTCCGGGTCCAGGCCCGTCGCCTCGTCCAGCGCCGCCATGAGTTCGTCCACGTCGCCGGGCGCCGTCAGTCGGCCGACGCCGGGCGCCGACAGCACCTCCGGCACGCCGCCTACCGCCGTGGCGATCGGATAGCATTCGCAGGCCATCGCCTCCATCATCGCCAGGCCGATCGCCTCCTCGCGGCTGGGCTGCAGGTACACGTCGATGCCGCTGTGAGCGTCCCACGGCCGATCCGTGAAGCCGGGAAAAACCACGCGATCCAGCACGCCCGCCTCGCGCGCCGCCTTTTCTAGAGTTTTGCGCTCGTCTCCCTCGCCGACCAGCACGAGCCGCACGTCGCGCTCCGGCCGCAGCCTTGTCAACCGGGCGAAGGCGGCGACCGACGAATCCAATCCCTTCTCCGGACTCAGCCGGCTCACCGAGCCGACCACCACGGTCGAGTCGGACGCGCCCCAGGACCGTCGCACCGCCGCGCGCGCCGCGTCGTCGCGTCGATACCGGTCGGCGTCGATCCCGTTCCGCACTGCAACTACCTTGCGTCGCGGCAGGCGAAAATCATGGATGAGCCGCTCGCGGGCGGTTTCCGAGACGGCCACCACGCGGCTCGACGCCATCGAGCGGAACCGCCACGTAAGCCACATCCGATACCACCAAACTCCCAATCCTGGGATGAGTCCGAACAGCCGCCGGCTGGTCCGCGGGGCCATTTCGGCGGACGAATGTTCGATGGCGATGGTGCGGCCGAAGCGCAGCCGCGCCGCCACGTCCAGGGCCAGGCTCCCCGCCTCCAAGCCCCAGCGCACCATCACGCCGACGTCGCCGGGCAAGCCGCGCACCAGCGCGGCGCATTCCCGAAAACCCATGCGGTGCATCGGCCGCGGCAGCGCCGGCTTGCGAACCGCCACGCTCGTCCGGCATCCATTGAGCCGATCCCGAAACACGTCGTCGCCGAGGGCGACGATCGATACGTCATGCCCGCGGCCGGCCAGCGCCCCGGCCAAGCCAACCGTATGCACTTCGGCGCCGCCCCAAACCTTGGTGTCGCTCAGGATACAGACATTCACCGACTTTAGCTCCGCAAATAGTGGTCGATGAGCCAGCGGAACTCGTCGATCCGCAGGTCGTCGATGCACACCCGGCCCAGCGCCATGCGGTCGTCGGAGGCCGCAATGGGCTTTTGCTCCGTGGTGAATCCCGCCTCGAAGCCGGCGGCCTGGACGATACGCTGCACCCGGCTGTCAAACGCGCGGTCGTCGCCGTAGGGGTAGGCGAACACGGGCCGGAACGATGCGAATCCCGACAGAGCCACCCGCGCCTCGTCGGCTTCCGCCGCGATTTCTTCATCGGTCAGGCCGGTCAGGACACGGTGCGAAACGGTGTGCCCCCCCAGCGTGAACAGGCCGGTGCGGTCCAGCGCCGCGATCTGCCCCCATGTCATCGGCGTCGGCCCATCCTCCAAACCTGGCGCTTCCAGCACTGCGGCCGCCCGCCCCAGCCGCTCCTCGCGCTCCGACTCGTCCAGCCACCGCAGCGATTCACAGCGTTCCGGATCGCCCGCGCCCGGCGCGAGAAGCGAATCAATGTCCGCGCCCTGGGACGCCGCCGCGCGGCTCAATCGGAAGGTCCGATCCCACCAGCCCGGTCGGTCGCCGCCGATCAGCCCCGTCGGGACGAACAGCGCCGCTGGAACGCCCGCATCTCGCAAGATCGGGTACGCAATCTCCCAAGTATCCGTAAAGGCGTCGTCCAGCGTCACCAAAATACGTCCCCCCGGCGGTCGGCCGCCCCCACGCAGATCGGCAAGCAGCCGATCCATCGAAACGGCCAGGCCGTTGCGGGCGAGATAGCGCATCTGCTCGGCGAACCGCGCCGGCGACGTCGTGATCCACGGCGCTGTCGTCCCTAGCTCGCACACGTGGTGGTAGGCCAGAACCAGCGTCCGCGGTCGCCAGGCACACACGGCGCGCCGCACCAGGGATCGCACGAATGCTTTCACGCCGTCGGCTCCAATGTTACGGCCTGCGGCGGGCGCTCCTCGCGGCGATGCGCCGGCTCCTCCTGGGCCGTGAGCGTCCAGCTGTGGTCGGCCATGTACGGGAACTTCGATTCGCTCAACTTGCCGGAGCCGAAATAGTCGCCTTTCTCGACGACCAGCTGGCCGGCGTTCGGGACCCAGTCGAGCCATTCGCCGTCGGGGTCGGTCGCGGCCAAGACGTTGAAGACGTACCGGCCGACGTTGAGCGGCAGCCGGGGAATCAGGCACTCCACGCGTCCCTTTTGCGGCATGCGGCCGGGGAAGGCGTCGCCGGAGACGGCGTTGCCGAACTGCGTCACCGGCGCCCCCTGCGGCGTGTAAAGCGGGAACGAAAAGCTCGGCCGGCGCACCACCGCCCCCGCCGCCAATTCGTAAGTCGCCACGATCTTCACGGTCTGCCCGGTCAGCACCGACGCCGCCCGCCGGCCTTCGGCGTCCTCGACCCAGGCGTCGGTGAAGCGGAGCTGCACGCCGCCGGTGCGGTCGGTCCGCTCGGCCAACGGCGTGTCCATCAGCGTCTCTTGGGACGCCAAATAGTGGTTGACGACCGCCTTCGTCTCGCCGCGCAGGGCCAGCCGGCCGCGCTCGAACAGCAGGGCGTTGGCGCAAAGGTGCTGCACCACCTCCATCTGGTGCGTCACCACCAGCACGGTCCGACCGCCGCGGGCGATGGCGCCCATCTGGCCCAGGCACTTCCTCTGAAAGGCGTGATCGCCGACCGCCAGCACTTCGTCTACAAGCAAGATCTCCGGCGTGATGTGAGCGGCGACGGCGAACGCCAGCCGAACGTACATACCGCTGGAATAGCGCTTGACCGGCGTGTCGATGAACTCTCCCAGCTCCGCAAACTCCACAATGTCGCCGAACTGGCGGGTGATCTCGCGCCGCTTCATGCCGAGAATGGCGCCGTTGAGGTAGATGTTCTCGCGGCCGGTCAGCTCCGGGTGAAAGCCCGTGCCGACTTCCAGGAGACTGCCGACGCGGCCGCGCAGCTCGACCTGGCCGGCGGTGGGATGGGTGATGCGCGATAGGATCTTGAGCAGGGTGCTTTTACCGGCCCCGTTGCGCCCGATGACGCCGACCACCTCGCCGGGCTGGATGTCGAAGTCCACGTCCTTGAGCGCCCAGAAGTCCCGCACCGCTCCGCCGCTGGGCCGGCGCCGCAGCCACCCCGCCGCCCACTCCGTCAGGCTCTCGCGCAGCGTCCGGTAGGCGGCGCCGCCCCCGGCGCCGTTGACGCGATAGCGCTTGCTCAACCCTTCCACGCGGATCGACGGCGGCATAGGGTTCTCAGTAAAATGCAATGCCGGATCGTTTTACGGAATGAAAACCGGCGTGTACCGCGGTGAATCGCAAAGTCCATGCCGCCTGCCGGTCGGCATGGTCGGCGCTGATTTTCGAGAGCGTTTCGCAGTTGGGCGCTAACGAAGCTGGACCGACGGCCGCGCGGCGTTAACGCCGCTTTACACTTGAGGCGACGGCTGATTCCTGTGCGGCGCGAACGCAGCGACCGCACATTGGCCCTTTGGCCATCCAACTATAGCATTGATTTTGACGCCTTCGCCGATGCTGCGGGGGCGGCGGAGGTGTGCGGACGGACCGTGGACGGACGCCATGCAAACGCCGACGACCAAACTGCTGCGCCTGCTGAGCGCGGACCATCCAGCCGAGGTTCGTCGAGCGACGGCGCTGGTGATGGGGGAGTTGGGCCTCCGCGACGGCGAGGCGGCGGAAGCGCTTTGCAACGCCTTGCAAGACGCGGACTCGGCGGTGCGCCTGGAGGTCATCCGGGCGGTGGGCAAGCTCCGCATCGAATCGGCCCTGCCGCAGCTGCTGTCGCGCATCAAGGACGGCGGCGCCGAGGCCGATTCGGCGGCCCATGCGGCGGCCCATCTGGGCGCCAAGGGGACGCGGGCCTTGCAGGAGCTGATGCCGAAGGTGGCGCCCGGACTGCGGCGCTATATCGCGGCGGCGCTGGCCGGCGGCGGCACCGCCAGCGCCACGGCGGCCGCGGCCGCGGTCCTGCTGGACAAGGACCCCGGCGTCGTCGAGGCGGCCGTGCGTTCCCTGGCAGAGCAGATCCCGACGCTGGCCCCGGCTCAGCGCCAGGCGTGGACCGATCAGCTCCTGGAGCTGGCCGGCGACCGTAGGGGCGGGGTAACCCCGCCCCTACCCGCCGCGACGCAAACGGCGGTCGTCCGACTGTTGGCCGCGCTGGACGATCCGCGGGCCGGCGCCGCCCTGTGGGATAAGGTGTTGCCGCCCCATGCGCCGGAAGTGCGCGCCGCGGCGCTGCAGGGCGTCGGCAAGTGGGCCGCATCGCCGACAAAGGATCAATTAAAGCGCCTATTCGCCGCCGCGGCCGACGCCGACTTTCGCATTGCGGCGCCGGCCCTGGTGATCCTGCAACGGCTGCCGGCTGACAATCGCGCGGCGGCGGAATGGCGGATGCTGCTGCGGGCGCCGGACGTGGCAGTGCGGCGATTGGCGCTCGACAAGATAGGAGACCACGACGACGACGAAACCGCCGCCGCGCTGCTGGAACAGCTGCGTCACGCCGACCGCAGCCTGCGCGACGCCGCTCTGGCGCGGCTCGCCAAGCTGGAGCACGGCCGCAAGGCACTCACCACCGCCTTGCTGGAGGCGGATGCTCCCGATCACGCCTGGCTGTTGGCCCGAGCGCAGGCGCCCTTCGCTGCAAAGTACCCCGCAGGTTGGCGCGAGGAGGTGTTCGACCAGGCGGGCAAGCATCTGGAAGCCAGCGACCGGCGGGCCGATCCCCTGCTGTTCCTCCTGCGTGAAACGGACCCGGCGGACCTGCGCGATCGCCTGGAACAGCGGGCGCTCGCCCTGCGGAAGAAGAAAGCGTACCCGACGGCGCTGCTTTATTTGCGGCTGCTGGCCCGCGACCCGGCGTGCGGCTTTCCGATTCGGTTGGAGCTGGCGGCGTGCGGTCTGAAGGTATCGGGCAAGGATTTGGCGTCGGAGTCGCGGGCCGCCGATCCCAGCCTGGGCCAGTTCGCCACGCTCTGCCAGCAGGACGAGGCCGAATTGGCGCGGCAGGTGGGGCAGATCAAATGGCTGGACACAGAAGACCTCTATTATCTCGGATTCGACCTGGTGGAGCATGAGGGCCGGGCCAAGAAAGCCGGCGGCGAGATCCTCAAGTTGGCGGCGAAGCGCTCGCCGCGCACCAAGGTGGGCCAGGCGGCCAAGCGCAAGCTGGCTAGCGCGGGCTTGGACTGACCGCGGAAAACGCGGCTTGATTCCGTGCGGCGAACGAAGGATAGTGGCGCCGGGCCGCGTTGCACAGGGAGGGGAACATGCCGCTGCTCGTAGCGCTGATTTTCGCCAGCTTCCTCGGTGAATTCAACCTGCAAACGATTTTCGTCGTCGCTTCCACCTGCATCACCGTCTATTTCTGGGTGATCAAGTGGAATCGCGAGCGCACCGGGCTGAAGCTCTACCGCGTCGCCGACTTCCGGGCGGATCGGCTGCAATGTTCCGACAAGCCGGGCCAGGAAAAAGCGACGTGGTACGGCGAAATTTTCCTGGCCAATCCGTCCACTCTGCCGATCGCAGTCGTCCGCTTTCGCGTGCAGCTGCTGTGGCGCGGCCGCTGGATGGACGGCCGGACGGTAATGGAACGCAAGGACGACATGCCGTGGACGGTGGAACCGCTGCGCGTGCTGGCCCGCAGTTTCGGCTGTGCCTTTGACGTAGAAGAAGGGACGGCGCGCGAGCAATTGCTGAAGCCGCACAAACTGCGCTTCACGTGGACGACGGTGGACGGCCGGCAGAAGAGCCAGGACGTCGAAACCAGCCAGACGGCGTCGGCGGCGCTGAAGGTCGCGGCATAGGACAGGGCGCCGGGGTGGTCCCGGCGCCCTGTCCCGCGACGAATCATCCGTTACGGAAGCACCGGCTTCATATTCAGCGCTTTGACGAGGAACGCCCATTCATCGGCGGTTTCTTCGATCTGCTTTGTCGTCGGTTTGCCGCCGCCGTGGCCGGCCCGCGTCTCAATCCGAATCAGCACAGGCTCGTCGCCGGTCTGCTTCTCCTGCAGCGCCGCCGCGAACTTGAAGCTGTGCCCCGGAACCACGCGGTCGTCGTGGTCGGCGGTCGTCACCAGCGTCGCCGGGTATTTTCGCGGCGGATTGTTCAGCAGGGCGTGGTAGGGCGAATAGGCGTACAGGCTCTTGAAATCCTGAGCGTCGTCGGACGAGCCGTACTCGTCCACCCAGTAGCGCCCAGCCGTGAACTTGTGGAAGCGCAGCATGTCCATTACGCCGACGCCGGGCAGACAGGCGCCGAACAAGTCCGGCCGCTGCGTCTCCACCGCCCCGATCAGCAGGCCGCCGTTGCTCGCGCCCTGGACGGCCAATCGATCGGTCCGCGTGTAGCCCTGCTTGATGAGGTATTCGCCGGCTGCGATGAAATCGTCAAAAACGGTCTGCTTCTTTTCTTTTTTACCGGCCTCGTGCCACGCCTCGCCGTACTCGCCGCCGCCGCGCAGATTGGCCGACGCATAGACGCCTCCCATCTCCAGCCAGGCCGCCGTGCTGGGGCGGAAGGCCGGCGTGATCGAAATGTCGAAGCCGCCGTAGGCGTACAGAAGCGTCGGGTTCGTCCCGTCCAGCTTGAGGCCCTTCTTGGCCGTGATGAACATTGGGACTTTCGTCCCGTCTTTACTCGGATAAAAAACCTGTTTCACCTCGTAATCGTCGGGATGAAACCGCGTCTTCGCCTCGCGGTACAGCGTGCTCCGGCCGGTCAAGAGGTCGTAGCGGTAGATGCGCGGCGGCGTGTTAAAACTGGTGAACGTGTAGAACGTCTCCGTGTCGGTGCGCTTGCCGCCGAAGCCGCCGGCCGTGCCGAGACCCGGCAGCTCGACTTCGCGGATCAGCCGGCCGTCCGGCGCAAACACCTTCACCTGCGAATGCGCGTCCTTGAGGTAATCGGCCACGAACTGGTCGCCGACCAGCGACACGCCCTTCAGGCTCTCCGGCGCCTCCGGCACCACTTCCTTCCAGTCCGCCTTGTCGGGCTTGCGGAGGTCGATGGCGATGATTCGGCCCCGCGGGGCCTGGAAATCAGTCTTGAGGTAAAACACCGGCCCGTCGTTGCCGATCGGTTCGTACTCATTTTCGATGCCGTCGATCAAATCGAGCGGCATGGCCAGCGGCTCGGACAGGTCGCGGATGGTGATTCGGTTCTTTGCGTCTGTGCCCTTGAACGTCGCGATGACCAGATAGCGGCCATCCTCTGTAACGTCCGCGCCGAATCCCCAGTCGGGGTGATCGGGTCGCTTGTAGACGAGGACGTCGTCGGCTTGCGGCGCTCCGAGCCGGTGGTAGTAGAGCTTGTTGTTGAGGTTGAGGGCGTGGAACTCCTCGCCCTTCTTCGGTTCGTCAAAGCGGCTGTAGAAAAAGCCCCTGCCGTCGAGCGTCCATGCCGGCCGGCTGGACTTGATCCAGTGCAATTCGTCGGAGAGGTCGTCGCCGGTCGCAACGTCGCGCACCTTCCACGTGTGCCAATCGCTGCCAGCCTCGGCCAGGCCATAAGCAAGGTATTTGCCGTCCTCGCTGATCGCCATGCCCGCAACGGCCACGGTGCCGTCCTTTGACAGCGTGTTCGGATCGAGCAGGACTCGCGGCGTGCCGTCGAGGCGATCGGCGGTGTAAAGAACGGGCTGGTTTTGAAGCCCGTCGTTCTTGGAATAGAAATAGCGGCCGCCTTCCTTGGACGGCGCCGAGTAGCGTTCATAATTCCACAGCTCGGTCAGACGCTTCTTGATCGCTTCCCGCTCCGGAATGCCCTTGAGGTAGTCGAATGTCACCTTGTTTTCGGCCTCGACCCAGGCGGCGACGTCATTCGACTCGCGCACGTCGTCTTCGAGCCAGCGGTAGGGGTCGGCCACCATGACGCCGTGGTAGTCGTCCACCTGATGGCCGCGAGGCGTCTTGGGGTACTCCAGGCGCGCCGGTTCGGCGGCGACCGCGGCGAGGACCCCGGCCAGGGCGACGGCAATCACTCCTGCATGTTTCATGATGCGTTCATCCTTTGATTGAATAACCACGTTAACGCTGTGCTGTTCGCGGGGCGCCGCTCTCATTTCGTCCAGGCGTACTCGGGCGCCTCCATCACTTCCGGAATCGAATCGCTCAGCCCGCGCCAAACCACCGTGGCGCACGCAGCCACGTCTTCCACCCAATCGCCGCCGAGAATCGGTCGCAACTCGAGTGGTAGAAGCAGAATCAGCCGCTTCGCTCCGTTCACTGCGCCGGGCTGCAGGGCGTAAAACTTGTCGAGATACGTCGGCGTTTCCTGGCAGACCGCCAGGAGCGACGCCAGGAATCCGGGCCGGAATTGTCGGCGCACCACCTCGGCCTCCGTCGGACCGATCAGCTCCAGGACCACCTGCAGCGTCGTGAACGGGTTGTCGGCGAGCAGCCCACGGATCAGCGCCGCCGCTTCGTCGGCGCGGCGATCGAAGCAGGCCGAGCGCAGCCACAGGGTGAATGCCTGGGCCCGCCCCTCCGGCGACGGCGGCGCATGGGGATCACCTCCATCAGCGTTGACGCGCCAGACGCGCGATCTCTGCTCGGCCGGCGTGAATTCCAGCACCGGCCGCGGCTGGGCGTCGAATTCCACCTCAAAGACGTCTTGCGTTTCCTGCATGAGGCCGTACAGCTCTTCGCGCGCCAGCGTCGGCGTGCTGAGGACGTAATAGGGCGGCCGCGGCTGGAATTTCAGACCGAGCTGCTCCGCTTCGTGCCGGAACGCCGTGCCGGGCAGCACCGCGAGGTTGAACACTTGCACGTCGGTAAAGCCGTTGCCGTGCAGATAATGCAGGCCGCGGCGCACCGACTCGACCGTGTCGCCCGGCAGTCCGACGATCAGATCGACCTTGACCCGAATGTCCTGGCCGAGCATGGCGCGGACGCCGCGCTCGAAGGCGCGCAGGTTGTTCTTGCGGTCCATCTTCGTCATCGTTTCCGGCTCGACCGATTGCAGGCCGACCTCCACTTCGGTGAAATTCGCCTCGCGCAGCAAGCGGGCCGTCTCTTCGGCAATTCCTTCCCCTCGCAGCTCGCCAAAATAGGTGAAGCGGCGGCCGGGATTGCCGTCGGCCAGCGTGCGCAGGAATTCGGCGAAGTCGCGCCGCTGATTCAGCGTCGGGTCGAGCAGAAAAACTTCGCGGGCGCCGTGGTCCACGGCATGTCGCAAACCGGCCAGGATGTTCTCACGGCTGAGGTAATACTGCCGATCATACGACTTGGGGTAATAGCAGAATTTGCATTTGAACACGCATCCCCGCGTCGTCTCCAGCAGCATCATGCGCTCGTCGGCGGCGTCGAGGACGCCGGCCAGGTACGGCGAAGGCAGATGATTCAGATCGGGCATCGGCGTGCGGAAAGCGGGGGCGTGCCCAGGTCGAAATCGCGGAGAGGAGCGCGGCGCCACATACAGGCCGGCGATCGGGACCGGGGGCGTTTCGTCGTCGAGCAAAGCCAGCAGCAGGTTGGCGAAGGTTTGTTCGCCTTCGCCGATGACGGCGAAATCGCAGTCGGGCGCATTCAGCACCCAGGCGTTGTCGGCCGTGATTTCCGGCCCGCCCAGGACGACGCGGACGCCAGGTCGAAGCTGCTTGAGACGGCGAGCGATCCAGAGCGCGCGTTCGATGTTCCAGAGGTAGCAGGTGAAGCCGACCATCCAGGGATCGCGCGCAGCCAGGGCCGCGGCGAGCGCGCGATCGCCGAGCGTGTTGGCCAGATCTGCGGGGAACAGGTCGATGGCGTAATCGCCGCCGAGTCCCTTCCGTTCGGCGAACACCTTGAGATACGCAGCCGCCAGGGGAACGTTGCCGCGAATCGGGGCAGGCCCCAGCGGCGGGATGGGGAGCTGCACCAGAAGGACATTGCGGCGGCGAACGCTCATGCGGCGATTGTATCAGACCGGCGCCGGAATGAAGAGAA
>Ga0307476_10002289_pt1 | contig 11425 bp, 10 predicted proteins | sample atmos_gasesECM2C_2_FD_203314 | JGI IMG/M metagenome (GOLD analysis project Ga0307476, IMG submission 203314) | Hardwood forest soil microbial communities from Morgan-Monroe State Forest, Indiana, United States - atmos_gasesECM2C_05 | ecosystem: Environmental > Terrestrial > Soil > Temperate... | reverse complement strand
CGCGCCCTGGGTCCATTCATGAGGCTTATTGCGGGCTTGGTTAAGGCCTGACTGGGCCGCCGGATACAAGAAAGCTTGCGGCTCGACGAGGGAATACGCGTAGTTGTTCCAACGTTCACGGTTCGTCCTTGGGACAAAATAGTCCGCCTGCTTAGTCAACGTCTCCTTTCCGGATCCGACGGAAGTAGCTTGATCCGCGCCATCGTGGCTCGTATTGGACTGCTGAGAGTTAGAGGACCCAGCGTTTGCGGCGGGCGCACTGGACAACTCCGACTGGGGACTCGGCAGATGGCCGAAAGCTGGCATTGAAGAAATCAGCAGCAGCAGCAGCAGCACCAATGTGCTAAGTGTGAATACGTTTTTTAGAACCGGACGAGAATTCGGCATCGCAGACATACTCAAGAAAATCAATGTGGTGTTCAGGCGATCTGGTCCAACTGATTCACAAACGTAGCCTAAAGCTGCGGGATGCCGAGATCCCACGGACGAGGCCTCCTTCCTCATAGTCCTGTCGAATCAGATAGCCGCTCACTTGGGGCTGAATCTGCGCGTTAACGTACCCTTCGAGCGTTCCTACCCACTCCCCCTCAAGCGGTACGTCTTTCTGAATGGCTTGTTCTAGCCTTTACGGGCGTAATGACCGAAGCCATTACATAACAGGATCGCGGCCACGACTGTTTTGAAAGCGATCTCATTTGTTTTTCCCGGCCTCATTGTTATTCGTGTTGTACTTTTCCTTAAGCTCGCGTTCCGCCTGCAGCCACTCGTCCAAGTACTTGTCGAGGTCGCAATCGTGATCGCCACGTTCGATGTGAATCTCAAGCGCCCGCCGATGGATTTCGTCCAGGGTTGGGACGCTCTTGCCTATTTCTTCCGGAACGTCCAACCCGACACTTCTCGGCCGCGTGTTCTGAGCATTCGTGGCCAGATTTTGCGCGTGCATGTTCTTTTCTCCGTTGGAAAGTGTTCCCTGACCTCGACCGGCCGGTTCCGGTCACCAAATCCCACGTCGGGACAATCGCGACCCTGCCCCATGCCTGCCCCATGGGCGGTCTCGCGTTTAGAAACGAATGACAATGCTGGGGGAGAGCTGAGCGCGTCGTCGCACCGGAACATCGAGTTGCTAATCCCAAACTCAGCTCTCTCGTGACTTCTACTTCTGTTTGGGTGGGTAGTTCTTCAGTAATTTCGCCATGGCCTTGTCCAGGTTTTTCATGTTCTTTTCCTGGTTTGCGCCGGCGTCAATTGTCTTGGTCGCGCGTCCGGTCCACACGAGCTGCTTCGTTCCGGGGTCATACATGTCCAGAACTAGAGTGCCGACACTGATCGTCGAACTAGTCCAGGATCCCGTGCCCATCCCGAAGGCTCGTGAACCAAAGGCATCCCATTGTGTTTCTTGATTGACGGCGGTCTGGTAGCCGATATAAAGATCAGCCTTGTCGCTATCGGTTTTGGTCATCCCTTTCGACGCCAATTGTGAGTCCACCGACTGCTTAATTTCCGCGTCCATAATCCCGTCCGGGTGAGCACCGTGGATGTTCACCCATTTATACGTTCGATATTTCGAGAAATCTGTTCTCGGCATGAAGTTGTAGCGTACGTTTTGCGCGGCCAACGTCCCCGCTGTTACCAATAACAATGCTGCAACCAGTGCCAATGAAAAGAGCTTACCGTTTTGTCTTACTCGCATTTTGTGCCTCCTTCAGCTTCGTCTTACTACACAGAGTTCTTGCGGTACTTTTCCCGGAGCTCGCTTTCCGCCGGCAGCCAGTCGTCCAGCTGGCAACCGTGAATTCCCCCACATTCCATATAGATCTCGAATGCTCGTTGCTGGATCTGCTCTGGGGATGGCGAGCTCCTTCTTACTGCAGCCCGTTTCATTGCTTCGTTCCTCCTTGAAAAAATTCTTCTCGATTTCTGCAACTTCCCGGTCAAAACCTTGCGCCAGGAGTCCCAGCGGGGGCAGCCGGGACTTCGTGGCGACTCGCGCGGCATCGCCGTTCAGAACGACAAGCGATGCCCGCGAAGGGCTGGGCTAAACGCGCTGTCGCACCGGGATGCGGAGCCCAATCCAAAGCCGCCTGCGAAAAACGCGATTCACCTGCGATACTTGGTGCGAGCGAACCCTTCTGGACCGATGAAGCAGAGAAAAACCATAATCGTTACTGCAGCGATCAATAGAAACGTCACCATTTAGGACCTCCTCTCGCACCAGTCTTAATTTCACGCGCAGGTCAGGCGATTCTATGAATTCAGTTTGAAGTGCACCTGCACTTGCAACTCAACCGAAACCGGCTGCCCGTTCAAGGTAGTCGGCTCATACTTCCACAGCAGCACGCTCTTGAGCGCCGCATCCATGAGCAACGGGTGTCCGCTCACCACGCGCGCTTCGACGACATTCCCGTGTTCATCAATCACCGCATCGACAACCACCGTGCCCCAAATGTGCGTCTCACGCGCGAGCGGCGGATACACCGGATCCGCGGAATACGTCTGGCGCGGCGGTCTAACCCCTGAGCCAACTCGCACTACTTTCTGCACCGGCCGCGGGGCTGGAGCGGGCGTCGGCACCGCCGTTCCCGTTCCTCCCGAAAGACCTCCAAGTACTCCGCCAATCACTCCGCCCGGAACACCTCCTGGAACGCCACCCGGGACACCTTCCAACTCAGGAGCCGTTTGGGCGACGTTGCCCGAGCTTGGGGGAACGTTCTTCGGAATCGCAGTAGGCGCCGTCAGTTTTTGTAACGAGTAGTTCAACTTTGCCTTTGGGTGCGTGATATGCGGAGCGAGTGCACCTCCCGCAGGGGCCGGGGGCGGTGCCAAGGGCGGTGGTGGGGCTACCAACGTAGTTTCGTGGAATTCGCTTGGGCGAATTGTTCCCGTGGTGTAGAGCGGCACGATAATCAGCGCTGCGACGATCACGATGTGAAATGCCATGGCGCCGAGCCACTTCAGCGGGCTCCTGCGCGCCTGCTGTGTCGTGGGCATCTCGAGCAAAGCATTCAAAAAAACATCGTTCTTCACGGTCGGAGCGAGACGGAGCGATCCCGCGGCCCTTCTTGCAGGTGCGCCTTGGGGACCAAAAATCGAAATCCGCTGAGTGGCCATAACTTCCTCCTAACAACCGCGCGAGTCGCTTCGCATTTCAGCTCTTGGATGGCGAGCTGCCCTCTTACACATGTGAACCTCGGCGCCTCGCTGTTCGAACGAGACCTCGTCCATCACCAACTTCATGATGTGGATGCCGCGTCCGTGATCCGCTTCGAGATTCTCGACAGTTAGAGGATCAGGAATGGTGCGCGGATCGAACCCTTGACCCTGGTCTGAAACGATTACGGAGATTCCCTCCCCGACCTTGCAGCGGCAGCGGACGTGAACTAACTTGTGGGCATCCAGCCGATTGCCATGAACGACTGCGTTATTCAGAGCTTCCCGGAGCGCCAGTTCGACGGCGGGTTCCTCGCCCGTGATGCAATGCGACCCTTCGATGAGCCGCATCAACCGCTCCACCAGCGGTGAGATCGCGGTGATCTCGCTCGGCACCCAAGCGTCAATTTGGAGCAAGGAACCTGCGCCTGGGCCGGCAAACGCTGGCCGAAGTTCCGCTTTCACGTTCGCTGAGCGTGGGTCATTCATCACAGCACCTTCCGGTCAGCTGTGCGCCAGCCACAAGCCATAGCGCACGGAATCCAACAGTCCGAATCCCTGGCGATACCGCAGAACGCGGTACCACTTGTTCCACCTGCGGAGGAATGTGAAAACCAGTGACATAGCGCCCCCTCTCTTCGGCATTACTTTCATACACGTGCGGTAAGGGCAAGACGCGCGCCAAACGGACAAGATCGTAAGTCGCTGAATTTTCGAGAGAAGACGCAACAAAGTTGAAAATGTCGAAGTTGAAGATGTCGAAAGAGTGGAAAGTGTCGAAGCGATTCGGGAGGACTATGAGAAAGAGGAAAGCCGCGCGTCAGGCGTACTGCTTCGCATAGATACCAATTTCTTCATTCGAGTAAGGAACGTTGTACGGTCAATTCCGAGCAGAGCGGTGGGTTCGACAAGTTTGCTTCCCTATGAGTTTCAAGCCTAGACGGTATTGCCACCATTGTGCCGAGAAAATACGCGGAACGATTGAGACTGGCATCTTCTACTGCAGTGTAACTACGCGGTCCGGCATCGGAGGCTTATGACCCGTGAGGCTCAAGATCGTCGACGCGAAATTCAGACTGTCGTATGGCTCGCTCACCACTCTCACCGGGACGCCCGTACCTGCCAGCATCCAGACCGAATGCGTGGAAATACGGAAGAAGCCTCCGTGATTACCGCCAGGATTCGGGAAGCGCACATTGAAGTTCCAGTGGTCCGCGGCAAACACATGAAAATCGGCCTGCACCAGCTCGCGGCGGCGACGTTCGAACCGAAGCAGAGTGGGGCTGATGCCCGGCGATCCGGGAACGTATTCTGCTACTGGTGACATCTCTTCGGTAATTCCGATCACGGCATTCGAGTATTCACACCGGTGCACGGCATCCATCCACTCGCGCTCGGTATGCGATGCGGAAAGCCAGTCAGCGCGGTCACTTCCAGCAGGCAATTGGAGTTCAGGATCTTCGAACAGGTGCAGTGGAAAACCAGCCGCCCAGGATTCGGCAGACCAGCTTACCTTTCCTTGTTGGTCCTGGCGGAGATGAGCAACTGGCTGGAGCGCTATGTTTCCTTTGGCATCAGTAAGGATCACAAGTTGATGAGCTTCGTCTCCGTAGAGCCAATAGGCGCGCTGCGAACCAATATCCGGCAACGCCGCAACAATGAAGTCAACCGGCTTCGAAGATAACGCCGGCTGCGGATTATTTCGCACACCCTGCGAAGCAAGCAGCTCGAAGTTGTCCACGTAACGGAAGGAACGTTGGAGATCGAGGTTACCGGAGGCATCAAGCGCCAATCCCGTCGGAGAGGGCCCAACAACGTAGTGCTGCAGGTCCCGAATCGTATTGTTATCGCCCAGCGAGAGTTCCGGCACGAGCGCTCCAATGTTCTCCTTAAGCGGGCGGTTCGGATCCGGATTCAAAGCGAGCAGAGCGCGCAAGTGGGATACATAGCCGCAATAATTCGCGTACTCGCGTTCCCAGGCTCGCAATTCGTCGGCCACCCTTCGTTCTGCTTTGTCTTCACCGGCTGCGATCTGTTTAGGAGTCCATTTTTTCGGCTGTTGTGCGACTATTTGTTTGCGCGCTCGAATCGCTTGCTCTAATGCCGCCATTTCTTGATTGAGATCGTTCGTTGTTTCGGTCCATGCAGCTCGGTGACGGTCGATTATCTCGCGCAAATGGGCTGCAGCCGCTCGGCGGACTTGGGGCTGCATATCCGGCTTTTCGAGCTCGATCAGCAGGATATGAATTTTATTGAAATCGCTGTTGCGCAAATGGACGGAGGCACGCTCGTTTCCGTCGATATCAAGCCAGGCTGTAGGATACCGTGATGCCTCCCCCGCCAGATAAAAGGAAGACGTGCTGGGCGCAATCACTCGATGCACCAACGGATTCAAACCTCTCAGTTTGTAGTCGCTGAGCTGGTGACGATCCGTCGCTACATGATGGCCTCCGCCACTGGGGCTATTGAACAGATCGGGAAGGCTGAAGGTTTGGCTCAAAATTCCCGGCACGTTGTTCATCCCGTGGTCCGAGACCACGGCAAAGATGGTCTGGTCCGCCAGGGGAGAGTTCTGGATGGCTGTCCAGATACGCCCTACGAGCATGTCTAGCTGGCGCAACTCTTGGTACAGAACGGCGGGGTTGCTCGTAGTGTGAGCCTTATGATCCATGCCGCCGGTGAAGAAATCCAGATACAGGACTTCGGGTTGCTGCAATGCGCGATCGAGTTCGGATTCCGCCTGATGATCGAGTGCTTCTTCGAAAGAAGGTGTGCCAGCATGTTCGACCATGCTGAACAGACCGCTTTTTGAAAAGCGCCGACCCAGTGCGTGCTCCAGAGTGGGCCAGCGGACTCCGCGCTGAAACAGTTGAAAGCCCCCATACGCTTGCTGGTAGCCAAATGTGTCAATCAGTAGTGGAACCCCAGCGGAATCCAGCACCTCCACACCTGGCATATCGACATCCCGTCCCCGCGCGTAGCCGAGGTAGAACGGAAAGAAATTCAGATAATCGTATACCTCGCCGGTGTAGCGGTCGTACTCGACGTTACCGCGAATGACAGTATGGCGGCCAGTCCCCAATAGGGACCAGGAGGGCGCTGACAAACTTATTCCACGCGTGTAGAAGTTCTCGAAAACAGTGCCATTGTCACCGAAGATATGAGAAAACCATGGCAGTTGTGGTTTTCCGGCGCTTAGATCTTTCTCTCGCATGTGGCGATAGAGCAGATCCGCGTTTAGCCCGTCAATTTTAAGAATGACAACCCGCCGCGCTGATTGTTGAGCGTTGCATGGAACAACAGCGGCGAGCAGAAGCAGTGCCAGCACGCGAATCATTTCACCGCTCCCGATTCGGAGAGACAGCCCCGACAGGCATGACGTGAGATAAAGCTGCAACTTCAGCTGGCTTGGTTTTTCTCAGCGCATCGTTCTGTTTCAGGACGGCGAGCGCGGTTGTGCATTCGGCTTGTAGCTCTTCATCTTTCGAGACGCTCTTCAGATGTTCCAGTGTCGCTTCCGCATGCGACCGCACGCTGTCCGACGAGACGGCCGGAATCAAGCTGCTCAGCTCGCCGACGGATGATTTAATACGCTGACTGTCGTAAGCAATCTCGGGCGGAGTCCCCGCCTGAACGACCGAATCCAGGTAGTACAACTGATACGCTATGCGGCGGTCGCGATCGACAATAGAAATGTCACCGTGCTTTGCTTGCTCCTTATAAAGGCCCAACGTGGCGACATGCAGCATGCTCTTGGCTAGTTTCGTTTTTTCGCTTTGGCCGAAGGAGGCCAACTCGAAGCGGCGCTCGTGATTGACTTGAGCCATCAACCGGCCGCTCTCTCCCGCTTCTGATTCGAGCAATTGATAGCGCGCAAACGCATTCTGAATTTCGCGTTGCGGCGCAGCTTCGAGCGGGTTCACTCCAAGTTGCCGAATCCGCTGCTCCATACCTTTCTTGAAAGCGGGATCGATACTCTGATCCAGCGCCAGCTCCATGCGAAACTCGGAGTAGCAGTCGAGGCGGGATGCTTTATCCACTGCCTTCCCGCGCCGTGCTGCGACAAATCGGTGCAGATCAAAACCCATGTAGAAATACCAATTCGCGAAATGCGACAGCCCGAACACCCCGGCTGTCAGTTCGCCAATGGAACGCTGCCTCATTTCGCGCCGCCGCCCGCTGAGCTTCTCCCGAAAATCGATCAGGACCAGCGGCAGTTTTGGATAGTTAAGACTGTAAACGGCCAGCGGTATGACCTTTAGCGAACCGTTTTCGTCGAAGCTACGTTCATAAACCGGACCTTCCCAGTGCTTCAAGCCCTCGTCGGTCCATGGGTTTCGAATACCCAATAATTTCCAGGTCGACTGCATCGAACTGCCGCGCGGCTCGATTGATTCTTTTTGAGGAAACCAAAGGATCGCGTACTGGCTCTGGTTTCCGGCTAAACTCATCGGCTCAAAGATCAAACCGGTTTTTTCCGCCCATTGCCGCAGAAGCTCCCAGTTACGGCTGCGGATGCGCTCCTGTTCAAAGCCCGCTTGCATGCCAACGCTTGTGGCCTTCTTCTCGTTCACGAGACCACCGAGCATCGTCCGGCGCAGTTCCAGGCGGCCGACTACGGTATCCAGTTGCGCCTGTGTTAATGCAGAGGCGTCGGTTGAGACCGGCGCTTGGCGCAGATAACTGATGGCCTCTTCCAGATGCAGTCTCTCCTCGTCTTGGCTGTTGCCGCCGTACGCCTGTGTCGAGGCCCGTACCGGAGTCATCATGGGATCGAACGCAGTCCGTTGCAGCAGGCCTCGTCCGGTCTGGACCGTCATTGGATACTCGGGCGCGCTCAGATCCATGAGCGGCTTCGTATCATGGGCGCTGACCGTACCGGCCCCTCGCCCCCCGAGCCAGTAGAAGAACGGAATAGCTGAAAGGATGCGCTGTTCCAGGCGAGGATGAGCATAGGTTAACAACCAGATGTAGGTGACGCGGTCGTTTTCTTTGGCCTCATCGCCGAGCGTATCGCGGAGCACGGAGACCAACGGCACGTCGCGCTCAGTACCCTGGAAAACATTGCACGCCCTGCAAAAAAGTGTTAGCAACTGAGCGCTGTCACCTACCGGAATAGAATTCCAATAATAAAGGGAGGACTGGCTGCTCGCGAGCCGCGTCAAAGGCAGGTCGTCAATGTTTGCCATTTCACTCGGGGCACTCTCCTGGACTGCGCTCGCCTCGCCCGCCCCGATGCTCGCAGTGGGATATTGACCCGCCGCAGGCATTAGCCACCAAGAGGTGACTCCCATCGCCAAAATTGCGGAGCCCAGACGGCGCCGGGCTGGCCGATACCTAGTATTGCCGGTCATCATCCTTTTGCTCCTCGGCATTTCTGCGCGACTTGCGGGCGAGCCGTTTCATGACGTGTTTTATGAACACGCCCGAGGAGCGGAACCTGACTCCTTCTTTTATTAGCTCAAGCAGTACGTTTTCTCCGTCTTTGCTGATGCAGGTCACGTTCCTCAGTTCAATCACGAGTTCCCGACCCCGTAGGTCCGCTGCGGCCCCCCGGCACTCTTTCCTTAACTCAGCCGCCCACGGTGCGACCAGCTTGCCCTCCAGCACCAACCGTCGCCGACCGGGAGTTTCGAGAATGGTGATCTTCAACATTTGCTTTTGGCCACACCACCAGTAAGGGCAAAGCCCGCTCCAAACCGGCCGCGCCGTAAGTCGCTGAATTTTCAGGAGAACATCGCCATTGGTCGAAAGTGTCGAAGTTGAGGAAGTCGAAAAGGTTGAAACTGTCGAAGCTATTGCCTGAGGGCAACCGGCAAAGAGGTGAGGTGCAACTTAAGCATACTGCTTCGGGTAGATGCCGAATTTTTTCATTCGAGAGAGGAGAGTGGTGCGGTTCATTCCCAGGCGCGCGGCAGCACCATCGGCGCCACCCACGCGCCCCTTGCACGCAGTAAGTGCCCGTATGATCTGATCGCGCTGCTTTCTTTCATATTCGTCAGCAACGCTACCTTTGTCACTTCGCGAATTTGTTCTTTCTCCAGCGACTCGTTTAACTTCATACAGGTCGGTAGGCACGAACGCTTCCGTATTGGTCTTTCGGAGTTCTGCGAGCGGAGCCTCAAGCGACTTGCCCCTCGTCAGGAGCACGGCTCGCTCAATGAAATTCTCGAGTTCACGAATATTGCCGGGCCAGTCCCAAGTCCTCAGCCCCTTCATTACCGCCGCAGGAATCCCTTCGATAGGCTTTTGCATTTCCTTGGCGAACTTTTGGACGAAATGGCTGACGAGCAAAGGAATGTCTTCTTTGCGGTCTCGCAGCGGGGGAATGCGGATCGGAAACACATTCAACCGATAATACAAATCACTGCGAAATTCCTTGTTCGCAATCATTATCTCCAGGTCGCGATTCGTAGCTGCCACCAGGCGGACATTCACCTTCCGCGTATGCGTGCTGCCGAGACGTTCAAATTCTCGCTCCTGGAGAGCCCGCAGCAGCTTCGGCTGAATCTCAATGGGGATGTCACCCACTTCATCTAAAAATAGAGTGCCTTGATCCGCGAGCTCCAGCCGCCCAATTTTTTGGGAGATCGCGCCGGTAAACGCTCCCTTTTCGTGGCCAAACAACTCGCTTTCCAGCAGCCCGGTTGGTATTGCAGCGCAATTCAGCTTCACGACTGTCCGCTGTTTGCGGCGGCTTCGGTCGTGAATCGCGCGCGCAATCAACTCTTTTCCCGTGCCAGTTTCGCCAAGCAACAGAACAGTGGAATCGCTGGGGGCAACTGTTTCCACCTGTTGCAAAACGTGCTTTAGGGTCGTGCTGTTCCCGATGATCTGCTCGAAACCCATCTCGCTGCGAAATTCTTCCTCCAGATAGAGTTTCTCCTGGGTAAGCTTGTCCTTGAGTTCGGAAATCTCCCGGTACGCCAGCGCGTTTTCAATGGCGATGGCTATCTGCCCTGACGCCCGGCTGAGGAAGTCGACATCTTCCGGCGAAAACAGATTCTCCGTCGTGCGTAAAATTGACAGAATGCCGACACCCCGGCCGCGATTCACAAGTGGAATAATGCAAGCGGCTTTTAGGCCTTCCGCAGCCGCGAGGTCATAGGGCTCAGGTCCGGGTTCGTCACGTTCTCGGGTGTCAAAAACTACCGGTTTCAAGGTATCCATCGCTTTCTTAGCTTCGGGGCTTAGCGGCACGATTAACTCTTCCTTGATGACTCCCTTCCCGCGCGGAAAATCCATCGCAAATACCCTGAATTTTCCCGAAGCTGCATCGGGCAATGCAAATGTTGCGGCATCGGCATGTATAACTTCGCGTATATTCGCGGCAATCGCGCGCAAGACCTCCCGCAGGTCGAGGCTCGACGTGATTTTCGTGTTCAGATTGAGGAGCAACTGCAACCGATCTCTTAATCCGGAAACTTCTTGAAACGCCAGAGCGTTTTCAATTGCGATGGCTATCTGATCTGAAGCTCGGGTGAGGAAATTCACGTCCTCGAACGTAAATAAATTCTGTCGCCTACGTGCGAGTATGAGGACAGCGAGTGGTCGATTACGGCTCACGAGTGGAATTAGGCAGTGGGTATCCAGGCCTTCTGCAACCACCATGTCATATACTTCAGGCCCGAGTTCGTCGCGATCATTTGTGTTTACGATTACGGCTTTAGAGGTCCTCCAAGCTCGCTTCAGGGCGTGGCCTGGCGTGACTACAAGTTCTTCTTTAACAAATCCTTTCGCATCGGGAAAATCAACAGCATAAATCCGGCTCTTATTCGATCCCTCATCAAAAAACGCAACACCCACGGCATCGGCTTGCACAACACCTCGAATGTTCGCTGAAGTCGTGCGCAGCAGTTCCCGAAGATCGAGGTTCGACGTGATTCGGCTCGTTAGATTCAGGAGCAGGTCAAGCCGCTCGTTTTGGCGATGAAGTTCCGCTTCTGTTCTCATGACCAGGGCAAAGCGCTACCGTTAGTGGCAAAAACCTGCGATCCAAATGATGCTCGATGTAGCCTTGCAGTCGCAAGCATTGGCTGTCTCAGGCGGCCTACCATGCGCGAATTGGCAAGTTGTCTGGCTAGGGACCGCCAACTTCACGCCAGCAGACCTCGCCTCTTAGTTAGTTAAGCAAGTCGGTTGCGTATTTGGCCGGAACGGCACGATTCGAGCCGCCAAAGCCGTTGCACATTCCAACGGGACATGCCACTGGCAACAAAGGTCCATTCATGGTCCAGTAATTGTCACATAGGACTGCAAACCACGGTGTCTCTGGACC
>Ga0307476_10002287_pt1 | contig 11435 bp, 9 predicted proteins | sample atmos_gasesECM2C_2_FD_203314 | JGI IMG/M metagenome (GOLD analysis project Ga0307476, IMG submission 203314) | Hardwood forest soil microbial communities from Morgan-Monroe State Forest, Indiana, United States - atmos_gasesECM2C_05 | ecosystem: Environmental > Terrestrial > Soil > Temperate... | reverse complement strand
GCCGGCCGAATGAACCGCCGCTAATGCACGAAGCTGGCGAACTGTGAGATCCCGCGCGAAACGGCGCGCCATTAGCGCCCCCATAAAAAATAGTTTGGTTTGACCCAAGATATTAAAATTTCACTAATTTGGCAAATCGCGCGTTGATGCAGGCAAGTCGCCTCCAAGGTGGAGTCGCACGATCGAAAGCCCCGTCCAAGAGGGTACGGTCAAAGGGAGCCGCCCGTGCACGATCGCCTTACGCTGCATGCTCGATTGGACGACCCGGAACGTGATCTCCGGCATGCTGCAATTGCGGCCGTCATCAAATCCCTCGCGCTTGCCGCCAAAAACCTCTCGCAAATGATCGCTTGCGGTCCCCTCGTCGGGATCGAAGGTCTGCACGGCGGGCTAAATCCGGACGGCGACGCGCAGAAGGATATCGATATTGCCGCAGATCGGCTGATGCGCGATGTCCTGCGGACCTCGCCGGTGGCCGCCGTCCTTTCCGAGGAAGCGCAGTTGCCCGAAATATTCGATGAGGCTGCGCCGCTTTGCGTCGCCATTGATCCGCTGGACGGCTCGGCAAATCTCGAGAACAACATTTCCATCGGCACGATCTTTTCGATACGTCCCAAGGCGAGAGATGCCGTATCGACCTTCTTTGAGCCGGGTACGGCGCAGTGCGCGGCCGGGTTTTTCATCTATGGCCCTCAAACCTCGCTCGTGCTTGCGTTCGAGCGGCGGGTAGATTTTTTCGTCCTTGACCCGGGATCGAGCGACTTCGTTCTGGTCGCGGGCAACTTGCGTATTGCGCCGGATACGGCGGAATTTGCGATCAATGCCTCCAATCGCCGCCACTGGAGCAGCGCCGTGCGCACCTATATCGATGATTGCATCGCCGGGTCGAACGGCGAGGGTGGGCGTGATTTCAACATGCGCTGGATCGGCTCCCTGGTCGCGGAAGCCTACCGGATCCTCGTTCGCGGTGGCGTGTTTCTGTATCCGGCCGATGCGCGGCCCGCTTATCGCGAGGGTCGTCTGCGTCTGCTCTATGAGGCGCACCCGATCGCGCTGATCATGGAGTGGGCGGGCGGTGCCGCCAGCAACGGCCGTGCGCGCATTCTGGAATTATCGGCACGAACTCTGCACCAGCGCGTACCGCTGATCATGGGGTCGCCAAGAGCCGTGCGCGACATCGAGATGCTTCACGCGGGTGTCGAGCCTATGTTCGAAAGCGGCGACGCACCGCTGTTTGCGCGTCGCGGACTGTTTCGCTGAGGGGTGGATATGTCGCGCCGCTATCCGATCATATCCATCACGGGCTCCTCGGGGGCCGGCACCACGTCGGTGAAGAAGACCTTCGAAAACATCTTCCGGCGCGAGAACGTCAAGGCCGCCTATATCGAGGGCGATGCCTTCCATCGCTATGATCGCGCCGAGATGCGCCAAAAGATGGTGGAGATGGCTGGAAACAGGCATTTCAGTCATTTCAGCCCTGAAACCAATTTGTTCGAGGAGCTTGAAAAGCTTTTCCGCGACTACAGCGAGTCGGGAACGGGAACTACGCGACACTACGTGCATGACGAGGAGGAATCCCAACTATATGGTGCGCCGCCCGGCACCTTTACGGCATGGGAAGCACTGCCGGAAAATTCCGATCTGCTGTTTTACGAAGGCCTCCACGGCGCCGTCGTCACGAACAAGGTGAACGTGGCCCAGCACGCCGACCTGAAGATCGGCGTGGTTCCGGTCATAAACCTGGAATGGATTCAGAAGCTGCATCGGGACCGCCAGGCCCGCGGCTATTCCACCGAGGCCGTGACCGACACGATCCTGCGCCGCATGCCTGACTATGTGAACTACATTTGTCCGCAGTTCACGGAAACCGATATCAATTTTCAGCGTGTGCCAACGGTGGATACTTCGAATCCGTTTATCGCAAGATGGATTCCGACGCCGGACGAATCGATGGTCGTGATCAGGCTCAGGAATCCGCGAGGCATCGACTTTCCGTATCTGCTGTCGATGATTCCTCACAGCTTCATGTCTCGCGCCAACTCGATCGTGATCCATGGCGCCAAGCTCGATCTTGCAATGCAGCTCATTCTCACTCCGCTGATTCTGCAATTGATGGAACGAAAGAGGCGAACGATATGAACGTACTTGCGTCCGTGCTCGACCGCACCGAGGTCGGCCATGCCGAAATGGCGAATGCCGTTCGATTTCTTGCCATCGACGCTGTCGAACGGGCGAAGTCAGGTCATCCAGGTATGCCGATGGGCATGGCCGACGTCGCAACCGTGCTGTTCTCACGCTTCCTGAAATTCGATCCCAGTGATCCGGCGTGGCCCGACCGCGATCGCTTCGTTCTTTCTGCAGGCCACGGCTCGATGCTGCTTTATGCGCTGCTCTACCTCACCGGCTATGAAGCAATGACGCTCGATCAGCTAAAGGCCTTTCGGCAATGGGGCTCGAACACCCCCGGCCATCCCGAATATGGTCACACGCCGGGTGTCGAGACGACGACGGGCCCGCTTGGACAGGGCATTGCGACGGCCGTCGGCATGGCGCTGGCCGAGCGATTGATGAATGCGCGGTTTGGCGGTGACCTCGTCGATCACTTCACCTATGTGATGGCCGGCGACGGATGCCTGATGGAGGGTATCAGCCATGAAGCCATTTCGCTCGCCGGCCATTTGCGGCTGAGCCGGCTCATCGTGCTGTTCGACGACAATCGGATCTCGATTGATGGGGCGACATCCCTTTCTTGCTCGGACGATCAGCTTGCCAGATTTCGTGCAAGCGGTTGGAGCGCGTGCCGTGTCGATGGCCATGATCCCCAAGCCGTCGCCGCGGCTATCGCAGACGCACGGAACAATGACCGCCCCTCGCTGATCGCGTGTCGCACGATCATCGGCTTTGGCGCACCCACTCGCCAGGGCAGCGAGAAGATTCATGGCGCCCCGCTTGGCCCCGACGAGGTCGAGAAGACCCGTGCAGCGCTCGACTGGCCGCATCCACCCTTCGAGGTCCCCTATAGCGTGCTTGAAGAGTGGCGGCAGATCGGAGCCCGCGGTCAGGTTACGCGCCATGCGTGGATCGAGCGTTCGCGGCGCGTTTGCGCAAGCGGAAGGTCGCCATTTCATGACGCGCTGAACAGGAAGTTGCCTGGCGCCTATGCCATCGCGATGACGAACCTCAAGGCCCAGTTCGCCGACGAACGTCCGAGGCTTGCAACCAGGCAGGCCTCGCAGCAGGTGATCGACGTCATCGCACAAGCCCTGCCAAATCTGCTCGGAGGCTCTGCCGACCTGACTCACTCAAATCTTACGCTGGCGAAAACCCAGTTGCCGGTGCGAGGCGATCAATTTGAAGGCAACTACGTCCATTATGGCGTCCGCGAGCACGCCATGGCCGCGGCGATGAATGGCATCGCGCTTCATGACGGATTCATACCCTATGGCGGAACATTCCTCAGTTTCGCCGACTACAGTCGTCCGGCGATCCGGCTTGCGGCGCTGATGGGTGTCCGCGTGATCCATGTCATGACTCATGACTCGATCGGCCTCGGCGAAGACGGGCCGACCCATCAGCCCGTCGAGCACCTGGCTTCGCTGCGGGCGATTCCGAATCTCCTGTTATTTCGTCCTGCTGACGCAGTCGAAACCGCGGAAGCCTGGGATTGTGCCCTGAGGGCCGAGACCTCGCCGTCGATCCTTTGTCTGTCGCGGCAGGCCCTGCCTGCCTTTCGCGAGAGCTCTGGCGAGATCAATCGGGTTGGGCTGGGTGCCTACGTGGTCGTCGAACCCGACGGACCTCGCGACGTCACCCTGATTGCGACCGGCTCGGAAGTTTGCGTGGCGCTCGAGGCGGCCGAATTGCTCGCAGACGAAGGGTTGCGGGCAGCGGTGGTCTCGGCACCGTGCTTCGAATTGTTCGGCAGGCAGTCACCCGAATACAGAAAGCGGGTGCTCGGCAAGGCGCCACGCGTCGGCGTGGAGGCCGCCGTCGAGGGCGGTTGGGCAAGCTTGCTCGGCGAAGACGGCGAATTTGTCGGCATGAGTGGTTTTGGCGCTTCAGCACCGGCGAGCGTGCTCTATCGCGAATTCGGCATAACGCCGGTCGCGGTCGCGGCCGCGGCAAGACGCGCGATCCGGCGCACATTGGAGGGGAAATAGAATGGCTCGGATAACGCTGAGGCAATTGCTGGATCACGCAGCCGAACGCGGGTACGGCGTGCCTGCCTTCAACATCAACAACATGGAGCAGGGGCTTGCGATCATGGAAGCTGCCGCTTCAGTCGACGCGCCGGTCATCATTCAGGCTTCGCGCGGTGCCCGCTCCTATGCCAACGACATCATGCTGGCGAGGATGATCGATGCGCTGGAGGAGATCTATCCGCAGATACCGGTTTGTCTGCATCAGGATCACGGCAACGAGGAATCGACCTGCGCGACGGCGATCAGGTGCGGGTTTACCTCGGTGATGATGGACGGCTCGCTAAAGGCCGATGCCAAGACCGCCGCCGACTATGGCTATAACGTCGACATCACGCGGCGGGTAGTCGAGATGGCCCACTGGATCGGCGCATCGGTAGAAGGCGAACTCGGCGTGCTTGGCTCGCTTGAGCATGGCGGGGGCGAGCAAGAGGACGGTCACGGGCTCGAAGGCCGGGCAAGCCGCGAGCAGCTGCTCACCGATCCCGATCAGGCGGTGGATTTCGTTTGCGCTACCAAGGTCGACGCCCTTGCGATCGCGATGGGAACCTCGCACGGCGCCTACAAATTCTCCCGCAAGCCCGACGGCGAAATTCTCGCGATGCATGTCGTCGAGGAAATCCACGCCCGGCTGCCCAACACCCATCTGGTGATGCATGGCTCATCGTCCGTGCCGCAACCGCTTCAGGACATGTTCAACGAGTTCGGCGGTGAAATGCCGCAGACCTTCGGCGTCCCGGTCGAAGAAATCGTTCGCGGCATCAGGCACGGCGTTCGCAAGGTCAATATCGATACCGACTGTCGCCTGGCGATGACGGCAATGTTTAGAAAGGTCGCGACGCAGGCGAGGGGTGAATTCGATCCGCGTAAATTCCTGAAGCCCGCGATGGATGCGATGCGCGACCTCTGTCGTGATCGCTTCGAGCAATTCGGCACGGCGGGCAACGCATCGAGGATCAGGGTGATTCCGCTTTCGGAAATGGCGAAGCGCTATCGCTCGGGGGCGCTTGATCCGCAAATCGGGAAAATTACCGCCGCCGCATGAGTCCACGGGGCGCACGAAATCAACGGAGGAAGATATGAACGATCAATCTATTACGGTCCGCGGCAGAGAGCGTTACCGGTCAGGCGTGATGGAATACAGGCGGATGGGTTATTGGGAGCCGGGGTATGAGCCCAAGGACACCGACGTCATCGCGCTGTTTCGCGTCACACCGCAAGACGGCGTCGATCCGGCCGAGGCCTGCGCGGCGGTAGCGGGAGAATCCTCCACCGCGACATGGACCGTGGTGTGGACCGACCGTTTGACGGCGGCCGAGAAATATCGCGCCAAGTGCTACCGCGTCGATCCCGTGCCGAATTCGCCCGGTAGCTACTTCGCCTATATCGCTTATGATCTTGACCTGTTCGAGCCCGGATCGATCGCAAATCTCACGGCCTCCATCATCGGCAACGTTTTCGGCTTCAAGCCGCTGAAGGCGCTGCGGCTGGAGGACATGCGGCTGCCGGTCGCCTACGTGAAAACCTTCCAGGGCCCGGCGACCGGTATCGTGGTCGAGCGCGAGCGGCTTGACAAATTCGGCCGCCCCTTGCTGGGCGCAACCGTCAAGCCGAAGCTCGGCCTCTCGGGGCGCAACTACGGGCGCGTGGTCTATGAGGCGTTGAAAGGCGGTCTGGATTTCACCAAAGACGATGAGAACATCAACTCGCAGCCCTTCATGCATTGGCGGGAACGGTATCTCTACTGCATGGAAGCCGTGAACAGGGCTCAAGCCGCAACCGGCGAGATAAAGGGAAGCTACCTCAACGTCACCGCCGCGACCATGGAGGATATGTACGAGAGGGCTGAATTCGCCCGCGGGCTCGGCTCCGTCATCATCATGATCGACCTCGTGATCGGCTACACGGCCATTCAGTCGATGGCGAAATGGGCACGGCGCAACGACATGGTCCTGCATCTGCACCGCGCGGGCCATTCCACCTACACCCGGCAGCGCAACCACGGCGTCTCGTTCCGCGTGATCGCCAAATGGATGAGGCTTGCCGGCGTCGATCACATTCACGCCGGAACCGTCGTGGGTAAGCTCGAGGGCGATCCGAATACGACCCGCGGCTATTACGATATCTGCCGCGAGGACTTCAACCCGACGAAGCTCGAGCATGGTGTATTCTTCGACCAGCACTGGGCAAGCCTCAACAAGATGATGCCGGTGGCCTCCGGCGGCATCCACGCCGGTCAGATGCACCAGCTGCTGGACCTTCTGGGCGAGGACGTCGTGTTGCAGTTCGGCGGCGGCACGATCGGGCACCCGCGCGGCATCCAGGCAGGCGCCACCGCCAATCGTGTTGCGCTCGAGGCCATGATCATGGCCCGCAACGAAGGCCGCGACTATGTCCATGAGGGCCCTGAGATCCTTGCCAAGGCAGCGAAGACCTGCACGCCGTTGCGCGAGGCACTCGAAGTCTGGAAGGACGTCACCTTCAACTATGAATCCACGGACTCGCCGGACTTCGTTCCGACCGCGAGCGCCGCGGCTTAAAGGAGTACGACCATGCGGATAACCCAGGGCTGCTTTTCCTTTCTCCCGGACCTTACCGACGAGCAGATATCGGCGCAGGTTCAATATTGCCTCGAAAAGGGATGGGCGGTGAACATCGAATTCACCGACGATCCGCATCCTCGCAATACCTATTGGGAAATGTGGGGGCTGCCCATGTTCGACCTCCGCGACGCGGCCGGCATCATGAAGGAACTCGCGGAATGCCGCCGCGTATATGGCGACCGATACATCCGAGTCTGCGGATTCGATTCGAGTCACGGCTGGGAATCGGTGCGGATATCCTTCATCGTCAACCGACCGAAGGAGGAGCCCGGCTTCCGGCTCGACCGTCAGGAGGTTGCCGGCCGCAATGTTCGTTACTCGACTCGCGCCTATGCCGCCACGCGGCCCGAAGGCGAACGGTATGGCGGACCATGACCAGGCCGGCGACCAAAACCGAAGAATCCGGGGTGACGGCTGTCGAGGCCATCGATCTCCGCAAGGAGTTCGAGGCCGTCGACATCGCATCCGTGCTGGCTCAACTCGATCGCGAATTGATCGGCCTGGCACCGGTGAAGACCCGGATTCGCGAAATCGCATCGCTGCTTCTGGTCGAACGCATCCGCCAGAAGATGGCGCTCGCGACCTCGTTTCCGACCCTGCACATGTCGTTTACCGGCAATCCCGGCACCGGCAAGACCACGGTGGCGCTCAGGATGGCCGGAATCCTGCATCGCCTCGGTTTTGTCCGGCGCGGCCATGTCATCAGCGTGACGCGCGATGACCTGGTCGGGCAATATATCGGTCACACCGCGCCGAAAACCAAGGAAATCCTGAAGAAGGCGATGGGCGGCGTGTTGTTCATCGATGAGGCTTATTACCTGTATCGGCCAGAGAACGAGCGCGACTACGGACAGGAGGCGATCGAAATTCTGCTTCAAGTCATGGAGTCGCAACGCGAGGATCTCGTGGTCATCCTGGCCGGCTATGGCGAGCGGATGGAAAAATTCTTTCAGAGCAATCCAGGATTTCGGTCGCGTATCGCGCACCACGTCGACTTCCCCGATTACTCCGATGATGAGCTGCTCGCGATCGCCGATCTGATGTTGGTGGCGCAGAAATACCACTTTTCGTCCGACGCCCGGAGTGCATTTGTCCGCTATATCGCGGCCCGCAAGACGCAGCCGTTGTTTTCCAATGCGCGCTCGATCCGAAACGCTCTCGATCGGGTCCGCCTTCGCCAGGCAAATCGCATTGTCTCCAACCTTGACCGCATATTGACGAGCGACGACGTCATGTCGATCGAAGCCGAGGACGTGCTTGCCAGCCGGGTGTTTGTAGTGGCAGCCGGCGCGGGCGATGGTACCGGATGAATTGCCAACCGCCGGCGACGACGGTCGATCTTGTCCGCGTGAGCGAGATGATCTGCGGTGCGCGCGCGCTGATCTTTGATGTTGACGGTACACTTGCGGAGACCGAAGAGGTTCATCGGCGCGCGTTCAATGATGCGTTCGCTCAGATGGGACTCGATTGGCGCTGGGGCCGCAGGATCTACCGGAAATTGCTGCAAACGGCGGGTGGAAAGGAGCGGATCCGCGCCTTTGACCGTTCCCGTCAAGGTCCGTCCTTGCTGTCTGACCAGGATGTCATCGAACTGCATCGCATCAAGACCCAGCGCTATGCGGACCTGATCGCGAACGGCGATTGTCCGCTGCGGCGGGCGTGGAGGCCCTGCTGAAATCGGCATGTCGGCGCGGTCAGCGCCTGGCGATCGCGACAACGACATCGCTTGGCAATATCGATGCATTATTGTCCGCGGCAACCGGGAAGGATTGGGCCGACCGCTTCGATGCTATAGTTGCCGGCGATCAGGTTCAGCGGAAAAAACCCGCGCCCGAAGTCTATCTCGAGGTATTGAGAAGATTGGCTATTCCCGCATCCGACTGCATCGCCATAGAAGACTCCCACAACGGCCTTGTCGCCGCTTCGATGGCCGGCATTGCGGTGGTGGTCACCCCCAGCGTTTATTTCGACGACGAGAATTTTTCCGATGCGCTGCTTGTCGTCAATGATCTCACGGCGCTGTTGGATAAAGCCGCTTGATCGTTCCAGGACCGGCTTCTGGGAACTAGTCCCTGCGCGCCGTGCATTCGCCTCCACTCGCAGCCGAATCACCGGTCATGTAAAAAATCAAAGAAAATTGACTCACCCGGGGGTTGCATTAGGTTTGGCGCTTGCCGTAACTGGCGAAGCATTTATCATTGTGTGCGGGTGTATTCTCGAACCCCACACGAAGTCTGGGGCCTGCTCTGTTGTCGGAGAACGCGCACAGTCTCAGCTCTGGCCGTTTTGGCCGGCGCCGCTGTCGGTTGCTCCGATCGCCGGGGTCCCGCCTTCGCGCAGCTGGTTTTGCCGTAGGCTTCCGAACCAAAATCCATAACCTTGTGGCGCAAACGGCACGCTCAATTCCCGGACTCGCATAGTGTCGCTGGCTGAAGCAACCACATTTGATCCCGACGCGATTCGAACTGAGTTGTGCCGCATGGCCGAAATGGCGGACCGGCAACGGTTGCCGGCGGGCACGTCGGTAGGGCGTCCGCCCTGGACCGATACCATCTCACCCGCAGATCTGATCGAAGGGGTCTGTCTTGCGCTTCAATCCGTATCCGCAAGTTGCCATTCCTCGGGCCGATTCCTGATCAGCGATCGGCGGAGCGCCAGGATCATCGACACAGTTTCAGAGGTGCTGTCGGGGTTTCGGACCCGACTCGAAAAACCGGACGACAGTGTCGCTCATCCGTCTCGGACTTTGGAACAGGACGTCTCGAGCGGCCTCAAGCAGGCCGTCGAGGCGTCGGTCGCCATAAGCGAAGCTATCGTGACGTCGGTGCGCATGTTGCACGACGTGCAATCGCTGCATACGGAAAGCACGACGGCAGCTGGTGCAACCAAGCAACTCGTGTGCTCCCTGAATTCTCACGCTGCGAGCGGGAAAGATGTCGCCGAGGCAACGACGAAGGCGGAGCAAGCCGTTCAGCAGAGCATGGGTGCGCTGTCGGAAATGGCCCGATCGATGCAGAGTATCGTCGCCGCCGTACACCGCACGGCGGGACAGACAGAAGCGATGAAGGTGGCGTCCTCGCGCATCGGCGATTTCCTCAAGACCATCGAGGGGCTCGCCAAGCAGACGAATCTGTTGGCCCTCAATGCGACGATCGAGGCTGCGCGAGCCGGTGAGGCCGGGAGAGGCTTTGCCGTCGTTGCTGGCGAGGTGAAGGCGTTGGCCGGGCTTACAACCGTTGCCGCCGGCGATATCCGCGACAGGGTCAATGAAGTCCAGTCCGGGATGACCGGCATCGTCGCTGCAATGGACGAGGCCAATCAGGCCGTGTCCCTCGGACAAACCAATATCGAGCGGCTGAATCTCGAAATGTCCGAAGTGGGCAGGGAAGCGGCGGCAGTTTCCAGGCGGATCGAGGAAATTGTTTCGGCGCTGATGACCGACAGCAATGTCGCGATCCAGGCAGGCGACGCGTCAGCCAGATCGGCCGAACTGGCGAAGATCAATTCCGATGAGATGGAATCTACAATCAAATCCCTCGATCAGGCCGCCAAGCTTGTCTATGACAGGGTAAACCTATACGCCCATGCCGCAACTTCGCGTGATCTGGTCGTCATCGCCAAGTCCGATCACGTCGCGTTCAAGAAGCGTCTGACGGACGCCCTGATGGGGCGCGTGCAGTGGAACGCGTCAGATGTCCCCGATGAGCATAGTTGTCGGCTCGGTAAATGGTATGACAGCGTCGTCGAGCCGAGAATTCTCGATCAACCGGCGTACGGGGAATTGCGGGAGCCGCACGCCGCCTTGCATGCTGCGGCGCGTGGAGCGCTGTCGGCCAACGAACGTGGGGATCGGCAGGGAGCGCTCGAAGGTTTGGAGCGGTTTGTGGGTGCTGCCAAGCAGGTCGTGTCACTTCTTGACGAGATCGCGCTTGGGCTTGCGGAGGATTGAAGGGCAAGGACAACAGGGCGACCGCAAGTCAGGCAGGTATTTGTGCAATAGGCGGGACAAATTGCGAATGTCAAATTTGCCGCGCAGGCGCTACTCTGCTGTCACCTCCATCTGCAAACTGCCCGCATCAAAGATGTTCCCGCAAAAAGTTCCGCCAATCCTGTCCCACAAGGACCACGCGGCCCCGTCCGCCTTCAGGCCGGAAAACCTGATGCGCGAGGCGCGGCGGCAAAGGGCCTTGCCTGCAATTGCCATTCCGCAGGTCTGCATCCTCGACCCGGATGGTGACATCGTCCGCCATCTGCGCGCCACCGGGCGTGCGGAGCGTCATCCGGGCTGGGCCTGTTATCACACAGACCTCTTCACTTTTCATCACGAAGGCCAGGAGTACGGCATTGTCGGCTGCGCGGTCGGGGCGGCCTTTGCGGTCTTGATCGCCGAAGAAATGTTTGTGTCGGGTTGCCGATTTGTGATCAGCGTCACCTCGTCCGGTCAGATTCGCTCTGTGCGGGCGCCGCCCTATTTCGTCATCATCGATCGTGCGCTGCGCGATGAGGGCACCAGCTACCATTACTTGCCGCCGGCCGACTACAGCGAGGCAGATCGACACCTGGCCGAACTGGCGCGTGATGCACTGGCTGCAGCGGGAATCTCGGTTCTGATCGGTGCCACCTGGAGTACGGA
>Ga0307476_10002286_pt1 | contig 11438 bp, 9 predicted proteins | sample atmos_gasesECM2C_2_FD_203314 | JGI IMG/M metagenome (GOLD analysis project Ga0307476, IMG submission 203314) | Hardwood forest soil microbial communities from Morgan-Monroe State Forest, Indiana, United States - atmos_gasesECM2C_05 | ecosystem: Environmental > Terrestrial > Soil > Temperate... | reverse complement strand
ATGACGTCGTTATTCGTGTCGGCGATGAAGATGTCTTCGGCATTGTCGACCACCATCGTGAACGGCGCGTTCAATTTTGCGACTGTGGCCACACCGCCGTTACCGGCGTACCCCGCGGTTTGGCCAGCTTTGTCTCCGGCGACGGTGTAGATGAAGCCGGCAGTCATCCCGGAAGTATTGTCAGCGGGAATTTCACGGATGATGTTGTTGCCCGTGTCGGCGATGAACAGATTTCCGTAGACGTCGAAGGAAATACCTGTGGGTTTATTGAAGTGGGCATTCACAGCGGCGCCGGCCTCGCCGCCAAACGAGCCGGTGGTGTCCTGTACGCCAGCGATGACGTAGGCGTTGCCCGCAGTCATGGTGCCCGCAGTATTCTTGGGAACTTCCCAGATCATGTTGTTGGTGACGTCGGAGAAGAAAATGTCGCCGGCAGCGTCAAGCGCGACGCTGTTGACAGCGCCCAGCCGGGTGCCCACGGCGGCTCCGCCTTGCGCGGCGAATCCGCAGTTGGGCGTGCTGTTTGGCGGATTGGCTAGATCAATGGTAGGTTCCACGCCCGCCACAGTGGTCATGACTCCGGCGGAGAGCTTGCGGATGATGCAGTTGCCGGTGTCGGCGATGTACAGGTTTCCGGAAGAATCGAAAGCAACGCCTATGGCATTGTTTACGACGTAATTAGGAAAGCCGGTGTTCGTGACGTTCGCGAATCCGCTGAATCCGGGCGAACCGGCGAGGGTGCTGAGAGCTCCCGTCGCGATAGGATGTGCGACTCCGCGGATCAAGCTTAGTTCGCCTTGGAAGCCCACGTCGGCAATTGCCAGGTCACCCGCCGCATCGAAGGCCAGACCTGCCGGCGAGTCTAACTGGCCGGCGAGGGCGGTAGCGGCGTTGGAGAAGGATGCGAAACCGTTTCCGGCGGACGTACTTATGATTCCGGTGGCGTAATCGCCGGCGTTTGGAACGACTTTCCGGACTCGGTCGTTAACTTGGTCGGCAATAAGGAGATTTCCTGTTGAATCGAGAGCGGTGCCTGACGGGGAGTTGAGGCTTTCCGCGTCAGCGGCGCCTCCATCGCCGGAGTAACCTCTGTTGGGGAAGTTGCCGGCGACGTCATAAATGTTACCAGCGATCATTCCATTCGCGGTCGCTGCGGGAACTTCGCGAACAACGTGGTTTCCCCGGTCGGCAAAGAACAGGTTGCCGCTGCCGTCCACATAAATGCCGACGGGCCCATTGAGTAGCGCGGCCGTTGCGAGGACTGGGGTAGTTGAGGTACTAGTGGTGTGTCCAACTCCGGCGACGCCTGGAACGCCCGCAACGGTGTAAACATTGCCGGCGGTCATCGGCGGCGTAACCGTTGTCGTGGACGGGATTTCGCGAATCACGTTGTTGTTGAAAGGGATGGTGAGATCCTTGTTCGGACCGGCCGGCGGGAAGTTGTTGCCAAGATCGGCGTAGAAGACGTTGTCGTGCGAGTCCACAAACACATCGAACGGCCCATAGACGTGGGAAGCGAGGGCAGGCATGCCGTTTTCGTAGCCTCCCGAAGGCGGGTTTGGCGGGGCGCCGTCGGTGAAACCGGCGAAACGGTAGATGTTGCCCGCCGTTACGCCGGTCAGGCCAACAGGCGCTACCACGGTAGAACCGGTCACGACAGCGATCACCACGCGAATTTCATTGTTGCCGCGGTCGGCGATGTACATATTGCCGTGGCTATCGAAAGAGCAGCCATCGGGGAAATGCAAGTTGGCGCTGGTTGCGGGCCCACCGTCGCCGCCGTAGACGAAATTCGTCTCGGTCTGCACGCCGGCAATGTTGTAGATGTTGCCAACGACTTTGCCCGTTGAGGCCGTTACCACAATCTCGCGGATAAGCCCGTTGTCGGAGTCGGCCACGTAGACGTTGTTGTTCTTGTCGATACACATGCCGCTGGGGCCGTCCATGGCGGCATCCACAGCCGGGATGGCGTTGCCGTTGTAGGCCACCGTGCGGTTACCGGCAATGAGGCCGCTACCAGCAAAGAGCGTCAGGTGTCCCGTGGTGTCTACCTTGTAGACGCGACCCAAGTCGTTGTCCAGGATATAGGTGTTGCCCAAGGAGTCCTGGCGAACAGCCGCCGGGGCGCCGACGCTCGCGGACGTAGCGGTAAACGCGGTGCCCGTTGCCGGAGGACCACCGCCCGCCACGGTCGTGATGTTCTGGGCATCAACGGTTATTCCACCGAAGAGCGAAACAGCGAGGGCACAAAGGGACACACGTGCTAGGTTCTTCATCGATTTCTTGCCTTCCTTCGATGGACTTGGGTCGAGGGGCCTGTCTTTGTCACAAAGGTGGCCGATCGACTGGTTGAAGCAGTTCGCGGGTTAGAGAATAAAGCTGACCCGGAAAAAACTCCAATAGTACGCCGGGAAAAAGACGATAGTACCGGCGGTGAAAATCCCAATAGTACTTTTGGACGGTATTTGTCCAAAGTGATAGCGAACAAACGGCGATAGGGACAGGACACAATGGACAATAGGATGAAGGCCGAACCTAAAAAGGCTGCCAAGCAGGGATAAAAATCGCGTGAAATGAGCAGCCATCGCAGGAAATCGTAGGAAATGGACGGCCAGTTCCGGTCGTCTAGCGGCGTACCAAAATGACACCGGCGCGTGACCCTGCTACATTGACGGCATCCAAATGGACGGCCATGTAGGGTGGCTGCGCTTGAGGTGGTTAATCGATTGCTTCGTTTGCGTGGTGTAGGACCTAACTCATTGAATCGACGAGTGCTGGCATGGACGATAGGGGCGACAGTGGCGGCGTTTTCCACCGGGTGCCATGGCGGCTCCGTTAGCACGAAGACCACGGTCGCGCCGAGCGCGAAGCCCGTGGTTCGCGACGCTTCGCAGGAAGAACTGCTGGAAAAGTACAACCAGATCGCCCAGGGAGTGAAGACCGTAAATGCCACCGTGGAACTGAAACCCACGGCGGGGTCGAAATATAGCGGCGTGATCGAGGAATATCACGAAGTAAAAGCCTTCCTGTTGGCGGCTCGTCCGGCGGAAATCCGCATGATCGGGCAGGCTCCGGTGGTCGGTACGACGGTGTTTGACATGACCAGCGATGGCGAAACGTTTCGCGTGTGGGTTCCGTCGAAAAACAAGTTTCTGACGGGACAGGTTGCGGCCGAGCGCGCCAGCAATAAGCCCATCGAAAACCTTCGCCCGCAGCATCTGCTGGATGCGCTGCTATGGCCAGAGATCCGGAAAGAGGAGGCCGTGCTGTTCGAGGAATCTAACGACGACACGGCGCGCTCTTACGTATTGACAGTGCTGCGCGGCGGCTATCACACCGAGATTTTGCGGAAGATCTGGTTCGATCGCGCGGACTTGGAGGTGTCGCGGCTGCAGAGCTACGGCCCGAAGGGAGTGCTGCTTTCGGATGTGCACCTGTCGGATTGGCAGCCGCTTGGGCCCGCGCCGGTGGATCCGGCGCAACCTGCGGCTCCCGGTGGTGGCGTGAGCGCGTTTCCACGCGCCATTCGTATCGACCGCCCGCACGATGATTACCGGCTGGATTTGCAGATCACCAAAGTCACGTTGAATGTGGAAATACCGGCGGATCGTTTCAAGCTCGATCAGCCCGCTGGGAGCGAACTGGTGCGCGTTGGGGAGAACGAGGGTGACAAAGCGCAATGATGGGTGAGCTGATTGTTCGCAACCTTCTCCATCGCCCACTACGCACGTTCATCGGGATAATGGCTGTCGCCGTCGAGGTGGCGCTGGTGGTGCTCATCGTCGGGCTGACCTCCGGCCTGTTGACCGAAACCGCCAAGCGCATCCAGGGAATTGGCGCCGACGTCATGCTGCAACCCCCCGCAGCTTCCATTTTTCTGGGCTTTAGCGGCTCGCCCATGCCTATCAAAATTGGGGCGAAGCTCGAAGAGCTGAAATACGTGCAAGCCGTGGCGCCGGCCCTGCTGCAATTTAATTCCAGTGGCGGCGTCGAAGTGATATACGGCATCGATCGCGACAGTTTTCGCGCCGTGTCCGGGGGATTTGTCTTTTTGCATGGCCACGACATGGAAGGCCCGGACGATCTGCTGGTGGACGACTGGGAAGCGCGCGCAAAAAACATCAAAGTCGGCGATACCTACAATCTGTTGAACCACAACTGGCACGTCGCCGCGATTATCGAGCATGGAAAAGGCGCGCGGTTGTTTGTGCCTATCGGCACGCTGCAGGAATTGGTGGGCGCGCGCGATAAGGCCTCGATTTTCCTGCTGAAGTGCACGCGCCCGGAGCATACCGATGACGTGATGGAGGAGATTCGCGGTGTGCTGCCGGGCTATACCGTTCGTCCACTCAGGGATTTCCTATCCTTGATGACTTCGACGAATATTCCGGGTCTGGAAACATTTATCCACGCGATGATCGCCCTGGCGATCTCCATCGGACTGCTGGTGATCTTTCTGACCATGTACACCACTGTGATCGAGCGCACGCGCGACATCGGCGTTTTGAAATCGATCGGAGCGAATCGCGGTTTCATCGTGCGTGCGTTGCTGATGGAGTCGGCGGGGCTGTGCATTTTCGGAATCGCCGCGGGGATTGGGCTGAGCTATCTGGTGCGGGCGGCGTTTCTGGCCGGCTTTCCCACGCTGTCGATCTTGATCACGCCGGAATGGATTTTGCGCGCTGGGGGCATAGCGTTGCTGGGCGCGATTCTGGGGGCCAGCTATCCCGCGTGGATCGCCAGCCGGAAAGACCCGGTCGAGGCGCTTTCTTACGATTGAACGGCAGCCGATTCGGCGCAAAGTCCGCAATCGGTAGATTCGGAAAGGGCGCGCGGGTAGTTTCGCGCGCAACTAGGCAGAGGATGGCAAACGCGGCTACAATACGACCACTTGCAAAAAAGCTGATTTTTCCAAGGCAAAACAGCGTGGAATCGATACTCAAAACGGAAGGTCTGTGGAAGCTCTACCACGCGGGTAAGGTGGAAGTACCAGCTTTGCGCGGGGTGAATTTCGAAGTCGCTCCGGGAGAGTCGGTTGCGGTCATGGGACCTTCGGGTTGCGGCAAGTCTTCTCTTCTCTACGTGATTGGCGGGCTGGCGCAAGCTTCCCGGGGCCGCGTCTTTGTGGACGGCAACGACCTGACCACGATGGGGGACGCGGCGCGCACCAAGCTGCGCCGCCACAAGATCGGCTTCGTGTTCCAGCGTTTCAACCTTCTGCCGACGCTCACCGCCAAAGGCAATATCGCTATCGCACAATTTATTCACGGCGATGGCTTCGATCCGCACCGCTTCGATGTCGTCACCAAGATGCTGGGCCTCGAGGGCCGCCTTCAGCACAAGCCCTCGGAACTTTCGGGCGGAGAGCAACAGCGGGTGGCGATCGCGCGGGCGATCATCAACGAGCCGAAAATATTGCTCGCGGACGAGCCCACCGGGAACCTGGATTCGAAAAATTCCGAAATCGTATTGCAAATGCTACGACAGCTGAACAAGGATTTGGGCCAAACAGTGGTAATGATCACGCACAATCCCGAAGCAGTCACCTATTTCGACCGCGTCGTGCATATGCGTGATGGCGTGATCGTGGACGGCATTCCCGCGGATTGAGATGGCCAGCCTCAAAACCATTCTGTCGCGAACGTTTTTCTGGTCGTACGAGCGCGGTACCTGGCAATACGACCTCGCGGTGATTCTCATCTTGATTTTTGTGTTGGCGACGCCTTCCAGATGGTTTCATGACGAGCCGCAAGTGGGAATGCCCGCGTCGGCGGGACAAGTGGCACTGGTCGCCGGCTCGGAGCGCGATGCTCGGCAGACTTACCGCGTCGACGCGCGCGTTATGGCGCCGCCGGAACAGACGCCCGCGCTGCAAAATGACCTCCACAACGCGTTGCAGAAGGCACTGCCAGACCTGCGCAACGGACGTTTTTCGATCACCAAGATCGAACCAGTTCGCGACGAGGCCGGCACGGTGATCGCTTACCAGGTCGAGGTTCACCGCTAGCTGTTCACCTCGCAAGACTTCAATGGAAAACGTTCGCCCACGTTCGCGCAGCTGTTCCGATGTGCTACGATTAAATCGAGCGGGATTCATCAGCCGGTCCATCCGCCGCAGGGGCTCATTTTGACACGGACATTCTGGTCTGTTGCCCTATTCGGGCTCTGCACGATTGCTTGTGTCGTGCACCTGCGGGCCGCGCAAACCCCAGCAACCACCGAATCGGTCCTGGCGATGATGGACAAATCCGCCGCCGATTTTCGCAGTCTTACCGCTGACCTCGAAAACACCAAGTACACCGATGTCGTGAAGGATAGCTCCACCGAAACGGGACAGATTTTCGTGCGCAAGGACCAGAAGATGCGCATCGAAATCCTGAAACCCGATCCGCGCACCATTCTCCGTAATGGCGATTCGCTCTTCGTGTACACACCGAAGATCAAGCGCGTCGAGGAATACGATCTCGGCAAAAACCGCGCCATGGTTGATCAATATGTCTTGCTGGGCTTTGGCACGAAAAGCCAGAACATGCTGAAGAGTTACGACGTTAAACTGACCGGAGAAGACCAGCTCGATGGGCGAAAGACGTTTCTCCTGGAACTCGCGCCGAAATCCGACGATGTGCGCCACCAAATCACAAAGATTCAGATGTGGATTGACCAGTCTTCATGGCTCCCGATTCAGCAGAAATTCTACGAAACTGGATCAGGCGACTACATACAGTTCCACTATTCCAGTGTGATGAAGAATCTGAAGATCAGTGACTCCAGGTTCAAGCAGGACTGGCCAAAAGACGTAACTCGGGTGAAGCCGAGGGGCTGAGGTCGTTCTCGACTGCGCGTGGGTTGCTACCCTGAGCGAGGGACGCTCTGAAGCGGGCCCTTACGTTTACGCCCGGCCGTGCTTCCGGCGATGGCGGCCTCATACGCCGGGCTGAAGCCCGGCGCCTACATTGGTTGTCGCAAAACGGGTTCTCGCCAAACGCCCTTCAGCGACCGGCTGCCTTTTCCTGTGCCAAGAGCTGTTCTTTTCTCGACAGGCCCCAGCGGTATCCTGCAAGATTGCCGTCTTCTCGGATCACGCGGTGGCACGGCACTACGATGGAGACTGGGTTGGTTGCGCACGCACGCGCCACGGCTCGCACCGCCTTCGGGTTCCCAAGTGCTCTCGCGACCTGAGAGTACGTCCGCGTTGTCCCCGCGGGGATGCGTTGCAACTCTTGCCAGACGCGGCGCTGAAAGGCTGTTGCCTGTAAGTCCAGCGGCAACTCGATGCGCGGCGGTTTGCCTTCCACGCGCTGCACGATTTCTTTCACCCAGCGCTCGAACGAATCGTCTGCCGGAACAAGCTCCGCCCGGGGATATTCGTCCTTCAATTCCTGCACGAGTTTCGCTTCCGCATCTCCGAGATAAACGGCGGACACGCCGCGGTCCGTAGCCGCAACCAGGACCTTGCCCAGCACCGATTTCGCAATGCTGTAACCGATCTTCATACCCGTTCCTCCCTTTCGATATGTCGCAGGCGTCATTCCCAACTGCGCGTTGCTCCGCTCATATACGCGGCTCGATGAGCCGTAGCCGGTCTCGTAAAGCGCGTCCGTGATGCTTTTCCCAGCACGCAACATCTTCTTGAATCGCGCGAGCCGCAACGCTTCGGCGAGCTCGCGAGGCCGCAGGCCAGTTACCTGCAGGAACGCTCTGCGCAGCGTTGCGGGCGTCGTGCCAAGGGTACCCGCCAGCGCGCCAAATCGGACGCTCTCGTCGGCGGACTCCGCCAATTGGCGAGTGGCGCGCTCGACCAGCGCCACTGGTCCCGCTACTTCATTGGGCTTGCACCGTAGGCACGGCCGGAATCCTTGTTTTTCAGCCTCTTCGCGGGTACGGAAGAAGACGACGTTCCGGCGCAATGGACGTCGAGCAGGACAGGATGGGCGGCAATAGATTTGCGTCGAGCGCACTGCCAGCACGAAGGTGCCATCGGCTCGCGCGTCACGCGACAGGGTAGCGCGCCAGTAGCGGGCCGCGGCGCTCGGCGGAATATTTGATCCGGACTGCATAATGTTTTGACTCATCATGACAAGGCCAAAGTAACTCAAGGAGAAAAGCAAATCTATCCGCAAAGGCGCGTCAAAGAAGAATCGGAACCCGCCTAACCACCCGGCAGAACGAAGTTAGGCTTCGGCGGCTTCTGGGACGGCGTTCGCAGTGGGCATAGCCTGGCGGTGGGGCGCGGTGATCACCAGCAGCACCGCGGCCAGAATTACCGCTGCCGCCAAAATCGTCCGAAGCGTGATCGATTCACCAAGCACCAGCCATCCCAGAAACAGCGCGACCACCGGGTTGACAAACGCATACGTAGCGACTCGGGTGGCTGTGCTGTGCTTCAAAATATAGATATATGCCGTAAATCCGATCATCGAGCCGCAAAATACCAAATACCCCATCGCCACCCACGAACGCGTCGAGACCGCGGCAAGGTGGAGAGAGTGCATCTCCCCGGATAACCAGCCCACAATCCATAGCACCGTGCCACCAGTCAGACTCTGCATGGCCGCGCCCAGAAGCGGGGAACTCGGCATTTGGCCATGCTTGGAATAGAGTGAGCCGCAGGCCCAGGCAAACGACGCCACGACGAGAATCGCGACCCCTACGGGATTGATGCGCGCAGATCCTCCCAGATCTTTCGGCCCCACCAGTAACGCAAGACCCGCGAATCCGAGCAGCAGGCCGATCAGGACGCGGGCGACCGGTCGCACTCCACCGGGTCGCAACCAATCGATCAGAACCATCCATAGCGAGACCGTCGCCACGAGCAATGCGGTTACTCCCGATGGAACAGTCTGTTCCGCAACGCAGACCCCGCCGTTTCCTACGAACAGCAACAGGAAACCTGTAACCGTTACCGTGCGCCAATTGGCCCATGTCGGACGTATGCCCGTCTTCCACCGCAAGAGCGGATAGAACAACAAGCCAAAGATCAAATGGCGCGACCCCGCCAACAGGAGAGGCGGAAAGGATTCGACGCCCACGCGAATCGCGAGATACGTCGAGCCCCAGATCAAATAGACGGCGCCGAATGCGACTAGCAACAACGTTGCGCCACCCGCTTGCTCGAGGGGAGGCTTAGCGTGCGGAGGACTGTTGGATTTCGACTGGGTTACTGTGGTGATAGACATTGGCCTGGGTTGCGACGGAGCGCGCGATCCTATCTTGCGTAAAGGGCGTGCGTAAAAGGAATAACGTAGACGCGAGAAGCTCACATGTACAGCGCCATATTGGTGCACGCCTTGATTGACTTCGCACCCCCAAACGATGCGCGGGCTTCATTACACAAGATGAACTCAGCAAGCGAGCCGGTATATCCGGAAACGATCGTCAAAGTTAGGGCGGGTCGATGGGGTGGGCCTTGTAGCCACGATTCGGAATTTCGAAGTACTATGACCACGTATTTGATCTTAGGACACTCGCACCGTTTTCCGATGGTTGACCTTAGCCGTTTATAGTGGCATTTTAGCGGCCCACCTTCACAGGGTGGGAGCGGCTTCAAAAGGCCGCCTCTGGTGGGTCGGGAACAATACAATTTGGTGATGTCAGCGTCTCTGAGGGTGAGATGATGGCCACAAACCTCGCAAGGGTTATTGAGCCGGCGTCGAAGGTCGCGCCGGCGGCATCACGCACGCTTGGACTGGTGGTCGTGCCGCAGGGTGCTGCGGCCGCCACCCCGCTGCCCACGCTACGAGTCGTGCCTCTTATCACCGAAACCCAACCACGGCGTTTCGCGCGCGTGCCCACGCACGCAGTGGGTGTCCATCCCGAGCATCGAGAGTACCCGCGGGCAACCCTGCGTCTGCCGTTGCGGCTCCGCAGCGTCAACAACGTCCTGGAAGAATTTCCGATTACTCTGGTTACGCGTGATATTAGCTCGACTGGAGTTTTCTTTCTTTGCCCCAAGGAACTCGCCTTAGGCACGCAGATTGAACTGGAAATCGTGCTGGTCAGCCGACCCATGGGCCGCGGAAACGTCGTCGTGGCGACCACCGCGCGCGTGCGGCGATTGGAGCCCGCCGCCATGCCTGGCTGGTACGGCGTTGCCGCGCTGTTCGATGAGATGTCCTTCGACCGCGATGATCGCGTGCCCGCGCGATTTCTGAAGTTGTAAACCCAACGAAACGTCGGCAGACATTCTGCGTCCGCTCGGGTGCCTCAGCCGATTCTCTGCTACTCTTTTCTCCTCCATGGCCGCCAAGCAAGAACATCCCATCGAAGCGGTGCTGTTCGACTGGGACGGCACGCTCCTCGACTCTTTCGACGCCGATTCCAGCGCCTACCTCGCGATGTTCCGGGAAATGGGTATAGCGTGGGGACTCGATGAACTCGCGCGACACTATTCGCCGAACTGGTACAACGTCTACCGCGCCGCCAGACTTCCGCGCGCACGGTGGGAAGCTGCCAATCTGGCCTGGCGCAAGCAATACGCCATGCATAAGCCCAAGCTGGTGGCGGGTGCGCGCCGCGTCCTGGCACGCATCCGACGGCGGTATCGGCTCGGACTGGTCACCAGCGGCGACCGCGACCGGGTTACGCGCCAACTGCGCTACTTCCGGTTGACGCGCCTATTTGCGTCGCGGGTCTGCGCCGACGACACCACACGGAAAAAACCGCATCCCGCACCGCTTCGCCTGGCGCTGAAACAAATGCGCCTGAATCCTGGCGCGTGCGTGTATGTGGGCGATTCTCCGCACGATTTGGAAATGGCGCGGCGCGCCGGAGTGCGCGCGATCGCCTTGCTTGGCCGCTTTCCGACGGAGAAGGGCCTGCGGGCCGCGCGGCCCGAGTATCTGCTCGATTCCATCACGAAAATTCCCGCGATCTTGGATCATTTGCGGAGCGAACCCTAATCGCAGGCAATTGGCATGACACAAAATTCGCGGGAACTTTGTTGAGTGTCCTTTTTGAATGAAGTAGCCTCTCGGCGAGAGCGGTCGCCCCGCCCGTGGAGATCACTCCCGCCACCGTTGGCCGTACCCGCTATGAACGCTGGATGAACATCACTCCACACAAATCCCACCGCGAACGCTTTACGTTTTCGGCGTGGCGATCGGGGCGTCAACGTACTTGTCGTGGTGACGCACCCAGGACATTGGGGATTTGAGGCCGGCTTCGTCGCGGCCCTTAGGGGCGATGTCGAGCCAGTCGTACGCGCCGATCATTGCTTCGAGGCCGCGGCCGTAGCTCGAGTACGTGTGGAAAATGTTCCCAGCTGCGTCCTTGTAGAAGCAGCTTGCACCTGGCAATTCCTCGGCGCCTGCTTTTTGAGTGGCGTAGTTGTAATAGATCTCGCCGTTCGTGGCATCGCCTTTCGAGAACGAGACGTGGTAGTCGAAATTGAAGTCATTGGCGCTGGAGGAGACCCAGCGGAAGCCCCAGCCCATGCGCTT
>Ga0307476_10002285_pt1 | contig 11439 bp, 7 predicted proteins | sample atmos_gasesECM2C_2_FD_203314 | JGI IMG/M metagenome (GOLD analysis project Ga0307476, IMG submission 203314) | Hardwood forest soil microbial communities from Morgan-Monroe State Forest, Indiana, United States - atmos_gasesECM2C_05 | ecosystem: Environmental > Terrestrial > Soil > Temperate... | reverse complement strand
GTCCCCTTACCGGATTTTGAGGGTTGAACCGCTGCCGGTCGCGGCCGTGACATCCTAACTTGTCATCGACGCTGGGGCTTGAGGGTCGCGGCGCTAAATGGGAGGTTATATCGTGGGACGCGGAATTCTTCTATGGATGTTGGGCGTGCCGATTCCGGTGATTCTCCTGTTGGCGCTCTGCTCGCATCACTGACACTCGCTTTCTCGCCTTAGCACGACGCCGCTGATGCGTCCGCGCCGCAGTGACGGCGGGAGGTCTCGCACATGGAAGGCACTCAAATCAATGACACTCCGGTCCGCGCAGCTACGGGCGCGGGCGGCGTCTCAGCGGTGTCCTGGGGAGCGATCATCGCCGGCACGGCGGTGGCTGCAGCCACCTCGCTGCTGCTGTTCTCGCTCGCTGTCGGACTCGATCTCGCCTCGCTTTCGTCGTGGCCGCGCCGTGGATTGTCGGCCACTTCTCTGACGACGCTGGCGGCGATCACGCTGGTCGCGACTCAATGGATCTCTGCGGGCCTCGGAGGCTATATCACGGGCCGCCTGCGCACGAGTTGGGTCGGCACCCACACGCACGAGGTCTTCTTTCGCGATACCGCGCACGGTTTCATAACCTGGTGCGTGGCGACGGTGTTGCTCGCCTCGGGAGCGTTCGCCGCGGTCGCGTCTTCGCCAACCGCCGCCCTGCAGAGGGGTGGCGCCAGCCTGCCGACTGCCTGCCCGGCGACGGCCTGCCCTGCGCAGAGCGCAACGCTGCAACGGACAGCTCTACCCACGACGATCCAGCCGTCTGCAACGCTGCTGGTAGCACAGACTGAGCCCGCGGTTGGAGAGCCTGGCGAGAGCCGACCGCTGCTGGCAGTCACACCAGCAGGCGGCAATGCGGTGCCCGCGTTCGGCAATGCGAATGCGTCGGTCGTGGAGACACAGCTCGCTACCGCTGACGCCAGCGAGGCGGCCACCGGCTCGGTGCTCACCGCGCTGTCGATGTTAGTGGGCGCCTTCATCGCCAGCGTCGCCGCGGCCATCGGCGGCAGGCTGCGCGACCTGCATCCCTGACGGCCTGCATCCTGACGGGGAGGCGACGGGCCCCCCGACGTGGCGCGCTCCGGCGCTCTCGGCCAGCGCCGCGCGCGCTACTGCTCTTTCGGGGTGTAGGTGTACTTCTGGCCGGCGAGTGTCGCCTGATACATCGCGCCGCCCTTGACGATCGTGAAGACGGCGAACCCGCGGTAGTACTTGCCCGCGGTGACCGCATCCTTCATTCCACCGCTGGCGCCAGAGTTTGCACCCGTCGTACCGGCGCTCGCCTCCGCGGCTGCCGTGATCGCCACCGCGCTCGCGTCGGCGCCAAACTCGAAACTGCCGTTGGTGAATTCCTCGAAGGCGCGCTTGTCCTCGAAGAAGATGATCTGGCTGTACGCCTGACCCCCGGCCTGGAGGCCGACGCTCACCTGCGTCATGGAGATGTCGCCGATGTACTTGCCCTGCGCGTACACGCGTCCGTCGCCGTGGGCAGCACCGACGATGAGTCCGCCCTTACCGATGGTCGGAAAGATCGCATAGCCGTAACAGGTATGAAAGAACGTGCCGCTTTCTCCCGCATTGCGGAAAAGCTCCACCGTGTCGTGGTACGAAGCGGCACGGCTCGCGGTGCCGATGAGTAACAATAACGCACCGAGGAGCCATCGAAGATTGCCTCGCATGATTCAACTCCTCTGTCAGCCGGACCTTTGTTGCGCAGTATAGTAATCGTGTCCGCTCTTCGCCGTGGACACCGCCGGTGCCGCATGCGACAGCTCCCCGCCCGGTGACAGCGTCCCCTTGGCTGACGAGGTTCCGTTAGCCTCAGGCGCACCGTTGAGCGCCGAGATGCCGTTGCCGGATGGGAGCGGACTTGGCGGAGGAATCGCCTCGGCTGGCGCGGGTGTGTGCGCCTCGGCAGGCGCGGGTGTCTGGGAGATGCCGCGTCTCAGGGCTACGAGTTCCGGGGGCGGAGCCGTTTCCTCAGGTGTCAGCAACAATCCCCAGCGACGCAGCCGCAGTCCCGCACTCGGACGGCTGGTCCACACGGTCAACCACACGCTGCAGATGAGACCTGCGAGGACCGGCGTCAACCACCAGAAGAATTGCGGCGCGAGCCGCAGCATGGCGGCGCCCCACACCAGCCCGAGGACCAGGTGCCACTTCTGCCGCCGCAATGCGCCAAGGACAGTGACCCCCCGCTCGCTGCGGTCCTGGGCATTCCAGGAGACGGACCTTCCCGCGAGGGTCTGCACCACGAAGGTGGAATGGAACACCATCATGGACGGAGCGAGCAGCACGCTGAAGAGCTGCTCGATGAGCAGGCTGAGCCACAGCCGCCCACTGCCGCCGAACTCGCGCCGCGCCTGGCGATCACGTATGGCCAGCAGTACGCCGAAAGTCTTCGGCACCAGCAACACCGCGAGCGTCGCCGCCAGTAGAACCGCCGTTTCGCCGCCGCGGATCTGCGGCCAGCGCGGAAACAGACTGCGGAACCCCGGGAGGAAGTACTGCGGCTTCTTCGATGCTTCGATCGCAGAGAGTATCGAGGACAGCAGCAGCAGCGCGAACCAGATGGGCGAGCTGAGGTAGGAGATGATGCCGGTCAGCAGGTGCACCCGGCTGAGCGGATGCAGCCCGCGGAAGAACATTACGCGCGAATGCTGCAGATTGCCCTGGGTCCAGCGTCGATCGCGCACGGCGAAGTCGATGACGTTTGCCGGCACTTCTTCCCAGCTGCCGAGCAGCCCGGGCACCTGCCGGACCTCGTAGCCGCCGCGGCTCATGAATGCCGCCTCGACAAAATCGTGGCTGAGGATTTCGCCGCCGAGCGGCGGCCGGCCCGAGAGGCGCGGCAGCATGCAATGACGGGCGAATGGCGCGATGCGCACGATGGCGTTGTGGCCGTAGTAGTTGCTCTCGCCGAGCTGCCAGAAGGCCAGCCCGGTGCTGAGCAGCGGGCTCTGCAGCCGTGCGCCGAATTGCAACAGCCGCCCGAACAGACTCTCGCGACCCGCCGCCAGGGGCAGCGATTGCAGGATGCCGATCTCCGGATGGGCTTCCATGAGACGGGCCAGCGTGACCAGAGTGTCGCCACTCATCACGCTGTCGGCATCGAGCACGATCATGCACTCGTACTTCCCGCCCCAGCGACGTACGAATTCGAGGATGTTGCCGGCCTTGCGCTCGCTGCGGTCGGTCCGACGGCGGTAGAAGATTCGCCCTGCGGCACCGTGCCGTGCCACCAGGTTTCTCCACATGGCCTCCTCGGCGACCGTGATATCGGCATTGGTGGTATCGGAGAGGATGAACAGGTCGAATGAGGCCTGCTCCGATTCCGCCTGCAGCGAAGACCAGGTCGCCTCGATGCCCGCCTCCACCCGCTGCGGGTCCTCGTTGTATACGGGCATGGCGATCGCGACGCGCGTGTGCAGCGGGCGGCCGGTGACTTCAGCGGGGTCGATTGCCGCAGGATCGCGGGCGCCCAGCCGGATCACGAAGCCGGCGACTGCGGTCCAGAAGGAGCCTGCAATCCAGGTGAAGAGAATGAAGAAGAGTGCCGCCCCGCAAAGCTCGACACTGGTGATGCCGTTGGCTTCGAGAATATCGAGCAGTAGCGCGGCCGCGGCCGCCGAGGTCAGGAAGGTCAATCCGAAGAAGGCGGTGCGGCGCCGGGCGGCCCGCCAGCTTGTCCGTCGCTCAGCCCGGCTCACGGTGGCGCCCATTCGTAAACCCACGTCTCACTCAGTACCTCATCATAGAGTGTCAGATAGCAGTGCAGGTCGACTGGTTTCTTCGCTCGCGGGGTAATCACCATCGCCACCCGCCAGGCATGGGTTGGCAGCTGCTGCACGCTGACGGTCTCGATGTGACCATTGTCGGCGCTCACTTCGGCTCTGATCGGCTGCGCGGCTTCGAGCCCGTCGAGGTCACCGCCTGCGAAGTCGACGACGAAGCGGCGCGCGCCGGCAGGAAAATGACCTTTGTTGTCACCCATCGCGGGGTTACCGCTGCGGGTGTCGATGACCCGTCCCCCCGGGGGCCACTGCGGTACGTCCGAGAAGGCGGACAGCAGGTACGAATAAGAGATCGCCTTGCCGGCCGCGACAGCCTGATCCGAGACCCAGTACGCGACGATATTGTCGTGGATTTCCTCGTCGCTGGGTATTTCCACGACCTCGACGCCGCCTTTGCCCCAGCTGCCGAGTGGTTGCACCCAGTAGCTCGGCCGCGCCTGGTACTGCGCCTCCATATCACCGTAATGATTGAAATCGCGCTGGCGCTGCGCCAACCCGAATCCCCTGGGTGAGTCGTCCATGAATCGATTGACGCGCAGCTCGCGCGGATTGCCGAGCGGACGCCACAGCCATTGCCCCTGACCCGTCTGTGCCATGAGGCCATCGCTGTCGTGAACCTCGGTCCGGAAGTCATCGAAGCGCCGACCGGCCGCGTCCTCACCGAAGAAGTACATGGAGGTGAGTGGCGCGATGCCGAGCTTGGCGATCGCGCGGCGTGGATAGAGCTCGCTGTGCACCTCCACCTGCGTGATGGCGCCGGGCCGAATGTCGAACTGGAAGGCACCTGCGATGCTGCGGCTGTCGAGCAGCGCGTAGATGGTGAGGGTGCGGTCGCTCGGATGCGGCCGAACCAGCCAGAAATCGGTGAAGGTCGGAAATTCCTCGCCGCTTTGCGCGGCCGTGTCTATCGCCAGGCCGCGAGCGGAGGCGCCGTAGTGCTCGTTGCGGGCGAGCAGCCGGAAATAGGACGCGCCGAGAAAAACCAGCAGCTCATCTTTATAGGCCGGTGTCTGCAGTGGATAGTGAATGCGAAAGCCAGCGAAGCCCAGGCTTGCCGCAAGCTTCGGCTGCTTGAGACGCCCGAAAGTGAAGAGTCGCGGCGTGTATTCGATCGGACTCACGCCGGCCGCGGTCACCTCGAAGATGTTGACGCGTTGGCGGGTCATGTAGCCACGATGGAAGAACTGCACCTCGAACAGCGACAGTCCGCGCCAGAGCGCGCTCTCGGGGCGAAAGCGGATGTCGCGATACTGGTCGTAATTCAGGTTGGCAAGCATCGCCGGCAGGCTGTCGGGCACGGGCCGATAATCATGGGTGGCACGATCGTGCGCCAGCTGTCGCACATTCGCGAAGCCGAACACCCCGTTCTCCGCAGGAGCCGTGTTCGGCGCGGGTGCGGTTGGTGCAGCTGGAGACGCAGTCCCAGGTGCCGGCGCAGGGGTGGCCGGCCGCTGCGCCTGTGCAGTCAGCGGCGGCGGATTCGGCTCGGTGCCCGTGTTCGGGGACAGCAGAATGGCCGCCATCAAAATGATGGCGGTCACGGCCGGCCGCCGCAGCCAAGAGCGCATACAGGCACCAGGGGGTTTCCCTCTGAATTAAGGCCGCAACGCGGGACCTCGGACGAGTTTGCCAGCCAGCGGCCCTCGGCTTCTCCAATTTGCATGTGGGACCCCGCTGACAGGCGTGCTAAGCCTCGCAGAGAAGCTGGTGCCGGTCAAAAAGTGCGGCAGCCGGGTCGGGCGGCACCGCTTGCTTTTCTGCGACGAAACCGCATGCTTGCCGACTTCGTGCGCAGATCATATGGACACATGAGCGGCACTGACGCCACCGCCAAGCTCACGCCGGCAAGCTTCTCTCCCAACGCCGAGGAAACCGACCCCGCGGGTGACCACTCGATTCAACTCGCACTGTTGGCGGCGATCGTGCAGTCCTCGGACGATGCGATCGTGAGCAAGACGCTCGAGGGCAGGATCCTCTCGTGGAATGCGGGTGCGACACGGATTTTCGGCTGGGAGCCGGAGGAAGCCATCGGCAAGCCGATCACCATCATCATTCCCGCTGAGCTGCATGATGAGGAGCGGCGCATCCTTGCGAAGGTGCGCGCCGGCGAGCGCATCGATCATTTCGACACGGTGCGCGTCACCCGCGATGGACGACGGCTGCAGATCTCCCTCACCGTATCGCCCGTGCGCGATGCGCGCGGCGTCATCGTCGCCGCCTCAAAAATCGCCCGCGACGTAACCGAGCGCAAGCTCGCCGAGCAGATCATGAGGCGTAACGAGGATAATCTGCGCGAGGCCGACCGCCGCAAGAACGAATTCCTCGCCTTGCTCGCTCACGAGCTGCGCAATCCCCTCGCGCCGATTCGCTATGCGCTCGCGGCGGCGCGCAAGGCCGGGTGCAGCGCAGAGCAGCGACGCCACGCTGCCGAAGTGGTCGACCGGCAGGTCACGCACATGACCCGGCTGCTCGATGACCTGCTCGACATCTCGCGCATCACCCACGGCACCCTCGAGCTGAAAAGACAGCCCACCGAGCTGCATGACGTGATCACCATGGCGGTCGAAACCGCCCGGCCGGTGATAGATGCCAAACAACACCATCTTTCGTTGCGCCTGCCCGAGAAGGCGGTGCATCTCGACGCGGACCCCGTGCGCCTCGCACAGGTGTTTGCGAACCTGATCATCAACGCCGCCAAGTACACCGATTCCGGCGGCCACATCGAATTGGAGGCCTGCGAGCAACCGCACGGGATCAAGGTGACGGTACGCGACGACGGCAGCGGCATCAGTGCGGAGATGATGCCGCGGCTCTTCACGCTGTTTGCCCAGGCGCAGGTCGCATCGAAGCAGGAAGGACTCGGCGTCGGACTGTCGCTGGTACGGGGCCTGGTGGCTCTGCACGGCGGTACGGTCGAGGCGCGCAGCTTCGGGCTCGACCAGGGCAGCGAATTCACCGTCCGGCTTCCACTCGGCAGCGCAGACACGCGGTCGGGTGCGGATAACTCGGTCAGCATCGCGCCCCCCGCGGCGCCTCCCATGAAGATCCTCGTGGTCGACGACAGTTGCGACGCGGCGGACATCTGCGCGACGCTGCTCGAGCTGTCGGGCCACCGCGTGCAAACCGCTTATAGCGGGCGCCGCGCGCTCGAGCTCGCCGAGGAATTTCGTCCGCAGCTGTTCCTGCTCGACATCGGGCTCCCCGACATCGACGGCTACCAGCTCGCACGCTGCATTCGCGCGATGCCCTGGGGACAGACCGTGCATCTGGTCGCCATCACCGGCTGGGGACAGGAGGAGGACCGACGGCGCGCGGCCGAGGTCGGCTTCGATCACCACCTCACCAAGCCGGTCGCCGCTGAAGCGCTCGACCGCTTGCTGCGCTCACTGGCCAGCGAGCGCCACAGCCCCCTCTCTACAGGCGCATCAGTAGCGCGTGCAGCGCCTTCGGGCCTGCAGCCTTATCGAAGCACTGATCGAAGCCCGCCTGCCGCGAGAGCTGCAAAGTCATGTCATCGAGTGTCACGCCGCTCAGCATCACCAGACGGATCGGGCGTGTGACCTGGGCCTTCAGCGTCTTGGCGAGACGATAGCCATTCATGCCGGGCAGGTTGATGTCGATGAGGACGATTTCAGGCGGTGACTTGGTGACGGCAGCGAGCGCCTCCTCGGCACTACGCGCCTCACCCACCTCGTAACCCAACACGAGCAGCGCCTCGCGATACGCGCGGCGGACCTCGGCGTTGTCTTCCACCATCAGCAAACGCGCGCCGCCCGCGCCATTTGGCGCACGGCCGGGCTCCAACGCGGCGACAGGCGTCACCTCGCCGCGGCGCTCCGCAGAGCGCGCCGCGGCAACGCCCGGCATCGATCCCACCACGGGCGCGGTGACCGAAGCACGCGGGAATTCCACGACCAACTCGGCGCGGCCCGGGGCCGGCGCCCGCAGCTCGACGTTGCCCTGCTGGAGCCTCACGAGCTCGCGCGCCGTGCGCAACGCCATGGGCGCAGCTCCCGGAGGTGAGCGCCAGGTGCCGAACCAATCCTCGCTCACGGGCGGCTCCGCGCAGGCGAACGCCAGGAGAAGCTGCGGGACGCCTGCCGAGGCAACCCGCACCTCGAGTGGCGAGTCGCGCGCGACGGCCAGCACGTGCAACACCATGGCAGCGAGCGCCTGAGCAGACCGGTCGGCATCGGCCAGCACTGCGATGTCCGGCGAAGGCGGTTCGAATCGGCAACGGGAACGCAGCGGCGCGGGTACGGCCTCGTGCACGCGCTCGAGGAGTCGCGTGAGCGAGACCGGGGCCACGGCGAGCACGGCCGTGCCGCTTTCGCACTGCTCGGCCAGCTGGAACGCATCGAGAGTGGCAAGCGCGCGATCGAGTCCCTGTTCGATGCGTCCGGCCACGGCGCTGCCCACTTCGGGCGCGAAGCCGCGCAGGCGCATCAGGTCGACCGCCGAGCGCACCGGGCTCAACGCGTCACGCACCTCGTGGGCGAGTTCCCGTAAGAGCGAGGGTGCCTTGGGCGCCACCAATTGAGAGTCATGCTCCCCAGCGCCAGTTGCGGATCTCCGGCAGATCCTCACCATGGCGCACGATGTATTCCCGATGCTCTATGAGCTTCTCGTGCATCGCCTGCTTTACGTAGCCGGCGGTCGCCTGGAGTTGCGGCAGCCGGTCGATCGTGTCGCAAACCAGGTGAAACCGGTCGAGGTCGTTCAGTACCGTCATGTCGAAGGGCGTCGTAATTGTGCCCTCCTCCTTGTAGCCGCGCACGTGCAGATTGTCGTGGTTGGTACGTCGGTAGGTAAGCCTGTGGATGAGCCACGGATAGCCGTGGAAGGCGAAGATGATCGGCCGATCCCGTGTGAACAGGGCGTCGAAATCCGCATCCGACAGCCCATGCGGATGCTCGCTGGTCGGCTGCAGCTTCATCAGGTCGACCACGTTGACGACGCGTATCTTGAGCTGCGGGAAATAACCGCGTAGCAGCTTGACTGCGGCGAGGGTCTCGAGCGTCGGCACGTCCCCGGCGCACGCCATGACCACATCCGGCTCGCTGCCGCGATCGGAGCTGGCCCACTCCCAGATGCCGATTCCCGTGGTGCAGTGCCGCACCGCTGACTCGATATCGAGCCACTGCGGTGCGAGGTGCTTGCCGGCCACGATCACGTTGACGTAGTGACGACTGCGCAGGCAGTGGTCGGCCACTGATAGCAGGCAGTTCGCATCCGGCGGCAGATAGACGCGAATGACCTCGGCTTTCTTGTTGACGACGTGATCGATGAAGCCGGGGTCCTGATGGGTGAAGCCGTTGTGGTCCTGCCGCCAGACGTGCGAGCTCAGCAGGTAGTTCAGGGAGGCTATCGGCCGCCGCCAGGGGATCTGGCGGGTCACCTTGAGCCACTTGGCGTGCTGATTGAACATCGAATCGACGATGTGGATGAAGGCCTCGTAGGAGTTGAACAGGCCGTGGCGACCAGTGAGCAGATAGCCCTCGAGCCAGCCCTGGCAAAGGTGCTCGCTCAGCACCTCGATCACGCTGCCCTGTGCGGCGAGATGGTCGTCGTCCGGCACGGTGCACGCGAGCCACTGGCGGTCGGTGGCCTCGAACACGGCGTTGAGCCGGTTGGAGTTGGTTTCGTCCGCCCCAAACAGGCGAAAAGTCCGCGGACGCTGATTGAGCCGAATCACGTCGCGCAGCAAAGTGCCGACAACGCGGGTGTCCTCGGCATCGGTCTTGCCCGGCGCATCGACGCGCACGGCATACTCGCGAAAGTCGGGCATATGCAGATCGCGCAGCCGTAGCCCGCCGTTGGCGTTGGGGTTGGCTCCCATGCGCCGCTCACCCCGCGGGGCGAGCTCGGCAAGCTCCGCACGAAGTTTCCCGTCCCGGTCGAAGAGCTCTTCGGGGCGGTAACTGCGCAGCCACTTCTCGAGCCGCTCGAGATGGGCCGGATTGGAGCGTATCTCCTCGAGCGGGACCTGATGCGCGCGAAACGTCCCTTCGATCTTCTTGCCGTCGACGACCTTCGGTCCGGTCCAGCCTTTCAGCGTGCGCAGTACGATGACCGGCCAGCGCGGGTACTCTTTCTCCCCGGCCTTGGCATCGGCGCTGCGGGCGCCTCGCTGGATCTCCTTGATCCGCGCCACCACCTCATCGAGCGTGGCCGCCATTTTCTGGTGCATGGCTGCCGGCTCCTCGCCCTCCACGAGGAAAGGCTCGTAGCCGTAGCCGCGTAGCAGCTGATCGAGCTCTTCGGGCGGGATGCGCGCCGGCACCGTGGGATTGGCAATCTTGTAGCCGTTGAGGTGCAGGATCGGCAGCACCGCGCCGTCGCTTGCCGGATTGAGGAACTTGTTAGCGTGCCAGCTCCCCGCCAACGGGCCCGTTTCGGCCTCGCCATCGCCGATGCAGCACGCGACCAGCAGGTCGGGGTTGTCGAAGACCGCGCCGTATGCATGAGTCAGCGAATAACCGAGCTCACCGCCTTCGTGAATCGAGCCCGGTGTCTCGGGCGCGGCGTGGCTCGGAATGCCACCGGGAAAGGAGAACTGGCGGCACAACCGCGTGAGTCCCGCGACATCCTGGCTGATCTCGGGATAGACCTCGCTGTAGGTCCCCTCCAGATAAGTGTTGGCCACGACCGCCGGGCCGCCGTGTCCGGGCCCGGCGATGTAGATCATGTCGAGGTCGTACTGGCGAATGATGCGGTTGAGGTGCACATAGATGAAGTTCTGTCCCGGGGTCGTGCCCCAGTGACCGAGGAGGCGCGGCTTGATGTGCTCGCGAGTCAGCGGCTCGCGCAGCAGCGGGTTCGCGAGGAGATAGATCTGGCCGACGGCGAGGTAGTTCGCGGCCCGCCAGTAGGCATCCATCCGCCGCAGCAGATCGGGAGTCAGCGGACCATCCATCGGCGTAGGATACCTCAGACTCATGACGCTTCTGACCGTCAACAGCGGCAGCACCTCGGTCAAGCTTGCGCTGTACGAAGTGGACGCGGCCGGCGCGTATGTGCTGCTCGACAGCGAGCACCATTCGGGAAGTCAGCTCGACCGCCATGCGTTGCTGCGCTCGTTCACTGCGCGCAAGGGGGGCCCGGCGCCGCAGGCGATCGCGCACCGCATCGTGCACGGCGGCACGCGTTTCACCCGACCGACACGCATCGACCGCGACGTGATCGCCGCGATCGAGCAGCTCTCGCCGCTCGCACCGCTGCACAACCCGGCGGCGCTGCGCTGGGTGCAGGCGACGCGTGAGATCTGGGGCGAGCAGTTACCCCAGGTCGCCGTGTTCGATACGGCCTTCTTCGCTCACATGCCGCGTCGGGCAGCCGAGTACGCACTGCCGGCATCCCTCGGAGTCGAGCGTGGCGTGCGGCGTTACGGCTTTCACGGGCTGGCTCACGAGTTCATGTGGCACCGCTGGTGCGAGCTCAATCCGCAGTTGCCGGATGGCGGCCGGCTCATCACGCTGCAGCTCGGCGGCGGCTGTTCGGTCGCCGCGATCGATCGGGGTCGCCCGCTGGATACCTCCATGGGATTCTCGCCTCTCGAGGGTCTGGTGATGGCGACCCGCGCGGGCGACGTCGATGCGGCAGTCGTGCCCTACCTCGAGCA
>Ga0307476_10002284_pt1 | contig 11440 bp, 21 predicted proteins | sample atmos_gasesECM2C_2_FD_203314 | JGI IMG/M metagenome (GOLD analysis project Ga0307476, IMG submission 203314) | Hardwood forest soil microbial communities from Morgan-Monroe State Forest, Indiana, United States - atmos_gasesECM2C_05 | ecosystem: Environmental > Terrestrial > Soil > Temperate... | reverse complement strand
AAGCCAGCAGCAAAGCGGACGCCGCGTGGGCCGCCGCGCGGGACGCCGCGTGGGCCGCCGCGTGGGCCGCCGCGTGGGCCGCCGCGGGGGACGCCGCGCGGGACGCCGCGGGGGACGCCGCGTGGGACGCCGCGCGGGACGCCGCGGGGGACGCCGCGTGGGCCGCCGCGGGGGACGCCGCGTGGGCCGCCGCGTGGGCCGCCGCGGGGGACGCCGCGGGGGACGCCGCGTGGGCCGCCGCGGGGGACGCCGCGCGGGACGCCGCGCGGGACGCCGCGGGGGACGCCGCGGGGGACGCCGCGCGGGACGCCGCGGGGGACGCCGCGGGGGACGCCGCGCGGGACGCCGCGTGGGCCGCCGCGCGGGACGCCGCGCGGGACGCCGCGGGGGACGCCGCGCGGGCCGCCTTGGCGCCGACAACTGCGCAGCTGCAGGAATCCGCGATCGCGCTGTACCGGCGGATGATCACCGGCATATGACCGAGAAACAGCTTCAGTACCTCGTGCTCGAGCTGTGCGGATGGCTGCGCCTGCTCGCCTACCACACCCACGACAGCAGGCGCAGCACCGCCGGGTTCCCGGACCTGGTAATAGCCGGCCGGGCCGTGCTCTTCGCCGAGCTCAAGCGTGATACCGGGCGGCTCAGCCCCGCGCAGATTATCTGGGGCGACCGGCTGATAGCCGTCGGCGCGTGGTATGTGGTGTGGAAGCCGGCCGACTGGCAAGCCGGAACCATCCAGTCGACGCTGAAGCTGATGGCATGAAAGCGCTAGCAGCAGCAGCGTTAGAGGTCGCGGCCCTCAAAAGCCGCAGATTAAAATGCGCGCCAGAAACCCATAGGGCTCTATTGCCGCGCTGCAGGCTGCTCTAGGAGCTTCCGCCGCTTATATGCCCGTGCTGAAGGCTTGTCGTAGGCGGTGTAGTAAACGTGGTATGGGCATTTGCCGCCCGACTGCGGGCATCCGGTGATCTCGAGCCAGTATGCTTTCACGCTGATATCCAGATGCCGTCCCGCTTGTTTCAGCCGCCGCCGCAATTGGTCGGCGCGGTGCTGATCGGCGACACCATGCCACACCCGCTCGATCCCGAACCCGCGATCGCGGACCAGATCCTGGATGTAGTGGTCGAAGTTGGTATTCCGCGGCCCGGCGATGATGGTCCGCTGATTGCTGCGCACCGGGCGCCCTCCCTTGCCAGCACGGCCCGGGGGTGGCTTGCGTTGTACAGGCGGCTGTGCCCGCCTCGCTCCATCCCCCGGACCTTAACCACAACGGTACAGTTCGCTTAGATCAACAGCCGGCAGGCCGCTCGCCTGATGTTGCACGGAGGCGAGCAACTGCATGGCCGAGTTCATCGCCGATGACGACGGCACCAGCGTCGCGACAGCGCCCGTCTGGGACGACCCGGACAGCCCGCCGCCGCCGGACCCGGTAGCAGCGCCCAAGGGCTATGCGTGGAACCGGTCGGCGCGGCAGTGGAAACCGCGGCTGCGTGCCGCGCACGGCGCCCAGGCCGCCGAGCTCCCCGTGCAGCAGCAGCAGCGGCCGCGGCAGCAGCAGCGGCGCCGGGAGACTCCCGTCCCGTCCGCGCCCAGTGCGGAGCGGCACGGCCGGGGCGGGTTCCCGTGGTTCGGCAAGGGCGACACGCCGCCCGGCCCCGGTCCGCAAGATGATGACGGTTTCGATGGGAGTAGTGGCCGGGACCCGGACCCGGGCTGGCAGCGGCCCGGCGGCGGCAGCCCGGCGGCGCCGCCATGGGATCCGGAGTCGGTCGGGCAGGACACCAAAGACGACATCGCCGGGATGCTCGCGCTGTTCTACAGCATCCCCGCCGATTTCCTCATCACCGTTGACCCGTTCTGTTTCGGGAAGCTCAGCGATAACCTCGACGCCACCATTGACGCGACAGTGCCGATTATCTGCCGCAGCAAGATGGCCGTGGAATTCGTCACCAGCGCCAGCGGCCTGATTCTGTGGATCAAGCTGCTCGCCACCCTGAAACCGTTCTTCGTCGCCGTGTGGCAGCACCACGTCATACACACCGTCGAGATCACCAAGGAAACCGACACCGAAACCGGGAAGCAAACCGGCCGGTTCGCGGTCATGCAGCAGGACTTCTCTCAGTACACGGCCGCCTAAATGACCGAAACCGCGCTGCAGCAGGCGGCGCCTGGTTTCCAGTGGCCCGAGGAGATCCCGTGGAGCGAGCTCGGCGAGCAGTTCATCCAGACCTGGGGCACCAACGCCGAGGGCAAATTCGAGGGTCAGCACCTGGAGATCACCGGCCAGAGCGGATCCGGGAAGTCCTACGCCGAGGCCACGATCCTGCATCAGCGTGCGCTCGAGCGTGACAGCCCGACCGTCGTCATCGCCACCAAGCTCGACGACCCCACCGTCGAGCGGCTGGTTGCCCTGGGCTGGCCGCGGGTCAGGACAGCTGACGAGGTCCGGACCCACCGGCAGTGCATTTTCTGGCCCGATCCCAAAGGCATCGGCGAGGAACGCAACGAAGTCCTCGAGCGCGCGATCTACGAGCTGCTGACGATCCTGTGGGTCAGGGAATCCAACACGGTCGTCGTGTTCGACGAGATCGGCACCGTCGAGGGCCTGCCGGGCCCGCCGCGGCGGCGCAAGCGGCTGCAGGCCCTGATCCGCCAGTACTGGCGTGAAGGCCGCGCGCTCGGCATCTCGGTGGTCGCCAGCAAGCAGCGGCCCGTCGGTGTCGTCCGGGAACAGCACAGCGAGTCACGGTGGAAGATCGTGTTCCCGCCCGCAGACTTCGGCGACATGGACCGCTTCGCCGAGCTGCTGGGCCGGCCCCGCGACTGGACACCGGTCCTGGAGTCACTGGACCAGGAAGCACACCAGTTCGTGATCCGCAACAACGTCCTGAAGATCGCCTACATCACCTGGGTCGACTTCCCGCTCGAGTCCATGCGCAAGCTGCCGCAGCGATCGGAGCACCCGACCTACAGCGGCGACCGGCGGGCCGCACGCTGAGGTGCCTCGACGTCAAGATAACCGGGGCTAGACTTCCGCCCATGAGCGAGATAACCGAGGGCCTGGCCGTCGTCGACGACCTGTGGGACGTACTCAAGGCGCTGGTGACACACAGCAGCCTGGCCGAGGAGATCAAGACGGCGGCACACCGGGTCATCGATGACGACAAGGCCGACTCGATCGCGGCCGCCGCGGCCGCCGCGGTCAAGCCCGCGGAGCCGGAGCCGGCCACGCCAGAGGTAGCGCCGGCGCCGCCGGTGACGCCGCCGCGTGAGGGCATGTGATGCCAGGCGACTACCTCGACGAGGTCCACCAGGACCTTGCCGAGTTCGCTGACCGGCATCCGGACCTGTGGGATGACGACGAGCAGCGCGCCGAGTGGCTGGACTACGCCATGGAGCGCAAGGGATACCAGCGGGCGACGCACTGGGGACCGCCCGAGCCGCCGGCTGGCGGCCAGGGCAGCCAGGGCGGCCGCCGGTCGATGCCCCGCGGCGGCCAGCGCAGCGGCGGCCGCCAGGGCCAGGGCGGCGGCCAGGGCCAGGGGCAGGGACAGGGCAGGCGTAGTTACTTCAGGTGAGCATCAGCGGCACCCAGATCGTCTCTGAGGTCGAGAAGTTCACCGGTGACCCGTACGTCTACGGGGCCACCGGGCCCTCTTCCTTTGACTGCAGCGGCCTGGTGCAGTACGTGCTCCGCCAGCTGGGCGTGAGCGCACCGCGGACCAGCGAGGCGCAGTGGGGCTGGGTTCAGAAGATCACCCGCGCGCAGCTGCAGCCGGGCGATCTTGTGTTCGCTCAGTTCCCCGGCGACAACGCCTCGCCTGGCCACGTCGGCATCTACACCGGCAACGGCCAGGTCCTGTCCGCTGAGGACCCGGCCCTGGGCGTCGGGTACGCCACGCTGGCGTCCTGGGGATCGAGCATCGTCGGCTACGGCCGCGTTCCGGGAAGCGCCGCAGGGACCAGCTCAGCCCCGTCCGGGGGGCTGCTGTCGCTGTTCCTGCCCTCCGACGTCACCGGCATGTTCGAAACCGCGGCAGGCCTGTTCCAGAAACTCATGTGGATCATGAACCCGGAGTCGTGGGCGCGGATCATCGCCGGCGTGTTCGGGTTCTTCCTGCTCGCATTCGGCATCGGCTTCCTCGTGGCGGCCGCGTAATGGTCGCGACAGCGCCATCCGCCGGCGGCGGCAGCAGCACCGGGCAGACGCTGACACCGGCGCAGATCATCGCGCTGTGGATCAAGGCAGGCGGGTCGATCACGTCGGCGCCGATGGCGCTGGCCCGGGCGCTGGCCGAGAGCTCCGGGCAGACCGCTGTGACCAGCGGGAACCCTGACGGCGGCACGAACGTGGGCATGTGGCAGCTGGACACCAGGGGCGTCGGCTCCGGGTACAGCGTGTCGCAGCTGCAGAACCCGCTGACCAACGCCCAGATCACCGTGAAGGCGACGGGCAACGGCGCCAACTGGTCACAGTGGGCTGATAACTACGGGAAGTTCCTGAACCAGGCCAACGGCGACGTGGCCGCGTTCTCCGGCGCGGCCGCGGGCAACAGCGGCGGCCTGGCCGGGTACGCGAACGATCTGCTCAAGGGCATCGAGGGTATCGCGTCCGCCGGTGCCGCCAGCGCGGCCGCGGGTGTCGCCGGCCAGCTGCTGCAGCTGCCCTCCCAGGTGACTGACTTCCTGACCGCGCTCGAGGCGCCGGTGCAGAAACTGATGTGGATCGTGAACCCGACCAGCTGGGCGCGGATCATCGCCGGGATCTTCGGATTCCTGCTGCTCGGCGCCGGCCTGATCACCCTCGGAATGGCGGCCTGACATGGGTGCTACTGACCGCAGGCCCGAGCTCCGCGAGCAGCTGGCCAAGGTGCTGGCGAAGCGGACGTTCGGCGAGCAGCATGGCTTTGACGTCGGCCCGGCGATCCTGCCAGGCCCTAAGGGCGTGATGACCGGGTATGTGGTGGTGATCACGACGGGGTCGGTGACGCTGGCGCCGCGGCTGGCCGGCGCGTATTTCATCGGCGACGCGTGGCCGACCGTGCAGATGCTCGAGCATGCCGTGATCCAGTGCCTGGCGGTGATTGGGCGGCTGCGGGAGCAGGCGGCGCAGGCCGGGAATGGGCAGCGGTCGGAAAGCGGGCTGTTCCATGGCTAAGGTCCGGCTCGAGCTCGGCGCCGAGCTGGACCTGCTGAACAAGGACGAGCTGGCTGACACTCTCCGCAAGAACGACAAGTGGCTGCAGGATGCAGCCTACGGGGTGCGGCATCAGGCGCTGCCGCGGATGATCGGCACTCCGGCGGGCGGTGTGCTGAACCTGGGCTATGACCAGCCTGACCAGGTGTATGCCGGGCCGAAAGAGGGCTGGTACTGGGCGGTTTCGCGGGTCAGCGTCGACGGCCTGGCCGTCACCACCACCAGCCCCGCTACCGGCTACCCGTCGGTAACAGCGTCGGGGAACGTGACCGACCCGGGGGCGACGACGACGATCGCGAGTATCAGCGCCGCGGCGCTGACCGCGGTCGCGCCGGCCGGGTCGCTGTGGAACGTGCAGTGGACCGCGTCGCTGCAGGGCACCGTGGCCGCTGGTGACCAGGACAACATGCAGCTCAACTCCAACCTGGCCAGCAAGCAGGTTGGTGTGTTCCCCGCCCAGGTGGGGAACTACCCGCAGACCGGTGTCACGTTCGCTGTGCCGTCGGGCGCCGGGATCCTGGTCCAGTCGATCGCCGCGGCGTCGGGTGCGAGCGCGATCTACGGCGCGCAGATCACCGCGACGTACGTGCCGACTACGTCGCTGATCCCGTCGACCGCCGCTGACGTCGTCAAGATCTACAACCAGAACCGTTTCGTCGGCTACGTGAACGCCCAGCCCGGGTATGCGACGTTCGGGCAGCGTGATTTTGTGATGAAACCCGGCGATTTCATCCGCGTGACCGGCACCGGGCTGAACACAACGGCGCAGGTCGAGGTTTACGGTGAGGCGATCAGCGTGCCCGGCCCGATGATGTGGAAGCTGTTCGTATGAGCTACATCGGCCTGGGCCGCAAGAAGATAACCGCGGCGGCGGACCTGACCGGTCTCAACCCCGGTAATTTCACGAACGCTTTCGATCACGGGACGCTGGCCGCGAACGTGTCCTATTTCGAGATCTACCATTTCGCGGTGACCGACCTGGCTCAGATCTCAACGGTTGTCATCTACGTGGACAGTGACCCGTACTCGAGCGGGCAGCTGATCGGCAACGCCGAATGGGACCCGTCGCAGCCGCTGCTGCTCAGTCCCGCTGATGATGTGTACCTGTGCTGGAACATCGCTGATACCGGCACGCCGCCGGTGGTGACGGCGTGGCTGCGTTACGATCCGGAAATCCAGCCTGCGCGGGTGACTGCGTGAGCGGGATGCCCCCGGAGCCGGGCCCGGCACCGGCCACGGCCGGGCCCGGCGAGCAGGACCCCGCTGAGCAGGCCGGGTTCGAGGGGTTCCTCGAGCAGCTGGCCGCGATGCCCGCCGGTGAGCTCGGCGCGGGACGCTACCGGCTGTACAAGACCCCCGAAGGCGGCCTGCACCTGACGTACCGGCCTGATCATCTGGGCACTGACCAGCATCTGCCGCTGCCGCCCGCGATCATCACCGCTGTGAAGCTGATGAGCCGGGGGCCGATCGGCGCGCTGGCCCGCCGGCAGGCCCGCCGGCACCTCGAGCGTGAACCCGGCACCTAGATGGGCTTCGGCAGCGCCTGGTCCTCCCAGCTGGTCATCGCCAGCGAGGTCTTCGTCGAGGGACCCAACGGCCAGTACATCCAGCTCGCGGTCATCGGCGGCCAGCCCTATATAAGGCTGCAGGCCAACCCGGCCACCGAGAACACACCCGCGCAGATCTACACCGCGATCGACAACCCGGGCCCGGCTGAAGCCGCCCAGGTCAACTTCGACGGCCCGATCATCGACTCGTTCACCGATCACGTCGGCATCGTCATGGTGTCGTCGGCTGCGGATGGCTCCGGGTTCGCTGGCGGCAACCTTGACTACACCAGCAGGACAGGCGTTCAGACCAGTATTCTCGAATGGGGAGAGGGCGGCCTTTTCGCCAACCTGCCCCAGGACGGCAACCCATACGATGTCACCTGGAAGACTCTTTACGCCAACGGGCAGACAGTAACCTCTACCAGTTTCGTTTCCGTGACCGGCCTGAGCCAGCCTGTTGCCGCTGCCCGGTACAAAATCAGCGGCTCAATCCAGCTGGAATGCGTGACAGCAGATACCCTGCTTTTTTCTTTCGCTGGCCCCGCTATCTCAAGTGGCTCAGTGGAATGGGTGGCCTACCCCGTTGAGAACAGCAACACCGCCGCCGCGCAGCAGTGGACCTACCGGCAGGTGAACAACCTCGCGGGGGCAAGGACACCAGCGATGTCAGCGGGCCAGTTGTGGACGCAGACTTTCGAGGGAGAATACATTTTCAGCGCATCCGGGACATTCGGGCTGCAGGTCGCCACGCTCGCCGGGAACAACATCGGTGTCCTGACCCAGTCAAGACTCAATATCGCACTGCAAACCGTGTAAGGGAACATGATGCAGCCGGAACCCGGGTGGACACCAGCGGCGCGTGAGAAACCGCAGCTCGACGGCCTGGGATTCGACACGCGGCTGATGAGCCCCGGGCGGCTGCTGCGCCTGGCCGGCAATCACCCGATGCGGTTCAGCGAAACCGGGCTGCCGATGGTGTACCTCGACTGCGCCCGGTGCCGCCGCGCGGTCGAGAACCTGACCGACAAGTCCGGCGGCTGCTACACGTTCACCGCCGGGCAGCTGCTCGCCAACGTGCTCCGCCACCAGGTGATGCGGCATGATCTTTCACTGGCAGGAGGTAACGGCAATGACCGCCATCCCGGATGACCCTGATAGCGAGGACCGCGGCCGCGGCGCAGGGCTGATGCTCGCGCTCGCGTTCGTCCTGGCCGCTGTCGCCGTCGCCGTCCTGGTCTGGGATCAGCAGCTGAAAAAGCAGATCCTGGCCGAATCCGCGCAACTGCAGAAGGTGATCCGCAGTGAGCAGCAGCGACACCCCGGACAGCCAGAACAGCCCGGACGAGCAGTGGCTGATCCGGCTGCGGATCGCAACGGAGCTCCTGGGCCTGGCCTACACGATCTACGTGATATGGATCCTGCTGGTCCCCGAGCATCAGAGACGCCTGATGATGATGCGGCTGGCGGGCCTGATCAGGAACAGCGCCGCCAGAGCAGCATTCCGCACCGCCCACCAGGCAATGGGCCTCGAGATCAGAGGCCACGGCACGAACTATGAGCTTCCCTACCGGCTCTCGCTCCTCCGCGAATGGGCCCGCCGCCAGTACGACAAGCTGAGGTACACCGCATGAAGTGCACAGACGCTGACGACGGGTGGACTGTCTGGGTCAGCAAGTTCATCGATGACGGAGGAACATTTCCGTGTCATCAAGACGATGTAGAGGAAGCGTTCCGTTCTGGCTTTGAACTAGCTCGGTCACTTAGTACTCAAGGAAGTCAGGACTGGAAACCATGAACCGTATGGTCCGCGTCGACCAGCTCGACGGCGCGCCAACGTTCCATGCTGAGGAAGTGCAGCCTGACGACCCGATGGGCTGGCGGTGGACCGGGCCGGAATGTTCGGGACTCATAATCGCCAATCGGGAAAATGTCATTACCGCGATCGCGGAGCTGATCGGCTGCAGGCTCCGTGAGAACGACGAGCTCCGGCGCATCTGGCGGCTGCATTCCGACGCCATCCCCAGCGGGTTCTTCCTCGACGCCATGGGCTGCACCTGGATTGATCACGAATACATGGATGCGAGCCGGTACCTCCCGCTACTCGTACCGGAGAAACCATGAACCGCAAACCGCTGATCGGCCGCCACGTTATTGACCCGCGCGATGGTGAGCATTTGCTGTGCTGCTGGGATACGTGCGAGGCGTTCGGGACGATGCTGCACCGGGTGCGGATCTGGGAGGGCACCCATCCGCAGACCGGCGGCCCGATCTACTCGTGGAAGATCTTCTGCACCGAGCGGCACAAGATGTATTACATCAACGGCCCGCGTGATCACCGGAACCTGCCGCCCGGCCACCGCCTGTCGATCATCTGACCGGGAGAACTGAAAAACCCCAGGGTCAAAGCGGGAGGCTTCGGGTCCCGGGGTCTCAGTTCCGTCTTGGTCGGACGCGACCGAGGATACACGGGTCTGGGCCCGGCGACGCGCCGCAGGTAGATACCTCGACGTCAAGCTAACCGGCTATGCTTCGGGGTTGTAGGCCGCTCGCCTGATGTGACCCAGGGCGAGCGGCCTTTGTCATGTCAGGCGCGCGGCTGTTCTCGAGGCAGGAGCCGCGCTGGTGACCGATCTCAAAGTCGCGATTCATATCTTCCTGATCGTGCTGGTCATGGGTACCGGCTGGAAGCTCCTGGCGCTGCATCTGATGGTGGCCCAGAACACGCAGCTGAACCACCTCGGCAAGGCAATGTCGTTCCAGTACAGCTAGGAGCTGTCCTATGGCTGGTGCAGCTGCTGCGGCAGCAACCCCTACTGCTGACGCAGCGGCGGGTGCGGGCGGGCAGAACGCGTTCTGGCAGGTCACGAACCTGTATTCGCGTAAGAACAAGCTGGGTCAGATTTCCGGGCTGGCGCTGACGACGGGGCAGCAGGACGGCGGCGCGCCGATCGACGCGGTCGGGTTCCTGCGCGGCCCGCGGCTGGAGCTCCGCTCGAGCGGCGGGGCGGGTACGCCGAATGCGGACAACCCGGCGGACACGTTCAAGTACGTGGGGCTGCTGGACACCGACGGCACGCCGATCATCAACCCGCTGATCAAGGGCTGGACGTGGCTGCAGGTGCAGCGGCATTTCCGGCCGTGGATGAAAGACCCCACCTACGCCTGGGACTACGCGCAGAGCGCGAACCCGTCGATGACCATGTTTTTGCAGCCGGAAGTGCGCCAGCAATTGGGCGTTTTGGAGAACACCGACACCCGGCAGCAGTACTCGTGGTCGCATTCGTTCGACACGTTCGCGAACATCGGCGCGACCACCGCGCCGACCGTCAGCCTGACCGCGTATGTGGATGTGTGGGCGCAGCCCGACGTCGCCGACCTGGAGGGCGTGGCGAACGAGCGGATCCCGCCGGGTGTGAACTTGCAGACCAAGGTCCGGCAGCAGGCGTTCACGCTGAATAACGCCGGCGCCGACAACATCTTCCTGTCGTCGCTGACGGGGAACGCGCTGCGCGGCGGGCTGCTGATCGTCCGCGACTCCAACAACAACCGGCAGGATTACCTGACCAACCCGATCAACTGGATGCTGGATGACCGGACCCTGTCGATCGTCGACGTCGATATGTACTTCCAGTGGGCGCAGGATTTCTACGCCTGCTTCGGCGGCCCCCGGTCACCGCGGCCCACCGGCGTGTACCCGTTCCCCCGGTTCTTCAACGTGGGCGCTTTGCTGGGCCAGGGCTGGCTCTACACCTCCAACGCCACCGCGGTGTCGTGGGAATCCTCAACGAACGCGACCGGGACGAACCTGCCGGGCACGGTGACCCTGGTCCAGGAGGAGGTCTACAACGTCGGCCAGATCGACACCTCCCTGCTTGATCTTTAGGAGCGCGACATGGCATTGCTCAAGACCGGTTTCAGCGGCCAGGCCGGCGCGAGTATCGGCTCGGGCGCGAGCGCGAACCGTGCGAGTGCGGCCGCGGGCGGCAAGGGCGGCACGATGCCCGGCGGCTGGCAGCCGACCGTGGTCTACATGCTGTGCCTGATCGTCGCTGAGGTGCTGATCGCCGGGTGGCTGTCCCGTCACCTGCTGAAGTAAGGGAGCTGGTCTGGTTGAGGAAGCAAGTAGTCGTCACGGCGCTGGTGGTGTACCTGCTGATGTCGTTCGTGCCGCAGATCGGGCTGATGAACCTCATCGGCAAGGGCAAGGCGAAAGGCAGCTGACCCGCCGGTGAGCGTGATGGCGGAGCCCGCAGCGGCCGCCGCCGTCACCACGGCCGGCGGCGAGCATTCCAAAGGCGTCATGCTCGCGATCGCGATCGTGCTGCTGTGGCTGGCCGCGTTCGCGTTCTTCATCGCTTTCGAGGGGTCCACGCTGCTGGGCGAGCAGGCCAGCACCACCGGCGGCGGGCTGCTCAAGGCGATGGTCACCGGCCTGGCCGCCAAGACGCAGGGACTGGAGGGATAACCAATGCCACCACGGCAGCAGCAGCGCACCGCTGCACGTGCTCCGGCGCGTGCACCCGCACGCGCGGCTGCACGAACGCCGCAGCGGGGCAGCAGCATCCAGGCCGGCCGCGCGAGCTACTACTTCACCCCCGGCAAAGGCCACACCGTCGCCGCCGGCGGCTACATCGCCGGCCGGGCACCAGGCAGCGTCTACCGGGTGCAGACCCCCGGCGGGCAGCAGATGGAG
>Ga0307476_10002283_pt1 | contig 11442 bp, 12 predicted proteins | sample atmos_gasesECM2C_2_FD_203314 | JGI IMG/M metagenome (GOLD analysis project Ga0307476, IMG submission 203314) | Hardwood forest soil microbial communities from Morgan-Monroe State Forest, Indiana, United States - atmos_gasesECM2C_05 | ecosystem: Environmental > Terrestrial > Soil > Temperate... | reverse complement strand
TTCTTGCGTTCCTGTTCAGTCGGGGCACGGCGCGTGAGCACTCCCGTTTTTACTAGCAGCGGTTCCAGCAGCGAGGTCGAACTCTCCAAGGTGATGCCCTCCTCCGCCAGAACCTTAGCCACAGCGTCGAGCAGGCTGTCAGTATTGCGCGTGGTGAGAGAGAGCAGAATCTTGGCCAGCCGCCAATCCGGCCGGATAGCAGAGAAAATTTGCTTGTGTTTCACCTGCCCGGCCATGATGGCGCGCCGCACGCCTTCCCGTTGGAAAGTCTCGATCAGCTTCGAAAGCTCGCCCAGCGAAACCCAGTGAACCGAAGCTGCGCCTTTGTCCTCGACCTGAGGAAAAGCTTCTTCCTTGATCGCGACCACGACCACTTCGAGTCCTTGCGCCCGCGCCGCATCAAGCACGAGCAGCGGGAACTTGCCATTCCCGGCGATGAGGCCGATTTTTTCACTTAGGGAAGACATGAGGCGAGACCCCAACAGTAAAGATGCGGAGTCAGTCTAGCACTCAGCCTTCATTGAGTACGCAGGCTTCGTCGGTCAACAAGCGCTAACTGTTTTTGCCAGTTGACCTTCCAAATGCTCTAGAATCATCGGCCAGTGACAGCCAACACCCTCGGTGAGATGCCCGCCACTGCGTGGAGGCGATGCTAAATGCAGGACTTCTGGAGCAAGATGAATGGCTTCGATCTGCCTGCCAGTAATCGTCAGGAATTAGGCAAGGTTGGCTTTACCATCATTCCGAGCCCGGTGCCGGCAGATGACCTCGCTCAGTTGGTAGTTACCTATGACGCAACAGTAAGTGACGCCATTTCTGATGATGTCAAAGTAGGGAGTTCGACGACTCGCGTCAGAGATTTTGTCAATCGCGGCCCAGAGTTCGACAGCCTGTACCTGCATCCGCCAGTTCTCAAGGCTTGTTGTCACATCATCGGCAGACCGTTCAGGCTGAGCACGATGCACGCTCGGACATTGCGGCCAGGGTTACCGGCCCAGGAACTCCATGTCGATTATGAGCGCGACCGTAGCGGTTGGACGATGGTCGGTTTCGTCTTCATGGTCGACGAGTTTCGAAACGACAACGGTGCGACTCGATTTGTGCCGGGCTCACACTTGTGGTCGGACATTCCGCAAATCCTTCTTGGAGACCGCGACCGGAAGTCGGACTATCCAGGGCAAGTTCTGGCTTGCGGTCCTGCGGGTTCAATGATTCTATTCAATGGCTCGGTTTGGCACGGCCACACGGTGAATCGCTCTGATGAGCCTCGCCGCTCTATACAGGGTGCCTATATCCGTCGTGACGCAGAGTCCGGGGAAAATCTTCTGGCGCGCATGCAGCCCGAAACGCTCTCCCGCATCAGTCCACTCGCGAAGTATGTGTTGGCCGTCTAGAGTTTCCATCACACATCCTCATGTTTGGTGAAATATCGCGATAGCGCCCATTGACCGGATCCCGGCGCTCTCGACGAAAAGGTCGGACGAAAGGTCGGCGGCTGATTACTACTTGATGATCCCCCGTTCCGATGCCTCGATGAACCTGATCAGCATATCCACATCTTCCCCGAGGTCAGATTCGGCTTTCAGCTTCTCCAGCGCCTGCGACGTGTTCCTCTTCGAGGCCAGCAGCGTTTTGTAAGCATGATGAATCTTGCGGATACGCTCTTTGGAAAACCCGCGGCGTTCGAGGCCGACCTTATTCATCCCATATGCGTGCGTGTCGCGCGCCGCCGATGTCATGGAAAATGGCAGGACATCCTGCGTGATAGTGGTCCCGCCGCCGATGTAGGAGTGAGCGCCGATGCGCACAAACTGATGCACTGGGCAAAGCGCCCCCACCACGGCCCACTCCTCCACGGTCACATGCCCGCCTAGCGTCGCCCCGTTCACCAGCATGCAGTGGTCGCCGATCACGCTGTCGTGTCCGATGTGCGCATAGGCCATGATCAGAGTGTGGCTGCCGACACGGGTCAGTCCGCCGCCTTTCACCGTGCCGCGGGTGATCGTAACGCACTCGCGAATCTCGTTGTGGTCGCCGATCTCCAGCCGCGTCGGCTCGCCTTTGTACGTAACATCCTGCGGCGCCATGCCGATCGCACAGAACGGAAAGAACGCGTTGTCCGAGCCGATTTTCGTCGGCCCTTCGAGAGCCACGTGCGACACCAGGCGGCAGCCCTCGCCAAGTTCGACCTCGGCACCAATCACACAGTAAGGGCCGACCGTGCACGATGCTGGCACTTTGGCCCGCGGATCGATGATCGCCGTGGGATGGATGGCTGTGGGATGGACCGCCGTGGGATGAACATTCATGATCGAGTTATTGCACCATCGGGGGATGGACGTCTCGCGGTGGCTGCCAGACTCCGCTTTATTCCTCAGCGTCGCTGCTTCCATCAGCGCCGACTCCGCGCCCGCGGGAGCTGTCGATCAGCTGGCACGACACCGTCGCTTCCGCCACGCGCTTGCCCGCAACAAATGCACTGCCGTGCATCTTCACGGCGATCATGCGTGGTACGGCACGCCATCCCATCACTTCTACTTCAATCCGCAACTGGTCGCCCGGACTCACCGGACGCCGAAACTTGGCTCGCTCGATCCCGGTGAATACCATCACTTTGTCGGTACGATCTTCCACCTCGGTAAGCAGGAGTGCGCCCCCGGCCTGCGCAATGGCCTCCACGATCAGGACGCCCGGCATGATGGGCAATCCCGGGAAATGGCCGTTGAAAAAGGGTTCGTTGATGGTGACGTTCTTGATCGCTACGATGCGCTCCTTGCGTTTCAGCTCCAGCACGCGGTCAATCAGCAGAAACGGATAGCGGTGCGGCAGTATTTTCAGGATCTCGTGAATATCGAGCCCCGTCTTGGGTGCGCCGTTGTCGGGCGAAGTACTCTCAATCATGGTTCATCTAACCAGTTCGTCTCAATCAGCCTGAAGATTATACTGTACCGCGTCGCATTCACCGCGGACTCGCCAACTCCAGCCCGCGAAAGGAAATCGTGCCCGTTAAGAAAACCAGGAAAACAACCACAGCCGTCCCGCAGCCCGCGTGGGCTGATCGTCTCCACTATCTATCGGAACGTCAGGACCAGATGGTCGACACGATTCGCGAGCTCGTGGAAATCGAATCCCCCAGCGACAGCAAGCCAGCCGTCGACCGCATCGCCGCCTTCCTCGCGCGCAAGTTCGAAGCCTTGGGGGGACGCACACATCTCCATCGTAGCGACGACTTCGGCGATAGTGTGCAGATCGACTTCGGTGGACCTTCTCGGTCGGAAGCGGCCGATCGCCGGCCGGTTCTGCTGCTTGGCCACTACGACACGGTTTATCCTCTGGGCACGCTCGCCAACATGCCATGCAAAATCGAGAACGGCCGACTGCGCGGCCCCGGCGTTCTCGACATGAAATCAGGGATTGCGCTCATGCTCCACGCCATTGCAGCGCTGCAAGCATGGCACGGCGAACTGCCCCGGCCAGTCGCGGTTTTCCTGGTTTCCGATGAAGAAGTCGGCAGCTATTCCTCTCGAAGGATTACCGAGGCCTTGGCGAAGGAATCCGCCGGAGTGCTCGTGCTCGAACCTGCCGCCGGGCTTCGAGGCGCCGTCAAAACCGCGCGCAAGGGTGTCGGCGAGTATACATTGCGCGTGAAAGGCGTAGCTGCACATGCCGGACTCGATCCCGGCAAAGGCCACAGCGCCATCCTCGAGCTCGCGCGCCAGATCGCGGTGGTCTCTAAGCTGAACAATCTTCGCCAAGGCGTGTCAGTAAATCCGGGCGTGATTCGAGGCGGAACACGAACCAATGTCGTCGCGGCTGAGGCGTCTGTGGGCTTTGACGTTCGCATCAAGAGCGCGAAACAAGCCTCCGGCCTCGACCGCAAGCTGCGCTCCCTCAAGGCGTTCGACAAGCACTGCAAACTCGAGATGACCGGAGGGATCAACCGCCTACCGATGGAGCGAACGGCCGGAGTAGCGGCACTTTACAAAAAAGCCAGGGAGATCGCCGGCCAGATCGAATGGAAGCTCGAAGAAGCTGCCGTAGGCGGCGGCTCCGACGGCAACTTTACCGCCGGTATGGGCATCCCGACGCTCGACGGGATGGGCGGTGTAGGCGACGGCGCACACGCCGTGCACGAATTCATCGTCATTTCTGAATTGCCGCGCAGAGCGCTGCTCCTCGCCGGAATGATCGAGAGCGTTTGATTTGGGGAACTGCATGCTCAAGTTCATGGTTGTCATTTATCGGAATCCAGAATTGAGCCGCGAAGAGTTCCGGAAGCATTTGCAAGAGATTCATGGACCGTTGGCAAAGAATCTGCCCGGTCTGAGAAAGTACGTTCAGAACATCGCCTGCAGCGATCCCAAGCGCAAGTCACCTGGATGGGACGCGGTGGTCGAGCTCTACTTCGACGATTGGTCGAGGATGGAAGCGGCGTGGGCAAGTCCGCAAGGTGCGGCTTCGGATGCAGATCTGCCCGCGTTTGCTGATTTGACTCGTACAACTTGGTCGGCGGTCGACGAGATCACTGTTCTGGAATAAGCACCAGGAAGTAATCCATCCTGTCGCCTTTCACAAAGTCATACTGTTCCAGCAACCGGTAGCCAGCCTGTGTCGCTTCATGCAACACAACGTCGCGCCCCACCCCATGGTCCTCGCCGTTTCCGTTGCGGTCAATGATTCCGACTTTGGCGCCGGAGCGCAGCGCTGCCCGCAGGTTTCGCAGCAGAGCAACCGGTTCGGCAACTTCGTGATAAGTTTTCAGAAGTAGGACGGCATCAACCGCACCTGCGGGAAGCAGCGGATCGTCGGCTCTACCGAGGATGGTCTTCACGCTGCGCAACTTCTCCCTTCGCGCCCGAGCGTCGACGTAGCGGATCGCCTCCGGATTGATGTCCACCGCATAAACCGTGCCGCCTTCGCCCACACGACGCGCCGCCCGCACCGTGAACCAGCCGGAGCCGGCTCCAATATCCGCCACTGTCTTTCCCGGCGTGATACCAAGAATGTCCATGACGCGATTGATTTGCAGACGCTCATCCCGCCCAGGAGAATCGAATATGGAAAGATCTCCCGCATAGGGCTCGCTGGTTTTGCGATGTTCTCCCGGAGCAGTGACCGGAGCCTGAGTCGGCTCTTGAGCGGAAACGTGGGAGACTGTCTGGCACGAAAACAGTAACGCCAGTATGAGAACGCAACGCTTGAAAATCACCGCGAACCTCCGGAAGCCTGTGCTTCTAGAATAGACTTCGAGAGGGCGAGTCGGTGAGCGCCGAGGCTTCGGGTGCGTAAGAATGAATTGTCGTGCCTGACTGTTTTGACTCTGAAGTTGGCATAGCCTAGACTTTTCACAGGCAGTTCCACCGATCTGCGCCGCGTTCGGAACGCCAGAAACGCCTTGGAGGAGTTATGGGTGAGTTTTCGCCACTGCATTGGCTTTTAGTGATAGCCATCGCCCTTCTGCTCTTCGGCACCACCAAGTTTACGGCAGTCGGCAAGGGTATCGGCGAGGGCATCCGTAACTTCAAGGCCGCGATGAAGGAAGGAGAAGAACCGAAGAAAGAAAAAGAGGAAGAGAAGAAGTCGTAGCCGAAGATTTGCACTCGAAGCTTCAGAGCGCTCCCCGCCCTCGCAGCATGCGATAAACGAGTGCCACCGGTAAACCCACCACATTGCTGTAATCCCCTTCAATCCGCGGGATCCAGCGCGAAGCGATGCCTTGAATCGCATAAGCTCCGGCCTTGTCCATGGGCTCGCCGGTTGCCACGTAGTCGCGGACTTCCGTTTCGGAAAGCTCGCACATGGTCACGAGCGTGGTTTCGGAAGCAGTCAGCGCTTCGGCTTTACGGGCCACTGGGCTCACAACGCATACCCCGGTGACCACTTCATGTGACCGTCCCGACAACGATCGCAACATCCGGACGGCATCGTCCGCGTCGCGAGGTTTCCCGAGTATGACGTCATCGACCACAACGATGGTGTCGGCTCCGAGGACATAATCCGGCGGCCAGCTTTGAAAAACTGCCAGAGCCTTTTCCCGAGCCAGCCTCTCGGCGCAATCCCGCGGAGATTCACCTGCAAGCGGGGTTTCGTTGATATCGGCTGGTTGGACCGTGAACGGAATCCGAGCACTACGCAGAAGTTCCTGACGGCGTGGCGAGGCAGAGGCAAGGACAATCATGCGATCTGAATTTTAGTCGATTCAGTACCGACAGGAATCGAGAACTGCTCTCCGAACTGAGAAATCTCCCGCCTGCTAAAATGAAAGATTAGCCCACAGCCTATGGACGCCGCTTTCCTCCGCAACTTTGCGATCATCGCGCATATCGACCACGGTAAATCCACGTTGGCGGACCGCCTCCTGGAGCTGACCGGATCGCTCACCGCGCGCGAGATGCAGGCCCAGGTGCTCGACTCCATGGACCTGGAGCGCGAGCGCGGCATCACCATCAAAGCTCACGCGGTCCGAATGATGTACACCGCGCACGACGGCCATACGTACCAGCTCAATCTGATCGATACCCCCGGCCACGTCGACTTTTCCTACGAGGTCTCGCGCTCGCTGGCCTCCTGCGAAGGCGCGCTGCTGATCGTCGACGCCTCCCAGGGCGTGGAAGCCCAAACCCTCGCCAACGCCTACCTCGCAATCAACAACGGCCTCGAAATCATTCCGGTCATCAACAAAATCGATCTGCAAAGCGCCGACATTCCCCGAACCAAAGAAATGATCGAAAGCGCCGTCGGCCTCGACGCTTCCGACGCCGTCCTCATCAGCGCCAAGACTGGCCAGGGCGTTCCCGACGTGCTGGAGGCCATTGTGAAGCGCATTCCTCCCCCCAAAGGCAATCCTGACAGCCGGCTGCAGGCGCTCATTTTCGACTCCTGGTTCGACGCCTATCGCGGCGTGGTTATCCTGACTCGAGTTTTTCAGGGCACGCTGCGCAAGGGACAAAGAATTCGTCTCTGGTCGAACGGCACAACCTTCGACGCCGAAACTCTCGGCGTGCAATGCCCCAAGCCGGTGGAAATCGACGAACTGAAAGCCGGCGAAGTCGGATTCCTCATCGCCAACATCAAGAACGTCGCCGACACCAAAATCGGCGACACCATTACCGACGACGCCAACCCCGCATTCGATGCGCTCCCCGGCTTTGAAGAAATCAAGCCCATGGTCTTCGCGGGTCTCTACACCGTCGACGCTCACGAGCACACCCGCCTGCGCGAAGCACTCGAGAAACTTCGCCTCAACGATTCATCGTTCTTCTTCGAACCGGAAAGTTCGGTGGCTCTGGGCTTCGGCTTCCGCTGCGGGTTCCTCGGCCTGCTCCACATGGAGATCATCCAGGAGCGTCTGGAGCGCGAGTTCGCCCTCGAACTCATCACCACCGCACCCGGCGTGCGCTACAAAATCACCAAGACTGACGGCGTGTTGATCGAGGTCGACAATCCCTCGCGCTGGCCCGATCCCAGCGAAATCGCCAAGGTCGAAGAGCCAGTAATTTTGGCCACGATCCTAACCAACGAAGAATACGTCGGCGGGATCCTGAAGCTGGTCGAAGACAAGCGCGGCAAACAGAAGACCTTCGAGTATGTCAGCTCGTCGCGCGTGATGTTGCACTATGAGTTACCCCTGAATGAAATCGTACTCGATTTTTACGATCGCCTGAAATCAGTCTCGCGAGGCTACGCTTCCCTCGATTACCACCTGGCGGACTACTGGGAGTCCCCCATGGTCAAGCTAGACATCCTGGTGGCGGGCGAGCCCGTGGATGCGCTTTCCATCATTGTCCATCGCGATTTTGCCTACGAACGCGGCAAAGCCCTAGTCTCGAAAATGAGGCAGCTAATCCCGCGGCAAATGTTCGAAGTAGCGATCCAGGCGTCCATCGGCGCGAAAATCATTGCCCGCGAAACCGTATCCGCCATCCGCAAGAACGTCATCGCCAAGTGCTACGGCGGCGACATTTCCCGCAAACGCAAGCTCTTGGAGAAGCAGAAAGAAGGCAAGAAACGCATGAAGCGCATTGGCCGCGTGGATATCCCTCAGGAGGCTTTCCTGGCCGTGCTCAAGGTCGGCGAAGACAGCGACTAAACTGTTTTGTTGTCCCCTACGAATGCCCAACTCGAAAGGTCACTGACCGCCAAATGTGCAAATCTGCAAAGCGGGAATAAGCTGGATTTTCGCGGGTCTTAACAATGTTAATGCGGAGTGAATTGCCTAACTGGTTACTATTCAGAGCCTTAGGAGCTAGAAATTCGGTGTCACGGACGCCGTGACAAATCTTTACCGCCGGCGATTTTTTCTCCAGCCAGCAATTCCACAAGCTTTTCCACAGCAAAGCCCCCGGCGCAACTCGAATCCCCTAAGGTAGTTACCCCGCAAAACTACAGCCATTCCTGTACCCGCCGCGGATCACTCCTCTGCCGATCCGCCCTCCGCCATCATCTCAAACCGGGTGCAGTTCTTGCGGAAAGCCAACACCAGCTTCCCGGTCGGACCATTGCGCTGCTTCGAGATAATGATCTCCGCCTTGCCCTGCAACTCAGGATCGTCCTGCCGGTAAACCTCTTCGCGAAAGATGAACATCACCAGGTCGGCGTCCTGTTCAATCGATCCCGACTCGCGCAGATCAGAAAGTTGCGGACGATGGTCCCCGCCCCGGCTTTCCGGGGCGCGGCTCAACTGCGACAGCGCCACCACGGGTACGCTAAGTTCCTTCGCCAGCCCCTTCAGCCCGCGCGAAATCGCCGACACTTCCTGCGTCCGGTTTTCGTAGCGCTTGCTCCCGCCCGACATGAGCTGCAGATAGTCGACAATGATCAAATCAAGCCTGCCCTGCGATTGCTTCAGCCGCCGCGCCTTGGCTCGCATCTCGCTCAGCGCAATGCCCGGCGTGTCATCGATGAAGATCGGCGCGTGGGCGAGTTGTTCCATCGCCCGCACAAGTTTCTTGGTGTCGTCCTGCCACAGCGAGCCGGTGCGCATTTTGTGCGCGTCTACTTCCGCCGTCGAGCACAGCAGGCGGAGCAGCAACGCCTCCCGCGACATTTCCAGCGAAAACACTCCCACCACTTGCTGATCCTTGATAGCGGCATTCTCGGCGATATTCATGGCAAATGCCGTCTTGCCCATCGAAGGCCGCGCCGCAATGATCACCAGGTCCGAGCGCTGCAGTCCGCTGGTCATCTCATCAAGATTTTCGTAGTGCGTGGCCAATCCCGTAATGCGCTGCCCGCGTTGCAGCAGAGCGTCCACTGAGCCAAACGATTCACGGACGATCTCCTGCACGCCCATGAACCCGCGGCCAATGCGCTTCTCCGAGAGCTGGAAGATGGCAGCCTCGGCATCGCTGAGCACCTCTTCTGCGAGATCGGATTGATCGGAGGCCCGCGCAATCGCTGTATTGGCCGCATGAATCAAGCCGCGCAGCAGCGCCTTATCGCGCACGATCTTGACGTAGTGCTCAATACTAGGGCGGTCCGGAACCCCATCCAGCAGGCTCGAAACGTAACCCACATCGCCGATCGCCTGCAGATCCTTGTGCCGGTCGAGTTCCTCGATCAGCGTGATCATGTCGATCGGACGCGACGACTCCGCCAGATCAACCATCCGCCCATAAATCCGCCGGTGCGAATCCAGGGAGAAATCCTCGATCCGCAAATGCTCAGCCGCCTGGTTATAAGCAAAGTTGTCCAGCAGAATCGCGCCCAGAATCGAACGCTCCGCCTCTACGTTCGCCGGAAGAGTGCTGAGGTTGTAATCAGTAGTCGCCATGTCTCGAACTGAACTCTGCCGTAATCTCTCCGCTAGCATAAGCGAACAAACGGCGAAATGCCAAATGAATTTGTGCAGAAGCTGTGAACTCCACCGTTATCCTGTGGAAGTCCTGAGAAAACAGGGCCCTCAACAGAAAGCGGCGCCCCTCGGATTGAGCGACTTGGTTTATCAGCGTAGATCCGCGCTAATCCGTGGCAAAGGTTCTCCAAAAACAAATACGGCCCGGGCCAGCCACCCGAGCCGCATCGTTCGTGGATCTCACCCCTTACCTTCCCGCCGCTAGGAGCGGCGAGACGACGGCACTGGTCCGACAGCGCTCGCGAAGAGTGCCGCATTTACCAGTACTGGCTGCGGAACATGATTCTGAGAATATGATTCGGAGAATCGCTTTTCTGCAACCCCTGCGTTGGCCAGCGGCCCAGCCTGCTCAAGGAGCAAGCTGTAGAGGAGGCCGCAATGCCCGGGCAACCGGTATGCGCTCGCGCGCGTTTCCAATTTCCCCCAGCAATTCACCCTCGAGAATTGCCAGCTGCCACCGGCGTCACCGCAAATCATCATCCGGCAAGCTTTGAGAATTCCACGTTTTCGCTGAACCCAACTCTCAGCCAAAATATTGCGACTCGCAACCGGAAAAACACCTCCCCTTGTGCAGAAGCTGTGGACGATAAGACTTCCCTGTGGAAGCCTGAGGAAAACTGGGGGCAGCTTTTTGTGACTTTGGACGCAGCCCAGTCAGCACTTGCGGAGTTGCCCCGTCTGCTGTTTCACTTGGACTATTCCAGCAGCGAGGTTTGAGTTGGCGAGGTCAACTTAAGATGGGCAGCAATGTGATCACAGGAGTGGCATTCCTGCTGTTCCTGGTGGGAGTTGTGGTCTACGTAGTCATCCTTTTCAACGAACTGGTGCGACTGCGCAATGACAACGACCGCGCGTGGGCGAACATCGATGTGCTGCTAAAGCAGCGCCACGACGAGATTCCCAACCTAGTCGAAACCGTCAAGGGATACATGCAGCACGAGCAGCAGACCCTGGTGGCAGTGACGCAGGCGCGGGCCGCGTCCATGAACGCAGCCAGCATTGGGCAAAAGGCGCAGGCCGACTTGACGATGACGGTCGCATTGCGCGGGCTGTTCGCCGTGGCGGAGAATTATCCGCAGCTCAAGGCCAACGAAAACTTTCTCAAGCTGCAGATACGTATCAGCGAACTGGAAGAGCGCATCGCCGACCGGCGCGAGTTCTTCAACGACGACGTCAACACCTACAACACCCGCATCGCGCAGATCCCAGAAGTATTTGTGGCCAGCTTCATGGAATTGAAACCACGCTCCATGTTCAAGGTGTCGTATGAGGACCGCAAGCTGGTGGAGGTAAAGTTCCAGGGCGCGGCCGGGGCGTAGGAGCGAGCAGCGGGTGTGCGATTTCGCACAGACGGGCGTGGCCGACTTAGAACGTCCTTTTCAACAGAGGCTGTGAAAAAGGTCCTCGCGAACGTCTTGAAACTCATAGGCGCTGTGCTGTTAACCTGTTTGCACCTAAACGGAGTCATGAACAACGAAGCTGTGCAAATACGTACGGTGTCAGCGGGCTTCAGCAGCGAGACATTACTACTCGTGAAGTACGACGTCGAGCAGGGAACTGTGCACTTCCAGCCCGCCGCCGTTGTAGTC
>Ga0307476_10002282_pt1 | contig 11443 bp, 16 predicted proteins | sample atmos_gasesECM2C_2_FD_203314 | JGI IMG/M metagenome (GOLD analysis project Ga0307476, IMG submission 203314) | Hardwood forest soil microbial communities from Morgan-Monroe State Forest, Indiana, United States - atmos_gasesECM2C_05 | ecosystem: Environmental > Terrestrial > Soil > Temperate... | reverse complement strand
ATCATTTGCGATCTACTGATCAACGGCGCCGAGAACAAAGAAATTGCCGAGCTCCTGCACATCGCACGGCGCACCGTGAAAGCGCACTTTAGCCATATGTTCAACCGCAACCACATCACCGGCGGAATCAAACGGGTGAAATTGGCGGTGCTGTACTACCGCGAAAAGAGGCTCGACGATGTTCGTACCCGCACCCCCTAACCAGGAAGTCATTAACGCATGGATAGCTTTTCTCACCCCGATCGCGCTCGCCGTTGTCGCCGTTCTCCAAGTCGTGCTCGCGCGCATCGCGAACAAGAACACCGGCGCCACCGAGGCGAACGGAGCGCAGCTCGACAAAATCCACAGTGTAGTAAATGGCCGCTACGGCGAGGCCCTGGCAATCGGCGCCAACGCGCTCGAGAAACTTGCAGCTCTGACCAAGGATCCTGCGGATATCGCGGCAGCCCAACACGCGCGAGGCATGGCGAGCAATGCCGTCTCGCAACTCCCGGCGTCTGTATCACCGCCAGGGCTCCCGATGCCGGCGGCAGCGGCGCCAGCGACCACCGAAAAGCCGACGGCGGGGTGAGAGATGGCTTTCGCGCTCGAGGTAATGATCATTGACGCCGGCGACGACACGATCAAAGTCTCGCACACGTTTTACGGCACCACGCGCCGCGAAGTCGAAACCTACAAACGCGAGCACGAGGCCTCGTGCGAATATTTTCGCGCGGCCGTTCAGCAAGGCCGAACGATCGAGGATCTCGAGGAGATCGACGACGACGAGCTCCCCGATCCCGCGGACTTTGAGGAGGACGGCGACACATGACCGTGGACGTTCTCGCACTCCTCAACGCCGCAGCCGCGGAGTATAACGTCCCGCCGGCGCTTGCGATCGCCGTCGCCAACCAGGAATCGGGGGGCAATCAGTACAACTCCGAGGGCGGCGTGCTCACATCTCCCGCCGGCGCGCTCGGCGTGATGCAGCTCATGCCGGCAACGGCAGCCGGGCTCGGCGTCGACCCGACCGACACAGCGCAGAACGTACAGGGCGGCGTGCGATATCTCGCACAGCTCCTCAACCAATTCAACGGCGACCAAACGCTCGCGCTCGCTGCCTACAATTGGGGCCCCGCCAACGTGCAAAAAAACGGCGCGAGCAATTGGCCCGCGGAAACCGCGAATTACGTGAGCTCGATCCTCGACTCGATCGGCGCCACGATCGACGGATCGAGCCCCGCGCCCTCGACCGGCTCACTCGTCGCGCTCGCGCTCGCCGGCGCGCTCACTCTGTTATTGGTAGAAAGGCTCACATCGTGAAAACCCTTCTGCGTATCCACAAACTTTTGTTGTACACAACAAAAACGTGTGTGCTCGCGCTCCTGCTCGCAGCCGCGGCGCCGGCCTGGGCACAATTCACCGTCGTAACCGGCACCGTCGTGGACCCGAACGGGATCCCCTATTCAAACGGCACCGTCACGGTAAGCTTGACCACTTCGGGCACGCCCGTCTTCACCGCGACCGGGCAGCCCTACATCCCGCCCGCGGGCCCGAGCGGGCTCAATGTGTCGGGCCAGTTCACCGTGCGCCTCGCCGACGTCACGCAGCTCTCGCCAGGCGGCGGCACTTATAGCTTCACGGTGACGTGCGGCACCGGTTGCGTATTGCCGGCCGGCGGCAAGGGAGCTGTCAAATTCACCATCTCCGGAATCACGATCTCCGGCGCCTCGCAGGATATTTCGGCGCAATTGCAGGCGGCGGCGCCGGCGCTCTCGACCGGCACGAGTACCACTTTCCCAACGCCGGCAACGGCGACTTTCGCCGGCGGCATCGTGACCTTGACCACGGCCGGCCTCTATCCATCCCCGTATATCGTCGGTGCGACGATCTCCGTCGCCGGATGCTCGGCCAGCGGCGACAACAGCCCGCCGACATTCACGATCGCGAGCGGCGGATCCGGCACAAACGCATTGACCTATGCGGACGCGAGCGGCGCCGCGGGAACCGGCTGCGTCGTGAGCATCGTGGCCGGATCTGTCACGCCCGCATTTTCCGCGGTAACCTCGGGCACCAACCCGAACGCGCTTTTAGTTTCGGGCAGCCTGGCCCCGACCGGCGGCGGAACCGTCACCGCAAACGCCGCGAGCGGCACTACGATCGCACAGACCGGCGTCGACATTAACACCCTTTTCCAAGTTACGTCCCTACATCTCACGGCGCCGCTCGGCGTCGCCTCGGGCGGTACCGGAATCACCACGGCCGGGCTCACCGGAATCCCGCAAGTAGCCGCCGGCGTGTGGTCCGTAAGCAATACGCTCCCGTCCGGGCTCACGCTCACCGCTCCGAACATTGGCGCCGCGACCGGCACCTCGCTCTCGCTCAGCTCTCCCCTCACCGGCGCCAACGGCGGCACCGGACTCAATACCAGCGCGAGCACAGGAATCCCCTCAGTCGCCGCGGGCACGTGGGCAGTCAACACCACGCCGCCGGCGATCACCCTCGCGAACGGAACCACCGCGTCGACGCAAGCGCCAGGCGACAACTCGACCAAACTCGCGACTACCGCCTACGTCGCGCAGAACGCGGCCACCTTTCCCGGCGGAATTACGCAAGGGCAGAACCTCGTGGGCGGCCCGAGCGGAGGCCTCAGCGCCGCGGACCTGATCAGCGTCAAAGCATTTCAGCCGGCGAGCGGCGACGTCGGCGCCGCGCTCGCCGCGGCCCAGGCCTCAGCCGGCGGCGGAAATTTCCAGCTCGGCGGAATCACCGGCCAGGCGCTCGGATATGCGAACACGCTCCCGAGCTCACTGCTTGCGAGCGGATCGACCAAAGGCGGATCGCTCACTTTCGGACAGCAAACGATCTACGTCGACGGCCCGCCGAGCGGCACCATCACCTCATGCTCGCGCACCGGGCAAACGGTGACGCTTGTGATCAGCTCGCTCGGCACGATCGCCCCGCCGATCGCCGGCAGCTACATCCAAGTGCTTGGGCTCTCGAGCGGCAACTGCTCGCCCTTTAACACGAGCTCTGCCCAGACCTCGAGCCCGCAGGCCTGGCAAGTCACGGCCTCGACCGCTACCTCGATCAGTTTTCTGTCGACCGCGAGCGGCACGATCACCTCGACGGGCGACTCGGGCACGTGGAGCCAGATTTCGTATTCGGACGGTTTCGGCTCGGGCCCGATGACGCCGGGCTGGATCGATCCGGGAAAATTCGGCGACTGGAAAGGCGAAGGCCGCGGCTCCGCGACGGCGAACTCGCTTAACTCGAGCATCTCGTTTTGCAACGGGCCCGGCGCGCCCGTCGGGCTCTGCAATTTCGGCCCACCGGCGCGCAAGTTTCGGATTGCAAGCATTGCTTTCTCGTGCACCAGCGCCGTGTGTCAACCCTCCGGCACGAATCCTCTCAACGTCGCGACCATCACGCTCGTAAACGATTCCGGAACGAGCTGCGGCGGCGACACGAGCGGATGCACCGCCGTCGCGACGACGAACACCGCGAGCGCCCCGACCGGCCTCACATCCTCCGGCACCACGTGCACCGCGCTCACTACCACCAATCACGGGCTTTTCCCTCTGACCAGTTGGGTCACGATTTCCGGCGCCAGCGTCGGCGGCTATAACGGCTACTGGCAAGTGCAGACCACCGCGGACCCCACACACTTTACTTTCACCTGTCCAGGAGGCCCATTCGCGACCTCCGGCGGCGCGGAAGTCGATCCGCATCCACCGGATCTCTATATCGGCGAGCTCTCCAAGTGGGACGTGATCATTCCCGCAACCGCGACCGAGGCGTCGACGACCGTAACGCTGACCTCAACCTATGGCAACTTTCCGACCGCGTACGCCGTCGGCGCGACCATCCTCGTGCAGAACTGCTCGGTCAACGGCTATAACACCGCAACCCCGACGACGATCACCGGCGGCGGCGCCGGCACGACTCAGCTCACCTATACCGCAACCTCGGGACTCGGCGCCGCGACCGGCTGCGTCGTTAACGTCGTGGCCGGCACGAGCGGATCCGGGCTCGCGTATGCCTCGATCAATGGCAACGTGACCAACGAACTGCAGCTCCCGCCGATGCCGATCCGCACGATCGTCAACGCGAACCCGCCAACCAGTTCAACGCAGACCGTGATCACCGTGCCGGTACCGGCGAAAGCGCCCTGGACGTGCACCGGCCCCGGCGTCCCGGTTGCGAGCTGCACCGCGAGCGCAGCATGCGTGGCAAATTGCGGCAACCTCGTGCTCGGCACGCCGCTCGTAGGGCTCGGCGGCAGCGTCGCCGGCGGCGAGAATTCGCTCTGCGTGAAATCGAGTTGCTACGCCACCAACCAGACGGCCAGCTTTGGAAACAAAATCATCAATATCGGACTGGACACACAGGGCAGCGTCGACGGCTTGATCGGCCTGCAAAATATGTACATGAACGAGGAATCTGGCAGCGACAGTACGCTGATCCAAAGTGCCTCGCTCGCATGCGCCGACTTTCACGGGCAACAGCAAAACGGCGGGCCCTGGAACCGGTGGGAATGTCTCTACCCCGTCGCGACCTATTGCGATTTCGGTACCACCGGCATCGAGATCTCGGAAGTGCCAGGCTTTTCGAGTGCCAGCCTCACCGAGTACAACCGCAGCACCGTGAACCTCAACGGCGGATGCGCCAACCCGCCGACCGCGGCATACGTGATCGACTCGGCGAACGTGCGGTTCTCGAATATGTACGGCTCGCGCACGGGATCGAAGTCGACCTTCGACGTTTTCCTGATCGGGCAGAACTCGACCGCCAACAATTTCAAATGCAGCAATTGTCAGGGCGGCGCGACACCGCCCGGCAACGGGCCATCGAACGCGGTTTTTGATATCAGCGCGAATTCGTCGACCGCGAGCGGGCCCGCAACCGGCGACTATGGAATCGAAGGGAGCCAGGTGAACGGCAACGGCACCAACCTCTCGATCTCCGATGACGTGCTGAATATCTTTTACCCCGTCGCCGGCAACCCCAACGTTTCTCTTTACCAGGCCGACTCCACCAAGGGGTACGGCAGTTGTGGGCTCGTGACTACGATCCCCGAGCTCGCCGGCGCTTACATCTGCCGCAAGGCCGTCGTCGCGATCACGGCCGGGCAGCTCGTGTGCAACGACGGCACCACGGCCGGGCAGATTGTCGTGTGCGGCGCCGCGCCCGCGGCCGGCACCGTCGTGGGCGTCGCGTTTAACACCGTGCCCGCGAGCGCGATCGGGACGTCGGTCATCGTGCAAACCGCGGGCAAGGTGACGAGCATTGTCGACACCGCCGGATCCTGCACCCTCAACGCGATCGTGATCGTCGGCCCGACCACGGGCGGCCGGGTCACGTGCGGAGCTTTTTCGGCGGGCACAACGATGGGCACAAGCATCACGACGGGAACGATCACGGCCGGCGGATCTCTGACCTACGATCTCACGCTCCGCTAATTGCCGGCGCGCGGATCCGGCGCCGACGCACTCGGGAGGATCTGCATGTGCAGAACCTTGCAGCAGCTCGGGCAATTCGCAGCGATCACGATCAGACCGACCTGGAGCCAGGTATAGATCGAGACGCTCGCGAGCGTGCTCTCGCAATATGGACACACCGGAGGATTGGGCGGCGGCGGTACCAGTGGCGGGCTCATGGCGTCGCGTGCTCCTGATCGAAATCGCGAGCGATCGCGCGCGCGCTCTCGACCGGCTCCTCGCCGCGGGCGATCGCCTCAGCGTGCGCGTGGGTCATCCAGGCCGGTTGCACGTAGCAGTGGAACAATTGTTTCTCCCAGGCGACGAAGAATTGCCCGAGGCCCAGGCCGGCGATATCGCCGCGCTTGGGTTTGCGCAGATGCGCCGGAATGTAATCGAGAGTGCGATCGATCTCACCGCGGTCCCGCTGATTGCCGAAGCACCACACCTTGACCTGGCGAAGCACCACGCCGCTCACCGACGCGAGATCTTGCGAATCAACCCAAAGAAAATTTTTCAGCGCGCCGCCCTGCCGAATAAACTCCTCTGCAGCCAGGCGAACCGGCGAACCCGTGCGCCGCGGTGCAAACTTCCAGGCCTCGGGAATGACCGCGATCGTATCGATCTCCTGATGATGGATCCACTCCACCACGGAGCGCACCACCAGGCCCTGCAGCGGAAAACTGTAGGGAATCAGATCCATCACGTTGAGCCCGTCGACGAGCGCGAGCACGGGATCATAGGGCATGCGCTCGAGCTCGGGCACGACGCCGCGGAGGTACTCGGTTAGCACGGTGTAGACGTTGCGCACAAAACCGCGGGATTTTCCCGTGAGCGCGAGCTCCGCATTGGCGAGGATATCGCCCAGGGTTTTCGGCGCCGGCCACTTGCCCTCGGGCCCGTCGTACCGTTGCGACAGATTGATAATTTGCGCGAGCTCGTATTTGAGCTTTTCCCCAGACGCCGCCTCGAGCAGCGATCGCAAAAAAAGCCAGTCCGTGCGGTTGCGAAAATAGGCCTTGATCGGAGTCGCCACGCGAAAGCTACCCTCGCCGCGCTTTGTGAGGAAGGCGCACGCACGACAGCCGGAGCGGCGCACCAGGCCCTCGAGCAAAGTCGTTTTCCCGCTGACTTGGGTTTGCCCCGTCACCGCCAGGTGTCCGATCGGGATCACGATCGGCCGGCCCGTGCCCCACTCAAAACCGAGATGGATGCCGGCCGTCATAGGAGTAGCTTTTTCTGATTCGCTTGACGTTCCCGCTCGGCTTGTGCCCGCTCGGCCGCATCCTGCTCGATCGTCACTTTCTCGAGGATGCCCTTACCGGAAATTCGCAGCACATGAGTAGGGGGCCCCGGATGTAGATTGACCAGCGGCGCCGGGGGCGGAGGCGGCACGCGCAAGACCCGCCCGTCATTCAGGATTACAGAACGCTCGATCGATGCGATCGCCGCTTTGTCACGCTCGATCGCTTCGGCCTTGAGCACGGTGCGCGGATCCTCCGGCTGCCGTGAGGGAGTCGCCCGCGGCGGAAGCGGCCGCGGCACCGGCGGCGGCGTCTCGTGAAAGAGATGGACGCCGAGCACGAGCGCGCCGAGCACCAGCACCAGGCCGATTACGATCTGCAGAGGTATGCTCACCGTGAGGCCTCAGCGCGCACCAATTGGTCGAGCAGCTCAAGCTCGATGCAAAACCGATCGAGACTGCGATCGCGGAGCGACCAGACATCGCGCGCGGCCAGAAATTGCGACTGCGCGATCCGGATCTCGCGCTCGGCCGGGTGACGCTCTTCCGGAATGACGACCTCTCTCGTGAACATGCCCACCCCTTCCCGCAAAAAGAAGTCTTTTTGCTGTGCAAAAACCGCAAAATGCCGACCTCGCAGAATCAGCCAGTTACATCACGCTCCGAGAGGGGCTTTTTGCGGCTCGCAGCGCCGCCCTCTGGCAAGTATCGGAGGAAACCCCGAGCTCGCCGGCGATCGTCGCCCACGTGGCGCCTTGCTCGCGCCGGCGGGCAATATAAACCGCGTCCAGCACTTTGCGGCGCCGTCCGAGCGTGACGCCCTTCGCCTTGGCATGAGCCATGCCAGAGCGCACCCGCATCCTGATCATGTCCCGCTCGAATTCAGCGAGCGCCGCGATCACCGTGTAAACCAACCGGCCCGCCGGCGTCGTGGTATCGATCTGCTCTTTCAGGCTCACGAATTGGATCCCGAGCGAGTTAAACTCCTCGAGCGATCGCAGGAGCTCGATCGTCGACCTGGCGAAGCGCGAGAACTCCCAAACCACCACAACATCGATCTTTCGTTGCCGGCATAGGCGCCAAAGCTCAGTCAACCCCGGCCGATCCTTCGAGGCGCTCACCTGATCGACGAGCTCGACAAACTCCCACCGGCGGCCGGCGGCAAACTCGCGCATCTCGCGCGCCTGGCGCTCAGGATCTTGCCCTTTGTCATGAGTGCTGACACGGGAGTAGAGCAGCGAATTGAGGGAGCGGTCCACACGTCCATGTTACTCACGTCCTCCAAATCGCTCGGGAGTAGCTCTGCCGGCACGTACCAAGCATGCGGGACTTCAATCGTGAGCGAGGCCCCGATCCGGATCCGCGCAAACTCGTGATCGCCCCCGTGCCAGTCCTCGCGAACACAATCGGGAAACGCGCAGCGATCGGAGATTCGCGGCCGCGGCCTCATTGTGTCCAGGACCGTGACAACGGCGCGCGTGCCACAAACGCGCGAGATCGCCTCGCAGCGCGCGAGAAAATCGCCGGTGTGATACCCGCGCACAATGTAGGTGTGGCCTATCGTCGGCGTCCAGATCCGTGCGTCGCTCATGCGGCATCGGGCCCCTCCGGGGGCGCCGGCGTAATTCGGAGCACCTTGCTCGGCTCTTCGCGGCCCTCGATCGCCTCGAGTGTCTCGATAAAATCATCTTCGCCAGCCGCAAGCGAAACCAGAAACGCGGCCAGGTTAATTGCTTCTTCCCGCGACATGCGCAGCCGCGGCATCCCGATCACGAGCTCACCGCTCGCGGCGTGCACGCCCACCATTTGCACATTTTTACCTTGCATCGCTACCATCACCGACCCCCCTTTCAGTTCCGATCGAGCAGCGCTCGAGCCATCCGAAATGCTTTATCCAGCGGCACGACCTCGCCGTCGAACATCCCGCCAGTGAATTCCACGCCGTCGCCCGAAAGCACGCGCTCATCAATGCAATCGAGGCAGATCACCGCTAGATCGAGGCGCTCCGCAGTTTTCACGTTATCGAGCGAGATCGCGACCGCGACCCCGCACGCGGAGCAGATCCGCAACTCGCACGCGATCAGCCTCGAGCGTTTCGCCCAGGGCGTACACACGATCACATTTGCCTGTGTACTCACGCTGCACCCTCGGATCGTGCGGGATCCGCAGCCGTGGCAGGAGGCCGGCGCCGCCGAGCTTCGCGTTCGGCTTGCGCACGTGCGAGCCGCTCTTTGAGGATTGGGATTCGAGTCGGATCCGGCGGCGGTGCCTCTTTTTTGATTCGCTCGAGAGCTTCCCCCATGAGCTTTCGCACCTGCGCAAGGCCGTAAGGTTCGCCCGCCGCCTTGAGTCGCTCGCGGATCTCACGGCACTCCTCGATCTTCGCCGCATCCTCAGCGATTCGACGGTCCAACTTGTCGGCATCGTCCAGCTTTTCGAGGATGCGAATGATCTCGGCCGGCACCGGCATAAATTTCGACGTGCGCACCCACTCGTAAAAGGCGCGCTGTATTAGATCCGAGCGATACACCCGCAGTTCGAAGATCCAGAAATCCGATTGCCGTTGCGAAAGCGGCTCACTGACGAGCAGCATCTCGCGGGCAAAATCAAGCATCTTTGCTACCGTAACGGCGGAGGCTTTCGCGGAGTATCTCGCGATCGCTTGCGACCCGTTGCGCACGTTTGCCTGTACTAGGTTTGTCGCGTCTTGATTCATTTTCCATGACCTCGCCGACCGCGGCGCCGTCGCTTTCGCTTCGCGCGCGCGGAGAATTAAATTCAAATGCAGACTGAGAGGGAGAGGAACGGCCGCTCTCCTGTGGAAATTGGCCCGGCTCTGAAAACTCCTCCCGCCCTCGATGCGTCGATCTCAGTTTTTTCATCTGTTTACCCATCACTTCGATCAGCGGTGGAAAATAGAGCCAGCGATAACCCTCCAACTGGCAGACCTCGAAGCATGCCAACACGACCGACTTTTCGGCGTCCCAAAAAGCCTTCGAGTGCGCACCCGCGAGCATCCCCAATTGCGATGTCATCCGCAAATAACCCTGTTTTTCCGATGCGAGCGAAGCCCAAAATAAATTCCAGAACCACGCAGCGTGAAAGTCTCTCTCGAAAACCGGCATGCGGCCCGCCGGCACCATACCCGGCGTTCCGTCGATTGCCATCGGGATCCACTTCAAGGACGGCATCGCGCTCGATCACATCCCCGTTAGATCGTCGCCGTTATCGGGCTTGTGGGAAAACTGTGAATTTGTGGAAAACGTCCGCGGCGGCACGAGGGAGATCCCGCAAAACGGGAGCGCCTCTTGCACCGGCTCGTGCCGTCTCGCCTCGCGGATCCGCGCCGGCAGATCCGTGAGGCCGAGCTCCTCGAGCTCCCGTGTGAGCGTGTTGCGGTGTCGCCCGAGCAGGCGGCCGGCGGCGGTAATATTTCCGGCCGTGCGATCGAGCGCGCGCCGCACGAGCTTCTCGCGCATCATGCGCAGGCTCTCGTCCATGTGGAATCCGTGATCAAACAACTCATCGACGGCATGCCCGAGCAGGCCGATCCCGTCGCCGACGTATTGCACATCCGGAAACGATGCACTCATCGGGCCCGCCCCGCTTCGAGCGCAGCCATGAACAGGCGCCGCGCCGATCGGCGCCACAAGTCCGTGGGCTCGCGTCGCCGCGAAGGCGACGGCGCCCAGGCCTTGCGACACTCACGGCAGACCGGATACGGCGAACGGAGATCCGACGGCCGAAAGAACATCCGAAGTTTGTCACGCTTACACTTGCCGTGACATTTCACTTTCGGCGGCGGTGGAGGCGGAGGCGGTTGCACGCGGGCCACGCGCCCGCGGTTGCGAACTAGCTGCAAAGGCATAGCAGAGTCTCCTTATCGATTTTTCAGAGGAATTGAAAGGCCGGCGCCTTCCTCAAGGTGGAATCCCGTTTTGTGCGCCGGCCAGGCCATGCAAATCCGTTCAGTTTTGATCATTGAAGTCACCGCCGGGCCCGGCGCCGACTCGATCGAGATCGCATCCTATCGAAACCACGCGATCCAAGATCAGGCGGCGCCGAGCCGGACAATGGCTCTGGCGATTCTCCGCGACCTCCTTTCCTCACCGAATTGCCGTGATCAGATCGAAGGAGAAGGCCCTCGACATGGTTCGCGGCGCCCGTCTCTCCGGGCTGTCCTTCCGCGGGTGAAATCGAATTCCCGCGAAACTTTCAAGGCAGCGATGACCTCGCAAACGGCCTCGCGCACAAACTGTTTTTGCTGGCGAGCCTGCCAGGCACGGTGTTCATCCATGCGGCGATCGAGATACTCGCCGATCGTCGAAGCAGTCAAGAAAAGAGCCATTGCGGCACATCCTTCCCGGCGTGCACGTACTGTGCAGCCATCAACAGAGCTCGCCCATGTTCAAGATCGTGCACGCGCCAGGCGGCGCGCTCGACAAATTTCGCCGGATCCGCGATCGCGCGCTCGAGGACGAACCACATGCACGCGTGGTCAACCATCTTCCGCCACGCCGCCGACGCTTGAGCACCCGTCATCATCACCGCACCGCATGGCTTGAAGTGGTCGCCGCGGAAGCGGCGAGCACTTCGAGAAGAATTTCCGCCCGGTCCGCCCGGTCCGCCCGGTCCGCCCGGTCCGCCCGGTCCGCCCGGTCCGCCCGGTCCGCCAGGTACGCCCGGTACGCCAGGTACGCCAGGTACGCCAGGTCCGCCAGGTCCGCCAGGTCCGCCCGGT
>Ga0307476_10002281_pt1 | contig 11448 bp, 13 predicted proteins | sample atmos_gasesECM2C_2_FD_203314 | JGI IMG/M metagenome (GOLD analysis project Ga0307476, IMG submission 203314) | Hardwood forest soil microbial communities from Morgan-Monroe State Forest, Indiana, United States - atmos_gasesECM2C_05 | ecosystem: Environmental > Terrestrial > Soil > Temperate... | reverse complement strand
CCTTCCAGTATTTGCCCTCAAAGGTGAGCATCTCCTCGGTCCAGCATTTCTTGATGATCTGCCAGTTCTCCTCGAACGCCTCGCGGTTGGTCTGATCGATCGCATCGTGATGATGTGGCAAGGTGCCGGAGACGCCGTGGGTCTGCTGCGCCATGATGTCGACCCAGCGCCGCTGATAGCCGCGTGCGAAACCGGCGCAGGCGCGCCCGCCGGTCATGTGATCGAGCATCGCGATGTCCTCGGCGACGCGGATCGGGTTGGCGGCCGGCAGCACGATGCCGAGCTGGCCGACGCGGATGCGTTTGGTCTGCATCGCGAAGTAGAGGTCGAGCAGCACGGGGTTGTTGGAAACTTCAAAGCCCTCGATGTGGAAGTGATGCTCGGTAAAGCTCACCGAATCGTAGCCGAGGTCGTCGGCGAGTTTGACCAGTTCGGTCAGCTCTTTCAGCATGCGCTGGTAGAGCTCGGGCCGCGTCGCCGCCATGCCGGCCTCGATCTCGGCGCGCGAGCCGACGCTCGGCAGGCAAAATATCGATGCTTTCATTTCGCTCCCCTCCGTCCGCGTCCGGTTGTTGTTTTCATCATCCCCTGGACGATGGCCATTTCATACCAAATGCGCAGGCTCAGGAAGTGGCGGTTCGCATGGCGGCACTGGAAAATGCAGATGGCCGGGCTTAACCCGGCCATCACGGACGAAACGACGCGCGGCACTGCTCTTGCGGCCCGCTCTATTCCAGAACGCTGCATCGAAGTGGATGTTGATGTTGACGGGCGAGGTCCATGACCTGCGCGGCTCGTTCTTCCGCCTCCTCACGGGTAAAGCTCCCGCAGGCGCCTACCCCCTTGTGATGGATTTCGAGCATCACCCGCTTGGCATCCTCGTGCTCCAGCTCAAAAACTTGCTCCAGCACATGCACGACGAAATCCATCGGCGTATATTGGTCGTTCAGGAGTTGAACCCTAGACACCGTGGCGCCCATGGTACCGCCGGATAGAGCCTGGGGCGCCGACGGGTCCGCGTCACCAGTGCGCGGTCTTGCCTGAGCATCCTTGCTGATCCCATGGCAGATGAAGGTTGTGACGTCATATCGCGTCATGCCGTGCTCGTTCAAAATGCCGCCGGTCGGTCCGTCCAGAATCGCCACCAGGACATCCGCGCTGTTGACCTCTTCGCACCCGCTCGACCGCGCGTGAGCGATCGCGCGTTGAAGATCGACCTGGAAATGTTCTATCGGGATCGGCTCGTTGCCCAATTCAGACGTGTCATCGTCGTCAGATTCTGGCGTATCGTCTTCGTCCAAGTCCAGGATGTAATCCGAATGAGGCATCGACGCCTCGACGGCGCCGCGCAATTTTTGGAGATCGATATTGCAAGCTTGAAACACGGGGATGGTGTCGGGATCGTCCAGGAGCGCTAGCAGGACGTGCCCGGGCGTAGCGCAGCCGTAAGACTGCTGCTCGGCTTGCGCGATCGCGCGCCCAAGCGATTGATTCAGGTTTTGCGAGAAGACAACCACCGTGTGCTCCGGTCTGACCAATTCCTGGCCGACGCATTCGTCCCATACAAATTCGCGGACTGGCAACGTGCGATTAACTAAAATTCTTCCGAAATTGCCAGGCAACGGGCAACCGCGGCGTCAGGTCGTGCGCCCGCTTAGGACGGTCTTTACCTCGTCACCGCTATTGCGCCTGCGCGTGGAACCAAACCTCGGGGGATCTTAACCGCCCTGTGTTCCAATCGCGCGTCACCGGCAAAGGGATTTTAGACGATGATTATCTGGTCAATCGCCAAGCACGCTTTCATGGTCTTCTGGTATCGCTACGTCAAAGCATTGAACCTGCTGATGCCGTCGATCGTCGTTCAGGGAAAGCGGCTCGTCGTATTTCCCGACGTCTACAAGCCTCTGGAAAACGAATACGCCTGCGCCGATTACTGCCGTCCAGGCGACCGGGTTCTGGACCTTGGCTGCGGAAGCGGCGTCGGCGCCGTCTTCTGCGCGCCCAAGGCAAGCGAATTGCTCGCTGTCGATATCAATCCGTCGGCGGTGAAGAACACGGCCGAGAATTGCCGCCTCAATGGTCTCGACAATGTCACCGTCAAGCAGAGCGACATGTTCTCCGGTGTCAACGGCAAGTTCGACCTGATCCTCGCCAACCCGCCCTATCTCGAGGCGGACTTCGCAGACAAGGACAAGCAGTTCGCGACTTCTGTGCGCTATCTGCCGATGCTGTTCGCGCAGGTCGGCGAACACCTCGCCGATAACGGCCGGCTGCTGATTCAGTATCCGATGTGGTTCAAGGGGCTGATCGAACGGCTCGGCGCAGAGCGCGGCCTGAAGCTGATCGAGGTCAAGCGCATGCCGCTGAAGTCTCCCGGGCTGCTGCTCTTGAGCCTGCTCTATATGCAGTTCGGCTTCCGCTCCGCCTTCTACCTGATGGAGCCGATGCGCGGCGCGGTGCCGAAGGCGACGACGAAGCTCGCGGCGTAAGCTGGTCGCACGACATCTTCCAACAGTCGTCATGCCCGCGCTCGTCGCGGGCATCTACGTCTTTGGAGCCACGAAGCAATCCTGTCCCGGATGCGGTGCAGCGCATAGTGCTGCGCCGCTAAGCCGGGACCCAAATTCAAAGATGACCAGTCCAGCGATGGGCCCCGGATCAGCAGCGCACCGCTATAGCGTCGAAGACGCGCGTGAACGCGCTTGTGGCGCTGCGCTGCGTCCGGGGAAAGAAAGTCACCCCGCCGCCTGCGCCGGGATGTCACGCTGGCGCTTCATGACGATCTTGTTGAGCGCGCCGAGATAGGCCTTTGCGGATGCGACCAGCGTGTCCGGATCGGCCGCGCGCGCAGTCATCGAGCGGCCCTCATGGGCGAGCCGCACCGACACTTCGGCCTGCGCGTCGGTGCCTTCGGTGACGGCGTGCACCTGATACAGTTCGAGCTTGGCCTCGTGCGGCACCAGCCGCTTGATGCAGTTGAACACCGCGTCCACCGGGCCGTTGCCCTCGGCTTCCTCGATTCTGATCTGGCCGTCGACATCGAGCTTCATGGTGGCGCGCTGCGGCCCGTGGGTGCCCGCGATCACCGTCAGCGAGGTCAGCTTGATGCGATCGTGCGACGCCGCCATTTCCTCATCGACCAGCGCTTCGATGTCCTCGTCGTAGATGTCCTTCTTGCGGTCGGCGAGCGCCTTCATCCGCACGAAAGCGTCCTCGATCTGGTTGGCGCCCAGCTTGTAGCCCATCTCTTCCAGCTTGTGCACGAAGGCATGACGCCCCGAGTGCTTGCCCAGAACGAGTGACGACTGCTTCAAGCCGACCATTTCCGGCTTCATGATCTCGTAGGTCGAGGCATCTTTCAGCACGCCGTCCTGATGGATGCCGCTCTCATGCGCGAACGCGTTCCGTCCGACAATCGCCTTGTTGTACTGCACCGGGAACGAGGTCGCGGCCGACACGAGTTTCGACGCCGCCGTCAGCCGCGTCGTATCGATCTTGTTCCAGTACGGGAATTTGTCGTTGCGCACCCGCATCGCCATCACGATCTCTTCGAGCGCGGCGTTGCCCGCGCGCTCGCCGATGCCGTTGATGGTGCATTCGACCTGACGCGCGCCGCCGGCGACGCCCGCCAGCGAATTAGCAACCGCCATGCCGAGATCGTTGTGGCAGTGGACCGAGAACACGGCCTTGTCGGAATTCGGCACCCGCTCGATCAGCGTGCGCATGAAGTGGGTGTATTCCTCCGGCACGGTGTAACCCACGGTGTCGGGGATGTTGACCGTGGTGGCGCCGGCCTTGATCACGGCTTCGACGATGCGGCACAGGTAATCCATCTCCGAGCGCGTGCCGTCTTCGGCCGACCATTCGACGTCGTCGATGTGGTTGCGCGCGCGCGCAACCATGGCGACCGAGGTTTCGAGCACCTGCTCCGGCGTCTTGTTCAGCTTGACCTTCATGTGCAGCGGCGAGGTCGCAATCACCGTGTGGACGCGGCCGCGCTTGGCGAACTTCACCGCCTGCGCACAGCGGTCGATGTCGTCGGGATGCGCGCGGGAGAGGCCAGCGATCACCGCGTTCTTGGAGCGGCGGGCGATTTCGCTCACCGCCTGGAAGTCGCCTTCGCTAGTGATTGGGAAACCGGCCTCGATGATGTCGACGCCCATGTCGTCGAGCATCTCGGCGACCTCGAGCTTCTCCTCGAAGGTCATGGTGGCGCCGGGGCATTGTTCGCCGTCGCGCAAAGTGGTGTCGAAAATAACGACGCGGTCCTTGTCGGACTTGTTGGCTGAGCTCATTGGCTTACTTCCTTTGGGTCGGAGCGCTTTGTCTGTGTGAGCGCTAAAAGGGTTTCTCGGTTGCGTTCAAACCACCCCTGAGTGCCCAGGCGAACAGCGCCCAGACGGCCCTCAGGGGCCGATAAGAAGCAGAAGCCCGCCGAGAAGGAGGGTTGGCAGCGAGGCAGGCGCGATCGTTCCGGGAGCAGCGACCGATGCCGCCTCCCCCTGAACGTCAGCAAAATGCCCGCGAATCAACATGCCACAAACCCGTTTCGGAGGCGGAATCTGCAACGAAAACCGTTGATGGTTGGTTGCGAAATCGCCGCTCCTTCAAGTGCGGTCCGTTCTAGACGAGTTCGCCGCAAAACCGCAATGCCAAAAGATGGTCAACATGGTTGACCTTTTTGTGGCCCTGATCCGCGAATCGCTGCGGCTATCGCTTTATTTGCCGGCTTTGCCGGCGGAGCGCGAGGTGGCCGATTTCGTGGCGCGGCCCGCTTCCGGCGGTTTGGCGCCGCTGCCAGCGGCCTGCGCGACCTCGTGCAGCGTGACGATCTGCGCCTGCTGATTGATCGCCGCCTTTGGATTGTTGGCGTCCTGCAACTGCTCCTCGCCGAGGCCGACTGCCAAGACGCGCTTGGACGAAACCTTGAAGGTCGTCACCAGCGCGTCGCGGATCGCTTCGGCCCGGCGTTGGCTCAGCATCAGGTTATTGTCGCGCCGGGCCCCGTTCGCCTCCACGCGGCCGACCACGAGGAACGTGAACGACATCAGCGCCGGATTGGTGAGCACGTCAGCAATGCGCGCGATGGTGCGGTAGGACTCAGGCCGGATGATCGGCGAATCCGGGTTGAACTGGATGTCGACGTTGACGTGCGGCAGCCGGTTGAGTTGAGGCGAAATCAGTGGGCGCTTGAGCGCGACTGGATCTGCCTTTGCCTTGATGCGGTCGGCCACCTGCTGGCGCAGCGCAGGCACATCGAGATCGGACGGAGTCTCGAGTTTCGACAATTCGCCGATCATGGTCTCGGCGGTCGGCCCTTCCTGCGCGAGCGCCGGAAAGACCGCCATCGTGAGGAGGCCTGCCAGCAGCGGAAGAAATCGCCGCGCTGTCGCGAAGTCCGCCATCAGCGATACCCCGCTTGGGTCAGCGCCTGGTTGCAGCCCCAGCCGAGGCTCTTGGTCGGCGCTTTCAGCAGGCAGGCGATGGTCTCGCCGGGCTTGCCTTGCGTCTCGCCGCAGACCTTTGTCTTTTCGCGCTCGCAGGCCCTCCAGACGGCACTCCGCGCGGAAATGCGTTTTTGAATTGCATCGAACGCCCTGAAATAGTCGGCGCGGCATTGCGGCGACACAACGTCCTGATTGCGCGACAGGCATTCCTTCAGGCGCGTGGCGTCGAGATTGACGCCAAAGCAATTGGCGTCGATGTCCTTGCCGCAGCTTTCAGCGAGGATCGTGGTTGCGCTCTCGAAGCTCATAGTGGGTTCGGCTGACATCGCAGGCGATGCCGCGAGCACAGCGACAAACAGCGCGAGGGAGGGAGGCCGGACCATGGCTCATCTCACCTGATGCGGTCGTGGACCGTCAAGGCCCTATAACAGCGTCAAAACCCTCATGGTGAGGGCTCAGGATGAGGGGAATGAAGTCCGCTCGGTCGCCTTCTCTACCGCGGCAGGCAGGCGTGGTAACGCTGCCTTGCGGTCGGCCTGCCGGCCTCGTCGACCCGATAGGGCTGGCAATAGACCTGGCGCCGCACGTCGACGTAGTAGGTCTGCGACGGATAGGGATAGGGTTGATGCTGCGGGTTGCTGCCGAGCCAGCCCGCGGCGCCGACACCTGCGAACCATTGATCGGCGGCAAAATTGCCGGGGAAGGCGCCGTTGGTCGGGAAGTCACGCTGGTCGTCGCGGTTGTCATAGAAGAAGAAGCTGGCCGTATTGCCGTAGCGCTGCGGCCGTTCGCCGTAGACCTGGGCCGAGGCAGACGTGCTCGCCACGCAGGCCCCGAAAGCGATCAGCAGGATGGTCTTTCGCAAACTAGTGCCGCCCATTTGAAGTTCCTTCACCCCAAGTCGCGAATCCGCTTAGGAACTTCAAATGGAGAAGCGGCCCTAGAATAATAGGTTTGCTAGTGCCCATGACTTTCCGAAGTTCGTGAAAAGCGCGTGCCGAAAGGTAGCACGAACTTCGGAAAGTGGGCACTAGTCAGCGTCACCACCCCACCACCGGCCTGGCCGTTCCCCAATCGCCCTTCCAGCCCGAGAGCCGTCCCCGCCGGAATTGCAGATAAAGTCCGTCGCTGCGGATCGTCAGCGCGCTGCCCTTGACGTTCGGCAACGCCAGCAAAAGCTCATTGCCGGGCGTGCCGCGCACATAGCTCAAGGGTACGCCGAGCGCGGTCGAGGCCTCATCGATGCTCATGCCGAAAGCAAGCGGCGTAGCCGGTCGAGCCGGTTGTGCCGCGCCAGGTGCACACGCAATAAGCAGGCCCGCCAGCGCGAGCCCCGCCGTCACCAAACCGCCATTCAATCGTCGCACCATTCCACCGATCCGCCTGCGTTCGCGTAACACTCACCTACCGTGACTGATGTTAGATTCAAAGCACGGGTCGCACAATGACAGCGATCATGAGTCGGAATTGCCGGAGGGCTGCCAATCGCTTGACAAGTCGGTGGACGCATTTAGAAACGATTAAGCCCTCCCAAGCATAGTGGGTTTCGAAGGCGGTCATCGGCACGGCGGTAGCCGAGCGTCTTCCGGGTCGCTCCCGTCGAGCGATTCCGCAAGAAACCTGCATTCAAAGACCAGCGCGACCACCCGAGGCCCTTTTTTGAGGGGGCCTCACCTCTTTGACGAGGAAGCGCCGTCGATGCGACAGGATCAGTGGAAATCCCAGGTACTCCAGGAATGGGATCGCTGGCTGCAAGCCCAACCGGTCGATCCGACGGAGCCGACCGCCCGCGATACGTTGAAATTCTTTTGCGAACTTCAGGACAGACGCTCTCCGCTTCTGGATTTCCGCCCCGGCCGGCGCGACAAGTGGCAGATCATCCACGCCTGGCTGCATCATGCCGGGCGTGTCGCCGACTAAGAAACAAATGACGCGGTGAAATGTCTTTTGGCTGAACGGTAGTTCGGCGGATTCGATTTCACCTCTCTCATGGGGAGAGGTCGGCGCGGAACGCCCGGTGAGGGGGTAGGATTCCAGAGAGACCGTAACCCCTCACCCCAACCCTCTCCCAACGCAAGTCGGGCCTGCCCGACTAGCGCAAATTTCGATGCGCAACCGGGGTAGACCCCGGTTGCGTGGGAGAGGGAGCGCACCTCCGCCGCGGCTTGCCCGAACCCAATCTCATCCAGCTTCTAGCGGCCGACCCGCGGCCATTGCGGTGTAAAATTTTCAAACGGCCTGAGGAACCCGAGGGCCAACGCGCCATAGAGCTCGGAGATCTTCTGCGACTGGGTGAGAAAGTTCGCAAAGGCGAACCTGGCGAACTCGCCCTGAACCTCGATCGCCTGATCGAACGTGCGCACCGCGATCAGCCGTTCGGCCAAGAAACGCCCGGCAAGCCAGGATTTGCGGGTGTATTCGCCGTAAGCTTGCGCGATGGCAAAAGGACCGGCCATTTGGGGCGCAGGCTCGCGCGGTTCCGGCGGCAGCACTTCGCCGCTCAAGGCCGTCTCTGACGCCTGTTCCGCGACCACGGCGACGGGCGCAGCCTCAATCGTGGCTTCTTCGATCGTCGTGGTGACGGGATCGGGCGTCAGGCCTTCGGCCAGCAACGCGTCCGGCAGCGTTTCTGCCGGCAACACTTGCGTCTTCTGTCCGCCCTTCGGATTCCGTTGATCCGCCTTGCGGTTGCGCTGGCGCGGCTTGGTCGCCGGCTTTTCTTGTTCTGTTGTCGGCATGATCGAACTCCGTCATTCACGTGAAGTTGTCAGACAGCAACAAAACTTCGCCGTGATTACGTTTGGAAAGCGCCACTCGCTTGTTCGTTGCACGGCGTTGCTGTGATGATGCAACCTGGGAGCGTGACCTGCGCGACGGGTTCCGGCCATCCACCTCTTGCTTCTTGGCCTCAAAAACGTCGATGCCCGGCACATCCAGCGCGAAGACGCGCTTCGCGCATTTGGCCGGGCATGACGACTTGACAAGTGAAGCTTAGTCTTATCGATCGCGGCGTCAGGACGCCTGATCGCCCTGCTCGATCTGGTCCAGCGAGGCACGCAGCTCGGCAACTACCTCGAGATAATATTCGTTCAGCCGCTCCGAACTCTTCAGTTGCGCCCGAAGCATTTCCGCGCGCTCGGTCGCTTCGATGAGCGCCGGCGTCATCGGCTCAGCCACGGAAACTTCTGCGTCTTCGGACATCGATGAAGGATTACGACGTGCCATTTTTACACACTCACATGATGGGACCAAGCGCTGGGTACCGTCATGAAGCGTCGGCTTTTTGCGCTTAATGGGGCACTTCCTTGCCGCTTCCATGACTGAAGGAGGCCAAACTGAGCGCGCGTGGCCTTATTCGCCGCCACATTTTCGCAGGCTGAAAAAAAGCGCGCAAAAAGAGAAAGCCGCCCCGAGGCGGCTTTCCTTTCAACTCGATCAATTACAATCAACCCTCATGGTGAGGAGCGCTTTGCGCGTCTCGAACCATGAGGCCCCGACATTGGCCTCATCCTTCGAGACGCCGCTGACGCGGCTCCTCAGGATGAGGAAAGAGATAACTTGTGATGCAGCAGGCCTAGCCGCCCGCTTCGCACTTCTTCATGAACGAATTCTTGGCGGCGCCGGATAGCGGTTTGCCTTCGGCGCTCACGGCCTTGGTCGCGCAGCTATCGGCCATGCACTTCTTCATGAACGAGGTCTTCGCTGCGCCCGCGAGCGGCTTGCCGTCCTTGCCGACGGCCTTGGTCTCGCAGCTTTCCTGGGCAAAGGCCGCGCCACCCGCAAACGCTGCGATCACACCCGCCAGCATGATTTTTCTAAGCATTGTGTTTCCCCGAGAAATGATTGCCAATCCCTGGATTTGATCCCAGAGAAACGTTCTCGGCAAGGGGAAACCGCAAGGCTGACGTACCAGGCGAGCGATCAGACGTGCTGTCCGGCGGCTTGCAGGATCAGCCGCGCGATCTCGTCGGGGTGAGAGATCAGCGACAGATGGCTCGACTTCACTTCGATCGTCCCCGCATTCATGCGTTTGGCCATGAAGCGCTGGAGATCGGGATTGATGGTCCGATCCTCCGTTGAAACGGCATAGAAGCTGGGCTTCGACCGCCACGCGGCACGCGTCGTCCTGCCCGCGAGCAGGGCCTTGTTGAACGGCTCCTGGACCGCATAGAGCACCTTTGCTTTCGCCTCCGGCAGATCGCCGGCAAAGTCGCGCAGGAACGCTGCCTCGCTGAGACGTCCTTCGTCGCCATCGAACACGATCCCGGCCGACGCCGGCGGCGCCGGAAATGTTTTCGCCAGCGCCGTGTAATCCTCGCCCGCATCGGGCGCGCGCGCCGCGACATAGACAAGCGACGACACGTTCGGATGCATGCCGGCCTCGGTCACGATCATGCCGGAGAAGGAATGTCCGACCAGGACCGTCGGGCCGTCCTGTCGCGCCAGCACGCGCTCGGCCGATGCGACGGCTTCAGGCAAAGTCGTCAGCGGATTCTGCACGGAGGTGGCATTGAGTCCTGACGCCTGCAACCGCGCGATCACCTCGCTCCAGCACGAACCGTCGGCAAACAATCCATGAAGCAGGACCACATTCGGTGCTTTTGCCGAAGCGGAATTCGCAACGGCGGCGCCCGGAATGAGCGTGCTCGCTGCTCCCGCAGCCAACGTGCCCAGAAATGCACGGCGGTTCAGCGCATCATGCGACTGCAAATGTTCTTGGCTTTTCACGACGTATCTCCTTTTGCGAAGCGCACAGCAAAGCTGGCTGGCGCTCGATCTTCGTTACGTCGATATTTCGAAAGCAGGCGTTGTTTCGTTACACGAGCCTCACGGAGTCGTGTTTCGAGCCGTCTTCGTGACGCGCTTCGCCGTTTTGGCGCGCGGCTTCTTTTTACTTTGGCTTTGGCCCTCGCTTTCGAGCGCGTTGCGGACTTTCGCGAATTCCTCTTTCGAGGCCTTGCCGACGCTCGGGAACCGCAAATTCAGTTCCTCCAGTGCGCTGACGATGACCGAGCCGATCACCACGCGCGCAAACCATTTGTGATCGGCTGGCACTGCATACCACGGCGCGTGAGGCGTTGCGGTGTGGCGGATCATGTCCTGATAGGCAGCCATGTAACGCGGCCAGAACGCCCGCTCCGTCACGTCGCCCATGGAAAACTTCCAGTTCTTCGACGGCTGCTGCAACCGCTCGAGAAAGCGTTCGCGCTGCTTCTTCTTCGAAATGTTGAGGAAGAATTTCACGATCATGGTGCCGTTGCGCGACAGATAGCGTTCGAACGCCGTGATGTCCGCAAAGCGCTCCTGCCAGATGCCGGGACTGATCAGCTTGCGCGGAAGCTTCTCCTTGGAGAGCAGGTCGTGATGCACCCGCGTCACCAGACATTCCTCATAATAGGAACGATTGAAGATGCCGATGCGGCCGCGTTCGGGCAGCGCGATCATCGCGCGCCACATGAAGTCGTGATCGAGTTCGTGGGGCGTCGGCTGCTTGAAGGAAGTAACTTCGCAGCCTTGCGGATTGACGCCGTCGAAAATGCTCTTGATCGCGCTGTCCTTGCCCGCGGCGTCCATGCCCTGGAAGATCACCAGCAATGACCAGCGGTCCTGCGCGTACAGCCGCTCCTGCAAATCGGAAAGCCGCTTGCGGTTGGCGTCGAGGATTTTTTCGCCCTCGTCCTTGTCGAGGCCGCCGCGCTCGCCGGTCTTGCAGGACCTTAAGTGAAACTCGCTTTTGCCGTCGATCCGAAACGGGGCAACGAACGGCTTCAATCGCTCCGTAAGTGGCTTCTTCGCCTTCTTGGGCTTCGACTTTTTGCTCAGGGGCTCTATCCGGAAAACTCGGCTTCAAGAAACGCGCTGACAAAACGCGGCATCGCCGGCACAATATCGGAAACAGCACGCACGAGATGAACGGCACGCAATTCAGGCTTGGTCTCGCGCGCGAGATGAGCCTCGACCCTTGCCCGCAGCGCCTCGCCCGTCATGGCGGCGCGCAATG
>Ga0307476_10002280_pt1 | contig 11449 bp, 9 predicted proteins | sample atmos_gasesECM2C_2_FD_203314 | JGI IMG/M metagenome (GOLD analysis project Ga0307476, IMG submission 203314) | Hardwood forest soil microbial communities from Morgan-Monroe State Forest, Indiana, United States - atmos_gasesECM2C_05 | ecosystem: Environmental > Terrestrial > Soil > Temperate... | reverse complement strand
CTTGGACGACTGCACGACCGGTACAGACTAAAAATCAAAAGCCCGGCCTGATCGGGGCCGGGCCTATTTCTTGGGTTGCCTGATAGCTCTAGGCAGCCGCAGATCTCTTGGAGCGACCCTCCGTCGTGACGCTCTGAGCTACTTTGCGCACGAGAAAGGGTTGCAGGTTCGGCTCAGAACCGGCCCACTCAAAATTGGCAATCGAGTGTCCGGGCTGGCACGTAACGAAATAGCGCTCTCCAGTGGGGCTGGTTACTTCAAACTTGCCGGTCTCGCCCTGTAGAGCTTCGGCAATGTCGTAGGTCGTAATGCTGTCATTTAGTTTCATGGGGACTTCCTCCATTTCGTATTACAGATTGTTGGTGTGGTCGTCCCCTACCCTAGGGAGGAGCGTTACTTCGATCATAGTACGCTAACGTACGGAGTCAAGGCCCGAACCCTAATTTTCTCAGATTTCTTCCTACGGGATTCGTACTAGAGAACTTACCCGAGAGCGGAGAGCGTGAGCGTGACGAGACTCACGCAGCAACATTCGTTAACTTCCATGGGTGATGGAGAGAGAGAGCTATACTTCTTCACTCTCTTTGAGCCGCGCAATCACGCTGAAATCTTCGAGCGTCGTGGTGTCGCCCTTGACGTCGCCATGAGTAGCGAGTTCGCGCAGCAGGCGGCGCATGATTTTTCCGCTGCGGGTCTTGGGCAACGTGTCGGTGAAGCGAATGTCGTCGGGCTTGGCCAGCGCTCCGATTTCTTTCGCCACCCACTTGCGCAATTCTTCTTTCAACTCGAGAGTTGGCTTGCGTCCTTGCTCGAGTGTGACGAAGGCAGAGATGGCTTGCCCCTTGAGATCATCGGGACGTCCAACCACCGCAGCTTCGGCTACCGCTTCGTGAGCGACCAGTGCCGACTCGACTTCCATGGTGCTGAGGCGGTGGCCGCTGACGTTGAGCACGTCATCGACGCGGCCCATGATCCAGAAGTATCCTTCTTTATCACGACGCGCTCCGTCGCCAGTGAAGTAGACGCCAGGAATCTGCGACCAATAATTTTTCACGTAGCGATCAGGATCGCCGTAGACAGTGCGCAGCATCCCAGGCCAGGGCTTGGTGATGACAAGAAATCCTCCAGATCCAAGAGGAACCGGTTTCCCGTCCATGGTAACGATATCCGCCGCAACGCCGGGAAACGGCCGCGTAGCTGACCCCGGCTTGGTCGCGATGGCGCCGGGAAGCGGCGCAATCATAATGTTGCCAGTCTCGGTTTGCCACCAGGTATCGGTGATGGGGCAGCGGTTGCCGCCGATTACTTCGCGGTACCACATCCAAGCTTCGGGGTTGATGGGTTCGCCTACTGTGCCGAGGAGGCGGAGACTGGTCATATCATGTTTTTTTGGCCACTGGTCGCCCCACTTGACGAAGGTGCGGATGGCGGTGGGGGCGGTGTAGAAGATATTTACTTTGTGGCGGGCGATGATGGACCAGAAGCGGTCGGGCTCGGGGTGGTTGGGAGCGCCTTCGTACATGAGGCTGGTGGCGCCGTTTTGCAGCGGGCCGTAGACGATGTAGCTGTGGCCGGTGACCCATCCGATGTCGGCGGTGCACCAATACGTGTCTTCTTCTTTTAGATCGAAGACCCATTTTGTCGTGATGTAGGTGCCGACGGAATATCCCCCGGTGGTATGGACTACACCTTTGGGTTTGCCGGTGGTACCGGAGGTGTAAAGGATATAAAGAGGATGCTCGGCGTCGAGGGGCTCGGCGGGGCAGACGTCGGAGGCTTTGGACATGAGGTCGTGCCACCAATGATCACGACCCTGCTGCAGGTTGATGGGCGTACCGGTGCGCTTGTAGATGACTACGTTCTTTACCGTTGGGCAGGACTTTAGCGCTTCTTCCACGGCGGGAAAAAGTTTTACTTCGGCGCCGCGGCGGTAGGAGCCATCTTGCGTGATTACTGCGGTGGCTTGACAGTCGTGGATGCGGTCGATGAGGGCGTTGGAGGAGAATCCTCCGAAGACTACGGTGTGAGGGGCGCCGATGCGGGCGCAGGCCAACATGGCGATGGGAAGTTCGGGAGTCATGCCCATGTAGATGGCGACGCGGTCATTCTTCTTCACCCCAAGGGCCTTCAGGACATTCGAGAATTTCTGAACTTCGCGATGGAGCTGCTGATAGGTGAGGGTGCGGACTTCGCCAGGCTCGCTTTCCCAGATGATGGCGGCTTTGTTTTTGCGGGCGGTGAGGACGTGGCGGTCGAGGCAGTTGTAGGAGAGATTGATTTGGCCGCCGACGAACCATTTCGCCCAGGGGGAATTCCATTCGAGGAGCTTGTCCCACTTTTTGAACCAATGCAGTTCACTGGCGATGCGGCTCCAGAATTTGTCGGGGTCGGCGATCGATTCCTTGTAGAGGTCTTCGTATTCTTCGAGGCTCTGGATGTGGGCGTTGCGGCTGAATTCGGCGGGGGGCTCGAATTTTCGGTCTTCTTGCAGAATGGAGTCGATGCTGCTGGCCTGGAGATCTGCTAATGCTTTCGTGGACATGGATGAACCGCCTCAGCGGCTAAAGCCGCAATTAAATTAGTGGCAATTACGGCGCGGCTTAAAGCCGCGCCCTTTCAAAGCCGAGCGTCGGGCCCTTCAAAGCTGGCCCCAGCGGGATTTTCAGAGGTCTGCGCGGGCATGTCTTCGGCGACCGCCTGAGTACCGCGACATTTTACTACTACTGGTCGAGGAAGCGGCTGTGATCTGCATCACGGGGGATTGTGCAGACATCGGAGCGGCCGAAGATGCGGTAGCGGTGGCGGGCTACGGTGTTGTAGGCGGGGTCGCGGAGGAATTTGGGGAGGAGTTGCAGGAGGGATGCGGTTGGGCGGTAGATGCCTTTCAGTTGCTTTAGGACGAAGAGGACGGCTTCGGAGCGGGAGAGGAGGGACTCGTCGGGGAGTTCATGGTTGAGGACAACGTAGACCGTATCCAGATCGGTGGGGTTAGCGTTGTGCCGGGTTAGGATGCTGGCAGCGAGAGCGCTCTGCAGCGAGGCGAAATTGAAGATGGCTTTGCGGTCGCGGCGGAGGATTAATTGGACGAAGCGGTTGCAGAGTCCGCAGACGCCGTCGTAGAGGAGGATGGGGTGGGGCATGGGACATAGAAGACTCTAGCAGCTTGCGGAATCAAAAGCGCCAGCCCTTCGACTTCCCCCTCGGCTTCGCTCGGCGCTTCGGCAAAACGGGGAAGGCTCTGTCTCTCCAAGAAAGGAGAGACAAGGATGAGGCACCCCCCTCGCTTGTGGTGGAAATCAAAATCCGAGACATTGACGTTTGTGGTATCCCACTTCTCGCAAAGGACGCGAGAAATGGGGCACCCGGGCTCGTGGTGGCGCGATCGAGTCCCGGCTGGACGGTTTGGACTCTCGAGAGAAAAAACTTGCGCCGACGGTGAGAGCCATTTCTTGCTTCGTCCGTCTAAGGTGAGCAGCAGCCATCTGAGGAGGATCCAACATGAAACAATCGAACAGGACACGATCAAACATGAAGCGAGTGTTTTTGTCTGTATTGGTGCTTTTGGCGGCCTTCAGCGTGGGAACGACTCGTGCGTCGGCGGGGAGTTCGGACACGCCGGCTTCCGCGGATCACACCGCCCCCAGCTACGATTTGAAAGGGCAGGCTCTGTTGGATCTGGAGACGGTGCAGAAGAAGTTTGTGGAGCTGGCCAACGCTGTTCCGGCTGACAAATTGACCTGGCGTCCTTCGCAGGACTCGCGATCTTTCGCGGAAGTGTTTCTGCACGTGGCGGGCGAACGCTATGGGATTCTGGAGCTCATGGGAACTGCGCCTCCATCTGGATTCAACGGCAAGACGTTCGAGAAATCCACGACCGATAAAGCGCGCATCGTGGAGGAGTTGAACAAGTCGTGGGAGTTCACGCAGAAGGCGATCAACGGCATGAGCAACGCCGATTTCGCGAGACTGCTGCCGAAACTGGGTCCTCAGGCAAACGCGGGCGACGTGGTCTACATCCTGGTTAGCGATGCGCATGAGCATCTTGGGCAATCGGTGGCTTACGCTCGCGAAAATGGCATCGTCCCACCTTGGACGGTGGAGGCGAAGAAGCAGGCTGCCCAAAAGAAGGCGGCGCAGAAGTAGCGCGGGGCTCGAGGGGTTGAACGTTTTTGCGGGATTGGCGGCTTAGGGCGGGCTTCGCCACTCGGGACAGCTGTTTGCGCATGGGTTGTGGTGGCGGAGAGATAAAGTCAAAAGCGGCGGGCGAGGGCGCCCGCCCTACATGGTCGAGCCCAGACGGAGGAGTTCTGATCGGAGGCGGGGGTGGTGCTGGGTTTCGCGGAGGTAGGGGATTTCGGTGCTCGCACTTTTGGCGCGGATGATTCTTATTAGTTGGCTTTTCTCTTCTGGGGTCCAGCGCGATAGTTTCGGGAGTTGAGCCAGGACCAGGGACCAGGTTTCCAGGGATTGGTTTTGGAGGGCGGTCCAGCGGGATGGGTTGATTCTTAGGGCTTTGGTTATCGTGGCGGTTGAGGCTTGGCGGATTTTCTGGCTGTCTCTGTTGAATTGTCGCGCCATGCGTTGGTTAATTCTAAGTCCTAGATTGCGGATGGAGAATGTGTCCCAGGGGCCGGAGTTGCTGCCACGGGGGCTAAAGCCCGTTTCTTTTAGAGTATGGGTTACGCGGCCCTGGAAGGGCCGCTCTTCCACGGTCGTGCCGGCCTTCGTGGTCTTTCTTCCGGATCGTCGCAGATCGTAGAACATGTGGGCTTCGGCCAGGCGTTTCAGGGTGCGGGGTGGGGTGCGGTAGTTTGGGTGGGCGGCTATTTTCTTCTCTTCCCTTTCACATAATTTCTGGAGGTCGGGGCGTCCGGGGCGGAAGCCTAGTTTGCGGTAGAACCAGAAGGCGCCACTGTCGATGGCTTCGTCGTTATTTTGGCCGATTTGGTACGGATAAATCGAAATACATTCGGCGTTGGTCAGGGCGCGGAGGCAGCGCAGGGTTTGGGCGTAGATCCAGGCGGTTTCACCTTGGCGATAAGTGTAGAAGGTGTTGAAGCCTACTTCGATCCATTCGCAGAGGCCGATGGCTTCGATGTAGTTGATGGGGACTCCGTTTTTCAGGGTGTAGCCGGCTACGTAGGCGCGGAGGGGGAGACGGCGGGTGGGAGGGAGTCCCCAGAGATGGATTCCCACGCCGCGCCCTACATCGGCGCGGACCACGGTGCTGGGGTCGCCTAGCGTGGTGCCGTAGAGTTCGCGGTAGCGCACTACCATTACTTCGCGGATGGATTGCATTACGTGTTCTCCGGCTGCGGGGGAGAGCTTTTCCAGTTTGGGCGCGGGTTTAGATAATTCTTGCGCTAGATTCACTTCCTTGCGCTGGATTAGCGGGGCTTGGTGGAAGTAGAAGCGGCGAGGGTGGGTCCAGTTGCGGGTGCGAGAGAGTTTCAGGTTTTCGAGGTTCCAGCGTAGTGGGAGTCGGAGGGAATCGTAGAGTTCGGATTGCTGGCGGGCGGGGAGCGGGAGTTTGGCGAATTGGGTTAGGAGCCAGGGGAGTGCCTTCTGGCGGCCTCTCGCGGTGTCCAGCCAACTTTGCCAGGGGATGTTGGCTTCTACGTCGGCGTCTTCTTCCAGCAGAGGAATGAATCGGGGCCAGGTGTTGCCGCGGGCGCGTTCTGCCCGGTAGTCGTCCCAGTAATCTTTCCAGGCGATCTCGACGTTGCGGGGAATGCGGGTGACCAGCCATTGGGCTACGTCGAAGGAGAGAGTGTCTTGCATTGTAGTGCCGGCGATGCCGGAGGCGTCGAAGTCGTCGAACGGGGACATGTTAATGTCCGCGGCGCGGAGCTTTTCGATGCACTGGTGGAAAGTGTTGAGGAGATTCTCGACGCGCAGGATTTGAGACGGGGCGTGGGGGAAGGCTCGCAGGAATAGAAGAGATTCGTGGAAGCGGATTAGCTGGTGGGGGTCGAGGTGGAGCTTGGAGAGTTGAGTTAGGAGTTTGGGGATTTGCGTGGGAGGGGTTGGGTCGAATTGGTTCTTGAGGGCTTCTAGTTGGGTTAAGAGGTGGTTGGGGTCTTGGGGAATTCGCGGCATGGCGGCGAGATAGTGTAACGCAGAAAGCCGGATCAAAATCCCCAACTGGGGGGAGAAAAGCAGGTTCCCTTCGGCTTCGCTCAGGGCAGGCTCTCACCGGGCTTTCAGGCCCAGTTCGGAATGACATCTCTATTGAGTGTAGTGCGGCTTCATCGAGTGCGGTGCGGTGCGGCTTGGTTTGAAACCAGAGACATCCGGCGCTTATGGACCGGTGGATTGGAGAAACAACAAGCCTTGTACTTTGCTCAAGTCTTCGGTCAGGCGATCGAAGGAGACTGTGCGGCGCGCATCGGAAAAGCGTACGTCCTGAAGTAGAAATTTGTGAACCGCGTATGCGATCGAGGGCTCGGAGTTATCTAGCGTTTCGACATAGGTGACGCCGCGGACCACATACAAATGAGAGTTCCACATCATCAGGGCTGGGTGTTGATCCTGCATCATTGTGATTAGGTGACCGGCATTGACCTGATCGGGCGCCAGATATTCCGCCGTTACGGTGATGGGGCGGCCGTCGCTTAGGAGGTGCCTGCCTTGCAGCTTGCTGGCAATGTCTTTCAAAGATTTGGGATCGGAGGACTGGACGCTGTCTTCCAGAGCGGAATTCTTGCCGCAGCAAATTTCTTTGTTGTTGAAGATGATCTCCAGTGATGTCACGAGCGCGTCTAGTCTATGCGTAGATCGAGCCGTCAGCGATGGCAGATCGTGGATGCGGACTTCCTGTTCGGGGTAGGCGACCTGGCCGGATGCAAAGCAACTCAACGCAAGGCACGATGCCACGAGGAAACTGGCTGGGAGGAGAAACGCTGACGGTGTCATTCGCTTGTGGGATTTCATGGCTAGCCTCCTAGCGAGTGACTCGCCGTTTCCATCATTCTAGTGGAATGCCTGCGGGGCGTTGCATCAGAGGTAGCCCTTTTTCTTCCAGACTTGCCAGTCGGCGCGGACGGCTTGCAGCATCGCTTCGGCGGCCTGGTGGAGCCACGTTGATTTTTGTTTGTCGAGATGGCGCAGGATTGGTTTGCGGGCAGTTGCAGTGCCGAGGTGGATGTTTGCGGTTTCCCATCCCATTGCGTGCAGTAGACGGAGTTCGGTGTCGGGGGCGCGCAGGGACCCGAGTTCGATGCGGGAGCAGTGGGGGCCGAGGCGGCGGACGATCCATCGGCCACGGAGCTGGACGAAGGGGTCGGGGCAGCGGACGGCGCGGTTGATGATGGTCTGGTAGAGGATTTCGGCTGGGCCTTCGTTCTTCTCTTCGAGGTTCTGAGCCCAGTGAGAGGAGGACGGTACCAAGGCTTTGGCTTCGCGGGCGATGCGGCCGCCGTGCCAGTCGGCGATGGCTACGTAGCGGGCGTGGCCGAGGCTGCCGAGTCCAGCAACGCGGTGGGCCAGGCGATACGGGATGTGGGGCGCGGGCATTAGATGCTCGAGGGCATCGATGGCGCTGACGGGGCATTCGGTTCTTAGGGTGGGAAGGGCGTCCATTTTCTGCCAGAAGCGGACGGGATCTCGGAGTTCGCCTTCGGCTATGCGGCGGAGCCATTGATGTCTTTCTCCCAGTACGAAGGGGCTACCTTTTTGTTGCATGCTTTCGCGATAGCCTTCGAGCATGGCGGTGCAGATGTCGTCGCGCTTGACGGGGAGATGTCCGGCCTCGGCGGCTAAGTGGGCGCTGACGGCCAGGCGGACTAGATCGATGGTGTAGGACATGGGCCAGGCTTCGTCGAAATCGTTGACGCCCCAGATCAGGCGGCCTTCGATGTCGCGCCACGTGCCGAAATTTTCTACGTGGAGATCGCCTACGGCTAGAACTTTTGGGGCCTGGCATACGTCGGGACAGACCTGCGGCCAGAGTTGCGCCCAGCGGTAATAGGTGGCGCGGAAGAACATGAAGACGTCCTTCTTCATGTTGGTGTGTTTCAGGCGGAGATCTTTCTGGTCGATGCGGGTGCGCTGGGCTAGCCAGGTTTCGAACTGGCGGGTGGCTTTGACTACGTTCATGCGGGCAAAGATAGCGGCGGCGGGAACGGGAAGTCAAATGCTGAAACCTTAAACACAGAGGACACCCTTCGACTTCGCTCAGGGCAGACTCCGGAACATGGGGGTGTGCGTGTTGGGCTTGACACACTGACTTTTAATAGCCACTCTCTCGGGCTTTCCGTCATCCCGTAAGTCCTTCGTTTTCAATTTCATGACGATTGGTGTTCGTCCTGCGATTTAGGTTGGTGTGCGGCACGCGGCGCACGGAGGACGTTATGCAGATGCTGATCACATTTATGGCGGTCGTGGCGGGCCTGATTTTTTCGGTGGCGGTGGCGTTGCTGGCGGAGGAGCTGATTTTCGGGCAGGTGTTCCGGCTGTTCTTTTCACAGCAGACGGCGGAGCTGAAAAACGGGCAGAAGCGCTGAGGCGCAGAGGAGAACTACGATGCTGGCGTTGCGGTATTTGCTGATTACTTGCGGCGTGGGGATGATGATCGCGGCCGTGTGCATTCTAACTTACGATTTGTGTCGCGAAATGTTGTATCGGAGACTGCTGGCTACTCCGGGAGGGGCGGCGAGTGCGGCGCCGGTGGTGGTGCGGTGGCGGACTTCGCTGGCTTTGGTGATGATGGCTTGGGGACCGCTGCTGGTGGCTTTCAGCATTGTTGTGGTGCCGAGCGGAATGGCGGGGGTGCGGGTTAGCGAGGTGAGCGGGACGGTGCCAGGGACGCTTTATCCGGGGGCGCATATGGTGATGCCGCTGGTGGAGGATGTGGCGCTGTTCGATACTCGGGATCAAGTGTTTACTACTGGGGATTCGGAAGCCCCGAAGCCTTCGGCAGGTGGGCTTCCGACCAAGCCGCAACTTCTGGATGTGCAGGCTAAGGAAGGACTGACGCTCGGCTTGGCGATCACGGTGCGGTATCGGCTGGATGCTAAGAGGCTGGATTATATCCAGGAAAACTTGCCGCGTCCTGTGGAGAAGGAAATCGTACCGCCTACGGTGGCTAGTGTTTGGCGGGAGATTGTCCCGAACTACATGGTGCGGGAGGTATTTTCGGCGAAGCGGGAGGAAGTGCGGGAGCGGGCGGCAGGGCTGATCACGAAGAAGCTGGCGGCGGACGGGATTGTGGTGAAAGAGGTGATGCTGAGGGATATCCAGTTGCCGCCGGAATATGCGAAAGGGTTGGAGGCGCTGTTGTTGAAGGAGCAGGAGAACGACCGCATGGGGGTGGAGACGGAGTTGAAAGGAAAACGAGTGCGGATTGCGGAACTGGAAGCCGAGGCTACGAAGGTGCAGCAGGTGAAGCAGGCTGAGGGCGACGCGCGGGTGCATGTGCTGCAGGCGAAGGGTGAGGCGGATGCGATGCAATACACGTTGCCGCTAAAAGAGAAGCAGATTCAGCAGAGCCGACTGGAAGCGCAGGCGCGGAAGGAAGCTACGATCCAGAATGCGGAAGCGGAGGCGCAGGCCAAGGAGATCGACGGCAAGGCTGAGGGGGAACGGCGGAAATTGCTGGCAGACGCGGAGGCGCAGGCTAAGGTGATGGATAGCAAAGCTGAGAGCGAGCGGAGGAAATTGCTGGCGGATGCGGAGGCGGATCGCATCCGGGTGACGGCGGTCGCGGACGCAGAGCGTTTGCATGGCGAGGCGGCGATTTTGAAGGATAATCCGCTGCTGATTAATAAGATCGTGGCGGAGCGGCTCTCGGACAAACTACAGATCATGATGGTGCCAGCGGATGGGAAATTCTTTTTTGCTAACGACGTTTTGCGCGGGATGGATGTGGCTAGCCAGGGTCGATCTGCGGGAAGATAGTAGGCAGAAACCATGGGTCAGTGATCAGTGGCCAGTGGCCAGTTTCGGTCGTCCACCGGACTGGCCATTTTCTTCTGGCGTCGCGGCGCCGGCTCGGGGTCGAGCTGCGCTCGACGGACAACCGGGGAAGGCTGTCCCCACATAGGCACTGCTGCAGGCCAGACGGTGCGATATCATGCAAACGATTCCGTGGCATCTCACAAAACCTGATGCGGGCGGGAAAAGAAAGGCAACGATGTTTCGCCGCAAACTGCTGGCCGTGTTCGCGCTGACGGTGTTTTTGTCAGTGGCAGCGGTGACCTTGTTGGTGTCGGCAGTGACTCGGCGTGCGTTCGAGCGCAGTGAGGATGAAAGAACGGCGGCGCTGGTGACACAGTTCCGACGCGAGTTCAACCGGCAGGGCGAGGATGTGGCGCGGCGGGTGCAGGCGATTGCGGCCTCGGAAGAGGTGGGCCGGATGGCGGTGAAGTTAAACCGTCCGCAGGCGGATGCGGGACCTTATTTTGAGTTGGCGAGGACTACTGCAGAAAATAGCCGGCTCGACTTTCTGGAATTTGTGGAAAGCGATGGGACGATTATTTCTTCGGCGCAGTGGCCGGCTAAGTTTGGTTATCCCGAGGGCGGTGTTGGCAGCTTTGCCGCGTCGGCTGATCAGGGCGCTTTTCTGAAGCAGGAGGAACTGCAGGATGGAACGGCGCTGGGATTGTTCGCGGTGCGGGCTGCGCGAGTGGGGGAACGTCCAGTCTATGTGATTGGGGGACGCCGTCTGGATAAATCGTTTCTCTCCGGAATCGATATGCCGGTGGGAATGCGGGCTTTGCTGTATCAGAACCGCGGCGAGCGGTTTGCGGCGGAGTTAGTGGTAGATCCCGCTGAGAGCGCTGGAAGGAGTGTCCGTCCGGCACAGGAACTGGAACCATTGGTCGATGCGGTGAGGCAATCGAAAGAAGAGGCTTCTGGCTTGGTGCATTGGTCCGGGGACGGGGCCGAGGATGAAGTGTTTCATGCGATCCCGCTGCCGGGTGCGGGGAAGGATCGTCCGCTGCTGGCAATTCTGCTGATTGGGAACTCGCGGCGGAGTTACGTGGAGCTGATGCGGAGGATCGGCACGGCGGCGTTGATGGTGGGAGGCGGAGGGATTCTGCTCGCGATTCTTCTGAGCAGTTGGGCGGCGGCGCGGGTGACGCGTCCAGTGGAGCAACTGGCGCATGCGGCGCAGGAGGTTGCGGAGGGAAATTGGAATGTGCGAGTGGATGTGTTGGGCGACGATGAACTGGGGCAATTGGCCGATTCGTTTAATCGAATGACCACGGAATTGCTGGGGCAAAAAGAGCGGCTGATGCAGGCGGAGCGGGTGGCGGCTTGGCGGGAACTGGCGCGGCGGCTGGCGCATGAATTGAAGAATCCGCTGTTTCCGCTGCAGCTTACGGTGGAGAATCTGGTGCGGGCGCGGCAGCAGAACCCCGGGCAGTTTGAGGAAGTGTTTCGGGAGAGTTCGCGAACTTTATTGGCGGAGATAGCGAACCTGAAAGGAATCGTTGGGGGGTTCAGC
>Ga0307476_10002279_pt1 | contig 11450 bp, 11 predicted proteins | sample atmos_gasesECM2C_2_FD_203314 | JGI IMG/M metagenome (GOLD analysis project Ga0307476, IMG submission 203314) | Hardwood forest soil microbial communities from Morgan-Monroe State Forest, Indiana, United States - atmos_gasesECM2C_05 | ecosystem: Environmental > Terrestrial > Soil > Temperate... | reverse complement strand
GTAGCGCATCGCCTGATGAATGAGCGAAGGCCGTTCATTCTCCGCGGGCAGGAGCCGCTCGAGTTCGGCGTCCACCAGCCGGCGGTCCTCTTCAAAAAAAGGGGGAAGTTTCATCCGTTCGAAGGGCGCTCAGGTCTCCTCTTCGTTGTCCGGTTCGAACGGCTGGGCCGTCATTTCGCCGCCCGCCTTTTTCAGCAGGATCTCCACGCGCGCTTCGGCCTGCTCCAATTGCTTCTGGCAATCGCGGGAAAGCTGCATGCCTTCCTCGAAGAGCTTCATGGCCTCATCCAGCGGCAAATTTGCGCTTTCCATCCTGCGGACGATCTCTTCCAGGCGCGCCAAGGACTGCTCAAACGCCTGCTTTTTCGCCCCTTCAGGCTTAACCTCGGGCTTCGTTGGTTCGGGCTTTTTCCCTGGACTGGAATTCACGCCCTCGTCCCCGCGCGCATGGGCGGCATTCTAATGCACGCCGCGCAGCCCGCACAATGCCCCGGGGACTGAATCGTTAGGTAGGACGTAACCTTGAACATCGTCATCCACGAGCGAGCGGGTTCCAATCGCACGCGTTCTTGCGTGCGATGAGATGCGAGCGAGGGATCTGCTTTTGGCAACAATGGCGACCCCGTTAAAAGACCCACGCTGCTAGAATTGTAGGACATGATCGGCCTTCGTCTCCTGGCCGTATTGCTGCTGGTGGCCATCAACGGTTTTTTTGCCTCCGCGGAGTTCTCATTGGTGGCCGTGCGCGCCTCGCGCGTGCGCCAGCTTATGGAAGCCGGAGACCCCCGAGCCCGCATCGTCCACGAACTTCTCGGCCAACTCGACCGCGTCGTTTCCGGCGTGCAGGTCGGCATTACGCTCACCAGCCTTGCCATAGGCGCAATTGGTGAACCGGCCTTCGCTCAGCTCTTTCGCCCACTCCTGGACTGGCTGCCGGGCAGTCAGGCCGTAATTGTGGCCCACAGCCTCGCCATCATCCTGGCCTTCGCTTCTCTCACCCTCTTGCATGTCGTTTTTGGCGAACTGGTCCCCAAGACCATTTCGCTCGAGCGGGCCAGCCGTGCCTCGCTTCTGATTGCGAGGCCGTTCTATTGGTATCTGACGACGTTCCGCTGGGCCGTGGTTTTGCTCGAGGGGATCAGCCGCAAAATCGTCCATTGGCTCGGCATGACCGGCCTCGCCGCCGGCCATACCATCCCGCATTCGGCGGAGGAGTTGCAGGTGCAGATTCGCCAGGCCGGCGAGCACGGCCTGCTCGCCCCCGGGGAGGAACGCGTCATCCTGGGCGCCTTGGACCTGCGCCTGATTCGCGTGCGCGACATCATGATCCCCCGGCCTGATGTGCACGCCTTGCCCGTCGAATCCGGATTCGAGGAGACTCTGGCGCTTTTTGCCAAGACGCAACGTTCTCGCCTGCCCGTGTACGAATCCAACCTCGACCACGTGCTCGGTTTCGTACACGTTAAGGACATGCTCGCCGTCCTTTCATACGGTAAAAGCGGCGACGCACAGGATGCGCTGCCCTCTCGTGCCCAAATCGGCCGTCATAACTTTGACCTGCGGCGCCTCTTGCGCGAGTTGCTGATCGTGCCGGAGGGCAAGCAAGCCGGCGAATTGCTGATCGAAATGCGCGCCCGCCGCATCAGCCTGGCCATGGTCGTAGACGAATTTGGGAGCATCCTGGGCCTGGTTACGCTGGAAGACGTGCTCGAGCAGATGGTTGGGGAGATTCACGATGAGTTTGACATCGTGCAGGCGCCCCAGATTGTCGGGTCAGGTCCAGAGATGGCTATGGTCTTCGACGGAGCCGTAAGTCTGCGCGATCTGGAGACACAGTACGAAATCCATCTTCCCGAAGATCCCGCCTACGCGACGCTAGGCGGGTTCGTGCTGGCCAAACTTGGCTTCATTCCGCGCGGAGACGAAAGCTTTGATTACGCCGGCTATCGTTTTACGGTTTTGGAGATGGAGCGCCACCGCGTGGCCCGCATCAAGCTGCAACGCCTGATCGCCGCCGCGCCCGCGCCGCCCGTCGAGAATCAACCGGCCCAGCCTAAGAGTCCCGCTCTGCCGCAACCTTGATTCCTATGCTGAGCCGACTTCGAGGATTACCTCGGCGCCGCGGTTCACTCCCAGAACCCGCGCCGCCTGCCCCTTGTTCACGGCGATCTCTACGAACCCGCTCGAGCCCACAATCGCCACCGGTTCTCCTGCGGCACCTTGCGCGAACGTCTGCGCCAATTTCTCCACGCGCTTGCCCCCGACTTGCAGGTTGATCTTCCCGTCCGCACCTGCGCCCTGCGGCAGGTCTTCGGCCGTAAAGTTCGTCATCAGATTGCCGAACGTATCCACACGCAGCACCATGCCCTTGCGCGTCGAGCCCGCCGCCTTTGGGCGCGGCAAAGCGAAGCGCACATAGTCGCTGATCTCTTCGCCCATGGCTTCTGTCTGATAAGCCTTCGCCAGCCAGGCGGCCACCGGCGCAAAAATATCCCGTCCGTGAAAAGTCGCGCTCACGGGATTGAGGAAATGATGCTCTGCGGTGATGTGCCGCACCGAAACCGCGGATTCCCGTTCATAAATCAGCGAAAGCACCCCGTTATCGGGAGCCACGAAATAGGATTGGTCCGCAGTCGCTAGAATCGGCCGTCTGGCCGTACCCACGCCCGGATCGACAACGACGAGATGTACTGTCCGAGCAGGGAAGTAGCGGTACGCTGCTGCAATCGATAAGGCGCCGTCTAATACGTCGAAGGGGACGACGTGATGATTAATGTCAACAATGCTGGCGTTCGGCGCAATGCGCAGGATAACGCCCTTCAGCACGCCCACTAGGTGATCGTTCGTGCCGTAATCGGTCGTCAGCGTGATGATCGGATTAGACAATTTCCCTCGCCGCGACGCTTTACTTTGCCGAGACTCCGCGTACCGAATGGAGCCCCCCAAGCGTACCCGTAAATCGCTGCAATCGGCTCGCTTTTTCTCGAAGCGGCGTGCTCGGCACGCAAACACTCACCCCTGTAATTGCGGGTTGATTTTGTCTTATACTGGTGCTCTCCACTCAAATCAGATGATCCGGGAACCCATGAGACAATCACTTCGCATCGCACTGTTAGGCGATTTCGATCCCCAGAAGCATTCCCATTGGGCCACCGAAGCGGCCCTGTTCCACGCCGCATCCTGGCTCGGCTTCGATGTTGAACCGCGCTGGTTTTCCACGGAAGCGCTGGAAAGCAGGGATGCACAAGACTTCCTGGCCCACTTCGATGGGCTTTGGGGAGCGCCTGGCAGCCCTTTCCGCAGTGCGAGCGGCATGCTGCGCGGCATTGAGTTCGCCCGCCAGCGTGACTTGCCTTACCTCGGAACTTGCGCCGGATTCCAGTACGCGCTGATCGAATTCACGCGAAACGTGCTGGGTTTGCGCGATGCGGATACCGCCGAAAACAATTCCGATTCGCAGAATATCGTGGTCACGCCCGTCGCTTGTCCATTGCCTCAGCGCAACGCCGACGGACCCCAGATGAACAATCCGAAGATGCATGGCGAAGACGCCGTCTGTCCGGTCAAGGGCACGCTCGTGCATGAGTTGTGCCGATCGGATGCCTTGCGGGGCCAGTATTTCTGTAATTTCGAGACCAATCCCGAGTACGTGGCGCGATGGGAAGCCGCCGGATTGCGCGTTGCCGCGCGCGGCCCACGCAACGAAATGCGTGCGTTCGATCTGCCCGACCGGCGTTTCTTCCTCGCTACTCTGTTTCAGCCACAGCTCTCCTCCCGGGCGGAACAGCCGCATCCTCTCGTCCTCGGGTATCTCCGCGCCTGCGCAGAATTCAGGGCCAGCAAAAAAGCCGCTATGGCCCGCAGCGTCTGAGAAACGTCCCGCCTGACGTCGGGCCTTTCGACGAAAACCTTGTCATCGTTGGGTCAGTCAATGGGATGCCTCCTGGCCCCCAGACTCTACACGCGAGAGTCTCGCCGGCGGACCATCCCATTAACTGTCACTTGGTCTAGCATGATCCGAGTTAGAATGGGCTCTCAATTGGCTGGCCGCAATGCGGCACATCGGAGGAGGCACACATGCCGATCAACGAACTGGAGAGGTTCCTTAAGACTTGGGACCGCGAAGCTGAGAATACTGTGAAGTTGTTGCGAGCACTCCCTCAATCTCAATACGACTTCCGCCCCGATCAAGGTGGGCGTTCCCTCGGTGAGCTTGCCTGGCATCTGGCCGAAGGCGATGCTTACATGAGTGTCGGCGTCGAGAAGGGCCAATTCGGGCTGGACCTGAAACCACCGAACATCGAGCGCCCGCGCCAAGTAGAAGCACTCGCGCCCGCATATGACCGCGTTCACAAAGAAGCCGTCGCTCGAATCAAAAAGCTCACGCCCGCTGACCTGGACCGGACGATTCTATTTTTTGGCCAATCCTTGGCCATTCGCGACATCCTGTGGGACATGATCATTTGCCACAGTGTGCATCATCGCGGACAATTGGCGCTGATGTGCCGTCTTGCCGGAGGCCAGGCGCCTGGGCTCTATGGTCCGAACCGCGAGGAGATGGCCGCTATGCGCGCGAAGGCTTCAGCCCAGAACTGAACCTAATCGTTCGGACCAATCGCTGCCGTTTCATCCCGTCTGGCGTTATTCGACGAGGCGCGCTCAGCGCTCTTTACTGCTGCCGTAAAACGCTGGATCCGGTCACGATCAGCGTCCCGGGTGACGAACCGGAGCGAGGGATCTCTCCGTCGCTTTACTCGTGCGGTAGAATATCTCATGCTGGAAATTGCGCGTTGGAAGCCACAGCGGCTCTTTTACGCCCGAGCTTGATCGGAGTAGTGCCTGATGCTAGCCAATCAGCGTGCTAACTGCTGTCGATTCATACTCTTGCACGCAGGTTAAGCGTAAACTTTTTAGAATGATACTCTTGCAGAAAAGGGTAGGGGGGCAGGGGTAGGATTTCTCAAGCATCACTTTAGAAAATCCGCCGGATTTTTGTAGCGACCGGCCTTTTGACGCGTGCGGCGGCTGTCCCAAGAGAACTCAAAAATGCAGCGTATCTATCTCGATCACAACGCTACGACGCCCATGCTCCCAGTCGTGCTGGAGGCTATGCTGCCCTACATGGGCTCGGAATTTGGCAATCCCAGCTCCGCGCACTACTTCGGTCAGCGAGCCAGCCAAGCCATCGAGGGCGCGCGCGAGGCGGTTGCCGCCCTGATCGGAGCCCGCTCCTCTGAAATTGTCTTCACCAGCGGCGGCACCGAGGCCGATAACGCCGCGATTCTCGGCGTCGTGAGTCATGCGCAGCGTACCCAGAAACAATCGGGTCGGTCGCCCCTGCACGTGATCACCACGGCCATCGAACATGATGCCGTTCTGAACGCCTGCCGCGCTCTGGAAGCGCGTGGCGTTTCGGTCACCTACGTCTCGGCCGGGCGCGACGGGATTGTCGGCCCGGACGCGGTTCGCTCAGCCATACGTCCGGAAACGGCCTTAATCTCCATCATGCATACGAACAACGAAATCGGTACCCTGCAGCCCATTGAGGAAATTGGGCAAATCGCCGCCGAAGCGGATATCCCGTTTCACGCGGACGCGGTACAGTCCGCTGGCAAAATCCCGATTGACGTGAACCGGTTTGGAGTGGATCTGCTCTCCCTTTCTGCCCACAAGTTTTATGGACCGAAAGGAGCCGGCGCGCTTTTTGTCAGAAAAGGCGTGGAAATTGATCCTTTGCTCTATGGCGGGGGAAACGAACGCGGGCGTCGCGCCGGGACTGAAAATGTTGCCGCAATTGTGGGTTTAGGCAAAGCGTGCGAACTGGCGCGGAGCGAGATGGCCGAAGCATCGGCCCATCTCTGCGAATTGCGCAATCGACTCGAAGAGGGGCTGCTCGCGCGCATTCACGGCGCTCGCGTGAATGGCGATTCCGCGAGGCGCGTTCCCAATACTTCCAGCCTTATGTTGCCAGGCGTGGAGAGCGAATCCTTGGTCATTGCGCTTGATTTGGCGGGCTTGGCCTGTTCGGCGGGCGCGGCATGTTCGTCTGGTGCGGTTGATCCCTCGCACGTGCTTACCGCAATTGGGCTGACGCCAGCGGAAGCGCGAGCCAGCCTGCGTTTCAGTGTCGGACGCGCGAATACACGAGAAGAGATCGACGAAGCGCTCGAGTTAATTCCTGTAGCGGTTACGCGTCAGCGCGACGTCGCGACGAAGCGAGAACTGGCTACAGCATGACGACCGTTGAAACGCACTCTCGCGAACTGACCGTCGTGGCTATGAGCGGCGGCGTGGATAGCTCGACCGTGGCGGTCATGCTGCATGAATCGGGCGCTCCAGTGGTCGGGCTGACCATGCAGCTTTGGGATCAGCGCCGGTTTCCGGAACTCGCGCCGGGCGAAGCCGCGCCGCAGCGCTGTTGCTCGCTCGACGATGTGTATGACGCCCGGCGCGTTGCCGAGCATATCGGCATTCCCCATTACGTCGTCAATTTCGAGCGTCGGTTTGAAGAGACCGTCGTGCGCCCCTTTGTCGAGGACTATCTCGCCGGCCGTACGCCGATTCCTTGCGCCGCGTGCAACAACCACGTGAAGTTCGATCAACTTCTGGTTACCGCGCGGCAGATCGGCGCATCGCGCATCGCCAGTGGCCACTACGCGCGCGTAGAGCAAAACGCCCAGACCGGTCGCTGGAATCTCTTGCGTGCATTGGATCTTTCCAAGGATCAGTCTTATTTTCTGTTTGGATTGACCCAGGAGCAGTTGGCCCACGCCGAGTTTCCGTTGGGAAATCTCTCAAAGCAGGCAGTCCGCGAAATTGCACGCCGCTCGCGTTTGCCTGTCGCGGAAAAGCCGGAGAGCCAGGAGATCTGTTTCGTGCCTTCGGGAAACTACACGAACTTTATCGAAGCGTACCGGCGTGAGCAGCAGCGCAACGATAACGAGAGCGAGTCAGTACGGCCAATCCAACAGGACGGCGAAGCGGGCGAACTCGTTACCGCGTCGGGTCAGGTCGTGGGCACGCATTCCGGCGTTCAGCATTTTACGGTGGGACAGCGCCGCGGCTTGGGCATCGCCTCGTCCCAGCCGCTCTACGTTTTGCAAATCGATGCCGACGGAAAGCGTGTTACGGTCGGCGAAGAAAAGGACCTATGGCGCGATAGCCTCGAGGCTCGCGACGTGAATTGGATTTCCTGGCCGGATTTGCATGAGCCAATTGAAGCAACGGTAAAAATACGTTACCGCCACGATCCCGCTCCCGCTCGCATCGAGCCGGCTGGCCCTGCCAGCGTGAGGGTATGCTTTTTCGCGCCGCAGCGCGCCATCACGCCTGGTCAGTCCGCGGTTTTTTACCGCGGAGACGAAGTCCTCGGCGGCGGCTGGATTCGCTGAGCTGATTTAGGCAGAAAAGCTTGTCGGCGGAAAATTCAGATAGGAATTGGATGAAGAAGCGCGGCTAAATGAAAAGCTCTTCGTCTTGCTCTTGGTTGGGTCCGTCAGCCTGACGGCGGCGTCCGCGGTAAAACTCCAAGCCCGTTTGAATTCCGCGCACGAGTGCACTGAAGGACTGCACCGGCCGCCACACGGAACTGCGGATGCGCGCACCAGTTTCTTCCACGGTCTCCATTGCTCCGGTGAGGATTTGGTCTGCGTGCACCAATTGCATGCGCAGGCGATCGACAGCTTCGGTGACCATGCGGTCCATGCGCTGCACTTGGCTGCGGGCGACGTGAGTGATCTCAGCAGCGTCCGAAATCATGTTGGAGATACGAGGCTGCGCCTCTTCCACAAGCGTCTGCAGCCGGGAAATTACCGGGATCACGCGCCTTTGCAGATCGTCGGCAAGGTCTTCCATACGCTTGCTGAGGCGCCGGACGGTCAGGAACATCGCGCCAAAAATCAGCATTTGAACGAATAGAGAGACCGCCGCGACGATCACGAACAGAGGAATGACCCAACTTGCCATCGAAACCGGCCCTACATTTCCTTGGATTTTTCGCGCTGATAAGCGTCGCGGCCCGCATCTACTGCGGCGGAGATGGACTCTTTCTGCCTGGCGGCAACCTGCTTGCCGCGCTCTACAAGATCGTCCGCCCTTTCGCGCAGCTCACGAGCTTTGCGCTGAGCGTATTCCCGGCCTTCTTCGGCCCGCTGGCTCAGATATTCGCGGGTTTCCTCGCCGGATTTGGGAGCAAATAGAATGCCTACAAGGGCGCCGATTCCGAGGCCTACCATGAAGTAACTGACTTTGGATCCGCTGCTGTCGCCCATTTCACTAACCCCCTGTGGCTCAACGTAGCACACCCGCTATTTCGATGCAACAAAGCGTCGCCAAGGATACATCATGCCGCCGAATCTGGTTTCGGCGCGGCGCCGGCGAGCTGATTCCCGTGGAGATGCTCGACAATGCGCGCCGCGACCGGTCGGGATACTACGCGTGAAAGATCTTCGGTGCTGGCCAGTCGCACGCGAGCGACGCTTCCGAATTCGCGCAGCAATTTCTGCACTGTTCGCGAACCGACGCCTGGAATTTCGTCGAGCTCCGTTTTCAGGGTTCGGCGAGAGCGGCGCTGGCGGTGAAAACCCACGGCAAAACGGTGTGTTTCATCACGGATTTGCTGAATCAGGTGCAGCAGTGGTGAATGTTTCTCCAGGCGGATCGGTTCGTCCTCCTGGCCGAGAACGAAAAGGACTTCTTCTTGTTTGGCGATGGCGGCCACGGGCTGATTGATGATTTCCAGCTTTTCCAAGGCTTGCGCAGCGGCGTGCAGTTGTCCCAACCCGCCGTCGATCAGAATCAGGCCGGGCATTTCTTTCTGTTCGCTCTGCACTCGGCGATAGCGGCGTTCCACTGCCTCGCGCATACTCGCGAAATCATCATTGCCCCATTCGCCGCGAATGATGAATTTGCGGTACTCGGATTTGCGCATGTGCCCGTTTTCCCAGACGACCATGGAGGCAACCGTGTCGGTTCCCTGGAGATGGGAAATATCGAAGCTCTCGATGCGCTTGGGAGGAGCGGGAAGATTCAGCGTGGACTCGAGCGCCTCGGCAATGGCTTTGGAATTGGGTTTCAGAACGCGGAATCGCTGCTCGAAAGAATGATGCGCATTTTTCTCCACCAGATCCAGGAACGCATGCTTCGGACCGCGCTGCGGTACCGCGATCTCCACGCGACGATAGGGCAGGTTCAGCGTTTCGGCGCGCTCCGAAAGGATTTCTTCGAGCAGCTTGCGATCCTCGAAATCGCGCATGACGTGAATGGCTCGCGGCAAATAGGCGGCATCGAGATAAAGTTGCTTGAGGACAGAGGGAAGAAATTCGTCGGGATCGAATTCCTCAAGGTCTTCCCAATAAAAATCGCGGCGATCGACCACGCGCCCGGCGCGAATGTGAAAAAGATTCACGGCTACCTGGGGAGGCTCGGCGTACCAGGCGAGCACGTCGGTGTCGTCGCCCGCAGCGGCGGCAATTTTCTGACGCTCTTCAATCTCCTCAAGGGTATGCAGGAGGTCGCGGTAACCGGCCGCTTGCTCGTAGCGCTGGTTCTCCGAAGCCTGCATCATGCGCTCGCGAAGGCTGGCCAGCAGGTCGTGACGGCGGCCTTCCAGAAAAGTACGCGAGTCGCGCGCCGCCTCCGCGTATTTTTCGTCCGACACGAGGCCTGCAACGCAAGGACCCCAGCAACGGTGAATGTAATACTGCAAGCAGGGACGCGGATGTTGCCTCGTGAGGTCCACCGTGCAGGAAGGAATCCGGAAGTGTTTGTGAATGAGATGAACGATGCGGTAGGCGAGGCTGTGCGGGAAGAAGGGCCCGAAATAGATCGAGCCATCTTTGCGCAGGCGGCGCGTTACGTAAACTCGCGGATATTTTTCAAACGCCGTGAAGCGGATGTAAGGATAGGTCTTGTCATCACGCAGCAGGACGTTGAATTTCGGCTGATACTGCTTGATTAGATTATTTTCGAGCGCCAGGGCTTCGCGTTCGTTATCGACGACGATGTAATCCACGTCGGCGATTTCTCGCACCAGCGAGCCAGTTTTTGCATCCATCCATCGCGTCTCGAGAAAATAAGAGCGCACCCGGGAGCGCAAGGAACCCGCCTTGCCAACGTACAAAGTCGTCCCCAACGCGTCCTTGAACAGATAGACACCGGCATCACGCGGGAGATTGGCGACTTTTTCCCTGAGTTCCATGGGCGGAGTTACAATTGTCAGCAGGCGAGTTCCCGATGGGCGGGACTCTCACGCCGCAGGCAACATTCATGATAACAAAGCGAATCACACCAGCGAAAACCATGCGAAAGGCCCGCAACGCGGCTCGTCTCCTAAGCGGCACTTTTTTCTTATTTGCGGCGGTGTGTGTGTCTTTCCTGGCCGCGCGACCGGCCTCAGCTCAACAATCGGCTTTGGACAAAGGTCCCGCTCCGCCTTACGTGGAGCCGGAGCCTCCCCCGACTCCCGTCGAGCCTACTTACGATCCGCTGCGCGCGAACAAGAGCGTTGAGATTGGCAGCTTCTACCTGAAGCGCGGAAATTACGACGCGGCCATCGAGCGATTTCAGGATGCCACCCACTTCCAGCCGAAATTGGCACGGTCGTATTCGCTGCTGGGAGAAGCCTACGAACGAAAAGGGGACGTGGACAACGCGCTAGCCGCGTACAGAAAATACCTGGATGTTTATCGCGCCGCGCCTGACCGCGAGAAAATCCTCAAGCGCATCGAAAAGCTGGAAAGCGAATCCGGGCACGCGGCCTCAAAACAGAAATCAGGGTAAGCGGTCGAGAAATTTCCTGGCGCGCTCATAATTGGCGTACCGTTTTTCTTCCAATCGAAATTTCAGCGAATGGGCTTCGATGCCGCAGCGAGCGGCGCGCAGCGGGTGCTTCACGTGCAGCATTTCGTGGAAGAGGACGTATTCGACCGCGTAACGCGGGACGCAGGGCCGGTCCAGCCAGCGGTTCATGACGATCTGATCGAGTGCCGGATCGAAGCAGCCGAATTGCGCTCGCCAAGTCCGGCTGCTCCAGCCAAGTCTGGGGCGATGCAGCCGCCCGCCGAAATACTTGCGGTTGAGGCGCGTGAACAAGGGGGCGAGATCGTAAATCGATCCGCGCGGGCCCGTCTGCACACGGCGGCCTCGCGCGCCACGAAGCGCGGCGACGCGCCGGCGAGTCCGCGGCAAGAGTACGAATTGGCGATAAGCGCCAAGGATTTCACTGGGCGGGCGACGACGATAAATGCGGGATAAGAGAATCGCCGCCGCGGACTCCAGGACCGCAAGCGGCGCACCGCGCAACGCGTCTGATAAGCGCACACAAGCGGTTTCTTCGCGCAGGCGGATGGTGTGCATCAGGTTGGCGTAAGGATAAAACTCCACTTCAAAACGCGGCGGGCGTCCGCGGCAGCCCAAACGCGTATACAGCCGTTGGAAAACCGCAGCGCCTC
>Ga0307476_10002278_pt1 | contig 11451 bp, 13 predicted proteins | sample atmos_gasesECM2C_2_FD_203314 | JGI IMG/M metagenome (GOLD analysis project Ga0307476, IMG submission 203314) | Hardwood forest soil microbial communities from Morgan-Monroe State Forest, Indiana, United States - atmos_gasesECM2C_05 | ecosystem: Environmental > Terrestrial > Soil > Temperate... | reverse complement strand
GCACTCGCTGCAGAGTTCCTTCGGCGCGGTTCGCACCTATGCGAATCCTCAAGGGGCGATCGGCGCCCCCAAACCGAAGGCAAGCGGCATGGGAGCGACACTTTGGTGGTTCGTGAAAACCATCCTCAAGGCCCGACTCAACGGCGACTATAAGCTCACGCCGTTTTTCAGAGATGGAAGGCCGATCGCCACCCCGCGAGTGATCGGCAGCGCAGAGCGTAGCCGCGCAATGCAATCAGGGGCGCGCTAGCCTGGCACGAATGTTGCTTGGGATCGATGTATCATAGGCCTTGCACATGCGCTTACCGTCGCTCAAATTTCTGAAGACCTTCCAGGTCGCGGCGCGGCTGCAAAGCTTCAAGGCCGCGGCCGAGGAATTGTTCGTCACGCCGTCCGCCATCAGCCATCAGATCAAGGCGCTGGAGGAACAGCTCGGCGTGAGTTTGTTTCAGCGCGGCGTGCGCACCCTGACGCTGACCGACGCCGGCCGAAATTACCTCGAACACATCAATGACATCTTTTCCAAGCTCGAATCGGTCACGGAGCAGCTCCAGGAGCGCTATGGCCGCACCATCATCCGCCTGAACGTGCCGTCCTTTTTCGCCAATGAGTTGTTGCTGCCGAGGCTCGCGTCGTTCTCACAGGCGCGCGAGGAGACCGACATCCGCATCGAAACGACCTTTTCCGCGCCGAAAACCCACCCGCCGGAAGCGGATCTTTCCATCGTCGTGGGCGCAGGTCCGTGGGACGGACTGGTGGTGCACGAATTGTTCGCGCAAAATTTCATTGCGGCCTGCTCGCCGGCGTTCTTGTTGGACAACCCCATCGATACCTACGCGGACCTGAACGGCAAGACTTTGCTGCTGCATGAGGAGCGCCGCGAGGCCTGGGAGAAGTGGGCTGCCGGCCTCGGAATCGAACCGATCAAGCCGAATCGGCTGGTGCGCCTCGATACCATGTCGGCGGTGGTGCGCGCCGCGGAGCAAGGAGTGGGTATTGCCTTGGTGCCGTCGCGATTGAGCGCCGATCGCTTTAGCGCCGGAGGTTTGGTCAAATTATTCGAGGCGGAGTTGACCACCAACGAGAGTTACTATCTGTTGCACCGCCCGGAGGACCGCGCACGCGAGGATTTGCAGGAACTGACGCGCTGGATCTTGAGCGAATGCCGGGTCGCGTAAGTATCTCCGCACTCTGAATTCGACCGGCTCGGATGGTCTCGCGATACATGAGACAAACCTCGCGCTGATAAAAGATTTCTCATTTGCTAAAGGTCAGCGCGGAGCGCTACCGTCGGCGCGGGGTGTTGGTATTTTCTAAACAAGGAATACCACCATGAACTTTCGGACTCTATCAGCGGCCGTTGCGATCGCGGCATTTTTACCTGTCATCTCTCACGCTTCCACTGAAGCCGCGGCACTCGGCGCCTGCACGCGCGCCTTCGCGGCGAGCATGGCAGCGCCGGGATCCAGCGCGCCGGCATTCAAATTGAAATATCGCGGTAGCCCAGCAGGAAGCGCCGTCGCCGACTACTACAGTGGACACGAGTTCACTTTCTACCTGCAAGCTCATGACCCAAAGACAGGTGCGACGCTGGCGCGTGCAACCTGCACGGCGGATGCGCGCGGTATTCAAGTCGCGCTGAGCGCAGCGCCGCTGGACGGCTCTGAGGCGACGCTCGCCGCGCGCTGAGGCGACGCTCGCCGCACGCTGAGGCGGCGCCGGCGGTCTGGCTAGATGGTGCGGGCCGGCGTATAAATCCGTTTTCGCTTTTTTGAGAGGACGGATGACGAACGCCGCGGTGGAATTGGTGGTTGCGGTGTCCGAAAACGATGTGATCGGCCGCGCCAACCAACTCCCATGGCGGCTGCCCGCGGATCTGCGGCACTTCAAAAGCCTGACGTTAGGGCATCACATTCTGATGGGCCGCAAGACTTACGAGTCGATCGGCAAGGCATTGCCCGGCCGCACCAATTGGGTCTTGAGCCGCGCCGACGATTTCGCGCCGGCGGACTGCCAGGTCGCGCGCAGCCTGCAGGAGGCTCAATTCGGCGCTTCAGACGCAGGACCCCTCATGGTGATCGGCGGCGCCGAAATCTATCGATTGTGCCTGCCGCTAGCGCTGCGGATTCATCTCACGCTCGTGCACACCAAGATCGCCGACGGCGACACGTTTTTTACGGCCTGGCGCGATCCTGAATGGACCGAGTCCAATCGGGAACGGCACGAAGCCGATGAAAGGAATGCCCACGCCTACAGTTTTCTGACCCTTGATCGTGCGCGGTTGCCGGCGGCGGCCTAGGTTGCAAATCGATCCTACAGCGGCGGCAGGCGGCTCAATATTTCGCGCTCGGCGCGCTCGAAATCGACCTGCGACAGCGCATTGACGCTGCCGCGCGTCAGATCGGACAGAATCTGCGACTGTGCCGTTCCGCGCTGCTGAGCCGTAAGGTAGGGAATTTCATGGTGGAACATCACCATGGAGTAACGCGGTATGAAACGCCGTGGAAAGCGCCGCTCGAGTTCGAGCGATAGTGCCCGCTGCAGCTGGAATTTGGGCTCCGCGACGCTTTCGCGCATCTCCAGGTAATTTTCAAGCGCCATGGCGGCGATGGCATCGGTATTGGGCTTGCGGGCGGCGCCGAATTCCGCAAAGACGGCTTCCCAGGATGCATGCCTCGCCGCGCAGGCGTCGAACTCGACGCAGTCCTCGAAGCAACAATTCATGCCTTGGCCGTGAAATGGAACCATGGCATGCGCCGCGTCGCCGAGCAGGCTTGCTTGTCCTTCAAAGTGCCACGGTTGGGCGGCCACCGTTCCCAAGAATCCCAGCGGATGCGCGCTGAATTCCGCCAGCGCGTCCGGCATGAGTTCGCGCGCGTCGGGAAAATTGCGCGTCAAAAACTCATCGACACCGGCGGCATCGCGCAGCGATGCGAAACTCACGGGTCCAATCTTCGGCAGGAACAGCGTTGCGGTGAAGCTGCCGTCAGCGTTTGGAAGCGCAATCAGCATGAAGTTGCCGCGCGGCCAAATATGCAGCGCATCGTTGGCCAGGCGAAAGATGCCGCTCGGCGCCGCGGGAATGGATAATTCCTTGTAGCCATGTTCGAGGTCAATTTCACTGGCCTGAATGAGCTTTAGCGCGGACATCGCACGGCGCACCGCGGAGCCGGCGCCGTCGGTGGCGAGCAGCGGCTGCATCGGAACGGCGAGAACGCGATCATTCTCAAGGTCGCGGATTCGCGCCGTTTGCGCGGAGAAATCGACGCCCTCGAGAGGATGCTGGAAATGCAGCCGCACGCCGGGTCGGCCGGCCGCCGCCTCGATCAATGCTTGGTTGAGGCGATGCCGTGAAACTGAATAAATGACTTCATTGGGTCGTTGCCCGTAGGGTTGAAACGCGGTTTCGCGGTTCTCGTAGTGAATCAGCCGGCCGCGCATGGGCAGCAGCGCTGACTTCAAACCGTCGAATACACCCGCCGCTTTGAGCGCGTGTATTCCGCGATCCGCGAGCGCGAGGTTGATGGATCGGCCGGCGCCAGCGGGCTGCTGTCTTATGTCCGATCGCGATTCGTACAGTTCGATTTCATGTCCGCGCCGCGCCAAGAGAATCGCGAGCAAGGCACCGGTCGGCCCCGCCCCGACAATGCGGATCACAGGCCGCTTCCGCGCAGCGCCCGCGCCAGAATGTCGACCGCGGCGAACACATCGGCGAATGAGTTGTAGAGCGGGATCGGTGCGAGGCGCAGCACATCGGGCTCGCGCCAATCGCCGATCAGACCGGCGGCCGTGAGCGCTTCTTGGCAGCGTCTCGCCTCCGCGGCCGGGCGCGCTATCCTCAAGCTGAGTTGACAGCCGCGCTGGTCCGGCGCGCTCGGTGTAATGATCTCCACCAGTTTGTGCAGATGCCCCTCGATGAGCTTCTGCATGAACCCCGTGAGCGCGATGGACTTGGCGCGCAAGGCGCGCATTCCGGCACGCTGAAAAATCTCCAACGAAGCCAGCAGCGGCGCCGTGGACAGGATAGGCGGATTGCTGACTTGCCAGCCTTGAGCGCCGGCGATCGGATCGAATGCGGGATCGTAGAGAAACCGCGCCGCCTTGTTGTGTCCCCACCAGCCGGCGAATCGCGGCAGCTTGAAATTCCGCGCGTGCCGCTCATGCACGAAGCAGCCGCCGACGGCGCCGGGACCGGCATTGAGGTACTTGTAGCTGCACCAGACGGCGAAGTCGGGGTTCCAATCGTGCAACTGCAGCGGGGTATTGCCGATGGCGTGTGCCAGGTCGACGCCCACGTTGGCGCCGACCCGGCGCGCCGCCGCGATCAGCGCCGGCATGTCGAGCAGCTGTCCGGTGAGATATTGCACGCCCGGCAGAAGCACCAAACTTAAGCGCTCGCCTTCGCGTTCGATGCGCTCGACCATATCCTCGGTTCGTAGAGTCCGCTCGCCGGCCCGGGGTTGAACTTCGATCAAGTTCTGCGAAGGCTCCAAGCCGTGAAATTCGAGCTGCGAAACGACGGCGTAGCGATCCGATGGAAAAGCCGAGCTTTCGATCAGCACGGCATTGCGCGTCGCGTCGGGCCGAAAGAAGCTGACCATCATCAGGTGCAGATTCACGCTCAAGGAGTTCATGGCGACGACTTCGCCCTCGAGGGCACCGGTCAATTCGGCGAGCGCCGGCGCAGCGCGCTCATGGTAGGGAATCCACGGGTGCTTGGCTTCAGCGTGACCGAGCACGCCGAGGCGCCGCCAATCCTGAAGTTCCTGCTCGATCATTGCGGCGGCGGACTTGGGTTGCAGCCCCAAGGAGTGGCCGCCAAAGTACACCAGCTTGCGTCCTCGCGAATCATGCGGATGATAAAATTCCTGCGCAAAGCCGGCGAGCGGATCCGCGGCATCCGCCCCCGCCGCGTGCGCGCGCTCAAGATCTTGCGCGGTCAGGCGGGCGCCTGCATGACAGTGCCGCATACGCTGCACGTGCGGCGCGACAAGCTGGAATAAAAACGCGAAAAAATCTCCGGCAGCTGAGTTTCAATGTTGCCGACCGCGACTTGCTCCAGATAAAGCTGATGTCCGCAGTTTTCGCAGTACCAGGAAAAGCCATCGAATTCCTCAGGGTTTCGCCGCCGTTCGACGACCAGCCCCACGCTGCCCGCGGGACGTTGCGGCGAGTGCGGCATTTGCGCGGGCAACAGGTACATCTCGCCCTCTCTGATGGGCACATCCACTAAGCGGCCATCTTGCACGGTCTTCAGCACCATGTTCCCTTCGATCTGGAAGAAAAATTCAGCGCTGGGATCGTGGTGAAAATCCTTGCGTGAGTTCGGGCCGCCGACCGCCATGATGATGAATTCGCTGTCCTCGAAAAGTAACTTATTGCCGACCGGCGGCTTGAGCAGGGCGCGGTTTTGCTCGATCCATCGCTGTAAATTGAAAGGCGGAATTGAGGCCATGGGGCCATTATACCGGCGATGAACTTCGTTGCGCTTGCCGCGGTCAAACGGGTCTGGAGGCGGTATGCGGGCTTTTTGGATCAGTGCGGGCGTCGGACTGTGTATTGCGTTGCCGATTTGGGCGGCCGATCCGGTCGTCGGCAGCCCATTCCCGGCGGTATGGAAGGAGCAGCGTCTTGAGTTCTCATACACGGGGCGCACGGCACGCTATTCCTGCCAGGGCCTGCGCGACAAAATGCGCTCACTGCTCTTGGACTTCGGCGCACGCCGCGATTTGCAGGTTGCGCTGTTAGGGTGCAATGAGACGGCGCCGCTGGGCCGCGGCTACATCGGTCCCCGCTTGAGCCTGATCTTCTCTTCGCCGGCATTGCCCGACGCGTCCGCCAAACCCTTGCACCCAGGCGATCTGGCGGTCGTCGACGCCCACTACGAACCGTTCACCTTGACGAGCGATGCGTTTCGGAATTACGGCGTCGGCGACTGCGAACTCGTCGAGGAATTTGCGCGCGAGATCCTGCCGCACCTGAGCGCGAGAAATGTAAAGCAGGACATCACCTGCATTCCGTATCAGGCGAGCGGCAGCCGATTCATGGTTCGCGGCGAGGTCCTACGGGCGGCCAGGATTCCTTAGTCGGCCAGGATTCCCTAGCCGGCCGCCGCAGCCTTTGGCGCCGCACAGGGCACCTGGACGGGCTTGGCGTCAGGCACATCGAGACGTATGGCGGTGAGACGATCTCCCCAGACGCAACCCGTATCGAGCCCCGTGACATCGTCGTTCTTGAAGAAACCCAGCGTTGACCAGTGTCCAAAGACGATTCGGGTTCCGCGCCAGCGCGCGGCGCGCGCCTCGAACCAGGGGATCAGGGATTTTGTCTGCGTCTTTTTCGGCGATCCCTTGGCGCGAAGAGCCAAACGGCCTTCCGTATCGACGTAGCGCAGGCGTGTAAAGCAGTTCGCGATGAAGCGCAGGCGCTCTTCGCCTTGCAGGGACTCTTCCCAGAGATCAGGCTGGTCTCCATACAATCGATCGAACAGTTTTTCAGGATTACGGCGCAGGGCTCTCTCGAGCTCGTGGGCGCAGTCTCGCGCCAGGTTCAGGTCCCATTGCGGCGCCAGGCCGGCATGCACCATGCAGACGTCCAAATTCGCATCCTCGTGCATCAGCGGCCGCTCCTGCAGCCATTCGAGCAGCACGGTGCGATCGGGCGCGGTCAAGATGTCATCGAGCGTGTCATCGCTGCGCAGCCGTGCACCGCCATAGGCCACCGCCAAAAGGTGCAGATCGTGATTGCCGAGAATGACCGTGGCGGCATCGCCCAAGCTGCGAATTCGGCGCAATACTTGCAGCGATGCGGGGCCGCGATTCACCAGGTCGCCCACGAACCAGACAGAATCTCGATCGGCCGAGAATTTCAAGGCATCGAGCAGTGTGCCGAGCTCCGCGTCGCATCCTTGAATATCGCCGATCGCGTACAGCGCCATCAGACCAGGTCACCGTGCGTAATACTCAGACAGGCTCCTTAGTGCAGTACGCCGGGCATCGCCAGACGGAACGGCGCGATGGGCGCATCGAATTGCTCGCCATCATCGGCCACCATTTGATAGCTGCCCTGCATTGTGCCGACCGGGGTCTCGATGACGGCGCCAGTCGAGTAGCGAAATCCCTGGCCCGGTTTCAAGTACGGCTGCTCACCGACCACTCCATCGCCGCGCGTTTCCTTCACATTGCCATTTGCATCCGTGATGATCCAGTGGCGGGTGAGCAGACGCGCCGGCACCTGTCCTTCATTTCGAATCGTAATGGTGCATGAGAAAACAAAACGCTTGTCGCGCGGATCGGATTGCTCTTCGATATAAGAGGTTTCCACCTCGACGCGGATTCTCGGATTCACTGGCTCTACCGCCGGGCCGTGCACGGGTCAGGGCAAGCGGACCGCGAGCACGTCGCAATGCGCGGCATGCAACACGGTGTCTTCGGTAAAATTGACCAGGAACCCCAAGCCGTGGCGCACGCGGCTGCCGAGCACGATCAGATCAACGGCCTCTTCCTTTGCGACGCGCAGGATCTCGGTTTTCTTGTTGCCGGCTTCCACTCGCGTGCTCACGCGCGCGAGCCCGACGCGAGCCGACAGCTCGTTCAGCTTGGATCTGGCGCGCTGTTCCAAGTCCTCTTCGATTTGCACTGTCGGCATCAGCGTCTCACCCATGGGTTCGGCCGGGACGAATTCGACCACATGCAGCATCAGCATTGCGGCGTTCGAGTGCGCGGCCATGTCGCGCCCCGCGGCCACGATTTTTTCGCTGGCGTCAGTCAGGTCCAACAGTACCAAGATTTTCTTGTAGTCCGGCATGCGCCTTTGAGTATAACCGAGAGTGATGGGCGGCAAGCAGGCCGAATTGCGCCGGCGTCAGTGCTTCCGGCCGAAGCTGCGAATCGATGCCGCAGGATTCGATTTCCCCCGGCGTGAGCAACCCTTTCAGGCCGTTGCTCAGTATCTTGCGTCGATGCGAGAACGCGGCCGTGACCAACATGCGGAGCACGCCGTTGTCGCCGATATCGAAGCGGGGCTGAGGCGTTGGCCGCAAGCGGACAATGGCCGACCAGACTTTGGGCCGCGGCGTAAACGCGCCGGGTCCGACATCGAACAGCTTTTCGACTTCCGCGACGGCGGCCAGCATGACCGTCAAGCGACCGTAAGTCTTGTTCGACGGCTGCGCGGTCATGCGGTCCACGACTTCTTTCTGCAGCATGAAATGCATGTCGGCAATTGCCGCACGCTGGGATAGCAGCCGAAATAGCAGCGGCGTTGAAATATTGTAAGGAAGGTTGCCGACGATGCGCAGCGGAGCGCCTTCGGCGCGCAAGCGCAGGAAGTCGGTGTGAAGCGCATCTTCAACGTGCACGCGCAGGCCGGAGGTTGCGCGCGGGCTATCTTGCAGCGACCGCGCCAGGTCGCGGTCGATCTCGATGACATCCAAGCTGTGCACGCGCTGCAAGAGGCCCCAGGTCAAGGCGCCCGATCCTGGGCCAATTTCCACGATGCGGTCTTCCGGCGCGGGTGAAATCGAGTCGAGGATTCGTCTTATGACGCCAGGATCATGCAGAAAGTGCTGACCAAAGCGCCTACGAATCGGCATGATCTGCCAGGTCGATGGCGAGCGCGACGGCGGCGCTCAAACTTCCGGTGTCGGCTTGCCCGGAACGCGCGAGCTTGAGTGCCGTGCCGTGATCGACGCTGGTACGCAGAATCGGCAATCCCAAGGTCATGTTCACCGCATTGCCGAAGCCGACGTGCTTGATGACCGGCAGTCCCTGGTCGTGGTACATGGCGACGATGACGTCGACGGTTTTCAGGAAGCGCGGCGTGAAGGCGGTGTCGGCCGGGATGGGTCCTTGCAAGCTCATCCCCTCGGCCTGAAGTTCGGCGATCACCGGCTCGATTATGTCCAATTCCTCCCGCCCCAAATGCCCGGCTTCGCCGGCGTGGGGATTCAAGCCCAGGACCGCGATACGCGGCGGCTGCAAAGAGAAATGCCGCTCCAAATCCATGTTCACGATGCGCAAAGTCGCGCGCAGCCGATCGGCTGTGATGGCGCGCGGCACATCGCTCAACGCCAGGTGCGTCGTGACCAGCGCCACCCGCAGTTGATCGTTGACCAACAGCATCACGGGCAGCGCCGCGCGGGTTCGTTCCGCAAGATATTCGGTATGGCCGCTGAATCGGTATCCGGCATCCATGAGGGTACTTTTCTGCACCGGCGCGGTCACCATGGCTGCGAATTCGCCGTTGGTGCAGCCGTCGCAGGCACGGTCGAGCATTTCAATCACGTAGGCTGCATTGCGTACATCCGGATGCCCGGGCACGACCTGGCAGCGCGTCGGGATGTGCATGACCTGCAGGGTGCCGTTGCGATGCGGCTTGGGAAGCCGCGTGGCGTCGTAGCGTTCGAGAGTCAAGGGCAGCTGAAGCGCCGCAGCCGTGGCCGCCAACAAGTCCGCGTCGGCGGCAATCACCAGGTCGGCTTCCCAGTCTCGTTGCGCCAAGCTGACGCAGGCATCCGGTCCCACACCGGCGGGTTCCCCCGACGTAATGACGATGCGCGGTATGTACACTACATCTTGGTTTCGACGAAAGCCTCGTCACGCAAGCGCCGCAACCACAACTCCGTTTCTTCGTCCGCTTTGCTCTCGCGGATCGCGGCAAACGCCTTTTGCCGCCGCACATCGTCGGTGCTGTCATAGGTTCGCGTGCCCAGCATCTGCACGATGTGCCAGCCATAGCGAGTCTTGAACGGCTCGCTGATCTCATTGGGTTTAAGATCCGCTATCGCCTTGTCGAACTCCGGCACAAAGGTACCAGGACCGCTCCAGCCCAAATCTCCGCCATCAGGCGCCGAGCCCGGATCCTCGGACGCCGTCGAGGCGATGCCGGCGAAATCCTCACCTTTGAGAATTCGCTCGCGCAGCTTGGCGAGCTTCTCGCGCACGGTGGCGTCGTCATCCAATTCGTTCGGCTTCATCAGGATATGGCGCACGTGGATCTGATTGATAATGACCGGCGCTTCGCCGTTGCGGCGCTCATTGAGCTTCACGATGTGGTAGCCGCTGGGGGTGCGAACCGGTGCGCTCACTTCGCCCGGCTTCATTTTGACCACCAGGTCCAGAATGAATTGCGGCAGCTGCGAGCCCTTGCGCCATCCCAGTTGACCGCCCTCCAAGGCCGTTTGGCTGTTGGAGTTCGCGATGGCAAGTTGGCCGAAATCCTCGCCCTTGCCCGCGCGTGAGGCCACATCCTGCGCTTTGTGGGAAATGTCCTCGAGCTGCTGAGGAGTGGCGGCTGCCGGCAGCGACAACAGAATATGCGAGACATTGAATTCATCGTTCGCGGCGGCGTTTTGCTCGCGCGCCAGATACTGCTCGAGTTCATGCGGCGAGACGTTGATGTGCGCGATCACATCGCGTTGCCGCAACGTGCTCAAGGTCAGTTCTTTGCGCATCGATTCGCGGTAGAGCTTGTAGTCGACCCCTTGCGCCGCGAGCGCCGTCGGCAACTGATCGAACGGGATCTTGTTGCGCGCCGCGATTTCTTGCAGCGCGCCATTCAATTGCTCATCGGTAATCGTCAACCCCACGTGCTTCGCGCGCTGCATTTCGATTTCCTGCACCACGAGGCGATCGAGCACTTGTTGGCGCAACACGCTTTGCGAGGGCAACTCGACTTTCTGTTCCAGCAAGCGCTTCTCGACCGACGACATCTGGTCGTCCAGTTCGCTCTTGAGAACCAAGCCGTCATTGACGATTGCCGCTATTCGATCCAGCAGATCGCCGTGAACGCTGATGTCGCGGGTCTGCGCGAAGGCAGGCGACAGCAGCAGCGCCTGCGCGACGGCGATCGCACAGAGTTGGAACACTTTACGCATACATCAAAATCCTACCTAAGGTTGCTGGGTGCTCGGGTCGCGGGTCGAGTACCCGCGGATCGACTGTTCTAGGAAGGAATCCTCACGTTTTCCGACCGAACTTAAGCCCGTCAGTTCCAATTGTAATGCAATCGAGGTGTCCAGTGTGCCCCCGACGGTGGTGCTGCCCGGGCGGATGCTCAAATACCGCCGCTGCACCAGCTGGATCTTGTAACAGCAGCTTTTATACTCAAAACCCGCCACTTGCTCGATGGTTTGGCGGTCCTGGAGCGAATAGACCCAACGCCCCACGGTGTTCCAGTGCTCCGCGATCGGCCAGGCAAAGGAGCCGTCCCATTGCTTGAGAATACCCTCCTGGAAGCGGTAGCCGATGTTGACCACCCGGCTGGGATCAAGCTTGTATTGAACGATAACTTCCGATTTTTCCGTTTGGGAGGTGTAGGGGTTCCATTGGTAGTCCAGGTTGACCCCGAGGTGCTTGTAACCGGTCAGATCCACTTCCGCGACGAGGTCGGAGGCCGGGAACGCCCCGGGCACCTGCGAAGTAGTCGTTTGCAGGGGCTGCGCGAGGCCGT
>Ga0307476_10002277_pt1 | contig 11452 bp, 7 predicted proteins | sample atmos_gasesECM2C_2_FD_203314 | JGI IMG/M metagenome (GOLD analysis project Ga0307476, IMG submission 203314) | Hardwood forest soil microbial communities from Morgan-Monroe State Forest, Indiana, United States - atmos_gasesECM2C_05 | ecosystem: Environmental > Terrestrial > Soil > Temperate... | reverse complement strand
TGCACCAGATCGGTTCGCTGGCCGAGTTCCGTGATCTTTCCCGAGGGCAATTTCGCGAAGACAAAGAATTGGCTCTCCCTGGGCTTGTAGTCCTTTACTAACGCAAGTATTTTTTCTTTTGAGTCCTGGACTCCGCGTTGCGGTTTGTCTTTAGATTCCGTGGGGCTGATGATCACCGGAATCAGTTGTTCGACCAGCGTGGAGGGCTTCATCGCGTTCAGGACCGGAGGCGAGATGATGCGATTCTTGAAGTCCGGTTGATGCGCAATGGGCACGTTCTTATTTTCCTCCTTGAGATATGAGCTTCGCGATTCGCTCCGCCAGAGCGCCGATCGTGCGCGATGGATTGACCCCTAAGGCTTCAGGAATAATCGAAGCGTCGGCGACATAAAGGTTCTTGTAACCGAACACCTCTCCCGCATGATTGACCACACCATCGTTTGCCGTGTCTCCCATGCAGCAGCCCCCAAGAGGGTGAGGCGTGATCAGGTAATTAAAAAGCGACCACGTGGGTGGGACGACAGGATGGCCGCCAGTCGCGGCGGCGAGCCGCAGGTGCATGCTAACGATGGCTTCGATAACCTCTTTTGACTTGCCAATGTCCCAAGCCAGGTTCAGGCAGGGTTTGCCAGTAAGAATATCGTGGTGCATGGAAAGAATTCCATTGGCGGCGTCTACGCCCTGCGCGAACCACGGCATGACGTTGCTAAAGGGCTGGTCGCGGTCCTGCAGCATGTGCCCGATAGAATCGATGAGCAACTTCGCCAAGTGCCCGGCGGAGGCTTCTCCAGTTTTCAGTTGCTGCAGATAATCGCCTGCCAGGTCGGGGAATCCGCCGTCCTCGATCCAGAAAGATTGACTTGCATCGCTGCGGTCCAAGAAATTGATCGCCGAAGTGATGGTGGGGCCTCGAGTCGGCAGGACATCCCGGTTCTGGTAAAAGGCCGGAGTTAGGAAGTCCCCGTTGCTGCTCCAATCGTGACCCAGGAACGGACTGAGGTTGGGCAGAGTCTTGGTCACATCGCGGCATCGGAGCAGCAGTTCCGTCGAACCCAGTGAGCTGGCTGCGACAATCACGATGCCAGCGGTTTCGTTACCAGCAATTCTCTGTCCCCCCTCAATACGGTCGAAGTAAACACGGTATCCGTCGCCCGATGGTTCGAGGTTGTTGACCAGATGCATTGGTCGAACCTCGGCGCCGTGCTTCTCCGCCCAAGGGATATAGTTCAGGTCCAGCGTGTTCTTGGCGTCGACGTCGCAACCGATATCACAATTTCCCAAATGTACGCATGTACCTTGTTCCACTCCCTGCTGGTTGGTGAAGCGCTTCGATTTGGCGGGATTATACGGATCAGGCAGATCGTAGTTCCAATCTTTATCGAAGGTCACAGCCAGATCTAATTTCTGAAAGCGGTCTCCCTGCCCAATGTTTGTCGCCGCTTCCTTCATTAGTTTCATGCGTGCCGTCCACTGATTATCGGGAACGGGCTGAACGTTCATAAAATTTGCGACCGTATCGTAGTGCGGCTTCAGTTCGTTATAGGTGATTTCCTTGGGCCAGCCGTGGTCGAAGGTATTCTTTGGCGCTTCGCAGGAGATGTTCGCGTAGATTAAAGAACCACCGCCCACGCCTGCACCCTGGGCCACGGCCATATGCGGAAACAGGTGAAGCTCGAGCCATCCATTCTTTTCTTCAAAACGTTCGTTATTCCAGATCCAGCCGTCAGTGGGTTTACGAGGATAGGTGGTCTGGTTCCAGCGCCGCCCGCGCTCTAGGATCAGGACTTTGCAGCCCGCCTCTGCCAGACGGCAACCTGTAATGGCTCCGCCAAAACCGCTGCCGATCACGATGACATCGAATGCCATAACTATGTATCCGCCTTCTTCACGTAGGTGTCCCAAAGTTCGCCTAAAAAGAAGCGTCCAAACTCTGCTTCCGCGCGCACCCGATCCGCGAGCGAATGCGCGTTCAGAGCCTTAAACGTGGCGACCATCTTCGTCAGTTCCGCGGGGGCGATGCAGATAATTCCCGCTCCAACGACCGTGCCAGTCTTGTCCTTCCCTTTGTAGAGGAGGGTGTAAAGCGTGGTCGTATCTTTCCACAGATCCCGGAGCGGATGAACTCGTACTTCTTTATGGCCGGCGAAGTAATAGGATTGTCCGGCGCATTCGAGACCCCACTCGTAGACCATCAGCTTGAGTGTGGGATCATCAGATGGCGAGAATAGATTGAACACACCATGGGGCGCGGGCAGATCCACGCCGAAAGGACCCCAATCCATGACCACGTCGAGAGCGCCCAGGTGTTTAGGATCGGCGATGAAGGTATCGAGGTCATCGATCGTAATGCTGCCGTGCATGGTTAAGACGTCGGCCTTTCCTTTTTCCGCTCCGGATGCCGGGTCGGTTTCGCCCATTGCAAAGCCCCCCGACATCATTTCCTTGAAGCTGAATCCTAATTTCGCATCATTCATTGCAGCTCCCCGTTCATTGTGCCAGGATTCGTTCTTAAGAAACCGCTAGGCTGCTTCCTGGCACCCTTGGCCCACATCCTCAGGCCAAACAGAAATGCGTTTCGATATATATCGGCGATGATTCCCAGCGTGCACGTTCTGCCAGACAGATCAGGGGGAGAATGTTGAAGCTGGGTTTGCTGGCGAACGCGTCGAGCAGAAGAAGATACTTCGGAGCTGCTCGGAAAAAAACAGGGACGCGCAAACAATAACTGCTCTGAATGCCAAGAAGGGTGCATGAAGCAAACTCCCCGCCCCGAAACTGAATCACCGATTAAAACAGTCCCGGAACCCTAGCGGCGATGATCGGAATTCCGACCCATTACGAGTGGAATCTTCCGAGCCCCCTCGACACTCGCTACGACACCGTGGCCTGAAAAAGTATAGACAGGCATCATGAATGTCAAGTTAAATTTCGGCGACCACGGACATGCGTTTCGTCGCTTCGCATTCATTTTGAAATCGTGCCAAATGTAACGAAAACGCCTGCAGCGATAAATGCGACAGCGAGCTTTCTTTCGATGCCGCAGGCATGGTCGTCAGCAGAGTGCGCGCCGTCTCTGTGGAGAAGTCCTGAGGCGCACTCGCGAATTATCTGAGATTCCATTACCTTGGGACGCGGAACCACGCATTGGTTCCGTATGGATAGAGGGCTAAAGTCCAGAATTGACATTGCCGATAGACCCATTGATAAGCCATGAGCACACAAGCGCAAGCCTCTGCCAAGAAACCCAGCCCTTGCATAGCCAGGCAACCCATTCTCACTGCGGGCGAGAGCGTGGTTGGGTATGAGTTATTCTTTCGCGAAACCTCGGAGGAACATCGCTTTACTTCGACGGATGGTGAGAAGGCGACTGCCGCGGCAATTGATACCTTGAATGTGATAGGGCTTCGCGTTTTATGCGACGGGCATCTTGCATTCATCAATTGTTCGCGCCAAACGCTTTTGACGGACTACTTCGCGCTTTTGCCTCCCCAGGAGGTCGTAGTTGAGATACAGGAAACCGTTCCTCCCGACGAGGAGGTAATGCGGGCATGCCAGCGGCTCAAACAGGCAAAATACTCGATTGCGCTGGACAACTTTGAGCCGAACGATAAAAGAAAGGCTCTCGTCCCCTACGCAGACTTTATCAAGGTTGACATTACCAAGGTTCCAGCCGAACAGTGGGCATCGCTGGCCTCAGCGTATGGCAATGAGCGTTGCCGAATGGTGGCGCAAAAAGTGGAAACTCGCGAACAGTTTTTGCGAACTGGGAGCAGCGGCTTTACCTGCTTTCAAGGATATTTTTTCCGCCGTCCCGAAAGTATGCAAGTCCGAGAGATTCCCGCGAACCAAGCCACCTACGTTCGGCTGCTGGGCGCGGTCTCAAAAGCAGAGGTAGATTTTGAACAGATCGAAGCCCTTATAAAACACGAGCCTTCGTTGTGCTACCGCCTTCTGCGCTACTTGAACTCTCCACTGTTGGGTTTGTCCGTACCGGTGCTATCGGTTCGACACGCCTTGGGCCTGCTGGGGGAGAAAGAGGCAGTCAGGTGGATACGCATGGCGACCACGCTCGTCATGGGACACGAGAAATGCTCTGACTTGGTGCTTTCATCGCTGGTACGTGCGCGTTTCTGCGAACTGATCGGCTTAAAGGTTGAACAGGGCAAGTCGGATCTTTTCTTGTTGGGCATGCTCTCCCTGATCGATGCGATCCTGGCCGTGCCCATGGGAGTCGTGATTCAAGACCTGAGCTTAGAACCCGACGTCAAGGCGCAGCTTCTGGGTGCCAAAACCGGCGCCAAAACACCCCTTTCCAGCATTTACGACCTGATGGTGGCACGCGAGAGCGGAGACTGGGGACAGGTTACGCGGCTCGGGAAGCAGCTCAATCTGTCACTCTCTTTTGTAGCCGAAAAATCCAACGAAGCCATGCGCTGGGCACACGAGGTCACGAACGCGGCCGCGGGCTGAAACTCTCCGCTTCATGTCCAAAGTCTGGACAGCACCAAGTCAAATCCATCTGTGCAAAACCTTTCATATTGACGAGCAGCCGTGAAGACGAGAAACTTCTCCTGGATCAGGGCTCGGAGTGCATTGTCCTGCGATGAATGCGCCGAACCAGGATCCCCTCCCGATATGAACTTAAGAGTATGCCGAGGTGAGCCCGTTACAATAAAATTCTAGGTACGCTCTCGATATCTCAAGGCCTGAATTAAACATCAAAGTTGCGCTCATTACGTACAAGCCTCAACGCGCGTCACAATTGTGCTGAAACATGAACAGTTGACGAACCCTGGAGGATCTTATGCTGGCGAAACTAAGCTACCGACACCGTTCTGTTGATTTGATCCGAACCAACCGATTGGGACTTCCAAGCCTGTTCTGTCTATTCTGCTTCATCCTGTGCACGGCGCTGCTCAGTTCAGGGACGGATGTGGTTACCTATCACAACGATATCGCACGCACCGGTCATAATTTGGAGGAGACGATCCTGACCACCGGCAACGTCAACTCCTCAAGCTTCGGAAAGCTGTTTACCTCTCCCGTGGACGGAATCATTGATGCGGAACCTTTGTATCTTTCGGCGGTCTCCATTCCGGGCAAGGGAACACACAATGTCATCTACGCGGTTACCGAGAACGACAGCGTATACGCCTTCGATGCTGACACCGGGGCTTTGCTGTGGCAAGTGTCCGCGTTGGGCTCGGGCGAGTCTCCCTCCGATAATCATAGCTGCGGTCAGATCAGTCCGCAGATTGGTATAACTTCTACTCCGGTCATCGATCGCTCCAGCGGTCCGCACGGCACCATCTATGTGGTTGCCATGAGCAAGAATTCCTCGAAATACTTCCAGCGCATTCACGCTCTGGACATGACCACCGGGGCGGAAGAATTCGGTGGTCCGGTTACGGTTGCGGCGAAGTATAAGGGCACCGGCGACAACAGTCATCACGGTTACGTCATTTTTGATCCCGCCCAGTATGCGGAGCGGCAGGGATTGCTCTTGCTGAACCATGTGATCTATACGGGGTGGACTTCCCACTGCGACTACCGGCCATACACGGGATGGTTGATCGGTTACAACGAACACACGCTGGCCCAAACCAGTGTGCTGGATGTCACGCCCAATGGCAGTGAGGGATCGATCTGGCAAGCGGGAACCGGGATCGCCGCCGATGGACAGAATCTTTTTTTTCTCGATGCTAACGGCACATTTGACACCAGCCTGAACCAGAAAGGTTTCCCCATCAAGGGCGACTACGGAAACGGCTTCCTCAAAGTCTCAACCGTCAGCAAACTTCACGTGGTTGACTACTTCAACATGTACAACACGGTGAACGAGTCAGACAACGATACCGACCTGGGTTCCGGAGGCGCGTTGGTACTGCCCCCGATGAACGATGTCAACGGGAAGACCCGGCACTTGGCCATCGGGGCGGGTAAAGACCAGAACATCTACATCGTGGATCGGAGCAACATGGGAAAGTTCAATCCCAACAACGACAATGCCATTTATCAGGAGATTGATGGAGTTCTCGCCGGCGGCATATGGGGCGCGCCGGCCTATTTCGATGGAAATATCTACTACGGTCCGGTAGGAAACAACCTGCTGCAATTCCGGTTCTCGAAAGCCAAACTATCACTCTCTCCGCATTCGAGAAGCGTAGCTTCGTTTACCTATCCCGGCACCACCCCGAGCGTCTCCGCTAACGGAGCCAGCAACGGCATCGTCTGGGCAATCGAGCACAGTGACCCTAACGATGTTCTCCATGCCTACGACGCCACCAACCTGGCGAACGAATTGTACAATTCCAGCCAGGCGGGAAATCAACGGGATCAATTTGGCACCGCCAGCCACTTTGGAACCCCGCTGATCGTCAACGGAAAAGTCTATGTGGGCACGGCCACAAATGTTACTGCCTTCGGGCTCCTGCACTAAAGCCATTTAAGCTTTCGCGATCATGCTTGGCCGCGGGCCTCAAACCACCGAGGCCAGAGCTTTGCGCGATTCGCGCCGTGGCGTGCGCTCTGGGATCAAGGCCAGCCGCTTGAGCAGCAACTTTTCCCGTGCCATGGCCACCGCCAGCGCCCCTACCTCGGTTGTCAACGCTGCGCGCAGGTCGAGGATCCGGCAGCCAAGCTGCACTCGCGCGCGCAGTTCCTCCGCCTGCACCGGCTTGGTGACGTAGTCGTCCGCCCCCGTTCGCAGGCCCGCAAGAATATCCGCCGGGCTGTTTCTCGAAGTCAGCAGAATTACGTAAATTCCCGCGGTTCGCCGATGGGCTCGTAAATGCCGGCATACCTCCAGGCCAGTCAAGCCCGGCATCACCCAGTCGAGGATGGCGAGAACCGGCCCGTCTTCTTCCTGTAGACCGGCCAGCGCCGCATTCCCGTCTTCGGTCACGGTGAGCTCGAATTCGGCGGACAGCAGTTGCACTAGAAGCTTGCGAAAAAGTGGTTCATCTTCAGCGATCAGAATTTTCACGGCGACACTCCTCACAGGCTCGCCACGGTACCCACTGCGACGGCGAACCCTCATCTATTAGCAATATCGGCCTCTAAGCCCGAGAACTTTAGTACCGAAGCGCCGTCGCAATAGGCCCCAAAATCGACTGTGGCCTCGTGCCCTTATCCCCTATCTCCTGTGGTGTTTCCGCATGGGGCTCGCATTTGTAAAATCTTTGCGATCATCTGACATAACTCCGTAGACCGCCCCCAAAGGCGATATACTCAGGTCACAGAATCCTGGGGGTGGGTCATGTGGACCCCGCGTTTTCGTTGCGCCTTTCTCATCTTCGTTTTGAGCGCTTCTTCTGCTTTGGCCCAGCACGGGGGAGGCAAGCCTTCCGCAGGTTCCCCAGGCTCAGTTGGCTCCACAGGTTTTCCTCCCGCAGCTCCCGCCTCGGTGGGCTCGGCCATCTACGTCTCCGGCAAAGTGGTTCTGGATGACGGAACGGAACTGACCGAGCCGGCGATGATTCAAACCATCTGTCGCGGCCGCAGGCACAGCGAAACCTACAGCGACGTGAATGGCAGCTTCAGCTTTCGCTTTGGCGATCCTACCCAGGGTTCGGCAGCTGCGATCAGTGATGCCAGCAGTTCGAACGTGAATAGTCCCATGCACGCACAGTCGGCGCCGGATTTGCAGGATTGTGAACTCCAGGCCGAACTGGCAGGCTTTTCTTCCAAAGCAGTGGAACTCAACAACAGCATGGGCCTGATGAATAGCATCGATGTGGGCCGTGTCCCCCTTCACCGCCTGGCTCACGTCGAGGGCACCAGTATCAGCGTAACCAGCGCCCTGGCTCCGCCTGCGGCCAAGAAAGCTTTTGCAAAAGGGCTCGAACAGGAAAAAAAGAGCAAGTGGGAGGATGCCCAGAACTCATTCGAGAAAGCAGTCCAGATTTATCCTCGTTATGCCACGGCGTGGTATCAGCTGGGACGCCTGCAATTGCGCAAGAACGACGGCCCTTCCGCCAAGCACTCCTTCGAGCAATCCGTGGCCGCCGATCCCAAATACGTCAATCCTTACGACGGATTGGCGCAGTTAGCCATGCAGGCCAGCGACTGGAAGAATGTTATTGACATTACCGGCAAGCTGGTCAGCTTGAACCCGGTAAATTTTCCTGACGCCTACTACGACGCTGCCGTCGCCAATTGCAACCTGAAGAATTTTGATGACGCGGAAAAGAGCGCGTTGCAGGGCATCCGAGTGGATGAAGCCCACCAGATTCCAAGACTGCAATACCTACTCGCCATGATTCTCGCGCAGAAACAGAACTACCAGGCTGCCGCCGAGCACATGCAACTATTTCTCAACCTGGCCAAACGACCCGAAGACATCGACCTCGGCAAAAAGGGCCTGGCCGAAATCCAGAAGTCTTCCGCCAGCGCCCAGCCCCCAACCGCGGACCAGGATAAAGACAAATAAGGCGAGGATAAATTTCACTCCACACAAAAGCGGGTGCCCTACCTTTCTCGCGTTCTCCGCGAGGGGGCGGGGCTCCGACCGGTTTGGGAAGAATCAACAGAGTGCACAGCAGGTTTTGTGCAAACCCATTCCTAATTCTGCTACCATGAGCCCACTTGGAAACTAGAACTCCAGCCATGTCTTCAGCGCGGTGGTCGAGAGCGTGGTGAGAGCTGGGAATCGTAGGTGCCCTGGGAACGTCGGTATTCCGCTTGTCGTTTCCGGGCAACGCGACTGCGGCAGGAGCTTGGTGTGAGTGATCCAGAGAGATCCGTGCGGGTGCGCCGGAGCAGGTCGCGACAGAGAAGGCGAGTTCGCCGAACCATCTTTCTGTTTGCGCTGCTCGGCCTCGTCTACCTTGGCGCCTGGTGGACTTTTTCGGTTCGCTCTTCCCCTGCTAACCCAGAACAAGCCGATCTTAAGTGGACGCAAGGCGACCTGAGCCAGAACCTGGCGGTGCTGGCGAGAACGTCGGTCTCCGCTCCCATTGCGCTTCCGCGGCGCGTGATTTATCCCTATTCCGTGATTCCGGGAGGAGTGCAAACCGCGGACGATCTCCGCCAGGTGAGTGAGCACGATAGCGTCGTCGGCAGCCACTACGCCGGCTTTGATTTTCGCCGCGCCAGAATCGTGGAACTCGACCAGCCCAAGCTGGTTTATCTTTCCTACCGCATGGGAAACAGAGTTTTTTGGACGGGGAAGAGAATCAGCCTGCACAAAGGCGAGAAGCTGATCACTGATGGCCGGACCACCGCGCGCACCCGCTGTGCCAACCAGATTTCAGAGACCGCGCAGCCCGCAGTCTCGCTGGCGGAGCCTCCCGCGGCAAGATTCGAGGAGCCATTCGACGGCACGGCCGGGCAAATTCCATTCCCCGGAGACTTCAACGCTATGGGCCCAGCGCGCGAACTGGCTGGCCTCGGCGCCGCGGGTCCTCCGGGGTTGCAAAGTTCAACCTTCGGCCCACTCCCGGGAGGAGGCCTTCCCCCAGTTTTTCCGCCCCCGATTCCGTCCAAGGGCTGCGCGCCCGCACAGGGCAAGGAAGCACCTGCACTCGAATCAGGGAAGAACAATCCCTGCCACTCTCACAAGTCCCCGCCGACGGTTCCTGAGCCCATGACCATTGTGCTGGTTTCCTCGGGCATCGCGGGAATCTACTGGCGGCGGCGAAAGGTCGCAGCCAAACACTAGCCTACAATTGCATGCGAGTTGCGGTCACAGTATCGGCTCCGTTTAGCTCACGTGCTCTGAGTTTTGCCGGAGGAATTAGACGTGCGCCGTTTCCTGTTTGCCGGATGCTTTATAATTTTTGCTCTTTCCATGACATCCAGTCTCGCTGCCGCGCAATCTATACAGTTGTTCGTGGATCTCAGCGATGCGCCCCGCAATATCTTCCACTCGCGGCTGACCATTCCGGTTAAGCCCGGACCGTTCACGCTGGTTTATCCCAAATGGATTCCCGGCAATCACCGTCCCTCTGGGCCAATCGCCAATGTCACTGGGGTCAAGATGGAAGCCGCTGGGCAAACCCTGGCGTGGCAACGCGATCCTGTAGACATGTATGCCTTCCACGTCGATGTGCCCGCGGGCGCGAGTGAGCTGCAGGTCTCGCTCGATACCATTACCAATGACGGCAGCGCTGGCGCGAGCGGACCGGCAGCGACTACCAATGTTGTCGACTTGAACTGGAACCAGGTCGTGCTTTATCCGCAGGGCGCGAGTTCGGATGAAGTGCGGGTGGAGGCGTCGCTCGGCACACCGTCAGGTTGGAAATTCGGGACAGCAATGCCAGTTGCTAGGGTCACAAAGAGTGGTACCAACGAAATCATTGGATTCAAGCCAGTCTCGCTCACGACATTGGTTGATTCTCCACTCATCGCGGGCGTTTATTACCGCCAGATCGAACTCACGAAGCCGGGAGAAACTCCCGTGCACGTCATCGACATGGTCAGTGAGAGCGAGGCTGGACTGGCGATGGCGCCCGCGGACGAGGCCACATACCGTAAGCTGGTGGCGGAGACCGGGGCGCTGTTCGGGGCGCGGCATTATCTCGAATACCATTTTCTGCTGACGCTCAGCGACGAGGCTGGCCATCACGGCGTGGAGCATCATCAGTCCAGCGACAACAGCGTGGCGGAGCGCATGCTCCTTGATCCCGATCAGCATCTGATGGAAGCGGGCCTGCTGCCGCACGAGTTTACGCATTCTTGGAATGGAAAATATCGCCGACCTGCGGGACTGGCGACACGCAATTATCAGGATCCCATGGTGGGCGATCTGCTTTGGGTGTACGAGGGGCTCACCGAATATCTGGGCACTGTGCTGACGGCGCGCTCCGGGCTGTGGACGCCGGAACAATACCGCGAAGCCCTGGCGGAAACTGCGGCAATGCTCGACCATCGCGCAGGGCGCACCTGGCGCCCACTGGAGGATACGGCGCGGTCGGTGCAGATTTTGCGGATGGCGGGGCCGGAGTGGCAGAGTTGGCGGCGCGGGCTGGATTATTATCCGGAGGGACAACTGATTTGGCTGGAGGTGGACACGATCATCCGCCAGCAGAGCCACGGGCAGAAGTCACTCGACGATTTTTGCCGTCTTTTTCATGGCGGGGAAAGCGGTCCTCCGAAGGTTCTACCTTACACCTTTGACGACCTGGTGCGGGCGATGAATCAGGTTGTGCCATATGAGTGGGCCACTCTTTTGAAAGAGCTGGTGAATTCAACCAAGGCAGGCGCTCCGCTGGGCGGGATCGAACGGGGCGGCTGGCGGCTGGTTTACAACGATCAGCCCAACCTGTTCATCCGCACCAGCGAGAAACTGCGCAAGTCCGCGGATGCTGCTTACTCGCTCGGCTTCGTGGTCAAAGAAGACGGCGAGCTCTCGGACGTGATCTACGGGTCGCCCGCGTACGAGGCCGGGATTGGTCCGGAGATGAAGCTGGTCGCGATCAACGGGCGAGCCTGGTCGAGGGAAGTGTTGCAG
>Ga0307476_10002276_pt1 | contig 11454 bp, 9 predicted proteins | sample atmos_gasesECM2C_2_FD_203314 | JGI IMG/M metagenome (GOLD analysis project Ga0307476, IMG submission 203314) | Hardwood forest soil microbial communities from Morgan-Monroe State Forest, Indiana, United States - atmos_gasesECM2C_05 | ecosystem: Environmental > Terrestrial > Soil > Temperate... | reverse complement strand
TGAACGCCGGCGTGAGAGGGCCGCCCTTGTATTTGGAGTTGGGATTGATGACCGGAGCATTATGGCTGATAACCACACGCGGACCACTTAGATTCTTGCCAAACCAGTTCAGCAATTTCGACGCGAAGTGTTCATGTAGCGCAATCGAATCTGCTGGCGTGAAAGGCGTTTCGTCGGGGTTATAGATGAGGCGGTAATCATTCATTTGAGAGCGAGCGGTCTCCGTGGCGCGCAAATCGCCGCCGTTGAAATCCGTCCACATCGTGCCCCCGAAGAAATTGACACCCTCGATGCTGACCTCTTCGTCAAGCAGCAGTTTCACATGCGGATGTCTGTCTTCGAGCCATGCCTTGAATCTATTGTCCTCTTCGTTCATTGGCCGCCGCGTGTAATATTCGTGGTTCCCCGCCACATAGAGGACTGGTTTCTTCCACTTCCGCAGAATCTGGTCGAGCGGCTCATAATCCCTCAGCGTGACGATATCGCCTCCCAGGATCATGACATCTCCGTTGGCATTTGGCGGCAACATCCAGCCCGAGCCAAATTCAAGATGCAGGTCGCTGTAAGTAATGATTCTCATTGCTCGTAGGTGAATGCTTGTTTGAACACGTCTTTCTCAAGTCCCAGATTTCCTCCGACAGCGATTCGACTCGGCGCGGAGCCCCGGTTCGTGGAAGTAAAAATCTGACATCCCCCGGATAGCTGAATAATAAGCCGAGGCGCAAAGGCCGGTGTCAAGGCTCTTCGACCGCGAACGCGGCGCGCGAAGCGCGGCCTTGACACTGGCCGGGCCTCGGCTATGCTCTGGCTATCCGGGGCATGTCATTCGTGAACCCTGCATCACAGACCTAGACCGAAACCCTGACTGATCTGATTCGTGTGCGTGGTTTGTGGTTCTAACTTGTGCGCCGCTGGCTCCTGCTGAATGGCGTGGGAATGGGACACGTCGCGGCTGAGTTCATGGCCCAGCGTCGCTGCATTGTTCGTATAAATCTGTGCATCATAGCGTCCACGCGAGACGGAGACATAGGCCATTCGGCTGTTGAGTAAATCTTTAGCGCTCAACTCGGTGTCCACGTGAATGAGAACACGGTCGGCAGTCTGTCCCTGGCTGGAGTGGCTGGTCATGGCGTACCCATGATCGAGATGCAGATGCTTATGCGGATCGAGTTCAACCATACGCCCACCGTCGATCTTCAAGTGCAGCCGCCCGTCTTCCCCAATGATCTCGATGGTCCCCAACTCGCGGTTCGCAACTTTCAGCTCGTTGGCCGGCGCGGTGAACTGGATGCGGTCCCCCACTGAAACATTCCGCATCTCTTCGCGGAAGACCGAGACGCCCTGCTGTCGGCGTGGATCGTAAGTGCGCTGCGTACCGTCCTGCAGCTCGATTGTCAGCCGGTTTTTCGGCGCGTCGATGCTCTTCACCTGCGCGTACTCGCCTTTCTCGATGCCGGTCTCCTTTGAGGCGCGCGAATAGCGCAGCACATCGCCAACGTCGTAGCGCTCGGCCCATGTGCGGTCCGCGCCGGTGAGGTCTTGGCGCGGCACTAGCGTCCTGATGCGGTGCTCCTCGTTCCTGATGAGCCCACTCCGCTGCAATTCCGCATGGACGCGCTCGTTGATCTCCATGCGAGAGCGATTATCGGGAGAGATCACCAACGTGCTCTCCGGCGATTTTGCGTACTCCTTTGCGATAGCGGCGATACGCTCGTCGTGGCCTTGAATCTCATGGACTCGGCCCTGCCGGTTCAGATTCTGTATCGCTTCCTGTACTTCCCCTTGGGCAAGTTGCTCGACTACCTGTTTCAGGTCTGGGTCTTTCTGGCGCACGATCTCTTCGAGCTTAACCGTCTTCATACCCGCGTCCTGGAGCTGCGCGAAGGGCCGCCCGGCCTCAACCGCCTCATGTTGCCGCCGGTCGCCGACGAGCAACACACGGTCATTCGCATGGAGCCGGTTCACAAACTCATGCACCTGCCTGGTCGACGCCAGTGAGGATTCGTCGAGTACATAGAGCCGTTTCTCGCCGGTATTCGGTCGCTGTCCACGTACCAGATGCTTCTGTAGTGTGGAAGTCTCCATGCCTGCTTCCCCGAGCTTCTGCGCCGCGCGGGAGGTCGGCGCGAAACCTTCCACCCTGTAGCCCTCGGCTTCCGCACCTTCGCGGATGACGGACAGAGTTGTTGTCTTGCCCGCGCCTGCGATGCCATCCAACCCAACAATCTTCTCTCGCGAAAGAAAGGTCTCGTCTACCGCCTGACGCTGTGAAGCATTCAGTTCTGGGTGGCGGTCTTCCGTAGCGATGCGCACTTGCGGCGAGACCAGCATGGGATCGCTGTAGTCGCGCCGATTGCCTTCCTGCATCCGGCCAACGATCTCACGCTCCATGCGTACCATCAGGGCGGTTGTGTACTGTCTGCCAGCACCAACGTGCGAGACTTCGCGGAACTCCCCGGCCTCGATCCGGCGCTCGAACTCCTGCCGGACTTGGGCATAAGTGGTCTCTCCCATTCCGCGCACCAGCGCTGTTTCAAGGATCGCGCGGCGGTCCTGCACAGCCGATCTTTCGAAGACATGATCGCGCGCCCAGGTGACGGCCCGTTGCGCCTGAATCTCTGGCTCCGGCATCTGGTATTGCCTATGTTGGCGCGCCTGTGCGACGACGCGGTCCGCCTGATGCCCGTACTGTGCGGCCAACTCGCGGTGCCGCTGTAAGACTTCTCCAGGCGACAGCAGTTCCTTGCGGTCGCGCGTATGGTGGGCCGCGATCTGTGCCGCCGCGGCTCCGTCGATTCCTTGTTCCCGGAGATGGTCCTTGATCTGTTCACGCCTCGGACTGGAGGCCTCCAGATACTCCTTCGTGTAGCCTTTTACTTCCGGTTGTCCATGCTTGCCGCGTTCCAGTTCGTAGCCCAGCTTTTCCAGACGCAGAGCCAACTCGGATCGATAGACTGCCGTGGCGTAGCGTTGTGAGACAAACATTTCGTGCGGCTGCAAAGCTCGCATCTGTTTCCCATTTTCGAGACCGTTCTCGCGCTCGGTCATGTTGAAGATCACGGCATGGGTATGAAGCTGGGGTGCAGCATAGCCATCAACGGGCCGCGCGGTGTCGTGCTCGAAAGTGGCGGCGATAAATTTTCCGGTCGTCTCCGGGGCATGGACATTGCCGATTCGCGCCTGCGTGTATCGTTCAAGTTCCTGAAGTGCCGCGCATACACTCTCCCGATGGGCTTCCCGCACACGATCATCGCCGCCCACGAGAGCGGTAAGCGATACCGACTTCGGCGCAGAGAATGTGGCGTCCCACCCGGCGCGATGCTCGGCGCTGGTCACCTCTCTGCCAAATTTGCCTTCATAGGTTCTCGAAACTTGATGCCGCACGAGCTGCTCTTCGGTGTGCGGATGTTGGCCTTCACTCAGTCGCGCAAAGTGTTCGGAACCAACGTCACCTTGCAACCCCCACTGCTCGGCGAGTCTGCCCTGCCACTCACTGTGACCCTGCTGATCGCGGCTCCAGTAGTTCTGTTCCTGCGAGGCAAACTCCCGCGCATGGTAGGTCTGCGCCTGGCTGGCTGACAGCGGTTTCGAGATCGTGAGCATACCGAGCGTTCCTCAAGCCTGAAGTGGTGTTCTTGGCAATTTGTCTCTCATTCGATTTCCTTCGTTTTCTCCCAGGCGAACGCCTCTTTGGGTTTGGTCTCGGGCGCACCGATGGTCGAACCAAAGAGCGCGAGCATCGACTGGGTAGGCTTCTTCAGCGGATCGGCGGGAGCATTCGCGGGCACTGATGGCGCTGGTTTCGGCGCGATCTCTGGCATCTGCCGCTGCGAAAATCTTGGCAGTCTGAATCGGATTCTGCCCATCTTTATCCTCCATCTCTGGATCAAACTTGGCCGAGGTCGGCCCCATTCGCTCTCCCTATCCCGCCATTTACGTGGGGACCGGTTCTGCAACACACTCCGCATAGCGGGTAGCAAAAGGAACATCGCGGCTACCCAAAGCAACGGCGTCAAGAGCGAAAAGCCTCTGGGAAAAGGCACGGCACTCATGGCATACGAGCTCTTTGCTTGCCCTCGCGGGCGAAGAAGTCATCAAGCAGTTTGCGCGCTTGCTGAAGCTTTCGTGCGTCTGCCTGGTCGCGAATTTTGAGGACGGAATCGGGCAACAGTTGTCCACCTTCCGCTGCGGCCTCGGCGGCTGCATGGAAGAGATTCAGCAGCGCGTAACGCACCGCCCAGACTTCGGCCAATACCGGTTCGGCGGGATCAGCGGGCCGCTGTCGCGCGGCGCACAGAGCGGTCCCACGCAGCCACTCGGAGAGAGCCTGTCCCGCGCTTTCGGCGGCAGCTTCCAATTCTCCCAGTTCTTCGGGAGTCAGTCGCGTGGCCGCGGTCTTGGTGCGGAAGCCGGGCTTCGCTTCTTCTCCGAACGGCAAACTGGACTGCGGATTAGCTTGAACGCGGGGACTATTCATTGGACGAACCGCCTTGTTGCACTACTGCGCTTGATTCCGCTGCGATTAAGCTGCGTAATTGTTAGTTCACAGCAAGGTCTTGCGCTTCAACGCGTTTACGTGATCGATGCGCTGCGGCCACCTGTCTCAAACAAACGTCATTGTTCGATATCGCGGTCACTCAGCACGTGACGAATTTTGTTGACGCAGCGAAAGTTAACCTGCGTAAACACCAGAGCGCTCTTTGGCGCTCCGCAGTTCCCAACTTGGGGGTGACGTGTCCCCCCTTCTTCCGGTGCGAAGCACCGCGCTTCTACATCTCGCCATACTCCAGCGCCAACGTTTCCCATGCGCTGACCACTTCTGGCGACTGCCACGCGCGCTGAAACAACGTGCGAATTGCCTTCCAGTGCTCTATAGGAAAGCTAAAGCTGATCCCGTTCTCGCGCGCACAAAACGACACATTCAACTCCTCGTTCTCCATGATCATGTTGATGGCCGAGAAATAAGACCCCTTCCACTGTGCAAATGGGCGTGTCATGTCATGCCCTGCGAGCATCCTTCGGAACTCGGCAATCCGTGCGTATCCGCCCACGGGATAGCGAGGTGCCAGCGGTCCCGGAAACTGCAAGATCGGAGAGAATTCGTTGCCTTTCTCCCGCACGAGATCGAGACGGAATCCGCCTTCTTCCTGTGCGGGCAATCCTCGCTGCACGGGGAGTTCAAAATCGTGGTCATCCCCGTCTGTTGGCCGTGGGCGCAAAGGATTGCGATGAGCCGCATAATGCCCTCTCGCGCACACCCGCCAAAGAGCAGCCCAATGGGGCAACAGGGCATCGTTCAGCTTCTCGAAATTCGAGAACTTTTCCTCATCCAAGAGAGTGTAGAGATTGCGAATGGCAAGCAAGGGCCTACGACGCTTCTGAGTCGTGTCTTTCAGCATTTGAATCGTATGCTTAACGACTCGGTGAATGTCTTCGCTTCCGACCGCACCTGGCTCCTTTGCCGCAGCCTGTTTGTCCTCGGGAAGCGTCATCAAATAAAAGAAGTCTCGAGGCGATTTCTTTTGTCGGCGTACCAGAGCGTAAGCACCGAGAAATGCCTCCAGAATCTCGGCCAAAGATTCATAAGAAAGCTGGCCTTGTTCAGTGCTCGTAAACGACTCTGCACCCTTCGCGCAATAGTAGGCAACCAAGGTCCATTCGGCCAGGGATAGAGGCAACTTTGCCTCTGCTTTCCCGCGAATCTTGAGCAGAGAATCCGTTGGCTCGGTGAGCAGATTTGCTAACTCAAGACGGTCATCTCTAGCCGACTCAAGCAACTGTTTTGCAGCCTCCGATGTTGAGACGGATTGGCCCGTCTTGAGCGCGATCACTTCCTTAAGCGTTTCCAGCCTTGAGCGGAGTTCCTCAGAAATCCGAATGGAAATCACCGGTTGGTGCAACGTCGCTGCCTTCTCCGCCATCGGCCCTCCCAGCAAATTATGTAACGATACATGTTGACTGTATTGGTACGCCTGCGTTATTGTCAAGCGCAATACCAGCCAGGAGTTGATCAACCATGCCCCAGCCAAATCGAACAAGCAAACCTTCTTCCCTTCATTTCGCAGATACCGCAGGTTGGAACACGAGCAGCAGAAAACCTAGCGTTAGAGCTCTTCCGCATCTAGGTGCAGAATCACTCGAGCCTTTTGTAGAGGCAAATGCAGCTGGGAATTTCTGAATTACTCCTCTCGAACGATAAAACAGATGGCCCGAGAGGGGCGGATTCCGGCTCATCCTTTCGGATCCGGGGCTCGCAAGAGATGGTATTTCCTCATTTCAGAGCTTGCGGAACATCTTCGCGGTCAGGTAAATTCCGCTCATGGAGAAGCTGGTCGTGACAAGACACAGAGGAGGGTCATTTGAGTCACGATCACTGCAAGCCTGTCCGCTACAACCGGGGCATGCTTCGCAAGGAAAAGAGAGCAATCGGAACGGTGTGGGTGTTCCGCTGGAGCGAGGAAGCGAACGGACAGCGGCGCCAGCACAAAGATGTCATCGGCACAACGAAACAATTCCCTACCGAAGCGGCAGCGAACAAAGAGGCCGATCGGCGACGATGCCGGCTCAACGAAAACAAACAGTACTTGAGCCTAAAGGCGATCACGTTCGGGGAACTCATCAACCACTACCTCGACCACGAGCTTCCACGTTTGTCAAAATCGGCTCGCAAGGCGAACAAGTCGTACATCAAGAACTGGATCGAACCGAATTGGCATGGTCGTATTGCCTGCAGCATGAAGACCATGCAAATTCAAGAATGGTTGGACAGAATCCAGCGACCGGACGGAACCAAGGTGAAGATCAAGAACGTGCTGTCGGCGATCTTCTCGCACGGGGTTCGCTGGGAGTTGGTAGAACACAACCCGGTGTGCGGCCAGGGAGGAAGTCCGGGACATCGCGGTGCTTCAACCGGAGTTCGTCAAAGCAACAGAGTTTCAATCCGGCGTGTGGCCCTTGCCCCAGATGTTGTTCGTCAAACTCTGGAGCAGTTGCCGTTACGAGAGGCGACGATGGTGCTGGTAGATGCAGTCACGGCTCTGCGCGCATCAGAGTTGATTGCATTGAAGTGGAAGAACGTTGGGTGGGGGACAGGAATCCTTCAGTCCGAATTTGCAATGGTCGAAGGCGAATTGAAGGAGACCAAAAGCAGGAACAATCCCCTGCCACTGGCGGAGTCCGTACTACAAGTGCTTCGCCTTTGGCGCGAAAACACAGCCTATCGATCGGACGAGGATTGGATTTTTGCCAGTCCGCATTATCATGGCAAAACTCCCTACACCTATCAAATTCTCTTCCGTCGTCACATCCGTCCCGTAATCGAGAAAATCTCTGGAATCAAGAGCAGCAAGAAAGCACCGATCGGATGGCACACGCTACGCCGGTCGCTCGCGACATTGCTGATCTCAAACGGGGAGAATGTGAAGGTCGCACAGTCACAGCTTCGGCACACAACCCCGAAGATTACGCTGGAGCTTTACGCGCAAGCGGTTTCAGCCGATCAGCAGGAAGCCCACAAGAAGGTCGTGCAAATGGTTCTTCCGGCGGGATTCTCAGAGAACCTGAAAGCGCGAAGCGTTACCGCAACGGCGTAGAAAACGGAGTCTCGCTGGCTCTGGGTGTCCGGGGGTGCCCGAAACCAACCCTGCCGAAATCAGCTAAGTACTTTGAAATCTTGGTGAGCGCGGCAGGACTCGAACCTGCGACCCATGCCTTAAAAGGGCATTGCTCTACCAACTGAGCTACGCGCCCACAATCCTTCAAATCTAACACATTAGGGCTCGCTCACAGCCGTGCCTCGAATCGCGGACGCGAATTCTGGGTGCACCATACTGGTCCCGCCTCCGGCGATTTCGCAAACACAAAGGCCGCCCTCAGAAGGCGGCCTCGTGTTCTTATGTGACTCCAAACAACTTCGCTAATCAGCTAGTTCTCAGTTCCGCACGTGTCGAGCAAAACCCGGCTGCTTAGTGGTCGTCCCGGTCCGGCTCAGCCGCAATTACTCCGAACGTTCCCGCAAGATTGTTCGCCGGACCGGCCGTAAAGAATAACTGATCGGCCGTTCCGTTCTTTCCGAGTCCGTCGCCGAACCCGATTCCCCACAACTGGTCGATCACAATCGGTCGGCCATGGTGCTCCACCGCGTCCACAAACTGCCCGGTAGCGGCGTTGAAGGCGTTGATCGTGCCATTGTTGACGTTGTTCGAAATCAACAGCGTGTTGCTCAGCTTTCCGAAATTGCTGGGCGCGATCGCGATTCCCCAAGGCTGGTTCAGGGGAAGGCCTTGGACCAAGGGCTTCGGAACTCCCGACGCCGGCGTTCCGTCCTCGTTAAACACCTCGACGAAGCCGCCACTCGCCCCGCTCGCGCTGGCGAATGTAACGTAGACCTTGCCACCGATGTCCTGGATGCCGAAGGGCACAAAATCTGACGACAGCGTGGAATCGGAGAATGCACCGGCAGCCAGCGTCACCGGGGTGAAGGTCCCGTTGTAGACATCCACCTTCCCATTCGCCATGTCGGCTGCGAATAGAAAGTTTCCCGAAGGCTTGTTCGTAATCGCCAGTCCCGTGTACATTGCCGGATGCGGATTTTTGTTGGCCGTCGTGTCCACGGCCTGAGTCGCTTGATTAAAGTTCGATCCCGGTGTCCACCCGCTGATGGTTCCATCCATCGTCGCAAACAGGAAAACAGCCGGCGCCCCCGGCTTAACTTGAAATTCCTTCGATCCGTTCCAGACAGTCCCTGTCGGCGAACCCGGGCCGTTCAGGCCGGTGGGCAAATCCGGACCGTTTCCCGCGGTCGGGATCAGTACCTTCAATGTCGGCACCAGATTTCCCTGGCCGTCGTACAAAGTCGCCCATCCGGAGTTGTTGTCACTCACCCACCATGGGGAGCCCGGAGCGTGCACCAGGCCCCAGGCATTCACCAGCAGCGGATCATCGTGTTGTGCTTGATTGACCTGATTTGAGGATAAATTTGTAAGGCGATACTGCGCTTGGGCCGCGCTCGAAGCGAACATCAAGGCGAATCCCAAGCCAAGGGTAAGCGGAATCATGCGACGCTGCATTTAAATCTCCTTTGTGATGCCGATCAGGCAGGGCGTGACAGTGCAGCGTTTCTAGCACACTAATCACAGTTCTCTGACTGGGCATCCGAATCCTAGGGCACTTGACGGCGCTACATTGTCAGCGCGATGTCACAAGTTTGTATAATTCCTGTAGAGCAAGAGAGCGCCCGGAGCAAGGTCCAAAGCCATTTTGCCGGCACCCGGGGCAAGGGCAAAAGCTAAGGGTGCCACGTCGCCTCTACTCTTGATAAAATCATCGCTTCGTCTTTCGTCTTTCCTTTCCATGAAGAATCCCATGCGTCTTCCTGCGTTCGCCGCCGCGCTGGCGGTCTTCTTCTGTACCTATGCCGCAGCTCAACTCACCGAAAATCGCAAGCCAGCAGATACGGCCACTGAGCACCAAGAAGCTTCCGGCCCGACCAACAACGAGATCGTCTCCGCTCTCAAGCAGGCGCTGGAACTCGCCACGGGCAAGGCCGTCGCGCTCGCGGGCAAACCAGATGGATTCTTGGATAACGAAGCCATTCGCATCCTGCTCCCCCCCAAACTGCAGTCCGTGGGCAAGGCTATGCGGATGATTGGCGAGGGCGACACGGTGGACGATCTCGAAATCGGCATGAATCGCGCCGCCGAACGCGCCACGCCTCAAGCCAAACAGATTTTTCTCGATGCCCTCAAGAAAATGACGTTTCGCGACGCCCGCCGCATCCTCGCTCGCGGCGACACCGCGGCCACCGAATACTTCGAGCAAACCTGTTCCGCCGATCTCACGACCGCGTTCACTCCTATCGTCCACAGCTCGTTGCAACGCGTCGGCGTAATCAAGAAGTACGATCACGTCATCAAGACCGCTCCCGGCGGCAACGCTATCGCCAACGAGTTCGATCTCGACAAGTATGTCGTCGGCAAAACCCTCGACGGCCTCTTCTACGAGGTTGGACAAGAGGAGATCAATATCCGCACCAACCGTGCCGCCCAAACCACCGCTCTGCTGAAAGAAGTTTTCGCCAGAAAATGAATCTGAGCGCGACAAATTTCTTCGCAAGTTCATCTACACTTTCCTATAATTCGCGCACAAGGAGGTCCGATCTTTGGCTGCCATTCGCACAATCTTCTGGGACGTGGGCGGTGTGCTGCTTACGAATGCCTGGGACCGCACGGAACGCGCCTCGGCGCTTGAGCATTTTCAGCTCGATGAAAAGGAATTCCAGGCTCGCCACGAGATGGTCGTCTCCTCGTTCGAACGCGGAAAGATTACTCTCGATGAATATCTGGATCGCACGGTGTTCTACTGCCCTCGTCCGTTCACTCGCGAGGTGTTTCGCGAATATATGTTCTCTCTGTCGCAGCCGTTTCCAGAAGTCCTGAGCTTCGTGCAGACGCTGGCGGATTCCGGCAAATATTTCATGAGCACACTCAACAACGAATCGCGAGAGCTGAATGATCAACGGATTGAAAAGTATGGATTGCGGAAGATCTTTCGACTCTTTGTGAGCTCCTGCTTTGTCGGCTTTCGCAAGCCGGAGCATGATATTTATCGCCTTGCCCTGGAGATCACGCAGGTTCCCGCGGAGCAGTGCTGCTTTATCGACGATCGTGCGCTCAATCTGGAATGCGCTGCCAAGCTCGGAATGAAGACGATCGAGATGAAGCAATTGGATCAGTTGCGGGAGGACTTGGCGAAGCTAGGCGTCACTCTATAATCTGCGGCCTGCCGCTGGCCCAGGCAATCACAAGTTTTTACGCGGTTGACTAGTCTTTAGGGCGGCTCTCTGCGGAACATCGGATTCCAGCGCACTGAGCGTCAAGTCGCTGGACCAGCAATCGGCAGCCAGCTTCCATTCGCCATTGCTTTGCCGCGCGCAAACCCACAGATACTTTCCCCGTTCTTCGCGTCGTTTTCCTGTGGCGCTGGGGATTAGCGCCTTGCACCGTCCCGCTTCGTAAGCCAGATCGCCCACGACTTCCACGCGCAAAGGTTCGACTTCCACTTCTCCCAGTCCCGCGTCCAGGGCGCCAAAGAAAAATTCGCGAACCGCGGCGGCGCCGCGAATGGGTGGACAGTTGGATCGCAGCACCAACGGGTCTGCCACGTAAAGGTCGAGCAGATCATCGAGATGCTTGGTGTTGCAGGCCAGCACCCACTCGTGCGTGATGCGTCGAACCGCGGCCTCGGCGCGGCTCATATCGCCTCTTAGCGCGGCAGTCGGCCGCAGCTCGCGTACTGGCTCGACTCGATTTGGATCAGGGGAACGAGCACCCATCGCTTCCTGTCCGCCGGGAAAATAGTGATGATGGTAGTGGTGATGGTAGTGATGCGTTTCTGGTGCCGAGGTTCGGGAGGGTGCTCGCCTTCCTTCAGGTTCTTGATCTTTAAATGTATCGC
>Ga0307476_10002274_pt1 | contig 11460 bp, 8 predicted proteins | sample atmos_gasesECM2C_2_FD_203314 | JGI IMG/M metagenome (GOLD analysis project Ga0307476, IMG submission 203314) | Hardwood forest soil microbial communities from Morgan-Monroe State Forest, Indiana, United States - atmos_gasesECM2C_05 | ecosystem: Environmental > Terrestrial > Soil > Temperate... | reverse complement strand
CCGGTCTGCGAAGCGGGTAAGCGATCGCGCGAGACGATGTAGGCGCTCGGGATGGCGGCGGCGCCGAGGCGCACGAACGCCTGCCTGGAGGTGTTGCCCGCAGTGAGGAATCCAACCAGCGCCGCACAGCCGCGACTCGCGCTGCGCTGCGCCACCGCCTGCAGGACGCGCCCGAAGCAACCGCGCCCACGCTCGGCCGGCAGCGTAGCGCCGGCGGTCGCGATGCCGACGCGATGCAGCTGCCCGTCCGGGGTGCGCAGTTGCCGATAGACGACGCCGCACACCGCTACGGCGCGCCCGCCGTCCGCCAATATGAGCCGGTCGGGCGCCTCACCGGAGAAGGAGCGCTGCAGGTACCAGCGGTGCATGTCCTCAGTCCAGCGGGTGGCAAAACACCGGGCCAGAAATGCCGGGCCGACCTGCGCGTCGAGGTCGTGCGGACTGAGGAGAATGCTCAGTTCGGCAGCGCCCGGCATCGGTTCGTCACCTCATCGAGCGAGGTCCACCACAGCGCCTCGCCATAGCGGCGATCCAGCTCCCGCCACAGCCGGTCCAGGTAGGCGCAGTAATCGTCGTCGAGGCCGTCGAGCAGCGTGATCCCGCCACCACTCTTGAAGACGTGCGCCTTGATGAAGAGCAACCCGCCGGCCTCGATGACCGCTCGAGCGCGCTCGATCGTCGAGGTCGCCTGAAAATTCGTGGCGAAGTGCAGCAGCCGCCGGGCTGCAACTGCCGGCGCGTGCGAGGGCTCGCCTGCGACCCAGGTTGGCTGGAGGAGCGAGGCGCCCCGCAGGCCGTGCCCGGCCGTCCGCGCCCCCGCGCTGACTGGAGTATCGAGATCGCGCGCCGAAGCCACGAAGTGAAACTCCTCGTCGCTGAGCGCCGCACAGAGCGCGGGAGGCGTGTTCCAGGCAGGCGAGGCAAAGCCCGGGACGTGCCGGAGTCCGGCGGCGACGAAGATCCGCCGGGCCTCCTGCACCAGTGCGCGGCACCTGCTGCGCGACTGGCGCTGGAATTCCATGGCGAGCCGCGGCCCCGGATGGGCGTGATGCAGCCCGTGTATGGCGTAATCGGTGCGCGGCAGGGCGTTCAGGTAGGCGACGAAGTCCGGGAAGCGATCGATGCGAAACCGGCCCCTGGGCGCGAGCGGCGCCCAGTGGATGCGCTCGCGCAGCAGCGGAACGCGCGTGAGCCACCGACGGGTCTGAACCAGCGCGATTCGCCGCCAGTCAGGCGTGACGAACATCGTGATGCGCAGCTGCGGGTGCCGCTCGAGCAGCCGCTCCACGCGACCGAGGGCGCCGCGACCCAAATCCCCGCCCGCATCGAACGTATCCACCGAGCGTGCCGGATGGACGTCGTCGATGCTGAAGCACACGGCGGCCTGCTTGCCGTCCGGCAGCCAACCGCGGCAGTCCGTGAGCATCATGGCCGCGACAGCGCGCCGTAGAGACCCGGGACGTCCTCGTGGGACTGGTAGTGATCGCGGAACACTCGCCGGTGCCACAGCTTGAGCGCCACCCAGTTGGCGAACCCGACCGTGATCGGTACCAGGTGCAAGAGCACGTAGAGGAAGTAGATCGGGAGGATCGGCGCAATGTACGTGCGGTCGCGGTGCGGCACGACGGTAAACAGTGCGAGCGCCCCGAGGGCGAGATAGCTCAGGGTTGCTGCGGCAAAGTACACCGGATTCACCAACCCGGTGTAGGGCAGCAAATGGAAGATGAACAGATTGTCGAACACGCCCGCGATGCTTACCGACAGCAATGCGGCGCTCAGGAGCTTCAGCGCATGCAGGCCGAGCCCGAGGGCGCCGAGGTAGCCCACGAAGTTGTACATCGCGAACGGATCGCGGCGGCCGATGCGCCACAGCTCGCGGAAGCGCTCCGTATAGACCCGCAGCAGCCCGTGGTACCACCCCACCCGCTGCGAGAACCAATGACGCAGCGATCTCACCCCCTGGGTGCTCAGAACCAGGCGACCGTCGTAGTAGATGCGCTCGCCATCGTTCAGCAGGATGAGCGCGATCTCGAGGTCCTCCGCATAGACGGACAGTGAGTGCCGCGCCAGCGCGCGCTCGAGCGCGTCGCGCCGGTAGATCGAGACACCGGAGGTCACGCCGAAGTCCGCCATGCTGCGCCGCCCGACGACGAACGTCAGCGCATACTCCAACGCCTGGAATCGTCCCAGCAGCCCGTCGCGCTCCACCTCCACGCGCGGACAGGCCGCCGCCGCCCCGGAGTGCTGCAAGTCTGCAATGACGCGCTCGAGATCGACCGCACTGCCTTCGCGACGCGAGCAGATTCTGACATCCGGGTCGATGACCATGACCGTCTCGATGCGCGCCGGCAACGTCGTCAGCAGCCGGCGCAACGCTCCGGGCTTGCGGCGATTCACCTCGTCCTCGAGGCAGCGCCAGCCCGCCTGATGAAGCCGCCTGACGGTGTTGTCCGTGGAGCCATCGCTGATGAGCCAGACGTGCCCGCGATAGGGCTCCCAGTGCGCCATGAAATCATCGATGTCGTCCTCGAGATTGAAGATCGAGCCGACGATGGCATAAGGGCGGGCGCGCGCTCTGCCGATGACCGGCCTTCCGAGCGCCGGCAGGTCGACCGAGAGGAGCCCTGAGTCCACCGTGCCGCGGCCGGCTGAAGCGGCGGTATGCCGCCGGTGCGCGTACATCCGCACGGCGAAGTCCAGCGCGTCCGTGAACACGATGACGTTCGCCAGCCCGTAAATGAGGAAGGAGAAATCACCGGCACCGAAGTCGGCCGCGGCGAGCACGATCCCTCCGGCAAGCAGCGCGTACAGGGCGACAGGCACGAGCAGCAGCTTCCACGGGCGTCCGTAGCTCATACCCTCACCCTCGCACTCGACCCCGGCCGGCGCCTTTCTCGTCCGTGACCGCGGCGTCGGGATCGGTCGGGCCTTGCAGCACGAGGGTCGGCGTATCCGGCAGCGCCAGGGTGGGCGAGTCCTCCAGGATCATCGTCTCGTCGCCCGCACTCTCACGGCGCGGGGGCGCGGCGGCGGCCGGAGGGTGAGACACCAGTGTCGAGACGTCCGGCGACCGCCGCACGAGCTCGAAGGCGTCCTCCGCGTCCAGGGCCGGGGAGAAATAATGCCCCTGCGCGAAATGGCAGCCGAGCTCACCCAGCGCGCGCGCCGCCGCTTCGGTCTCCACCACCTCTGCGATGGCACGCAGCCCGAGGCTCGAGGTCATCTGCAACACGGCAGCCGTGATGGCGTTATTGGCGCGCTCCGACCCGGTCCGATTGGCGAACGGCCGATCGATCTTCACGTAGTCGAACGGCAGCAGCTGCAGGTAGCTCAGGGACGAATACCCCGTCCCGAAATCATCCAGCATCAGCTCGATGCCGAGATCGTGCAATCCGGCCGCGGCGGCGCGCGCCGCGCTTACGTTCTCGACCAGGCCGCGCTCGGGGAGCTCGAACTTGAGATACCCCGGCGGGACACGTGCGGCGCGCAGCGCCTGAGCAACGTGCTCGCGCAATCCCGGATCGCGCACCGCCGCCGCCGACAGGTTGACGCTGATGTAGAAGTCGGCGTTGCGCGGCAGCCGTGTGCGCCAGTCGGCAATGAGTCTGCAGACGCGCGTGACGATCCAGCGGGTGATCGGCACGATCACCCCGACCTCGTCGGCGATCTGCAGGAAGCGCTCGGGGGTCAACGTCCCTTCCACCGGGTGGTGCCAACGCAGCAGCGCCTCGAAGCCGGCCACACGCGGTCCACGCAGATCGAAAATGGGCTGGAACAGCAGCCCGAATTCCCCGCGCTCGAGCGCGAGATACAGATCCGCCTCGAGGCTGACCAGACTCACCGCCGCCCCGCCCATGTCCGGGGTGTACTCGACGGTGGCGAGACCCGCCTCGCCCTTGGCCACTGACAGTGCGACGTCGGCCTCGCGCAGCGCCTCCTCGGGCCGGTGGAGGCTGCGGTCTACGCAAGTGAACCCCATGCGGGTGGCGACCTTGACGCGGTGCTTGCGCAGCGCGAAAGGCTGCTGGCGGGTGCCGTGCAGGGCGTCTGCAATGGCCCGCACCTCGGCGGAGTCCACGTCGTAGAGCAGAGCCACGCACTGGTCGCCGCCCCAGCGGGCCAGCGTGTGCTCCTTTGGCTCGAGCACTTTGGCGAAGCGCTGCGCGGCCTGCAGCACCAGATCATCGCCGGCCGTATGGCCGAGCGTATCGTTGATGAGCGCGAAGCGGTCGATCTCGATCAGGATGATTGCGAGACTCTGCCGCCGCTGCGCATGCAGATCGCGCAGCGCCCGGTCGACCTGACTCATGAAGTAGCGGCGGTTCGGCAGCCCGGTGGACGGGTCGTGGTAGCGCGCGTGCTCGAGATTCTTCTGCAGGGTATCGTGCTGCTCGATCTCGGCCGTGAGACGCGCATTGACGACATTGAGGCGGCCGCGTGCGGTGGCGAGCGCGCGTTTCGCGTGACGGACGCTATGCCCGAGGTCGTAGGCCACGAATGCCAAGCCCCATGCCAGCACTGCGAGCACCGCGATATCAGCGGCGAGGGGGCCGATCGGGTACCAGCCGGCGGTTGGCCGGATGGCGAGCTGGAGAAATGCCCCTGGCCGCGACGCTACGGTGCCCGGTGGAATGACCGCTCCTCTCACGGGGTCCTCGAGCGCCGCCGCCCGGGAACCCAGTAACACCCGCGGCTCACGCGAAGTCTGGGTATCCTGCAGGAGCGCGTAATCGTAGCCGTCGCCGGTCAGCCGCTTGAATCCCGCCGCCAACACCAGCTGGTCCAGCGCAATATATGCAAAAGCGCGGGCACCGGCGCTCCTCGGGTCCGCCTGCGGCAGCTCGACAGGCGCTTGTGCGGCGACGAACCACTGGCTGCCGTAGCGAACCGGACCGAACAGACCCGCTGCCACCGGCACATCGCCCTGCGCCGCCGCCCACTCGCTCGCCAGCGCCCGGCTGATGGTCGGGTCGGCATCGCCGGTACGGAGGAGAACTCCCTTAGCCGAGATCCAGAAGGCATTGGGCGCCGGAAGTGCAGTCAGCGGCGCTACGGAGCGCGCGCGTCCCTCGACGGTTCCAGCGGCGCGCTGCGACTCAGCACGCGCGCGCTCGAGGAGCGTCTGCAGCTGGACGTCCATGGCGTGCGCGTGCTGCGACACGGCGGCCTGAGCGGCGCTGCGCAGCTGCGTGGCGTGGTCGCGTACGCTGAGGGTGATCAGCCGCGCACCGGCGAGCACCACGACCGCCGCGACCGCGACCGCGGGCATCCAGGAAGGGTAGCGTTTGCGGGCGGCGGGCCTCATGGCGAGCGATCGCGTCCCTCGAGATGCAGAGTGCACAGCAACGTCACGGTGGTGCGCTTGAAGCCCTCGATGTCCTGGTAGTCGGCGAGCAGCTGCCAGTCGGCCCGCCCGAAGGACCGCCCCAGGCCGGCGAACAGCTCCGTCAGCTTGGGGCTCGGCTGCACGATCTGACCGAGCAGGTTGAGGACGGCAGGCGCGGCCTGGCCAGTGGCGCCTCCGGCGAGGGCATTGACTATCTGGCCGGAGTAGTCGAGGCGCAGGCTCGTGAGCCGCGTCCCCAGGTTGCCGCCCGCGGTATCGGCGTAGGACACGGACAGCAGCAGCGGTTTCGCCAGGCGGAACGCCAGGCCGAGCTTCGGAAGATTGCCACGGCTCGTGTCGACGTCGATCCGGCGCTCTTCCAGCTGCGCGGTGAGCCATTCGGCCGGGCTGTAGAAGAGCCCCACCGTGACAACCGAGTAATCGAAGTTCTGCGCGCCGTCGTACCCGGCGCCCTCGTGAACGTCGGCGTACAGCGCGGCCGCGGGCGTGCCGCTCCCCAGCCCGAGGGAGCCGCTCAGGACTGCGTTGGTCCAATGCGCATTGGCGACCTGTTGATACTCGGCTCCGGCGCTGATCACGTCCTGCGGCGCGGCCGTATGCGACCACAAGGCCGAGGCGCCGCCGCCGCCACTGCCTCCCGTGAGCCAGGCGCCGTCGCCGCTGAAGATCAGGCGATCGCCGGCGGCGGACGAGGGCGCGATCGGCTGTTGCGTCTGGTCGGCCGCCGCGACCCGCACGGCGCCGGCAAGCACGATCAGGGTGATTGCCGGCGCCCTCCTGCTCACGCGGGCGCCCTCCTCACGGAGGTCACGGTCGTCGCGTCGAGATCCGTGTTCGCGACGAGCGCCGCCGCCCGTACCGTGGTGGCGCCCCGATCCCTGCCGGCGAAGGCCGAGGTCGGTACGAACGCGATGACGTACAGGCGTTCTTCCTCGCCGGGCAGCGCGACGGCGGTGGCCGTGACCTGGTACACGCGGCGCGTCACGGTCAGGTGCATCTTCTTGCAGCGACTGATGCCCGGGTCCCACCACGCCACGCCCTCGCCCGCCTCCGGCAAGATCTTCGATAGCTCACCGCCCGCCTTTGCCTCGGGGAACACCGCCTGAGCAGGCTTGTTGAGCACGAGCACGCGGCCGGCGGCATTGACGACCAGCGCCGCGTGCTCCGCCGCATCGAGCGCGGCTCCGACGCAGAAGGCCTCGGTCGTATCGCTGACGGTGACGAGCGCGAGTCGGCGGCCGTCCTGGGCGATGTGCCGCACGCGTACCTCGGTAGCCCGCAGCTGCCCGCTCGTGTGCACCATGCTCAGGGGCTCGACGCCGTCGCGCCCGCTGATCAGTGCCTCGATGGCCTCCGGGTAGGAGAACTTCACCACCTCGAAGAAGCCCCGCCCGGTGATCGGCGGGCCGGCTCCGGTCCAGGCGGCGACCGCGGCGGCGCTCGCGCAGAGAATCTCGTGCGTGTCGGAGTCCACGAGCGCCGCCGGCAGCGGCAGCTCCTCCACCAGTGCCGACCAGAGGCCACGGCTGCGTAGCGTCTCGCTGCGCGCCATGGCCACGTGGACGTTCAGCCGGTCATAGACCGTGCGCAGGTACTCCGCCGCCACGGCGCAGCCGAACACGACGACCGCGAACACCTGCAGCAGCGCGGCGTAGTAACCCGCGGGCGCATAGAATGCGGCGAACGGCCGGCCCCCTTCGCCGGGCAGTCGGCCGACGGTGCTCAGCCAGTCGGCCGCCACCTGCAGCCCCGGCACGTACCAGTGCCCTTGCGTCGCGGCCGGCACTTGCGCCGCGGCCAGCACCACTACCGCGAGGACACTGAGCGCCGCCGTGAGGTACGACTGCCACCGCGAGATGAAGACCGCACCGATCACCGGCAGCACGAACACCCCCAGCAGCACCGGGTTCTGCAGCCCCCCGGCCCGCTGCCATATGAAGGCGACGGTCAGGACGCCGAGCAGGTGCAGGGCCGTGAGCAGTCGCGTGCGCAGCTGCGTGCGCGCGGCGAGCCGTGCGGCGACGACCGCGAAGCCGACATGGAGCACTCCGAGTGTCAGCAAGCCGAGCGCACACACCGCGAAGTCGATCTGGATACCTTCGACGACCCGCGGCACGCCGATTGCCAGCAGAATCGTGAATATGGTGAGCAGCCAGGTGTCGCCGAGCGGGTGCGCGCGCGGATCGAGCCAGTTGAACACCGGCAGGATCTGGGTGGGAGTCGAGTCGGTCATGGCCGGCCAACCGCCGCGGTCGTCGGCTCGACCGGGATCGTGCCGACGGTATTCGCGCGGAAATTGTTACCCTGCAGAGCGGGATGCGCCCGAACACTCTGGCCGCCCGGCTGGGCATAGTCCATCACGCGCAGCGCCAGGGCGTGCGGGCGCACGACCTGATTGTCGGTGAGGATCGGCGAGTCGCCAATGACGTCGATCGCGTTGAGCCTCGGATCGGTGATGGTGTTGCCGATGGCCTTGGTCGGATGCTCCGGGTCGCCGAGCACGAACGCGAACCCGGAGGCGCAGCCCGCTACGCGGTTGGCCTGCACGGTTGCGCCGGCGGAGTTACGCAGCATGAGGGCGTAGGAGCTCAAGCCGTCGAGCTCGTTGCCTTCGATGAGCGCACCGCGCGCATACTCGGCGACGATGCCGAGCGCCGCCGGGCCGCCGATGTGGTTGTGGCGAATCGCCGCGCCGCCGCCGATCAGATGCACCGCGCCCTCCGGCGCATTGCCCGAGAATTCGTTGTGCTCGATCACGATCGGGATGTTGCCCGCGACCACGCCGGCGTGGTCGGCGGTGAAGTGGTTGTCGCGAACCTGAATGGCCTCGCTCCCGCTGGGCGTGCCAACCTCAGCGCTTACCGCCCACAGTCCGGCCGCGGCGGCGTGCGAGAAGGTGTTGCGCACCACCGCCGTGTTGCCGCTCAGCGCGCCGAAACGCACGCCGATGCGGTCATTCGCGAAGCGGTTGTCCTCGAGCAGGATGTCCTGCGCATTCGCAGCGACCTCGACGCCGACCTCGCAGGACTCGAGCGTGCTGGCGCGCATGTGAAAGTGCGCCGCCCGCAGCAGTACGGCCGCCCCCGGACAATGGCGCACCGCCACCCCCTCGATCGAGGTGTTGGGCCCGACTACGTCGAGCACCGCGCCCCCGGCAAGGGCGTGCGCATCGATCTCGGCACCGGGTGGCTGTGCTGCCAGCCGCAATCCGTGCGGATTCATGAGCGGCGGCAGCGCCGTTTTCAGCGTGACCTTCCTCGTCACGAGCAGCACGCTGGCGCTGCCCCGGGCCGAGGCGGCGATGAACAGCGCCTCCCTGAGTGAGCCCGGCCCGAGGTCATCGGGGCTGGTGACGCTGACGCTCACGTCGCCGGAGGCCGGGCTGCGGCCCGCCAGGGGATGCGCCCAGTGGTACCACCAGCTCACCAGCGCGATCACGGCGAGCACTGCCGCGGTAATTACGGCCGAGGAGATCTGTTGTTTCGCGTTCACGACTGTCCCCCGGCGCGCCTCAGCGCGAAAACCGCGTGCCATGAATGCCTGATCGCGATGCGGCCGAACGGCAGGTCGATCGGGATCGCAAGAAGCGTGGCGGCGGCCAGTGCCGGCGTTCTCAGCGCCCGCGGAATCCACGGCAGAAGTGGCAACAACCAGGACTTGAACGGCGCCGGATCGACGCCTATGACGCTCTCTACCGTTAAGCCACAGGCCTCAAAGAGCCGCCGATATTCGAGCCGCGGGCGCGCCTCAAAGATCGCGCTGTTGCATCTCGTGACGGCGCGAGCCGGAGCCGCCTCGAGGAGAATCAGCCTGCCGTTCGGCGCGAGGTGGGACGCGAGGCGCTGCACGGCCGCGCGCAGCGACTCGGGCTCGAGAATGTGCTGCAGCACCGTGACGCCGAGTATCAGATCAAACTGCCCGTGCACCTCCAGGGCGGCCAGGTTCTGCGCGAAAAAGCGACAGCGCGCGGCCACGCCGTGCGCCGCGGCACGCCGCCCTGCCTGCTCGATCATCGTGGGACTCAGATCGATACCCGTGACGCTCGCCCCACGCGCCGCGAGCCGGCAGCTCCAGCGGCCGACGCCGCAACCCACATCGAGCACGCGCGCCCCCGGGCGTACGCGCAGCCAGCGCCGCAGGGCGAGGCGCTGGCACCAGTCGATCAGCCGGTTGTAGAAAGCCGGCATCCCGTAGGAGCAAACCGCGGCGAGCCCATCGCCCTGAAGGCCGAAGCGGCACGCACGCTCTTCCCAATAGGCGGTATTCATGCGGTCGCGACTCCCTTGGCCGCGAGCTCCGTCGCGGCTCCCGGGAGCCGAGCGCGCAGCTCGCGGCGTACCACCTCCTCGTCCGCAATCGGCATTCCCCGCTCGGCCATGTGCCGCAGCGAGCACAGGATCCAGATGAGCGACCGCAACCGCGACGGCAAGTGGGCGGCATCGGCCTGCGCCTGCGCGAGGAATGCCTCCACGTCGCGCTCGACCGCCAGGATCGTCTCGCGCACCAGCGGGTCTATCGGCAGGATTTTGGCCGGCTGCTCCCAGGCAATCCCGGTGCCGGCGATCTCGCGACGCTCGCTGACCGTGAACGGCTTGAGCGCCGGATCGGCCGCCATGGGCGCGCCGGAGAAGGGAATGACGTAGGGATAGAGCCCCACCTCGCAGCCGCGCCCTAACCAGCGGTAGGCCTGGCGCAGCGTCTCGGCGAGATCGACGAGCGTCGCGCGCGGGGAAGTCAGAATGAGGTCGAGGAAGGGCGTGATACCGAGGCGGCAGGCCGTACCCAGCATGGGCTCGATGTGATCGTAGATCCGGCCCTTGTTGAACTCCCTGAGGACCCGGCGCGAGAAGTTCTCGATGCCGAAGCCGAGCACTCGAAAACCGGCCCGGCGCATGGCCGTCAGTCTTTCGGGTGTCATCGCATCGACCCGATTGGTGCTGATGAACTGCAGCGAACGCGGCAGCGCGCCGCTCTCCTTCGCCGCGACGATGCGCTCGCACAGCGGCAGCACGCGCCGATCCTGCGTGAACACGAAGATGTCGTCCTGGAAGATGACCGTGCGCACCCCGGGGTGGGCCGCGACGATGCGCTCGAGCATCTGTACGCATTCGTCCGCATCGAGGCGCGCGATGCCGGCAACGCTACCCTGGGCCTCGTGCAGAAAGTTCGTCGAGGAACAGAAGCTGCAGCCCATCGGACAATAGTTGAGGGTGATGAGCCGTACCGAGCGGATCTCCGCGAGCCGCGCCTCGCGGGCGGCCTTGGTCGGCAGGGCGCCGACGCGGTAAGCCTTCTCGAGCCGCTCCCAGTACGCGGCGTAGGGCATGCGCGCGTAAGGCGTACTGAAGATCGCGTCGCGCAGCTCCTCGCGCTCGAGCGCGCGCTGCGGTAACCTGAGGCACTGCCCGTCGGCACCGCGCTCCGCTGTCCCGCTGATCCCACCGAGCGCAGCCCCGCTGCGCAGGCGCGTTGCCAACTCGAGCAGCGGACGCTCCCCTTCGCCGAGCACGACCCGGTCGAAGGGCCCGAGGCGGAACATGAGCTCCGGCTTGAAGGTGGCCTCCATCCCTCCGGCGATCAGCAACGCGCGCGGCGACAGCCGCCGCGCCAGGTGGGCGAGCTCGAGGTCGAAGCGCAGGGTCATCCCGGTGGTCGAGACGCCAATCACGTCCCAGGGGCAGCGCAGCAGCTCGCGCTCGAGCGCGCGTTGCACCGGCTCGGCGCAACAGTTGGGATCGAACACCCTCGCCGTGACGCCGGCGGCCTCGAGCACACCGGCGAGTCGCCACACTCCCAGCGGGGGAGCGAGGAAGGTGTATTCCCCGCAGTGTGGGTCGTAGGGTCCGATCAAGAGCACGTTCGGCCCTGGCATCACCGCTCCACCCCTTGGCTGCCGCGGTCAACGCACGCCCGGCGCGCGGAGCGCCGCTGATCTGCCACGGCCGGACTTACGTTCAGGTTCGAGCTTGCAATAGCAAGCCTGCACGGACTTGCAGCTGTGCCGTAGTTCCAAAGGACTAGGGCAAAGGAGCCGGGCGCTGGCTGCGCCCCGCTTACAGCGCGACGCCCTTCAGAATCGCCGCCGTGCCCGTGCGCGGCGTGGCCCCGCCGGC
>Ga0307476_10002273_pt1 | contig 11462 bp, 8 predicted proteins | sample atmos_gasesECM2C_2_FD_203314 | JGI IMG/M metagenome (GOLD analysis project Ga0307476, IMG submission 203314) | Hardwood forest soil microbial communities from Morgan-Monroe State Forest, Indiana, United States - atmos_gasesECM2C_05 | ecosystem: Environmental > Terrestrial > Soil > Temperate... | reverse complement strand
CACCACTCGTGCGGACTGCACCGTGACGGTTTTGCCCGTGAGCGTGCGGACTACCAGCGAATGCACCGCCGTCGCGTTGGGATGGAACTTGAGCGTGGTGACGTTAGCGTGTAACAGCACGCGCACGTCGGCCGCTTCGCGTAACTGGCGCAGGTAGCGCACGCCGAAGTCGGTCGGACAGCTGAACCTCTCGAGCGAGTCTGTCGTGAACCGCTCGCTGCGAAAACCTTCGATCATCGGCTGCAGTGGGCGAGTGAAGGCGCGCGCGGCGCTGTATTCGAATGGTCCCGCCTCGCAGAGCTCGTTGGCGCGCGGATAGAAGGGTTGCAGCGTCGCCCTGTCGATTGGCCACCCCGACATCGGTACGTAGTCGCGTGGCTCGAAGTCGATTGGGTCGAAGGGCATGCACCGGCCGCCCCAGATCGTCGTGCTGCCGCCGAAGCGGCGTTGCCGGTAACGGTGCGGCGGCCCATGCAGACGAGCGTCCGCAACCGCACCTTCGTAAAGGCGTTGCGTCGCTTTCTCGGCGGCGCGGCCGCCCGATTCCAGCAAGAGCACTTCCGTGCCTGTGCCGGCAAGCTCCAGCGCGAGCGTGATTCCGGCCGCGCCCGCACCGACGATGCAGACGTCAGTCGCAAGAGCCGCTCCATCAGGCAGATCCCGCGCGTCGTCGATCATGGCGTAGTGTGGCTCCTTTGGTGCCGGTCGCGCGGCGCAAGCACCGCGTTGGCGCGGCGTGTTGAGCGGATCGCATTGTGGCGCATCCCCGGCGGACGAACCGTGTGCGCATGTCGAAAAATGTGCGGAAATTCCGCTGTCTTGTTGCGATTGTCAAATAAGCTGCGTAGCGTAAACCATTCCGAAGCGTGGACAGGAGGCCCCGTCGCGGGGCGGCCATGAGCATGCCTGTGCATCTGTTGCTGGTGGCCGCCTTGTGCATCGTGGCAGTGCCTGCGGTCGCGGCTTGCGCGTACCTGCTGTTGTTGACGCTGCTGTCCGGGAGCCTGCCGCTGCCGGCGCGCTCGCAGCGGCAGCTGCGCTTCGACGTCATCATTCCGGCGCACAACGAGGAATCCGTCATCGCACACGTGGTCGGCAGCGTGCGACGCGTGGACTGGCCCTCGGATCGCTTCCGTGTGGTGGTGATTGCGGATAATTGCACTGACGCGACCGCCGCGGTCGCGAGCGCCGCGGGCGCCGAGATCCTCGAGCGGCACGATGAGCGGCAGCGCGGCAAGGGCTATGCGCTCGACTACGCCTTCAGAGCAAGTCGCGCCCGCGGGTGGGCCGACGCCGTGGTCGTCATCGATGCCGATGCCGAGGTCACACCCAATCTGCTGGAGGCCTTCGCGAGTCGAATCGAGCAGGGCGAGCACGCCGTGCAGGTTCACTACGGCGTCTCGAACACCGATGCTTCGTGGCGCACGCGTTTGCTGAGCATTGCCAAGGCCGCCTTCCACATCGTGCGTTCGCGAGCTCGCGAGCGCCTCAAGGTTTCCTGCGGGATCCGGGGAAACGGCTGGGCCGTCACCCACACGCTGCTGGCCCAGGTTCCCTACCGCTCGTTCTCCCTCGCAGAGGATCTCGAATACGGAATTGAGCTGGGGCTTGCCGGTTACCGCGTTGCGTACGCGGATGAGGCGCACGCGGACGCGGAGATGGTTTCCAGCGAGAAGCAGGCGCGGCAGCAACGCCGGCGCTGGGAATGGGGTCGCTTCCGTCTCATGCGAAGCAAAACGCTGCCGCTGCTGCGCCAGGCGCTGCAGCGACGCAGCGCCGTGTGCCTGGATCTGGCCCTCGATCTGATGGTTTTGCCGCTTTCGTATGTGGTGCTGAACGTGGCTGTGCTGGTGGCACTGGCCGTAGCCGGCGCGGCGGGCCAGAGCACGTCGGCCGCTTGGGTGCTCGTAGGGATGGGCTGTGTCGCGGCGCTCGTGCTGCACATCCTGCGGGGCTGGCGGCTGAGCGGGGTCGGTCCGCGAGGGCTGCTCGACCTTGGCCGGGCGCCGTTTTTCCTGCTGTGGAAGATCCTCGTGCTGCTGGGGGAGCGCACGCCGAACGAATGGGTGCGCACCAAGCGCGAGAATCGTTAAGTACTTCGCGCCGGAGGCTCTTGCTGCGAGGTCACCGCGCTACCGCCACGTCGCATTTCCCAGGCTATCATGAAGATGATACCGACGACGTTGGTGGTCTCCCCGATCAGCATTCCCACGACCGCACCGGTTGCGCCATAGAGCTTGACCGCGATATAGCTCGCCACGACCCATACGAGAGCGCTGGCGCCGGTCAGCAGCGTCATGTCGCGAAAACGCTCGCGGGAAGCCGGCAGGGTCGCCAGCTGGTCCCGGCACAGGGTCACCAGGAAGACCGCGCTCCATAGCAGGAGCAACTCATCGCCCTGCGCAAAGTGTTTCTTCAGCACGGCACTGAAGATCCAGTCGCGCAGGAACCACATGACCGATATGTAGCACAGTGCCAGGCAAAAGAGCGCTGCCACGAGGAGCGAGAGCCTGCGCACCGCTGCCGACACGCCCTGCTCGTGCAACCAGCGCGAGGTGATGGGAAACAACAGCATGCTCACCCCGTTCGAGAGGACGAATACGGGCACCAGCAGCAGCCGGGTAGCCGCGAGCGCCGCCACGTGGCGGACATCGAGCATCCCTGCGATCAGGTAGGTGTAGCCCTGAATGAGCAGCCAGTGAATGCCGGAGCCGGTAATCGCCCACGAGCCCATCACCGCCATTTTGCGCAGCACGCCCCCTGCCGCGTGCTTGTTCCACGGTTCGAATTGCCACAGACCATGGCGCAGAATCCACCAGCCGACGAGCGCCGCCACGCCAAGCGAGGCGATCGCGAACAGCGCCGGTTGCGGCGTGAGCGTCGCCACGAAGGCGCCGGCAACGAGCAGTACGACGTACGCCAGGTCGGCGCGCAGCACCTCGAACGGCCGACGATAGGCGAACAGGGTCATGCGGAAGAACTCACGACCCAGCGCAACCCCCGCCGTGAGCAAAGACGCGACGATCAGCAGTGTTTGCTCGTCGTCGAGATAGTGGAGCGCCCGAAGTCCCACCGCCAGAAGGATTGCTGCCGCGCACAGCCCTGGCACCAGGCGCCGGGTCGCCCGGATGACACCACCGACGAGCTCACGCCGATCCGACCTGTCGATCCGCGTGATACGCGTGACGACGTAGGGCTGCATGAAGCTCGTCTGCAGTGAAGTAATGAGCAACAGCGCGTTGGCAGCGAGGATGTAGTAGCTGTATTGAAGGTCGGCCGTGCGTCGGATCAGAATCAGGCCGACAATGAAATTGGCGCCCGACAGCAGCGCCTGCATCGTCAGGCCCATGCCGAACACGCGCGCCAGCCGGGAGCTGCGCAGCGCGAGCTGGCAGCGCATCAGTAGGCTGGGGGAGACCATCCCCGGCCGTTTCAGCCCGTGGTTCTCGCGATGAGACCGAACTGCGCCAGCACCGGAATCTTGAAATGCCGCTCGAGGTCATCGCGACAACGCAAGCGGCGATTCGCGAGCAGCTCGTATGCAAACGGCCACGCCAGCGACAGGCCCAGACTCGCCATACAGGCCATCAGGAAGAACTTGAACTTGTTGGGTTTGTCGGACTTGACCGGCATCAAGGCGCGGCTCACCAGGGTCACATCGGAGTAGTTGCCCACGGAGGCAAACACGATCTGATCATAGCCGTCGAGAGCCTTTTTATAGGTGGCCTGTGCGGATTGCTGCTCGAGCAGGAGCTTCGAGCTCTGGTCCTGAATTGCCCGGCGCTCGAGCAACCTTGCCCGCTCGGCATTGGCGGCGTTTTGATATTTCGCTTCGAGCTCGCGGGCACGCGTGAGCTGCACCGAGCCGTTGGCCGATATCGACTCGACTTCCTTGGCCAGCGAGCGGCGGGTGGCATCCATCTCCGACTGCAGCTCCATCACTTTCGGGTGCTTCGGGCCGAGTGTGGTGCGCAGTTCAGCCATTCCCGCCTCCTGCACTGCGAGCTTCCCGCGCAGCGCCTGCACCGCCGGAGAATCGAGGGCGGCATCGCTGCTGGCGTTCGCATCGAGCTGACGCGCCTCGAGCTGGCGGCGCTGATTCTGCGCGTCGAGGAGTTTGTTCTGCAGATCGGCGAGTGCGGCGCCTTCCTGGTCGAACGTGGCGCCTTCGACTTCGGTCATGCCGTGCTGCTGACGAAACTCGGTCAGCCGGTCCTGGGCCGCGGCCGCCTTGTCGCGCAGCTCGAGGAGCTCCTTCGAATAGCGTTGCGCGCGCTCGCCGGCAGGGTCGTTGGTGCGCTGGCGATTCTGCTTCAGGTATTCGTCCGTCACCGCATTGGCGATGTCGGCGGCCTCTCCAGGTCGATGCGAGGATGCCGTGATGTAGAGCAACTGACTGCCGGCGCCCTGTTGCACTTCGAGAGCCGCGCGCAGGTATTTGGTCACGACCTCCTTCAATGCCGCCGGAGGCCCGACATAGCCGCGGGTGAATTCCTTATTGGTTCCCAGATTCAGCCGGTCGACCACGGGTTCCAGCACACTACGACTCATGATCAGCTCAATCTGTGTCGGAATGTAGGTACCCCCGTCGACGGTGGGCAGGTCGCGCCCGGCAAGCGGATCCTTGTTCTCGCGGTTCACGATCAGGGTTGCAGTGGCCACGTAGATCTTCGGCATGAGCTTGATGGCGACGGCCGCCGCGCCCATGAGGACCAGCAAGGTCACGAGGCTGTGCTTCCAGTATGCGCGCAGGATGCACAGCGCCTGCGTCATGGATATGCCGCCTGCAGAGGACTCCTCATCCGCAGGCGCGGCAGGCGGCAGATACTGCGGCTGCGCCGGCGCGCCGATTGCCAGATTCGCTCTCGAGCCGATCAAAAGATACGCTCCTTCACTGTAATGACGTCGTCGGGTTGAATGAGGTCGCCGGGTTTGCCATGGATGACAAGGTACTTACCGTCGGGGGCGTGCCGCCTGATCTGCACCCGCGAGGTGCTGCCTTTATCCGTTACGCCACCCGCACGTGCGATCGCCTGCAGCAGCGTCATCCCGGTCTCGATGCGGTATTGAGCCGGAAGGCGCACCTCGCCGGCGATATAGAACACCTGGGCTGCTGGCACAAAGAGCGAATCGCCCGCGAGCAGAGTCTGGAGCGCGGCGGGAGTGGAGTCCTTCGAGTCCATCACGCCCTTTAAGTTGACCGGGTACCGTTGCAGGTTACCGCCTGCATCGGCACGCAGTACATAGGCGATGTCGCCCGCTTTCTCCGTGCCGCCACCGGCCTGCGCCAGCAGGTCGAGAACGGTAGTGTTCGAGTCGATCGGGTAGAGACCGGGCACCTTGACCTCACCGACGACGCGGGCACGTTGACTGCGGACCAGGAGCACGCTGAAGGTCACGTGCGGGTCGACCAGGAACTGACCGTCCTTCAGGGCCTGCTCCACCTTTTGCGCCGCCTGCACGGGAGAAAGGCCCGCAATCGACACCGCTCCGGCGAGCGGCACTCGCACCGTGCCGTCGTCGGCAATGTAGGTAGTGGTGTCCATTTCGGGTCGCCCGAAGACGTCCAATTTGACCTGATCCCCGGGGCCGAGCTGCTGCAGGGGGTGTTCCGGGGCCGCGGTCGCGGTAACCGCCTCTTGCGTCGGTGACTGCGGCGGCTGCTGCGGCGCCTGTGCCCATGCGCTGCACGCCAGCACCGAGGCGAGACACCACGCAAAAAACCCGGTTCGGCTCATCAGGGAAGCCTTCCTCCGCTCCAGCCGGGTATGAAAATAACGCATTGCACGCCTGTCGCGCGAGGGGCATAGGGCGGGACCGAAGCCCCGCGGATGCGGATCACCTCTGGTCAGTAGGCGTTGCGGCTGCGGAGCACGACCAGGACCGTCTTCAGGAGGATCTTTACATCGAGCCATGGCGACCAGTGACGCAGGTACTCCAGGTCGTAACGGACGCGCTCGCGCATCTTCTCGATGCTGTCGGTCTCGCCGCGCAAGCCGTTCACTTGCGCAAGGCCGGTCATGCCGGGACGTACCTTGTGCCGGATCATGTAGCCGGTAATGAGCTTGCGATATTGCTCGTTGTGCGCCACCGCGTGCGGTCGGGGGCCGACAACGCTCATCCTTCCCTGCAGCACGTTGAAAAGCTGTGGCAGCTCATCGAGCGAGGTCTTGCGCAGGAAGCGTCCGACGCGGGTTACCCGCGGATCTTCTTTGGTGGCCTGGGTGACCACTGCGCCGTCCTCGCAGACCCTCATGCTGCGGAACTTGTAGACCATGATCTCTTCGCCATTCAGACCGTAACGGCGCTGACGGAAAAGTACCGGTCCCCGGGACGTGAGCTTGACTGCCGCAGCCGCCAGCAGCATCGGCAGGGCGGCCACGAGCAACATGAGCGTCGCGCAAATATAGTCGGTGACGCTCTTCGCCACCGCATCCATCCCGTGGAAGGGTGTGTCGCATACCGATAGCGCCGGCATCCCGTTGATTTCGACGAGTCGTCCCTGAATCAGGTCGAAAGCGAATACGTCGGGCACGAAATATATGGACGCCGTTGTGTCTCGCAATGCCTCGACCATCTCGCCGATGCGTGGCACGTTGGCGAGTGGCAGCGCGATATAGATCGACGTGACGCCGTGCTCGCGCGCGTACCGTGCCACGTCCCGGCAGTGACCGACGAGGTGCGTCGGATCCTCGATGGTCGCTGCCAGACGGTCGGGACTGCGAAAGTCGAAGAATCCGAGGAAACCCTTCTTGGGTAGGCGACGAAACAGCTCGAACCCGACGCTGTTCGCCCCGACGATGACGTAGCGCGGCGCGTAGCCGCCGTTCGCGGCATGTGAATGTACCCGCAGACGCAGCACGTGCGCCGCATACAGGCACAACGGCGTGGCCGCGAACCAGCAGAGCATTACCGAGCGTGAGAAGACCGCGCTCACTTTCAGCGCGAACGCCACGAACAACAGGATCGCGACCACGCAGGTCCACTCGAAGAGGATGCGCGAAAACACCGTCGGCAGCGGTTTGCCGGAGAGCTCGCGCTCACGAGCCTGGCGTGTGAACACGTAGCTCGAGATGGTGAATGTGAGCACTGCCACCGCACCGAGCGCTGGCGAGGGATGCTGATGAAAGGCCGCACTGCAAATGAGCAGTGTTGCCACGGCGAGGAGGGGATCGACGTGTTTCAGGACCGCAACGATCGCAGGCTCGACACTGCCGAACCGCACGCGCTTCTGCGCGTCCGATCCGTTGATGAGCCCGGTAATCGATTTGAGCGTAGCCGCCATCCCCTGGAGCCTCCGTGATTAGTTCGTGTCTCTTAGTCTAGTTATTAATGTGTATCGCAAACGTTACTCCACCATGTCGGCTGACCGGCCGCATGGCTCCTTGCAGGAAATGTGATCGGTGTCACTCTCGAAGGATGCAAGCCATGTGCCAAGCTTGAGCTTCTCGGTGCCGTGGGGTCGGGGCGGGGGATGCGGCGCAGCCGGCGGCACTTCCTCAGGGGTTTGCGGCAAGGTGGCCCGGCAGTGAAGTATAAGGGGCGCTCCGCGCCGCACCATGAGTGAGCAGCGGGCACGGGAAGCGTCCGTAATGGCGCGTGACGGAGAGGTCGCGGCAATTTTGCCTGGACCATGCGCGCCTGGCACATACGCGGGGATTGCTTGATCCAAAGAGTGAACGTGGTCGACCGTGCTAATCCCGGCGTGGCCGCTGTGACCGCTGCGGTGCCGCGCAAAGCCGCGGCCAAGGGCGCGCGCGGTCCGGTCCTCGGCAGCCTCGCGATTTATGTGCTGGTCGTGTTCATGATCGTCCCCGAAGGCTTCATCTTTGAGGTCGGCAGGACGATGCCGACCGAAGGCAGCGTGACTGACCGCATCACGTGGCTCGCGCTGCTGGGGTTTGGCGTATTCGTGGTCGGCAGCCGCCTGGCGAAGGCCAAGGCTCTCTTGCGCCAGATCAATCCGTTCTTTCTCGCCTTCATCGGCCTGGCAGCCTTCAGCGTGGTATGGTCGATCGAGCCGACGGTGACGATCCGGCGGCTGGTCCGGATGGTCACCTTCCTGCTCGATGCCATGGCACTGGCGCTGCTGCCGTGGAGTCGGACGCGCTTTCAAAGCGTGCTGCGGCCCGTGCTCACCGGCATGTTGCTCGGCTCGATTGCTTTTGTTTTTTACAATCCCAAGTGGGCGGTAGAGCAGAGCGCGGCGTTCGAGCTCCGCAATGCGTGGCGAGGGCTCGCGACGCAGAAGAACGGACTGGGCTCCATCGCCAGCATCGCGACGCTGCTGTGGTTGCAGGCCTGGCTCAACCGGGAAAGCAAAATATGGTGGATCCTGATCGGTGGCGGCGCGGCCGCGGTGTGCCTGGTCTGCTCGCGCAGCTCCACCTCTCTCATGGCGACGGTCTTCGCCTGTACTCTGCTGCTGATGCTGTCGCGTACGCCGCCCGGGCTACGCCGCTACATGCCTTATCTCGTCGGGGTGTTCGTCGTTGCGTTGGTGGTGTATTCGCTGGCGGTCCTGAATCTCGTACCAGGCCTCGGATTCATTCTCAGGCCGATAACGATGATGACCGGGAAGGACATGACTTTCTCAGGCCGCACTGCGATCTGGGGCATCATCAACGAGCACATCGCTTACCACCCTTTGCTCGGCACGGGGTATGGTGCGTACTGGATCGGTGAAGGCGTCACCAGCTCGGATTCGTATGAGATGACGCGCCGCTTGTACTGGTATCCAACTGAGGCCCACAACGGTTATCTCGACGTCATCAATGACCTGGGGGCCGTCGGCGCGGCGGTGCTGCTCGCGTTTCTGTTTACCTACGTGCGCCAGGGCTTGCGCCTGTTCCGCACCGCCCGGGCACAGGGCGCGTTATTCCTGGCGTTGCTGTTTCAGCAACTGATCGCCAATCTGTCCGAGTCGCGTTGGTTCAACGTCCTCAGCGTCGAATTCCTCGTTTTCACGCTTGCGACCGTATGCCTCGGGCGGGAGCTGTTGCAGCAGGATCTGGACCGGAAAGCGTCGGCCAGGATGGCGCGCGCCGCACCGAGGTAAGGAAGCCTGTCCATGCATTATGACGTGATCGTGGTCGGAACCTCGTTTGCCGCGTCGTTCTTTCTGCTGCGGTATCTGGAGCGGGCGCCGACCGATGTCCGGGTTCTGGTGCTGGAGCGCGGTAACGAGGACAGCAAGCCATGGCAGCTGGCGAACCGGCGTCACTCCAGCATCGAGCCCGAAGAGGTCTTCGAAAACGACAATCCGCGCAAGGAGTGGTACACGAGCCCGGGATTTGGCGGTAACTCCAAGTGCTGGATGGGCGGCACCACGCGCATGATGCCCGGTGATTTCCAGCTCCAGTCGCGTTACGGCGTCGGCCGGGACTGGCCGCTGTCGTATGAGGATCTGGAGCCGCATTACTGCACTGCCGAGCGGGTGATGCAGATCTCCGGCCCGGCGGACAGCCCGATGCCACGCTCGATTCCGTTCCCCCTTCCACCGCACCGGTTCTCCGACCCCGATACGCTCCTCAAACAGCGCTTTCCGCAGGGCTGGTTCCAGATGGCGACTGCGCGCGCGAGTGTTGCCACCGGCCAACGCGGGATCTGCTGTGCGAGCGGAATCTGCGCCCTGTGCCCGGTCGACGCAAAGTTCACCATCCAGAACGGTCTGGCGCATCTCTACCGCGATCCGCGCGTAACCTTGCAGCTGCGCTCGGAAGTACAAAGCATCGAAACTGCTGCCGGAGTCGCGCGGACCGTGCATTACCTCCGCGGCGGGGCTTCGCAGCAGGATAGCGCGGACCTGATCGTGCTCGCCGCCAGTGCGCTGTTCAACCCTCACATCCTGCTGCGTTCCGGATTCGACCACCCTTTCCTTGGGCGGCGACTGCACGAACAGATGCCCGTTTACGTGACATTCGATGTGAAGGGGGTCAAATGCTACAACGGCAGTACCGTGCTATCGGGCCTCGGATATCTGTTCTACGAAGGTGAGCACCGGCGTGAGCATGCCGCCTGCATGATAGAGACGTGGAGCTCCCCATTCGCCTACCGGCCCGATGATGCCCTGCGAATCGAAAGCGGTCGCTGGAACGAGCGGCTCATGTTGGGATTTCTGTTCGACGACCTCCCGCAGGAAACCAACCGCGTGACCGTCAGCCGTAGCGACCCCCGGCTGGCGCACGTGGAATTCAGCGATTATTCCGACTACGCCAAGCGAGGCGCGGACCAGATCCCGAAGATGGTCGACCAACTGGCCCAGGCGATACCTATCGAACGTGTGGTCGGGTCGGCGCTGGGAACCACGGCCGCGCACATTCAGGGTACCGTGGTCATGGGCAACGATCCGGCGACGAGCGTCGTCGACCGTTACCTGGTGCACCACCGTTATCGCAACCTGCTGGTGCTCGGCTGCAGCGCATACCCGACCGCGAGCCCGGCCTATCCGACGCTTACTGTCTCTGCGCTGTCGCTGTGGGCCGCAGATCACCTGCTCAGTCGGGGAGCGCCGTCATGATCGGGCGCCGTCGTCTGTTGCAATTGAGCCTCGGAATCGTGGTGCTCGCGGGTGTGGGCGTTGTGGGGTTTGGCCGCACCGCGGCTGAGGCCGAGATCGTCAGCCATCTGCGCCGACGTCTGAGGTTCCTGCACCTCGATGAGTCGGGTCTACGCGCTTTCGCACGCGATCAGGTCGAATTTCTGCTGGCCAAGCGACCAACGTGGGTGCGCTGGAAATATCATTTTCTGCACGCTCTGGGGCCGAAGGCGTTCTCCCGCTTCGATACCTCCAATGACAGGCGTTCGCGTACCGCGCGCCTGGTCGATAACCTGTCAGAGACGTACCTGCTGTCGAGCGATTTCTTCCTCCAGGGGGCGGACGAATCGCGCACCGTGCGCTACCTGCAGTTCTACGATCCCCTGCGCCCCTGCGGGAACCCATTTGCGCGGCCGGTGATCGACAACCGCGCCGCCAGCTGAAATCCGCCACGTAGCGCCCGACGCCAGCGCGTTATTCGAATCCCACGTTGTCGATGTACCAGGTGTTGCTGGCGAGACCAGTCTGGTCCTGAATGTGGAATTTATACACGTCGACGTTGGCGGTACCCGGTCCCACACAGAAAGCCGCTAGAGGGATCTTGTATGTCGCCCATTGGCCGACCACCGGCGCAGGCCCATAGGCGAGCACACTGACGCCCGCTCCCGAAATCGGATAGGGGTTGGTGTAGTTGCAGGGAATCGCGGTGTCTCCCACCGCAATGAACTGAGCGCTCCATTGCTGGTTCGCGATAGTGGGCTTCAACGCGAATGTGAGATAGGTGAAGCCGCTCAGCGGGTAGTCATATTGCGCGATGCAGGCTGGCAACGGCGTCGCCAGTTCCGTGCACATGTAGGGTTGCCATCCGCCCCACTGACCCGTGAGCGACACCTTGATGTCATAGGGTCCGCTGAGCGGTTCGCCT
>Ga0307476_10002272_pt1 | contig 11467 bp, 7 predicted proteins | sample atmos_gasesECM2C_2_FD_203314 | JGI IMG/M metagenome (GOLD analysis project Ga0307476, IMG submission 203314) | Hardwood forest soil microbial communities from Morgan-Monroe State Forest, Indiana, United States - atmos_gasesECM2C_05 | ecosystem: Environmental > Terrestrial > Soil > Temperate... | reverse complement strand
GGCCAAAGCCGGAAACGAAGAAGAAATCTGCGTCAGCATACCCCGGCGGGCCGAAACCCAGCCCGGCGATTGCAAAACAGTAAGCGCATACCAGTTCAGAGGAATTGAGTTCGAGGAATCCATAAGCGATGCGGAACCAGCAAGGCAACTTTCTTACCGCGATTGACGTAGGCAGCGCCAAGACCTGCGCGCTGATGGCGGAGTCGACCGACAACGGCCTGCGCTATCGCGGGCACGGTGTCGCGGAATCTCGTGGCTCGCGGAAGGGGGTCATCGTGGAGCTCGACAAGGCAGTGGCGGCGATTCAGAAGGCGGTCGAAGCCGCCGAAGATATCGCGGGCGCAGCCGTCGAGCAAGCCATCGTCGGTATCGGTGGATCGCACGTGCGAGGGATCAACACTCACGGGGGCATCAGCATGGGCACGCGTCCGCGAGAAATCGGACGCGACGAAATCAAGCAGGCCGTGGACCGGGCCCGCGCCATTCCGCTGCCCGCCGATCGTGAAATCCTGCATTTGCTGCCGCAGGAATTCATTCTCGACGATCAGGCCGGAGTGCACGATCCCTTGGGCATGATGGCGGCACGGCTAGAGGTTCGCGTCCACATGATTACCGCCGCGACCAGCGCCACCCAGAATGTGATCACCGCGGTGAACCGCGCCGGAGTGCACGTCGACGATACGGTATTCGAGCCCCTGGCTGCGGCCGACTCGGTTCTGCGCAACGACGAGCGCGAACTCGGTGTGTGCCTGGCAGACATGGGAGCGGGTTCGACCGAACTCGTCGTTTTTCAGCAGGGAGCCGTCATTCACACGGGCGTGATTCCTGTGGGGGGTGATCATTTCACCAGTGATCTCTCGGTGGGATTGTGTACGCCCCTGGCCGAAGCCGAAAAGCTCAAGAAGATTTATGGCAATGTCATCGTGACCCTGATCCCGGAGGGCAATGAAGTCGAGGTACCGTCCGTGGGCGACCGTCCGTCGCGCCTCTTGCCGCAGCGCCTGGTTGCCGAAATCCTGGAGCCCAGGGCGCGCGAGCTTTTCGAAATGATGCGCGAGACCCTGCGCCAGAGCGGCATGTTCGATGTTTGCCTCGCCGGCATCGTGCTCACTGGAGGAGCGTCGCGGCTTCCGGGAATCTTTGACGTGGCGGAATCGGTGCTGCGCCGCTCGGTTCGGCTTTCGTGGCCAGCCCCGCTCGCCAAGATGCCGTCAACGTTATCGGAGCCGGAGTTCGCTACCGTGCTAGGAATGGTGAATTACGGCCAGCGCGCCCGCATCGCACGCGGGCTTCAGGAAGATCGCTGGGGATCGAGATTGAAAGCGCTGTTGGTCGGGAAAGGTGCTTAGTAGGGCAAAGTATCGCTACTTCTCTCGCGAACTTCGCGGATTTTCTTCGCACCCTTTGCGGTTAAAGGGTTTTCGGGGCGATAGAGATCTCACCGCAAAGTTCGCTAAGAAAGGCCGCGAAGATCGCAAAAGAAGACGCAAATCAAATCAGGAGTGGACGCAATGAAAAACGACTCAGGGATTCGCATCAGCTTTAACGAAGAGGCCCGCAACGACGCCAAGATTAAAGTCATCGGCGTGGGTGGCGGCGGTGGCAACGCGGTGAACCGCATGATTGATGCGGGTGTGGAGGGCATCGAGTTCATCGTCGCCAACACCGACCTGCAGGCGCTGCGCATGTCGCACGCGCCCGTCAAACTGCAACTCGGCGTGAAGCTGACGAATGGCCTGGGAGCCGGTGCCAATCCTGAGGTGGGTCGCAAAGCCGCGCTGGAAGACTCCGACAAGATCATCGAAGCCCTGGAGGGCGCGGATATGGTCTTCGTCACCACCGGCCTCGGCGGCGGCACCGGCACCGGAGCGGCTCCCATCATTGCTTCGCTGTCTTGCGAAATGGGCGCGCTCACGGTTGCAGTCGTCACCAAGCCTTTCGCGTTCGAAGGCAAGCGCCGCATGGCGCAAGCCGAGCGGGGAATCGCCGAACTGATGGAGTCGGTCGATACCACCATCGTGATTCCTAACGAGAAATTGCTCGCGGTTGCCGAAGATGCCGGCTTCTTCGAATCCTTCCGCATTGCCGACGACATTCTTCGCCAGGGCGTGCAGGGAATTTCCGACATCATCACCATCCCCGGCATCATCAACCGGGATTTTGCCGACGTGAAAACCATCATGGCTCGCATGGGATACGCCGTCATGGGCACGGCTTCCGCCAGCGGTCCCAAGCGCACCACCGAGGCCGCTCAAAAAGCGATTGCATCTCCGCTGCTCGAGGCCGGAGCCATCGATGGCGCTCGCGGCATCCTCATTAACATCACCGGTTCGGCGTCGCTCAAACTGGCTGAAGTGCAGCAGGCGTGCTCGATCATTCAGGGCGCTGCGCATGAAGACGCGAACATCATCTTCGGCGCGGTATTGGACGAAAAGATGAAGGATGCAGTGAAGATCACCGTAATTGCCACCGGATTCCGCGAAGCCCCGTCGGCAAGACAGCGGACGCAGGAAGTTCGAACCTCATTCGCCGCTGCGCATGAGGAGGCCATGGAATTCGCCGAGGAGTTCGGATCGGTTCACTCGGTAACTACCGATGAACTCACTTGGTCCCGTGCCTCATCGCCGAGAGATGCCGACTCGACCATCGAGAGCCAGCCCGATTCCAGGCCAAAACACATCATGGAGCCCGCATCGTTTGAACGCAACCTATCGGACGACCGCGCTTACGTCGATGACGTTGCTCCAGTACCCATAATGCACGCATCCGATCATGTGGCCGGCGAAGTGATTTCGCTCGACACCATGCGCGACAACATGCGCGGCGCTATCGTGGCGAACTTCGAGCAGGACGATCTCGACGTTCCCGCATTTCTGCGCAAGCGCAACGACGTGATGTAAGGACCGAGCTCTCAGCTTTCAGACAAGGACGCTCATTTGTAGTGTAGGTATGGCGAAACCGACGAAACTCATCAGTGTTCGCCTCAGGGCTGAGAGCTACCCCTTTTCGAATAGGAAAAGTCTTGCACATTATAGACGTACCTTTTCAGTACCTAGTAACGCATTACCGAAGGGTTCTGACCTGCGGTAATCAACCGCTATGTGTTTGTTTCACAATGGGTTAAACCGAAACTAGTATTTGCTGGCACTCGAACATTTCCGTTGCCAGCATGGTGTAAGTCTCGTATTATCAGCGCAGTCGAGTTGTACTGCCTGGGTTACGAGCCAGTGGCACGGTTCGTGCATTGTATTTAGGGTGGTACGTATTAGAGTGGTACGTTCGGGGAGCGAATCAACCAGATGTTCAAAGCAAAGAGCCTTCTTCGTCTTCTACTGGCCTTCGGTACCGGTTTGCCTCTGGCAGGTATGAGTTTTGCCGTACACGTCAACACGAGTACGCACTCAGCGGCCAAGTCAAAGCAATCCAAAATTAGCGAGACCCCGCACACCCGGCGCCGCATGCACCATCTGGCGCGTAGTCGCAGCGCGAACCTTACGCGGGCTTCGGTGAGCACTCGTCGCCGTCGCTCTTATGAGCGTTTTCAGATGAGTTCGTTCGCCGAAGGCATTTCTGCCGGCGACATCACGACCGGCGAAGATCCGGTGGTTCGTCAGGCAGCCATCGATGCCCTGGGCAACATGAACGGAACGGTGGTCGCGATCGAACCGACCAGCGGTCGCGTTCTGGCCATGGTCAATCAGAAACTGGCTCTCTCCAGCGGTGCGCAACCCTGTTCGACCATCAAACTTTCTGTGGCACTGGCAGCACTCAGCGAAGGCCTGGTTTCCAAGGAAACCGAAGTTGCTCTCGGCGGCCGAAGCCGCATGAACCTGACCACCGCCATCGCGCATTCCAACAACGCTTATTTCGAAGCCCTCGGACGTAAGCTCGGTTTCGAGAAGGTTGCCTATTACGCCCACGAATACGGGCTCGGCGAACTGGCTGGATACGACATTGCTGGCGAACAACTGGGCAGCTATCCTGACGAAGCGATTCCTGAAAAACTCGGCGGCGTTGGCAAGATGTGCTCCTTCGGTGAAGGCGTCTCGATGACGCCCCTGCAGTTAGGAGCCATGGTTTCCGCGATCGCAAATGGCGGCACGCTCTACTACCTGCAGCATCCCACCACTCCCGAAGAAGTCGCCAGCTTCCAGCCACGGATCAAGCGCCAGCTCGACATCGCTCCCTTGATTCCTGAACTTTCCGATGGCATGGCCGGGGCCGTCCAGTACGGTACTGCCCGTAAACTGCGACTGAACTTCAACGAAGAAGAGATTCTGGGCAAAACCGGAACCTGTTCGCACGCCGGAACGCGCTTCGGCTGGTTCGCCTCCTACGCCAACACCAGCGTCGGGCGCGTCGTGGTGGTCGTCTTCTTGCAGGGCGGGCGTCCCACCTTTGGTCCCAAGGCCGCGGAAATTGCCGGACATATGTATCGCAACATGTACGACCATAATTTCTTCATTGCCACGCACGGCTATCCTTCCGACGCCGCGGTGAAGACGGTCAGCACGACTCCTTAGTCTTGAGGCGTTTTCTGCGTAACCGACATGGCCCCGATACCTCTCTCAGGAGATTGGCCATTTGGCATCGTGGCCAGCCCCAGCTCGCGCCAAGTTCCATGAAGTAGCCCGGCGCTCACCTAGCGCAACGCTTCTTGTACTTCTTGCCTGAGGCGCAGGGACAATTCTCGTTGCCACTAAGCCGCGGGAGAGCCTTCGGAACTTTGACTGGCTCTGGCCGGCGGAGAATGCTTGTCTTCTCCGAAGCCGCGCAGTTCTTCCTCACTGAGTCGGACTTTCTTCAAAGAGCCTCCCGAAAACCTGCGTGGGTTGACAGTTCTCCAGACCGGCAACCGGCCGGAAGGAGAAATGTCCAAGCCAGATAGCAACCACGTGGGGGTAAACCTCAGGTCGATTCTGCCGACTGTCGCGAGCTCATCTTACCTTGCCTTCGTATGCGTGGGCCGACAGCCGCCGAGGCCGCGGCGCTCCAAAACAAAACGCCCAGCGTTCCCGGCTGGGCGTTGTCTTCAAATCGAACGCTTGATTTTTAACTCCGTTGCCCGCGACCCTTGCTCTCATCGCTGGCAATGACGCCATCCTTAATGTGAATGACGCGGTGCGCGTATTCGGCAATATCGCCCTCATGCGTGACCAGAATGATCGTATTACCCTCGGCGTGCAGCCGGTCGAACAGCGCCATGATTTCAACGCCAGTTTGCGAATCCAGGTTGCCCGTCGGTTCGTCCGCCAGGATAATCGAAGGCTTGTTCACCAGCGCGCGTGCAATCGCGACGCGCTGCCTCTGGCCGCCGGAAAGCTCGTTCGGCTTGTGGCTCATGCGGGCCTCCATGCCTACGGCCGCCAGCGCGGCTTTTGCGCGCGCCATGCGCTCGTCGGTCGGAATGCCAGCATAGATTAAGGGTAGTTCCACGTTGTGCAGCGCCGTGGCCCGGGCCAGAAGGTTGAAGGTCTGGAAGACGAATCCGATTTCCTTGTTGCGGATGCGTGCCAGTTCATCGTCGTCGAGCTCGCTGACGAGTTGGCTGTTCAGCCAGTATTTTCCCTGGGAGGGCGTATCGAGGCAGCCAATCAAATTCATCAGCGTCGACTTGCCCGAACCTGATGGTCCCATGATCGCGACGTATTCGTTGCGCTGGATGCGCAGATTTACCCCGCGCAGGGCGTGAACCTGCTGCTCCGATCCCATATCGTAAGTCTTCCAAAGATCCTCAGCCGCAATCATGCACGATTCCGGCGGCGCCATGTTCACGGTGTTGGGCATGCTGATGACTTCTGCGGTTGCCATGTTTTTCTCCTGGTCCGATGCCACTGACCTCTCCCGATCGTTGGATTCAGTGCGTTCTAGATGCAAGCTCCGTTTTCCGAGACCCGTTGATCGAACCCTGACCGGCTTCCCTTATGGACGTACCAGCCGGGCTAAGGTTATGACTCTTCGTCTTCTTTCTTCGGCACGGTATTGTCGATCTTCACGCCGCTTCCGGGACGCAAAGTCCGTAAAACCTTGTAACTTCCCGTAATGACTTCGTCTCCGTCTTTGAGGCCGTCGAGCACTTCGATATCGGTCGTACCCGTAATCCCTGTGGCAACCGGAACGAATACGGCTTTCTTGTTGCGGATGACGAAAACTCCCTGAATGTCATCTTCCTTCTTTCCCTTGGATGCGACTTCCTTCGCCATCGGAGCCGCTGCGTGCACTGAACCGGGCGGATTATTTTGCTGTTCGATCTGCGCTTTGCTGCGCAGGGTCAGCGCTTGTATTGGCAGCGAAAGCACATTGCCCCGAGTTGCAGTCGTGATCTTGGCCGTGGTCGAAAGCCCAGGGCGCAGGTCTTTTGGCGGATCGTTGAGGGTCACCACCACCTTGAAATCCTTCGCTTCTTCACTGGCAGTCGCTTGCTGCGAGGTGGAAACGCCGCTCGAGCGCACGATCGCGTTATCCCCAATCTCGGAAACCGCGCCATGAAAGATCTTCTTCGGAATGGCGTCGATCGTTACCTCAGCCGGCTGTCCGAGATGCACATTCACGATGTCGGTCTCGTCCACCTTCACTTCAGCCGTAATCACCGACATGTCGGCGATCGTCATCAGCGTGCTGCCCAGTGCGTTCTGGATTCCAATGACCACCGACTCTCCTTCGCGTACAGGCAGATTCGTCACGACGCCATCGTAGGGCGCGCTGTAGGTGGTCTTCTGCAGAACGTCAGTCACGCGCGTTAAGTTCGCCCGTGCTTGCGACACGTGTTTTGCTGCGGAGTCGTTCTGCGCCTTGGCCTGCGCTACCCGCGCCTGAGATTGCACCAATCCCGAATCCGCCGTTGCCCATGCATTCTTGCGGCTGTCGAAATCCGACTTTGAAATCAGTCCGTCTTTAAACAAGCTCTGGGCACGCTCCCAGTCCAGTTTGTTGCGGTCGTAATCCGCCTGTGCGCGCTGCAGGTCCGCTTGTGACGTCTTGAGGCCAGCATCGGCCGCGATGGCGTCGGTCTCCGCCGCCTGGAGAGAGGCCTCGTTGGCATTCACATCCGCCGATGACTGTACGTTCTCCAGCTGCGCCAGCAATTGACCCTTCTTTACGCGATCTCCCTCCTTCACATAGAGGTGGGTGATCTTCCCGTAGGCATTGGCCCCGATGTTCACGTAAGTCTTCGGTTTGATCTCACCCGAAGCGCTTACGACCGTGGCCAGATCCTGCCGCTGCACTTTCCCGGTCTGTACCGTGGTTACGTTCTTGCTGCTCTGATGAACGGTAAAGGCAACAATGATTGCGAGTAGAATCGCAATGCCGGCGCCGATTGCAATTTTTTTCCAAGCTCTCATGATTCCCGTCAATCGCCAGGTGATTTATCGCCCACAGCAGGTCGAGTCTTGAAAAAACGTTTTTTTAGTGCGAATTACCTCGCCTGTATCGTGCGGGGTGACGGGCACACACCATCTGGTACGATCCTCGTGCCGAAAAAGTTCCCGTTCTGGAAGATCTGGAAGATGAGACCTGACCGAGACCCGTTACGCGTGGGACGTGATAGCGACTGCCCCCGGAACGCACTCATTATATCCCTGCGACGGTCCGGTTTGGCACCTGCGAATTTCGTTGCCAACTTTGTTTCTGGCCCGGGCAACTCGGCGCCACCCCGGCGGCTTCTAAAATCTACGGTTGCGGTCGGTTTTAATGGGTTTTCGGGGCACTTAGCCTTGCTTTCAAACGACGAACAAGCCTAAAATAAGTGGACAGCGGTCTGGCAGGAGTCCCTTCATGTTCCGGGTAGGTTCAAGTCAATCTATTCTCCGAATTCTGTTTGTCTCTGCGGGTCTGACGGTTGCTGGCGCGGTTGCCCAGGACCAGCCGGACCAGAAGCCTGCTGACAAACCCGCCAGTGACGCTGCCAGCTCCCAGCAAGCACAGCCTGCCACCGCTCAGTCCGATGCCGCGCAGGCGAAGCCAGCGCCCGATGCCGCAGATCCGCTCAAGCGTCCGACCAATGAAAAACAGAAGAAGAAAAATGAGCGGGCGCTGAAGCAGGAATTGAGCCGTCCTTATAAGAAGTGGTTGGAAGAAGACGTCGTCTGGATCATCACCGACGAAGAGCGGGCGGCTTTCAAGCAGCTCTCGAACGACGAGGAACGCGACAACTTTATTGAAGCCTTCTGGCAGCGCCGCGATCCGACCCCCGACACGGAAGAGAACGAATACAAAGAAGAACACTACCAGCGTATCGCCTACGCCAACGAGCATTTCGCAGCGGGTGTGCCCGGGTGGAAAACCGATCGCGGCCGGATTTATATCGTCTACGGGAAGGCCGACGAGGTTGATTCGCATCCCTCGGGCGGCACCTACGAGCGTCCCATGGAAGAGGGCGGTGGCGAGACCTCGACTTTTCCTTTTGAAGACTGGCGCTATCGTTACATCGAGGGAATCGGACAGGAAGTCATCATCGAATTCGTCGACACCTGCATGTGCGGCGAGTACCACATGACTATGGATCGCTCCGAAAAAGACGCTCTGCTCATGACCCCGAATGCCGGCCTGACTCTCTATGAGCAGATGGGAATGGCGAATAAATCGTCTCGCTTTTCCGGCAACGGACTGGAGCGTTTGGGGCTCGGTCCTGAAAGCTCGATGCTGCAAACCAAGGAGTTCGATCGCCTGGAGCAGTTCGCCAAACTGCAGGCCGCACCCAAGGTTAAGTTCACCGATCTGGAAGAAGCCGTCAATTCGAAGATCATCCTGAATCCGATGCCTTTCGATGTGCGCGCCGACTTCGTGAAAATCACCAGCGACACCGTGCTGGTGCCGGTCACGATCCAGATGAGAAATCGCGATATCACCTTCGTCAATAAAGAAGGTGTGCAGCGGGGGACGGTAAATATCTTTGCCCGCTTGACGACGCTGACGGGCAAGATTGTTCAAACCTTCGAAGACACGGTGCAGGTAGACGTCCCTGCTGAACTTCTCCCTCGCACCGCGGAGAACGCCTCGGTTTATTGGAAGGCCCTGCCCCTCCGCCCGGGCCGCTACAAACTGAACATCGCGATCAAAGACGTCAACGGTGATCGCAAGGGGCTCTGGAGTCGCAGCATCGTGGTGCCCGAATTCTCGGACGACAAGCTTTCAACCTCAACTTTGATTGTCGCCGACCAAATGGAGCCGGTTCCCACCAAGGCGATTGGCACCGGCAGTTTTGTCATCGGCACCACCAAGGTTCGGCCTCGTGTGGCTGCTGCCGACGGCAAGCCAGCTCTATTCAAAAAGGATAAAGACCAGAAGCTGAATTTCTGGATGCAGGTCTATAATCTGGGCCTGGACGAGAAAACGCACAAGCCTTCCGCCACCTTTGAGTATGAGATCACCAACCTTGCAACCAACAAGCAGGTGATCCAGAAGACTGAAACCACTGATAATATGGGCAACATCGGCGAACAGGTTACGCTGCAGAAATCCATCGTAGCCGCCAACCTGCAGCCCGGCACTTACAAGATCAACATCAAGGTGAATGACAACATCTCGAAGCAGACGATTAATCCTTCGGCGGTTTTTGCCGTAGAGTAATTCCCTGCGATTCCCCCACAGGGGGTGGGGCGAAGTTGAGACTGCATAACCTAGGAACCTGGGCAATCCTGTTGGGGTTGTCGCTTCCGGTTTGGGCGGGAGAGCAGCCCGGAGCGATCTCGGGATACGTCCGCACCAACTCGGGCACGCCTCAAATGGGCGCCGTGGTTCAAATCCTCGGTTCCGCCGATCGTAGCCTCACTGTCTTCACCGACGCGGCCGGGTTCTACACAGCCACCGGATTATTGCCAGGCCTTTACTCTCTGCAGGTCACGGCACCTTCCTTCCTGCCCGCGTTGCGCGAAAAGGTTGGTCTTCGCCCCGGCGCCCGCCTCAAGGTCAACGTCACCCTAAGCACCTTGCTGGGAGTAATGCAGCTCGGCCCTGCTCGTCCGCTTGCCGATGAAGATGACTGGAAGTGGACTCTGCGTTCGGTCGCCAACCGTCCCATCCTGCGCGTTTTTGACGATCCCGGTGCTGACCGCCTCGATCTACCAGCCGAGAAGCAGACCCACGAGTTGAAGGGATCTGTCTCCTTCCTCGCCGGCTCCGCTGCCGGCGGCTATGGTACCGGATCGGACATGAGCACCGGCTTTACACTGGAGCGTTCCATCTTCACCGATGGACATCTCTCCGTGAGCGGTGACGTGGGCTATGGCAGCAGCCTTCCTGCGGGTGTGCTGCGTACCACTTATTCACATCGCTTGGCCGACGGATCTGCGCCTACGCTGGGGTTGACCGTCCGCAGATTTTCAGCGTCCGATCCCAACTTGCACAATGCCGCTCTTCAGGCGCTTGCTCTTTCCGCAGGAGACGATTTCACCGTCGCCGATGTTCTGGAACTGAAATTCGGCAGCGAACTTCAGACCGTTCAGTTCCTGGGCCACGCAACCGCTTTTCGACCCTACGGTTCGGCCGACTTGCATCTTTCACCCAATACGGTTCTGGAATATGACTACGCTACCTCGCGCCCTGACATGCGGACCGAGAAAGGTTTCGATTCTTCCCCGGCCGATCTGAGCGAATCGAATCCGCGAATCAGTTTGATCGGGTACTCTCCCAAAATGGAGAGCGCTCATCATCATGAAGTCAGCCTCTCTCGGCGTGTGGGCAAGAACAATATTCAAGTGGCTGCGTATTCCGATCGCGTGGGTGATCCTGCTCTTCTAGGCACCGGGGTTACCACCGCAGCCGGCGGTTTCCTGTTGCCAGATGTTTCCTCCGGCACATTCACTTACGCCGGCAAGACTCTCAATGCCGATGGCCTCCGCTTCGTCCTGCAGCGCAAGTTCTCCGACGATCTCGCCGCCACCTTGGACTATGCTTTCGGTGGGGTTGTTGATCTAACCAAACCTGACGTGTCTCTGCAGCAGGCGCAGCAGTTTCTTACTAACCAGCGCCGTCATGCCGTTGCCGTCAAGTTGAGCGGAACCGCGCCTCGCACCCACACCCGCTGGATCGCTTCCTACCGCTGGGTGAATGGCCCTGCGCTGACGCCAGTCGACATGTTCAACGCTTCGCCTGGACAGAGTGAACCCTTCCTGAACCTCTTCCTCCGCCAACCGATTCCCAGTCGTGGCCACATGGAAGCGATCATCGACGTGCGCAATCTCTTGGCGCAAGGCTACGTTCCAGTACTGGGCCAGGACGGCCAGACGGTCTACCTAGTCCAATCCGCGCGTTCAGTTCGTGGTGGAGTCTCCTTTAGCTTTTAGCGCGCGTGTGCTAGCGTGCTTCCCTCGCTTCCAAAACCTTCCATTCAAAGTTTCAGTGGACCCCAGAAGAAAGATAGATACGCCATCCGATATTTAATCATCGTCTCGAACAAAGCGTACAGCTTTTCATATTTCAATACAGCAAAGTCCGTATTTTCGTATGTGTATGGCACAGACGGTTT
>Ga0307476_10002271_pt1 | contig 11473 bp, 10 predicted proteins | sample atmos_gasesECM2C_2_FD_203314 | JGI IMG/M metagenome (GOLD analysis project Ga0307476, IMG submission 203314) | Hardwood forest soil microbial communities from Morgan-Monroe State Forest, Indiana, United States - atmos_gasesECM2C_05 | ecosystem: Environmental > Terrestrial > Soil > Temperate... | reverse complement strand
GCGTCATCAAGTGGTTCGATGTCGCCAAGGGTTACGGCTTCATCATTCCGGACAACGGCATGGCCGACGTGCTGCTGCATGTGACCTGCCTGCGCCGCGACGGCTACCAGACCGCTTATGAAGGCGCTCGCGTCATCTGCGAGGTGCTGCCGCGGCCGAAGGGCCTGCAGGCCTTCCGCGTCATCTCCATGGACGAGTCGACGGCGATCCACCCGGCCCAGATGCCGCCGCCGCGCACTCATGTTACTGTGGCGCCGACAAGCGGTCTGGAACGGGCACAGGTCAAATGGTTCAATCGGTTGCGTGGTTTCGGCTTCCTGACGCGGGGCGAGGGGACGCCGGATATCTTCGTCCACATGGAAACGCTACGCCGCTTCGGCATGACGGAGCTGCGCCCCGGCCAGTTCGTCCTGGTGCGCTACGGACCGGGACCGAAGGGCATGATGGCGGCCGAAGTCCGTCCCGAGGGCGGCCCGCTGGGCCTCACCTCGCACTGACGGCACGCATCGCTCGCCCAGCATCGCGTTTGACGTCGGCGTTCCGCGCCACCGCCCGATTGCTTTCCGGCTTTTATCTCTTTGTAGCGCTGCTCGCGCCGGCGCAAGCGGCCGAACAGGATACAATCGAGATCGTCAGCGCCTCCGGCGTCCACGCCTTCACGGTCGAGCTGGCGGTCAATGACGCGGAGCGCGAACGCGGCCTGATGTTCCGCAGGGAACTGCCGGAGGGCCAGGGCATGCTGTTCGACTTCCAGCGTGACCAGCCGGTCGCGTTCTGGATGCACAATACCTACATCTCGTTGGATATGCTTTTCATTCGCGGCGATGGCCGTATCGTGCGCATCGAAGAGAGCGCCAAGCCGGAATCGGATCGTCTCATTCCGTCCGGTGCTCCGGTGCGCGCGGTACTGGAAGTGATCGCCGGGACGACACGCCAGCTCGGCATCAAGGCGGGCGATCGGGTCGTCGGCTCGATCTTCGGCAAAGGCCCTTGATCGGGCGCTCCGGCGGCAGGCTGTTCGGCTTGCTGGGGGTGGGCGAACGATGTATCCACAAGCCGCGACCGGCGGGGTATAGCGCAGCCTGGTAGCGCGGCAGTTTTGGGTACTGCAGGTCGCAGGTTCAAATCCTGCTGCCCCGACCATTTTGGGAATTTTATTGCATGACCGCGCGCATCTACAAACCGGCCCGCACCGCGATGCAGTCGGGCACCGCCAAGACCAAGGAGTGGGTGCTCGACTATGAGCCGGAAGAGCCGCGCATGGTCGAGCCGCTGATGGGCTGGACCTCGTCAAGCGACATGAAGCAGCAAGTGAGGCTTTCGTTCGACACCAAGGAAGAGGCGATCGCCTATTGCGAGCGCCACGGCATCGCCTATCAGGTGTTCGAGAGCACGCCTGGCAAGCGCGCGCGCATCTCGTATTCGGATAATTTCGCCTATACCCGGCGCAGTCCCTGGACGCATTAGGGTCAGACGCGCCGGGCCTGCATCGCCGGCGCTTTGCCTGCGCCCGGTCGCGCCGGCGGATTGGCGCGCTGGCGCAGCAGCGAAATGAAGCGCTCCTCGGGCATCGGCTGGCCCAGCAGAAAGCCCTGGCCGTAGTCGCAGCCCATGCTGACCAGGGCCAGCGCGTCGGACGCCTTCTCGATGCCGACGGCAACCGCGATGCTGCCAAAATTGTGCGCGAGATCGATGACGGTCTTGCACAGCGGCGCGTTGACCTTGTCGCTGCCGCAATCGGTGACGAAAGCGCGATCGAGTTTCAATTCCGCGAACGGCAGATCTTTGAGCCGCACCAGCGAGGAATAGCCGCGGCCGAAATCATCGACCGCGAGCCTGACGTCGAGGTGCTGGAGCTTTTTGGCGATGTCGTTGGCGAGCGGCAGATCGGAGACGATTTGCTCTTCGATCACGTCGATGATGACGCCCGGCCATTTTTCGAACTTGGCGCGGTGGCTTTGCACGATGTCGGCCACCGGCACCTTGACCAGCGCGTTGATCGGAATGTTGACCGCGAGCCGCAGATTGACGCCGAGCTTGCAGAAGTTGAGGCTCGCTTTGAGCGCCTGATCGAGCGCCTGTTCGGACAGCCTGACGAGATCGCCCTCGCTGGCGCCGGGCATGAATGCGCTCGGCATCAGCACGCCGTCCTGCGGATGGCGGGCGCGGGCAAAGGCTTCGACGCCGACCAGCTGCTTTTTGCGCAGGTCGATTTTCGGTTGATACCAGAACTCGATCCATCGATTGCGCAGCGCTTCCTCGAGATCGATGCGGCCGGCGACGGCCGGCGGCTCGCCGATCCGCAGTTCCTGCAAGACTTTCAAAACCATGCTGGTCTCGAACGGCTTCTTGAGGACGGGAAGCATGCGCAGGTGATGCTGCTCGCCGATGCTCTTGACGTGGGCGAGCACGGCCGAGCCGCGGTTGCTCATGAGCTGCACCGCGCCGGTATAACCGGCGCGCGACAGCGCGAGGACGCATTCGATGGCGTCGGACGATTCGAGCGCAATATTGAGGAAGACGAGTTTTGGCTGGCGCTGGGTCAGCGCCGGCCGTACCGCCTGGCCGTCGGGAAGCTCCTCGGTATCGATGCCGGCGCCGTGCAGGATCAGCGACAGAAAGTGCCGAATGCTGGCGTCCGCATCGACGACGAAGCAAAGCGGGGCGCGCGCCTCGCTGGCGGGCGCCTCGGCTTCCGAAGTTGCGGCAATGTTGGATGATTGCGCCGTTGTTGCGCTCATTTCCCGGTTCCAACCGCCGACGTGACGGGAGCCGGCATCATTGGTGGAAAGTTGTTAACTCTCGGTTTCGACGGAGCCGCGGCGGGGTGGCCCGGTCTGCAGCGGCAAAGCGGCGCCGGCCGGCGCCGGGCGCATGCCACCCGCATGACCCGTGCAATGCGGCGTCGTTGCCTTTATGGTAGTTTCAAACGCAATTGCTTCGCCGCCGTGGACCAACGGCGCGAGAACCAAGCGATGTGAAGGTGAGACGACGATGCCCAAAAAGGATGCAAGCCTAAAGCTCAACCGCCGCAGATTCCTCACCGCGGCCGCCGTCGCCGGCGCCAGCGGCGCCGTCAACCCGGCCAAAGCCGCGAACCCGGCGGAACCGCAGCAAAGACTGCCGTCGGCACTGCCGCCGAACGCCCATATCGCCGCTGCCGAGACCGGCGTGCCGGATATTCCGCCCTATGCGGGCGAGGGCCAGCCCGGATCGGATTTCATGGTCGACGTCATCAAGACGCTCGACATCAAATACCTGCCGGCCAACCCGGCATCGAGCTATCGCGCCATCCACGAGTCGCTGATCAACTACGGCAAGAACACGATGCCGGAATTCCTCACCTGCACCCATGAGGAAGTCGGCGTCGGCATCGCCCACGGCTATTACAAGATCGCCAACAAGCCGTTGATGACGCTGTGCCATGGCACCGTCGGGCTGATGCACGCGACGATGAACATTTACGACGCGTTCTGCGATCGCGCGCCGGTGATCGTGCTCGCCGGCAACGATCTCGACGCCGCGCACCGGCCACCGGGCGTGCCGACCGTGCATTCGGCGCAGGACATCAACGCCATCGTGCGCGACTACACCAAATGGGACGATACGCCGGTGTCGGCGCAGCACTTCGCGCAATCGTTCGTGCGCGCCTATCAGATCGCCACCACGCCGCCTTTCGCGCCGGTGGTGATTTCGCTCGACGACGGCTTGGCGACCGAGCCGGTCAGGGACTACGGCCAGAAACTCTACATTCCGAAATTCGTGCCGACGGCGGCGCCGGCGGGCGAGCAGGGCGCGGTGCGCGAAGCGGCGCGGCTTCTGGTCAACGCCGAGCATCCGGTGATCGTCGCCGACCGCGCGGTCAATACCGAGAAGGGTATCGCCCTTCTGGTGCAGCTCGCGGAGCTGTTGCAGGCACCGGTGGTGCGGCAGCGCGGGCGGCTCAATATCCCGAATACCCACTATCTCAGCCGGCCGGCGACCGTCATTCCTCAGGCCGACGTGATTCTCGGTCTGGAGCTGACCGACTATTGGGATACGGTCAACAAGTTCGTCGACAACAACGCTGAAGGCGTCGGCACTAACAGCTCGCGTATCAAGCCCGATACCAAGCTGATCAGCATCAGCACCTTGCAGCTGATGACGAAGTCCAACTATCAGGAGTTTCAGCGCTTCCAGAGCGTCGACGTGCCGATCGCCGGCGACGTCGAGGCGACCCTGCCGTCGCTGATCGAGGCGGTGAAATACGCGCTGACCGACGACCGCAAGAACGTCGCGGCCCAGCGCGGCCAGGCGATCCGCAAGGATCACGACAAAGGCCGTGACGGCACAAGGCAGGCGGCCGCCATTGCCTGGGACGCAAGCCCGATCTCGACGGCGCGGCTATGCATGGAGCTTTATGCGCAGATCAAGGATTTCGATTGGTCGCTGGTGCCATCGTCGGGCGACGTCAGCGGCTGGCCGCTGCGGCTGTGGGCGATGGACAAGCACTATCATTGGACCGGCACGTCCGGCGGCTACGGCGTCGGCTGGGGTTGTCCGGCTTCGGTCGGCGGGGCGCTCGCCAACCGCGACGAGGGCCGCTTCTCGGTCTCGATCCAATCCGACGGCGATCTGATGTATGTGCCGGGCGCGTTATGGACCGCGGCGCGGCACAAGATTCCGATGCTGTCGGTGATGCATAACAACCGCGGCTATCATCAGGAAGTGATGCACGTGCAGCGGCTGTCCAACTTCCGCAACCGCCTCGCCAATACCGGCAACGATCTGGGCCCGATCGGCACCTCCATCATGAATCCCGATATCGAGTACCACAAGCTCGCCGAATCCATGGGCTGGTGGGCCAAGGGCCCGATCAAGGATCCGGCCGAACTCGGGCCGGCGATCAAGGAAGCGATCGCCGTGGTCAAATCCGGCCAGCCGGCGCTGCTCAATGTCTGGACGCAACCGCGGTGAGGAATTCCTGAAATGCAATCCGTTCGCGTTTATCTCGTGCCGGCGCTTTTTGCCGTCAGCGTGATGCTTGTTCTGCATCCCGCCAATGCGGCGTCGGTGGACAACGGCAAAGCGGCATTCGTGGCGCACGGCTGCTGGCAATGCCACGGCTTCGAGGGCCAAGGCTCGGTCACCACCAGCGGCGGCCGGGTCATTGCCGATACCCAGCTGCCGGCCGATGCTTTTTCGGCTTACGTGCGCAAGCCTTCGGGTGCGATGCCGCCGTTCAGCGCGGCGATCCTGTCGGACGCCGACCTCGCCGATATCTATGCCTATCTGGAGGCACGGCCGAAGCCGCAGGCCGGCAAGGACATTCCGCTGCTCAACCCTTAATTCTCTCCATGATTCTCTCCATGCCGCCGCGCATCGTGGATCGGTGGACCGCGCATCGGCTATAGTCGCGCCACACACGCGCGCTTGCTTGAGAGGCGTTACGACGATGAGCGGCAAAGGCCAAATGCGCCTTGGCGCCTTCTTCAATCCGACCGGCCATCACGTGGCGTCGTGGCGGCATCCCCGCGCGCAGGCCGACGCCGGCATTAATTTCCAGCACTATCTCGACATTACCCGCACCGCGGAGCGCGGCAAGTTCGACATGGTGTTCTTGGCCGACAATCTCGGCGTGCGGCAAGCGCATATGGAGGCGCTGAGCCGCTCGGCGCAATATATCGCCAATTTCGAGCCGCTGACGCTGCTGTCGGCGCTAGCGACCCACACCACGCGTATCGGCCTCGTGGCGACCGCCTCGACCAGCTACAACGAGCCGTTCCACGTCGCGCGCAAATTCGCTTCGCTCGATCATTTGAGCGGCGGCCGGGCAGGCTGGAATCTCGTCACCTCGGGCCAGGAGAACGAGGCGCGCAATTTCAGCCGCGAAAAACATTACGAGCACGGCGAGCGCTACGACCGGGCGCGCGAGTTCGCCCGCGTCGTCCTCGGCCTGTGGGACACCTGGGACGACGATGCCTTCGTCCGCGATAAGGAAACCGGACAGTTCTTTCATCCGGGCAAGCTTCACAATCTCAACCACCGCGGCGAGCATTTTTCCGTGCTTGGCGCGCTCAACATTCCGCGCTCGCCGCAAGGCCATCCGGTGATCGTGCAGGCCGGCGGCTCCGACGACATGATCGCGGTCGCCGCCGAATTCGCCGAAGTGATCTTTTGCGCGCCGCTGACGCTCGAAGCGGCGCAAAGCTTTTACGCGACGCTCAAGGGCCGCCTCGCCGCTTACGGCCGCGCGCCCGACGCGATGAAGATCATGCCGGGCTTAAGCTGCGTCATCGGCCGCACCGATGCGGAAGCCGAGGAGAACTATGAGAAGCTCAACGCGCTCATCCATCCCGTCGTCGCCCGCGAAATTCTTTCGATGGTGCTCGGCAATGTCGACCTGACGCCTTATCCGTTCGACGGTCCATTGCCGGAGAACCTGCCGCGCTCGAACGCGAGCCAGAGCATCTTCCAGCAAGTCACCGAGATGGCGCGCCGCGACAAGCTCTCCATCCGCCAGGTCGCGACGCGGGTGGCCGGCGCCCGCGCCAAGGCGGTGATCCGCGGCTCGCCGCAAACAATCGCCGATTACATGGAAGAATGGTTCCGCAAGGATGGCTGCGACGGTTTCAATATCATGCCGCCGTTCCTGCCGGGCGGATTGGATGACTTTGTCGAGCTGGTGATTCCGGAATTGCAACGCCGCGGCCTGTTCCGCACCGAATACGAAGGCGAGACTTTGCGCGAGAATCTTGGCCTCAAGCGGCCGCCAAGCCGCTACGCCGAGCCGCCGCCACAGCCGCGCGCCGCATCAGGAGGGAAACGGTGATCAGCGTCAAACGACTGGGGCATGCCACCCTGACGACGCCGGATATCGAGCGGCAGATCGCCTATTACACCGAAGTGGTCGGGCTCACCCTGGTCGAGCGGACCAAGGATCGCGCCTATCTTGCCTGCAAGATGGGGCTCGAGGCGATCGCGCTCGAGCCGGGCAGGGGCAATGTGCTGTCGCGCCTGGCGTTTCAGGTCGCGCCGGAGACCGATCTCGACGAAGTTTCACGCGCTCTCGCCAAAGACGGCGTGAAGGCCGAGCGGGCGAGCGGCCTGTCGCCGGGCGTCGCCGAGGGTTTGGTGTTCACCGATCCCAAGGGCACAAAAATCGAGATTTTTTCCGACTATGTCTTCGCCAAGGACGACGGCCGCACCGCAGGCATCATGCCGCTGAAACTCGGCCACGTCGCCTATCGGGTCGACGACGTGCAGAAAATCGTGAAATTTTATTGCGACGTGCTCGGCTTCCGCGTCTCGGATTGGCGCGACGACACCTTTGCCTTCCTGCGCTGCAATACCGACCACCACACCGTGAATTTCGTCTACGACGCCGAGCCGCAGCTGCACCACATCGCCTTCGAGGTCAAAGACTGGGCAGAAATCCAGCGCGCCGCCGAAACGCTTGCCCGCCACGACATTCATCTGGTCTGGGGCCCGGGCCGCCACATCATCGGCCACAATATCGCGATCTATCATCGCAACGCCGACAAGGTGCGCGTCGAGTTCTTCTGCGAGATGGATCAGATGAAGGACGAGGCGCTCGGCTATTTCGATCCGCGGCCGTGGCACCAGGACCGCCCGCAGCGGCCGAAAGTGTGGGGACCGGACACGCTGCGCAACTATTGGGGCTATGGCTCCGAGCGGGTGATCCGGGGCTATCAGACAATAGAATAGTACACGATGCCGTGATTGCACCGCGCGCTTGGCCGGCGGCATTTGTGATTGGCGCGTGTTGCGCGAACTAGCCTAAAAGCCCGACATGGAGACGCCGCGCCGCATGGCGCGCAAAGGAGAAAACCAATGGCTTCCAGCAAGTGGGCGATTGCCGGCGCGCTGCTTTTGATTCCGGTTCTCGGCTTTGCGGTGAACTTGGCGTCGGCGCAGGAGCCGGCGGTATCCATCCCGCCGCCGGCGCAGGACGAAGCCGCTTCGTCCGGCGCTACGACGCAGACCGTGGTTCTCGCCGGTGGCTGCTTTTGGGGCGTGCAGGCGGTGTTTCAGTACACCAAAGGCGTCACCAGCGCGGTCGCGGGCTACTCCGGGGGTACCAAGGAATCGGCGCACTACGAGATGGTCGGCACCGAGCGGACCGGGCATGCCGAGTCGGTGCAGGTGACGTTCGATCCGCGGCAAATCTCCTACGGCAAGATTTTGCAGATCTATTTTTCCGTGGCGCATAACCCGACCGAGCTCAATTATCAGGGCCCCGATTCCGGCCCGTCCTATCGCTCGGCGATCTTCTATGCCAGTGACGAGCAGAAGCGGATTGCGGAGGCCTATATCGCCCAGCTCGATCAGGCCCACGTCTTCAAGGCGCCGATCGTGACAAAACTCGAAGCCTTCAAGGGCTTTTATCCGGCCGAGGACTATCACCAGGACTTCCTGGTGCTGCACCCGACCTATCCGTACATTGTCGTCAACGACCAGCCGAAAGTCGGCAATCTGAAGCGGTTGTTTGCCGATCAATATCGCGACACGCCGGTCACCGTGATGGCGGCGAACCGGCCGACCCAGTAAGCCCCGCCAAAAGTCCGCGTTTCGCACCGCCAAAGCGCCAAGCCAGCCGCGTCCCGCCCGGGGGCGCGGAGCGCGACCTTTGATCTATAGCCATCGGTGGCAGCCTGACGTATCGTGGTTGAGGGAGACCGGGCGAGCAAAAGCCCGCTCCGCGACAACGAGGAAACGGGGAGGGAAGCCACATGGCTATGGCGACAACGCTCGGGACACTGCCCGAGGCCGAACACAGCGCGCAACTGCGCAAAGCCGTCATCGCGTCGACGGTCGGTACGGCGATCGAGTGGTATGACTTTTTCCTTTACGGCACCGCCGCCGGTCTGGTCTTCGGCAAGCTCTACTTCCCCAATTCGGATGTTCTGGCGGGAACGCTGCTCGCCTTCGGCACCTATTTCATCGGCTTCGTCGGCCGCCCGATTGGCGCCGCCATTTTTGGCCATTACGGCGACCGCATCGGCCGCAAGGCGACCTTGATCGCCACGCTGCTGTGCATGGGATTGGCGACCTTCGCCATCGCTTTCGTACCGACATATTCGTCGATTGGCATCTGGGGCGCGGTGCTGTTGACCGTGCTGCGCATGATCCAGGGTATCGGCGTCGGCGGCGAATGGGGCGGCTCGGTGCTCTTGGCCATGGAATGGTCGCGCACCCATAACCAGCGCGGTCTGGTGGCGGCCTGGCCGCAATTCGGCGTGCCCTGCGGGCTGTTGTTGTCGAACCTCGCCATCCTTGCCTTTAGCGCCTGGGCCACGGGCGACGACTTCCTGGTCTGGGGCTGGCGCATTCCGTTCGCGCTGTCGATCATCCTGGTCGGTGTCGGGCTATGGATCCGGCTTGGCATCCTCGAGACGCCGGTGTTCCAGCAACTCCTGGACACCAATAAGGTCGAGAAGGCGCCGATCCTCGAAGTCATCAAGAAGCAGCCGATGCAGATCCTCTGGTCCGCGTTGCTGCGGCTCTCCGAACAGGCGCCGTTCTACGTCTTCACCGCTTTTGTGTTCGCCTACACGGTCGGCACCCTGAAGATGGACCGCAACTTTATCCTGGCCGCGGTGATGGCGGCGGCCTGCGTGTCGTTCTTCACCATTCCGCTTGCCGGCCATTTCTCCGACCTGATCGGGCGCAAGAAGATGTACCTGATCGGCGTCGTGGTGATGGGCATTTTCGGGTTCCTGTATTTCGGCATGGTGGATACGGCCGCGCCGGCACTGGTCTTCATCGCCATCGTGTTGTCGCTCATCCCGCACGATATGCAGTACGGACCGCAGGCGGCGCTGATCGCGGAATCGTTCACGCCGCGGCTGCGTTATAGCGGCGCCTCGCTCGGCTATCAGCTGGCGTCGATCATCGCCGGCGGCCCGGCGCCGTTGATCGCGACATGGCTGTTCGCGACCTACCATTCGGGCTACGCGATCTCCTGCTATATCGCCGTGCTTGCCGTCATCAGCTTCGTCGCGGCTGCGATGATGCCGGACTATACGGGCAAGGATATTTCGGACACCGCGTATAGCGACGACTAGCTGACGCTTGATCTGCCGGGGCGAGCGTCGTGGCTCGCCCCGCAAAAGGCTTGGAGCCCGGTTTCAGCGCCGCTGAACCGGGCTCTTGCTTTGTGAGCTTTAAAGCACCGCGCCGCTTTGCGGATCGATCAGGTGCATGCGGTCCATGTCGGCGTAGAGCCCCATCGCTTCGCCCGGGCCGGTGGCGCTGTCGGGATCGACGCGGCCGCAGACTTCCTGGCCGTCGACGGTGAAATACACCATGGTTTCCATGCCCATCGGCTCGACGACGTCGAGCGTCGCCGAAAATTCGCATTGCGGGTCGCGATCGTTGCGCCGCGGCTCGGTGATGTGCTCGGGCCGCAGCCCGAAGATCAGCTCCTTGCCGGCGAGCGCCTGAAAGCGCGCCGACTGCGAGGCCGGCACCGGCAGGCTGATGGCGTCGGAAAGGCGCACCCGCAGGCCGCTGCCGTTCTGCTCCAGGCGGCAGCGCAAGAAATTCATTGCCGGCGAGCCGATGAAGCCGGCGACGAAACGGGTCTTGGGATGGTGATAGAGGTCCTGCGGCGTGGCGATCTGCTCGATCACGCCGCCGTTCATGACCACCACCCGGTCGGCGAGTGTCATGGCCTCGACCTGGTCGTGGGTGACGTAGACCGTGGTGGTCTTGACCATCTGGTGCACGCGCTTGATCTCGGTGCGCATCTGCACGCGCAGTTTGGCGTCGAGGTTCGACAGCGGCTCGTCGAACAGGAACACTTTCGGATTGCGCACGATGGCGCGGCCCATGGCGACGCGCTGGCGCTGGCCGCCGGACAGCGCTTTCGGCTTGCGGTCCAACAACTCGGTGATGTCGAGAATGCGCGCGGCATGGTCGACGCGCTTGCGGATCTCTTCCTTGGGGAATTTACGCAGTTTCAACCCGAACGACATGTTCTCGAACACGGACATATGCGGGTAGAGCGCGTAATTCTGGAACACCATCGCGATATCGCGGTCTTTCGGCGGCAGATCGTTGACCACCTCGCCGCCGATATAAATGTCGCCGGCGGTGATCTCCTCGAGACCGGCGATCATGCGCAAGGTCGTCGACTTGCCGCAGCCCGAGGGGCCGACCAGGACGACGAATTCGTTGTCGGGGATATCGAGGCTGATATTGCGGACCACATCGACGTCGTCGAAACGCTTGACCACGTTACGCAACGATACTTCCGCCATTGTTCTTCAGCCTTTCGTGGCGCCCGCGGTCAAGCCCGCGATGTAATAGTCCATCAGGAACGCATAGATCACCAGCGGCGGGGCGGCCGCCATCAGCGCGCCGGCCATCAGCATGCCCCACTTGTAGACGTCGCCGCGAATGAGGCTCGTCACCGTGCCGACGGTGAGCACCTGCTGGTCGGCCGAGTAGAGGAACGCCATCGGATAGA
>Ga0307476_10002270_pt1 | contig 11477 bp, 8 predicted proteins | sample atmos_gasesECM2C_2_FD_203314 | JGI IMG/M metagenome (GOLD analysis project Ga0307476, IMG submission 203314) | Hardwood forest soil microbial communities from Morgan-Monroe State Forest, Indiana, United States - atmos_gasesECM2C_05 | ecosystem: Environmental > Terrestrial > Soil > Temperate... | reverse complement strand
CAGTACTCGGCCCACCGCGATTCAATCGCGCCCGGCTCATACGCTTTAGGAAGATCGTGGCCCATGATTTTGCAGAAGCACTCAGCCAACATCATTCAGCAAGAAGGCTTCAATTGCAGGAAGCAAGTGAAATTTCCAAGGGCCGAACACTGAAGGCTGAGAGCTGAAAGCTGATCTTTGATCTTACAGGCGTGTCGAAAACGCGGTCAAACGGCGTGAGGGTTGGTGTACAGCGACGGCAAAAGTGACCCCCCTGTCGTGTCAAGTCAAGAACCTGGAGCTTTGCCCTAGGAGTTGCCGTGGTGCTCGCCCAACAATTCGATTTTGCCAGTTTTGAATAACATTTCGCCTAACACTTCGGCAGGCAGGCAGTGAAGGCTATCGGGCAGCGTGATTTTAGTTGTAAGCGTGATTACGAGACTGAACTTCTTTCGTTTTCCCATTTTCCCGCGCAGTTTTTCGCTTTCGCTTGCAGTCGTCTTGACCTGCAACCGACGTGGAATCAATATATTTATAGGAATACTAGCGCCCCGAGTAAGCTTTGGCGGCTGGCCCACCTTTACGTTCTTTGTAAAGGTGGGAACTCATGCCGCCGGCGTCGCGATTTGATCTTGGCTTTTGCCCTACCTGATTTATTCCCACCGCGCTCTTTCCCACCAAAAACATACCTCTGATAGCTGCTCCACGACCACTGTCCCGGTTCCTTGTTCCGACGAAAGAATGTTAAGATCTGCCCTAGGGCCGACCGACCTCGTTCGGGCGCCCGCGTCGTTCACTTCGTCCTGCGCGGATTTCCCGCGAGCCTTCAAGTTTGATGGTGGAGGCCGTTCCTTGTGTATGGAGCCCAGGAGGAACCCGATGCGCCGAACTCGCCTTTTTCCTATATTCATTAACCTGATTTTTCTGCTCCTTTGCGCAATCGGCGGGCCTGATCATGCCCGGGCAGAACTCCGTTGGCAGATGCCGAAAAGAGAAAACTTACAAGTGCGCCTGATCGCATTGGCGGAAGCGGACCCAAGGTCCTCATTTTTTTCTACTCACGAGGTGTTCGTCGCCGCGCGACAGCTTAGCCAGGATGAAACGCGCCTGGTGAAGCTGGTGTACGAATTCCTCCCGTATCAGCCGCGGCTTTCGGAATATGAATTCAACTATTCGGTGGTGCACGATCTTCGGGCCACTCGAGATCCGAGTTGCGATCAAACTCTGACGCAAATCACCACCGACGAAAGAACTCGCACCCAGGTAGCGTTGAGATACTCGGACGATTCTCCCGTGCTGAATAGCAGCAGGCATCACAGCGCCCTGCCATGCTATTCGACAAGTGCGGCGGACTACACCAAGGCGATTCATCGCCCCGCGCCTCCGGAGGACGAATATTGATCTTGGAACAGTGACTTTCAGGAAACTTGCGTACAGACGGGATGTTCCCTAGTTTTGCCAGCACGGCCACGCACTCCACGGTGTTGTCACTCAGGTTCGCGCGCCCGCTCCCTGGACATGACTGGCGCTTCGTCGCGCTTTTCGTCTCCCGATTCGGGAACTGCTCCGCAGCCCGTTCCACTTTCCTCTTGATCTCATTCTTCGCTTTTGATATTGTAGGAGCACAACGGTTATCTACTAGATAATCAAGTTCTTTGACAACCTGACAAGAGCTTCTGGCCGTGCCAATCGCTGAGTCCGACCCATCAGGGCGAAGGTGAGAGCGTTTGTGTCGTCGTAGCGTCGTCCGAAGGCGAAAACGAACTCGATAACTCCAATGTTTAGAATATTTTGCCTGTAACTACCTTAAGAACCATAGATCTAGAAGGCAAGAAAAACTCCGGCCCTTTGTTTTCTAGATTTTGGGCGCAAACAAGAGATTTTTTTGAGGGATATTCTGCACCAAAATCTGTGCAGTGAGCTCCAAGGTATTGGCGAGACAGTGAAATAAAACGACTTACTTTTTCTTGTCTTTCCCCATCTTCTTCGCAATCTCTGCCATCAATTTGGGTTTTAAGTCGGCAAGCACACTGTCGACGATGTTGGAGATTTCGCTGGTTTCGGCTTCCGTGGCGGGCGCGGTATCAACCTGAGGCCCTGGCGGGGTCTCGATGCTGGTCTCTTTGAGTTCCGCGACTGTGTCGGCAATTTGTGGTGTGAGTTGTGAGCCGATGACGGACTCCCGTATCTGCTTCCAATTCGCCCAGGCTGCAACCAGCTCCGATTCGCCGCGTCCTTCGCCGGGCTCGCGGGCAACAAGAGCGGTTTCTGCAGATTCCGCAATTGGAGTCGCGTGAGACACGGCTTCCGCATCCATCTTCACGTCTACAGTACTGGCGCCAGCTGAGGCTGCGGCCGCGTAAGCGGCGCCTTCCTTCACCTCGGGGACGACGCTATCGCTGAGTGCGTCTACGCTAGCAGAGGCCGCCGCTGCGATTAGCTCGGACTCGGGCGCACTCGAGCCTTCATCGCGCATCACAGTTGTGTCTGCCACCACGGGCTCTTGTGGCTGTGATTCAGAGTTCTGCGAATTCGAAAACGGCTCGACTGGTGAGTAAGCGGCTTCCGAGTTGAACGCTGGAGCCTCCGCCATCTGCACCGGGGCAACGGGTTCAGGAGAACTCGCGAAACTCATGCAGGCCGCGTCCGCAGCCGCGAACGCCGCAAAGGCCTTTTCCATCTCTTGTTCGAGGATGAGCGTAGCTTCATCATCCCGGAGCGGAACCGCTTCGGCAATCCATCGCGGGCCGCTGAACCCCTGCGCTGCATCCGCGACCGCCATGGTTACAGGAACTTGATCTCTATCTGTTGCGGCAAACGCCCACCGGTCAGATGCTCTGTCGATTGCGTTGTCCCCGTGCCCGTTGGTCGGCGCCAGAGAGGCGAGTGCTGCGGTGACCTCGTCATCGGCTAGATTGGCGGCTTCCACGTCGGCAGCCTGGAATGCAGGGCTGGCCTGGGACTCTGCGACGATCGCCGCCGGCGGCGGAACCGTTTCCGGGGAAACATCGCCTGCGGAGACAGCATCGTCAATTGTCGTTGGCTCCGCGGTTGCTGAGGATTCCGCTTGCGCCGGAATGCTTTCGCTGCCTGGTTCCGATAGCCGTGTTTCCGCCGTCACCGGCTCCGGGGTTGGATCTTCCACGTAATTGCGATGCGGCGCGAAGCTTGATTCATCGGCCGCTGCATTGAAAGCCGCGGCGGCGGCCTTAATGGCGGCAATCTCCTCGGGAGTGACGTCCTGCGGCAAAGAAGACAGCAAGGCTTCTTCCAGGCCTGACTTCATTTCCGCGGGTTTCTGCTCTTCGGTTCTGGGCACTGTAGAGACGTAGCTGGCTACGTCTCTATCGGAAGATGCCTCGCGAACTTCCGCAGGCGGCGCTCCTCGATGTTTGGACTGCGGAGGAGGAATCGACAAACGATTCTTCCATCCCGTCTCGCTGTCGCCGAATTCTTTTCCGGAGGCCGACTCCTCTGCTCCCGCCAATGCCTTGGCGAACCGGCTGGGCTTGGCAGGCTGGCTTTGCGGAACGATCTTGTCTTCAAGCTTGGTAAGGGCAGTGAGAAGCTCACTGGCTTCAAACGGTTTGACGATGAAGCCATCAGCGCGGACGCGGCGCGCCTCGTCCGCTTTAAAAGGCTCCAGCTTGCCCACGGTGAGCAACACCGGGATGCGCGCGGTTTCAGGCGCTTCGCGAAGCCGCTGGCAGACTTCGAGCCCGCCGTAGCCCGGCATATAGACATCGAGCACGATGAGGTCGGGCTTCGATTCGGCAATTCTCTTGAGCGCCGCCGACCCGTTATTCACCGTAGTGACGTCGTAGCCGGCATCACTGAGAATTCTCCGCCCCATGTTCTGGGCTGTCACGCTGTCATCGGCGAGCAGTATTTTCCGCGCCAAGCGATATCCTTTATCTGAAAGGGGAGATAGCGCGAAGTTAACTTGTCCCGGACCCTAAGTCAATGAGGATACGAGATTAACCAGGTTACGACAGACCAGTAACCACTGGTAATCCGAAGGCCAGCTCAAAACAGGTTCATGAGTTCCCAACAGCAACTTGCGCTCAGAATGGAACTACTTTGTGAATGCCCTTTTTTTTCTTATGCTTGCTGGAGGCTACGGTGGCATCGGTGTCGTCACTCTGATCGGTAGTGGACGATGCCGAGGCATCGCCGGTCTTCCCGCTAGCCGCGGTAGCAGGGCTGGCACCACCGGTCACGGGCTGAGTGGACACTCCACTCTGAATCTCGTTCACCTGCTGTGGCGGAGGTAGAGCCTGGCTATTGTCGTCGCTGACGTTCGGCTTCAGTTCGTTCGGATCCGCTGGCCCAGTGTTGGGTTTCAGCTCATTGGGGTCTGCCGGAGCGGCTGCAGGCGGCACAGAACTGTCGGCCGCTGCGGAGTTATCCGCGGCTGCAGGAACTGGGGTATCCGACCGTGGAGCCGGTTGATCCGGCCCGGGTGCGCCGTTTACGGTTTCCACGGAAACAGAATGATTGTCAGCACCGCCTCCCATCGCAGCTCGCGTGGCCTGCTGCACTACTTGGCTCGCGCTCATGGGCGCGGGATCAACCAGCGTGGGGTCGCCGACTTTCGCGGCCTCGGTCACATTCGGATGCTTCGCGAAAGTCTTCATGACTTTCGTAAGCGTACTGGACTCGCGCCGGCTATCTTCCTCCGCCTTATTTTGAGCGATCGCTGCCTTCGTGGGCCGCGGCACCGGCTGGTGCAATGCCAGCAACCGCGCCTTGGCGTCGTCCGCTCGATCCATCACTGGATACCGGGTCAGAATGCGTCCATAGGCTTCGGCGGCGCCCTTGGTAAAATCCTCAATCATGCGGGATTTGGCAACTTCGTTCATCCCCTGCCGGGCCCGCAACATGTTGATCTCGCCCTCATAGGATTGTCCCAGCAAATACAGACCTTCATCAGCTTTGCTGTAAAGCGGATACTTGTCGACCAACGACTTCAGCCGGGCGATCGCGGCCGGATACGACTGCCGCAAATAGTAAAAACGTCCCACGGCGAACTCGCGCGAGGCGATCACTTCCTGCACTTCCCGCAGACGTTGCTTGGCCTCCGGCACCAGCTTGCTGTCGGGATACTGCATGATGAGCTGCCGGTATTCTTCCTCGGCACGCATGGCATGCGTCGGGTCGCGGTCCGCCTTCTCCATCTGCTGGTAGTGGATGTTGGCGAGCTTCAATTGGGCCTCGGCGGCCTCCGGCATGTTCGGGAAAAAGGTTTCGAAATCCTTGTACTGAATTTCCGCCTGCGCCAGCGAAGCCGAACCTCCTTCGGCGTACCAGGAATCGGCCACCGCCAACTTGGCGCGGGCAATATATTCGGAATCGGGGTAGGTATTGATCAGGGTCTCCAGCGACAGGCGCGCCACGTCGAAGCGGTTGTGTTTCATCGCATCCATGGCACGGTCGAACAAGACCTTGTCAGGCTGCTTGGAATCGACATTAGCAATCGGATTGCTGACCTTCTTGTTGGTGCAGGCCACGGAAACCGCAAGCACGCCCAAAAGAAGTATCGCCGGAATGCGACATGACATAAGAACCTCAGAAAACCAGGAGTGATCACGTGGGACCGGATCTCGGACCCGGTCCTGCCGCGCGGCGGCTGCTTGAGCCACATACCGGGCGGTTCATAGACCCGCCACCACGCGGACAAAGCAAGTTCACACCTTCTGCAAAGTAGCTTCGGTTGCCGCTTTCAACAATTTCTGCGCATTACTGGTTGGATCGCCTTTACCGAACACGGCGTTGCCCGCAACCAGAATTTCCGCTCCCGCTCGCACCACTTCGCCCACGGTATCCAAGGCGATTCCGCCATCAACTTCAATCCGATAATTGAGCCGCCGTTGCTCGCGCAACTCCGCCAGCCTGCGGATCTTATGCACCGCCCCCGGAATAAACTTCTGCCCGCCAAACCCGGGATTCACCGACATGACCAGCACATAATCGACGATGTCCAGCACTTCGCTCAACGTTTCAACCGGGGTCGCCGGATTAATCACAACGCCCGCCAGCACGCCATGGCTGCGAATCAGATGCAGCGTCCGGTTCAAGTGCCTGCAAGCTTCCTGGTGTACCGAAATCCAATTCGCTCCCGCGTCAGCGAAGTCGGGAATGTACTGATCCGGGTTCTCGATCATCAAGTGGCAATCCAGCGGAAGATCGGTGGTCTTGCGTAGCGACCTCACCACGGGCGGTCCGATAGTGATGTTGGGAACGAAATGCCCATCCATGATATCGACATGGATCACGCTGCTGCCACCCTCGACTGCAGCCTGGATTTGCTCGGCAAGATGGGCAAAGTCAGCCGACAAAATCGACGGCGCCAACTCGATCAATTGGGCTCCAAGCATGGCGATACTTCGAAAATTCTAACACGCTGGCAGGGTGCCGAAACGCTCTCTCTTGGTTTTCTCTGCTGGGTCCATCCCTGGAGCTCGAAACTGCACGAAACTAAGTTTGAATCTGAATTATATGTATATGCATCTATTGTTTTTATGAATGATGTCATTCGTGTAATTCCGGACCTGCCCTGTATGTGCGCGAGTTTCCGCCGGGCATCAAGGGCGCTCACTCATTTGTATGAGGTGGCGTTGCGCCCTGCGGGCCTGCGAGCGACACAATTCACGATTCTGCAAGTGCTGTCGCGAGTAGGAGAAGTATCACAGGGTCAACTGGGCGGGATCCTCGCCATGGATAGCACTACCCTGACGCGCACGCTGCGAATCATGGCCCGGCAGAGATGGATTGCAGAGCGACATGGTAAGGATCGGCGAGAACGCCTGCTCCGTCTGGACAAGGCTGGCCGTGATCAATTTCGCCGCGCGCTTCCTGCCTGGGAAAATGCTCAGGCGCAGTTGAGGCACAAAGTGGGAGACGAGCGCTGGGACGGCCTTCTGAAGTTAACCAATGACGTTACAACTCTAGCCGCCAAAGGAGGAGGCTTGTCATGAACAACGCAACTTATGGAAAACTTACCGCCGGGCTCATCGCCGCATGGTTCGTGTTTGCGCTGTCGGCTTCGGCTTTACACTTATTCCAAACTGACCCTGCGCTTCCGCCGCTCGCTCTTGGCCTCGGGGCGCTGATTCCAGTCGCCGCCTTCCTGATCTGGTTTGCGACATCGCCGGGGTTTCGTGAGTTCGCGTTGTCTTTTGACCCGCGAACCTTAACCTTCGTCCAGTCCTGGAGGATTATCGGATTCGCATTACTGCCCCTTTATGCTGCAGGACTTCTGCCCGGCGTTTTAGCATTGCCTGCGGGCTGGGGCGACATCTTCATCGGCGCAACCGCACCCCTGGCGGCTCTGAAGTTTGCGAACTTCAGCCGCCGGAGAGCATTTGTCGTGTGGCAGATACTGGGAATTCTCGATCTGGTGACAGCATTGACGCTGGGGCCAGCGGCCAGGCTGATTAGTCCTCACTCAGTGGCTCCTTCGGTAATGATGGAGCTGCCCATGAGCATGCTCCCGACATTCGGCGTACCGCTATTCATCATGCTTCACGTCATCTGCATCGCCCAGGCGCGGCGCTGGAAAGAGCGGCAGGACTTCCGGGTTGGGGAGCAGCTACTTCATTCGGTGTAGACACAACCCCAGACCTGATCATCGGCAACCGCGTGTCGTGCGAACTGGACGGGCGAGGACGCCCGTCCTCCTTTTTTTACGGATTTAATGACTCGGTTCCAGAACCAACTTTTGTACCCGCCAGTTCAATATTTCCGCGACGTAGAGCTCGTTCTCTGAGGGACAAGCCATTTCGTGAATCCATCCGAACTGCCCTAGCTGCTTGCCTGACTTCCCCAATACGCCGAGAACCTTCCCATCGAGCGAGAGCTTGTAGATCCGTCCCGGATAACCGTCGGAACTGTACAGCACTTGATGTGGCGGAGGTGTGATGCAGATTGCCCAGGGCGTCCCCGGCGCTCTCGACCCGCTAGGCTGCGCCTGCTTGTTCCCAATCGCCGGGCGCGCGTCAGGATCGACCGGCACGTCGATAGTGATCTGCCGCAGAAACTTCCCCTCGCCATCGAACACCTGGATACGCCGGTTGCCGCGATCTGCCACATAGACGCTTCCGCCCGCATCGATGGCAAGGCTGTGCGGCGTATCAAACTGCCCCGGCCCGCTGCCAGGCTCACCCCACGACTTAAGCCAGCTGCCGTCTTTGTCGACTTTAGCGACCCGCGAATTGATATACCCATCGCTGATGTAAGTGTTCCCCGCCTTGTCCCAAGCCACGTCGGTCACCTGTCGAAACATTCCGTCCTCGGGAGGCAGCGGCGGCTTCGGTTTCTTCAGCGGGCTCGTGCCGTCGTCGGAGGCTTCCTGCTTGCGACCGAACACCATAACGACGCGTCCTTCTGGATTGAACTTGATCACCATGTCCGAGCCCTTGTCCGTCACCCAGATGTTGTCTTCGGGATCGATCTTCACCGTGTGCGCGAAGGACCAGGCGTACAAGTTGTGGCCGATCTCGCGGATGAAGCTTCCGTCCGGGCTGAACTCGAGGAGTTGTGCTGCAGCGGCTCCGTAGGCGGGGCCGGTGGAATTGCCGCGCGAGAAAACGAATATGTGCCCCTTGGAATTGACTGCGACTCCCGGAACCTCGCCGAAGTACAGGTTGGGCGGAAGCTTCAGAAAATCGGGAACGGAATGGTAGCGGATCTCTGGCACGGCTTGTTGCGCATAAACCGAACCGACTAACAGGAGCAGGAAAAAAATCAGACGTCTCATGGAGCCTCCCCTCAACAGAGTTTGGGTACGACAATATAACCTATCGTTTTTTGTCCACTCATTTCCTCAGGCGCATCAGCAGGCATCACAATCCGGTACAATCTGTAGTTCGGTTCAATGCGGCGGAGCTACCCGCCGCTAACGATCGACCTTCTATGACCATGAGAGTTCGCAAAGCCGTTTTTCCCGCCGCTGGACTGGGCACGCGCTTCCTGCCCGCCACCAAAGCCCAGCCTAAAGAAATGCTGCCGGTCGTGGATAAACCGATCATCCAGTATGGCGTGGAAGAGGCGCTCGCCTCGGGCTGCGACCAGATCATCATCATCACCGGCCGCGGCAAACAGGCTATCGAAGATCACTTCGACGTCAGCTACGAACTGGAAAAAATGCTGGAGGAGCGAAGCAAGACCGATCTGCTCAAGATCGTGCGCGATATCTCGGACATGATCCACGTTGCTTACGTGCGCCAGAAAGAAGCGCTCGGCCTGGGCCACGCCGTGCTGATGGCGCGCGAACTAGTGGGCAATGAACCCTTTGCGGTGCTGCTCGCTGACGACATCATCGACGCCGAAACTCCCTGCCTCAAGCAAATGATCGAGGTCTTCAACCAGACCCAATCCTCGGTGATCGCCATCCAGGTAATCGAGGGCAAAGCGATTTCCTCGTACGGCGTGCTGGATGTAAAACCGGCAGACGGACGTTTCGATGGGCGGCTGTACGAAATCCGCAACATGGTGGAAAAACCAAAGCTTGAAGAAGCGCCCTCGGACCTCGCCGTGATCGGACGCTATATCCTGACCCCAACGGTCTTTGAGACTCTTGCGCAAACCAAGGCGGGAGTCGGCGGCGAATTGCAACTCACCGACGGCATGCGCGCCCTGCTCAAGAAAGAAAAAATGTTTGGCTACGTGTTCGAAGGCAAGCGCCACGACGCCGGCGACAAGCTGGGATTCCTGAAGGCCACGATTGAGTTCGCCCTCAAGCGCAAGGATCTGGGCGGCCCGCTGCGGGAGTATTTAAAAGGGCTGAAGCTGTAGTCGGCGTTGTTTCAGGTTTCGATCTTCCCTTTCCATGAGGACGTGTGTTGAGTTTCGGTTTATCTCTAACGAAGCGAGTTCAGCTGAGATCGACCGTAATGAAGGGAATGAAAAGAGAGCCGTTAAAGCCGAAGCAAAAACTGCTTGTCATGGTTACAGCATTCGTCCTATATCTTCCTGCGTTTCTATTTATCGTTTGTTACAGAAACCACTTTTCTCCCAGGCAAATGGGAGCGATAGGTGCGGTTAACCTCGTCGTAGGCGTTTACTTGCTCGCGTTGATTTCAGAGAAATGGATTCGCAAGATGAAATAGAAAATCGGGTAAGCTTTTCACAGTCATTCAAAACCGTACGTCCGGCGGCTCCGGCTCGGCCACGCCATCGGCGCGCGGGTCGGACGCGCCCGAGTTCAGCCCGGTCTTCGAATTGTGCATCACCGCTTGCCCGCGTCCCATGGCCACGCTGTATTCGTTGTGCACGGTGAGGTTGTGCCCTTTATCGCGCAGCGCCTGCAGCACCTCGGACTTAATCCGCGATTCAATCACAATGTCGCAACTCACCGTATTGTCCGACACGGTGAACCGCGGAGCTTCGACTGCGGCCTGAATGTTCATCCCGTAATCCACAAGGTTCGAGACAAATTGCGCGTGGGCCAGAGGCTGGTTTGGTCCACCCATAATGCCAAAGCCAATGTGCACGTCGCCTTGCTCCATAAATGCCGGAATGATGGTGTGAAACGGCCGCTTGCGCGGTTGCAGCACGTTGGGATGGCCGGGATCGAGCACGAACAACGCTCCCCGGTTCTGTAGCGCGAAGCCCATCCCGTTGACCACAATGCCGGAACCGAACTCGGAGTAATTGCTTTGGATCAGTGACGCAATGTTGCCATCTTTGTCGACAGCCGCAAGATAAACGGTGTCGCTGGTGGCCGGACTTCCCGGGCCGGGATTGCAGTTGGCTTTGTTCGGATTGATGAGAGCGGCGCGCTGCGAAGCGTACTCCTTCGAGAGCAGACCCTGCACCGGGATTTTGGCAAACTTCGGGTCGGCGTTATATCGGTACAGATCGGCGTAGGCCAGTTTCATGGCCTCAATCTTTTTGTGCATCTCTACCGTGGCCTGCGGCCCGCCGGCGTCAGGCTGGAATGTGCTCATGATGTTTAACATTTCCAGCGCGGCCATGCCCTGGCCGTTGGGGGGAAGCTCGTAAATTTTCCAGCCACGGTACTCGATGAAGATTGGCTCAACCCATTCCGCTGAGAATTCAGCCAGATCGTCCAACTCCATGGTGCCGCTGAACGACGCCGAGGTACTTATGATGGCCTTCGCGATCTCGCCCTTATAAAACGCATCACGCCCTTGCTCGGCAATCAGGCGCAAAGCTTTGGCCAAATCAGGATTAGAAAACATGGCGCCAGTTTCAGGAACCTTGCCACCGGGCAGAAACACTTTCCGCGCCTCGCTGGTTTGCTGCAGCTTAGCTTCTTCACCGGTCCAGTAACCGTGAACAATCTCGGGCACGGCGTAACCGTGCTCGGCGTAGTAAATTGCCGGAGGAAAAAGATCTTTCCAGGGTAAACGCCCGAAGCGGCGGTGGGCTTGACTCCATCCTTCGACGGCGCCGGGAACCGTGACGCTGTGAATCCCGTGAGCCGGCATCGATGTCATGCCTTGTGCGGCCAGAAATTGCGCGGAAATTTTGCG
>Ga0307476_10002267_pt1 | contig 11483 bp, 9 predicted proteins | sample atmos_gasesECM2C_2_FD_203314 | JGI IMG/M metagenome (GOLD analysis project Ga0307476, IMG submission 203314) | Hardwood forest soil microbial communities from Morgan-Monroe State Forest, Indiana, United States - atmos_gasesECM2C_05 | ecosystem: Environmental > Terrestrial > Soil > Temperate... | reverse complement strand
TTTTGTTTTACGTCAAATTGCGCGTTCCGTACTTCGATGCGCACCTGATTTTCCAGTTGATGCAGTCGCACTTGGGCCTGACGGTATTCCAGTTCTGCCCGTACCTGGTTGGCCTGCGCTTCGCGATTTCGGAGTGGAATGTTCAGTGTTAAGCCCACTCCTTTATCGGGAGCGGTCGAATTGACTAGTTGATTTAACGTTCCACCATAGCCCACCGTGGTAGCGGATTGGAACGGCGGTGGAGCTGTGGCCGGCGTGTAACAGAACTTGCTTGAGGTTGGCGAGCACGCGGGAACAAGCGTATTGATGGAGCCGCCCACGCCCGAACCGCCGTAATAAGCGAAGGCGTCGAGCGTAGGCAGGAGGGCATTGCGCACGGCCTTGCTGCTGAGGTCACGGGAGTTGAGATCGATGCGCGACTCTACCAGCTCAGCCCGATGGTCGAGAGCCTGGTTGATCAGATCCTGCGTGGGAACGACCGGCTCCTGTTGCGGAATCCGCATAGTAGAGGTGGGAATTACATCGGCTTCGGCCAAGACGGGATCTTCGATGCTGCGGCTCAGCGCATTCTTCATCAGGAGCTCTTGCAACTGCAGATTGTTCTGCGCCAGGATCAAGTTTTGTTGATCGGTGGAAACCGTGCTTTGCGCGCTCACCACTTGAATGGGCGGCACCGTGCCTACTTTGGCCTGCTGCTTGGAATCGTCCAATGCTTTCTGCGCATAGGTGAGGGCTTCTTCCTGTACCCGCACATTTTCGTATGCATATACCAGGTCCCAGTACATGTTCTCGATCTGATCGACCGTAGTGATAATTTGCAATCGGAAGGCTACGTCTGAAATCTCCCGATTGTTCTTGGCGATGTGGATGAAGCGGAGGTTCGGCCCCGGTCCGAAACCTTGCAGAAGATTCTGCGTGATTTTGAATTGGAAATTCGAACTGAGTTCCGGCGTCAGGAGACTGGTAGGGTTGTTCGTGGTCACATGAGTGTTGTTGAAGCCGGCAGTAATGGTAGTTCCCGATGCGAAGCCTTGGGTGTAAGCAACATTGGAAGTATAGGTGTTCTGAGCAATGACAGGAATCGGACTGAACACGCTGACAGATTCGGTGTTGTTTTTATCGAGTTGCAGTGTGCCAGTGATCACGGGATCGAAGCTCGTAATCGTCGAGCCGATGCCTAGCGTAGAACTGACCAGGCCATTTGTTCCCGTACCTACGCCGCTGGCGGCAACGGTAGTTCCGCCCGTGCCTGAACCCACGGTACCGCCCAGTCCGCCCACGCCGCCGCCGGGAGTGTTCTGTACGGTGCCGGCGTTCACGCCCAGCACGTTGGCCCCGGACTTGGCGCGCAAGTAATCGGTGTCGGCAATGTTGAGGTTGTAGCGCGCGATATCGATATCGAGATTATTTTCCAGGGTCAGGGCGACGGCGTCGTCGATGGAGAGATAGATTTTGCCATCGCGCATCAGGGAGTCGATGCGCGGCGAGTTTGCCAGGTTGGGCTGGGCCAATTCTTGAGCCCGGTAGGGTTGCAGGATATTTGGAAAGGCCGGCATGGGCTTCGAGTAATCCTGCAAGTGCACCAGTTGGGGTGGGGCTGAAGCTGGCGCGGGCTGCGGCGCGGGAGCGGCAGGAACGTTCTGCGCATTCAACGGCAGCGGCAGCTGTGTACAGGCTAAAAGCAGAGCGGACACCATCAGAAGCAGGCCGGAGCGCAAACGGGCTGCGGCCTGGCGGTTTAGGAACAAAGACATAGTTCGTCTCCTTGAGCAGGAACAGTTATGCATGGTATTGCAGGCAAAAATGAATTGAAATCTTGGATGCGCAAGTCATGCGGTACGTAACACCATCTTAGCGGGAGCGCGTGGGATAAAACGTTTGCAGGTTGTAAAGAATTGTCAGAAAAGAAATTAGGCGCGGCCGGGTGACCGCGCCCGTTTCTCGCCGGCATAACTTACTGCGGTTGCTGGGGAACAGTTGCCTGGGGCGCGGGCTGTGCGACCGAGGGCAACTCTTTGCGTGGAGCGATGTAGGGCACGTTGGGCATCCGCGTGACCTGGCCGCGGGCGGCGTCGTCAAGACTAATGCCGTTGTGGTCGAGCAATGTGCCGGTCGAGCGGTCCAGTTCGATGCGCGACTTTTCGTAGGCCACGGTGGCATTCACCAGGGTGGATTCGGCCGTCGCCAACTGGCTCTCATACTGCAGGACCAAGGTTGTAGTGGATGTTCCGAACTGATATTTCTTCTGCTCGGCGTCTAAAGATTGGCGTGCCAGATCAAGAGCGGCTTTGGCGGAATCAACGCTGGCACGGTTCTGCTGCACGGCATATTGCGCGTTGCGGACCTCGATGCCGACCTGGTTCTCGATCTGCTGCAGGCGCATCTGGGCCTGGCGGTATTCGAGTTCAGAGCGAATCTGCAGCGATTGGGCGGCGCGGTTACGCAGCGGAATGTTGAGTTGAAGGCCAACACCTTTGTCGGGGGCGGTGGAGTTCACGAGTTGATTCCAAGTACCACCGATGCTCGTGGACCCTACCGTCGGAATCAGCGTTTGATTATTGTCGTCGGGATTCGGTCCTGCGCAGAAGCCGAGGAGCCGCTGTTCGGCGGTCTGGTTCGCGCACAGGTTTGCGGGACTCTGCGAGCCCCCGAGGCCTGAACCCGCGTAATAGGCAAACGCATCGAGCGTAGGAAGAAGTGCGCTGCGAACCGCTTTGTTGCTGTAGTCGCGGCTGTTCAAGTCGATGCGCGACTCCACCAGTTCGGCGCGATGCCTCAGAGCTTGATTGATCAGGTCCTCTGTGGGTACGATTTCCTCCTGCGCCGGGAAATCGATGGTCGAGGTCGGGATGACCTCGGCCGTTGCCAGGGTTGGATCTTTGAGCGTGCGGGTTAGCGCGTTCTTCATTAGCAACTGTTCAAGCTGTAGATTGGTTTGGGCCAGGGTGACGAGTTGCTGATCTTGAGCGACAGTGCTTTGTGCGCGAACTGTCTCGATGGGAGCGAGGCTGCCGATTTCAACCTGCTTCTTGGTGTCGGACAAAGTTTTTTGCGCGAAGGCCAGAGATTCATTTTGCACGCGCGCGTTTTCAAAGGCGTAGACCAAGTCCCAATAGATGTTTTCGATCTGGTCGACGGAATCGATGATCTGCAGACGGAAGGCGACGTCAGAGAGTTCGCGGTTGTTCTTCGCGATGTGAATAAAGCGCGTGTTTGAAGGAAAGCCAAAGCCTTGCAGAAGATGTTGAGTGACTTGCAGACGAAGCGCGGAGTTAATAACGGGGCTATACGTGTTAAACGGCACGTTGGAGGTAATGCGATTATTAGTGAATCCAACTTGCACGTTCGTGCCCCAGCTAAATCCCTGCGTGTAGTTGAAGTTTACAGTGCCGGTGTTTTGCGCGAGGATGGGAACACCGTTAAACAAGCTCGACGATACGGATTCCGCGTGATCCTCCTGCAAGGTGCCGGTGATCACGGGATCGAAACTGGCGATTAGCGGTCCCTGCCCGAGCGTAGAACTTACCAAGCCATTGGTACCGGCGCCGATGCCGCCAGCGCCCAGGCTCGTTCCGCCTGTAGATGCGCCTGCCGTGGCGCCGATGCCGCCGACACCGCCGCCGGGCGTGTTCTGCACTACTCCGGCGTTGACGCCGAGAATGGTTGCGCCGGCTTTGGCGCGCAATACGTCGGTATCGGCGATGTTCAGGTTGTAGCGGGCGATGGCCACGTCGAGGTTATTTTCCAGTGCCAGAGCGATCGCGTCGTTGAGCGAGAGGTAAACCCTGCCATCGTGCATCAACGAATCGATGCGCGAGCTGTTCGCCAAGTTAGGCGGCGCCACGTGCCTCGGCGTATAGGGCCCAACCGGATTAGGAAAATGCGAAACCGGCTGGGAGTAGTTCAGCACAGGCAGCGGGCGGGCATCCGGCGAGTTCTGCGGAGCGGGCGCGGCGGGCGGCGGTTCCTGGGCCCAACCTGCGACCGTCAGCATCCCAAATAGAAGTGCGGCGGTGGCCAGCCGAATGTTGGAGGCTATGCGTGCGAATGGCATCTACTGATCTCCGTTCATTAAAACTGGTGTTGAAAAATCTGATTTCGTTAAGATTCGTTCTGCAAAAAGCGGCTCACCTCAGATCAATTCCGTGCCAATGAAGGCTCTGCTCAGAAGTTAGTACGGATTCCGAGGCATCCAAGTTCCTCAAAAAAGGTTCCCGAGACAATGACTAATTTGGCAAGGTACGTGAATACCGTCTGGCGGCTGCTGTTTGGTACTTTGTGGAACGGGCGGTCAAAAATCCCGCATTCGATACGAAACTTTGGGAAAGGCAACAGTATATCCGATGTGAAACTGGTAAAGTGCTCGGCATGCGGGAGATCATTCGGAAATTGCAGCCGCGCCACAGGCTTTAGCCGGCGAAAAGCCTTTGATGACCTTGGGGCTCCGCGGGACTCGAAAGATCGCATGCGCAATCTCAAACTGATTCTTTCCTATGACGGATCGGATTTCGCTGGCTGGCAAGTGCAGCCCGATGTGATCACCGTGCAGGGCACACTTGCCTCAGCCATTGGACGAGTCACCGGCGAAAAGGTATTGCCGCAAGGTTCGGGACGGACCGACGCCGGCGTGCACGCTCTGGCACAGGTTGTGACATTTGTCACGGAGTCTTCCGTCCCCACCGCAAACTTTGTGAAAGCTCTGAACGATGTTTTGCCGGCGTCAGTCAGGGTTTTGGAAATAGAAGAGGCTGCGGCTGATTTTCACGCGCGACACTCGGCGCGGGCGAAAACTTATCGCTATCGGATTTATCGCGCGGCCATCTGTCCGCCATTCTTGGCGAGGTATGTATGGCATTATCCATATCCGTTGGAGGAGCAGGCGATGGTATTTGCGGCAGGATTGGTGGAGGGCGAGCACGATTTTACTTCTTTCGCCGCGGTGGACCCGGAGCGGAGGCAAGAAGGATCGCAGGGGTCGGTTCCGAGCAACGTCCGAAGCATTTTTTCTTCCACCTGGGAGCGGCAGGGGGATGAGTTCGTTTACACGGTACGAGGGACGGGATTTCTGCACCACATGGTGAGAAATCTGGTGGGCACGTTTATTCTGGTAGGCAAAGGAACACTGCGGGGGGATGATGTGACGCGGATATTGGAGGCGCGCAACCGATCGGCTGCGGGAGCGACTGCGCCGGCCAGCGGACTGTATCTGATGAATGTTGAGTATTGAGTTCCAGACATAGCATTTCTAGAAATTTTTAGTAATGGCGACAGAATTAACGATCGCAGTGCGAAAGATTTCGTCGGTGAATCCGGCGACGGGCAAAGTTTTGCGTGAGTTGGAGTGTGCGAGCGCGGAGGAAGTTCTGGCGGCCGTGGCGCGGGCGCGGGCAGCGCAGGCAGCATGGGCCGAGGTTGGTGTGCGGAATCGCATCGCGGTGCTACGGGAGTTCCAGCACAAGCTTCAGGAAAGAAAATCCGAGATTGCCGAAGCCATCAGCCGCGAGGCTGGCAAGCCCGTAGCCGAAGCTTTGACGACAGAAGTATTAGTGGTGCTGGATGCAGCGCGATTTCTGATTGACCATGCCTACGGCTTGCTGCGCGACGAACCGCTCCCTCATGGAAATTTTGCGACCAAACTGAAGCGCGGACGGCTGGTCCGCGAGCCTTATGGGGTGGTCGGGATTATTTCGCCGTGGAATTATCCGTTTTCGATTCCTGCCACTGAAACGCTCACGGCGCTGGTGGCCGGCAACGCGGTGGTGTTGAAACCTTCTGAATTTACTTCGCTCGTGGCGCTGGAGCTGAAATCTCTGTTGCATGCGGCAGGCGTGCCCGAGGGCATTTTTCAGGTAGTGGTGGGCGATGGTGCGACGGGCGCGGCACTCATCGATGCTCAGATCGACAAACTTGTGTTTACCGGCAGCGTGGCAACCGGCAAGCGCATTGCGGCGGCTGCGGCTGAGCGTCTCCTTCCTGTGGTGTTGGAGTTGGGAGGCAAAGATCCCATGCTGGTGCTGGACGACGCCGATGTAGACGTGGCCTCGAGCGCGGCCGTATGGGGAGCTTTTGTAAACGCCGGGCAGACTTGCCTGTCCGTGGAGCGATGTTACGTGCATCGCAGTTTATATGAAGCGTTTCTGAAAGCCTGCGCTGCGAAGACGAAGAAACTACGCGTGGGACCTGGACTTGATCGCGAAACCGATGTTGGGCCGATGATTCACGAAGGCCAGTTGCGACTTGTAGAAGCGCATGTGGAAGATGCGATCGCACGTGGAGCGCGGGTTCTGGCCGGAGGGTCACGATCTCCGGAACTGGGTCCAAATTTTTATCAGCCGACAGTCTTAGCCGACGTGACGCATGAGATGCGCATCATGCGGGAAGAGACGTTCGGTCCGGTGCTCCCAGTTGCGGCGTTCGACAGCGATGAGGAAGCGGTTCGGCTGGCGAATGACTCAGATTTTGGTTTGGCCGCCTGTGTGTGGACGAGTGACGATGCCCGCGGAGAACGGCTGGCACGGCGCATTCAGGCTGGTACGGTGATGGTGAACGATGTGATTTCATGTTTCGGTATCAGCGAGGCGCCGCACGGCGGGGTCAAGTCGAGCGGCATTGGCCGCACGCACGGGCGCTTCGGGCTGGAAGAGATGGTGCGGCTGAAATACCTCGACATAGACCTGATGCGATCGATGAAAAAAGTCTGGTGGTATGGATACGGAGCCAGTTTTGCCCGCCAGATGGCGGGCTTCCTGGATATGCAGTTTGCGCGTGGGCTGGGTGCGCGGTTGCGCGGGGCGTGGCGCGCCGCCGGAGTGATGCGGCGGAAGCGATTGTGAAAGGAATGAAACTGACTTGAGAAAAAGAGCACTTGTGTCGTGGAGCAGCGGCAAAGACAGTGCGTGGACACTGCACCTACTACGTCAATCAAAGGAATTCGAAATCGTAGGCCTTCTGACCACGATCAACTCCAGGTTTGACCGGGTTGCCATGCACGGGGTGCGGCGTGAATTGGTCGAAGCCCAGGCCGAGGCTGCCGGATTGCCGTTGTGGAAGGTGCCGCTGCCGTGGCCCTGCTCCAATCAGGAGTACGAAACCGCAATGAGCGCGGCTTGCACAAAGGCGATCGATTCCGGAGTACAAGCCGTGGCTTTTGGCGATCTTTTCCTCGAGGATGTGCGGCAATACCGCGAAGACCGCATGCGCGGAGTCGGACTTGCTCCCCTGTTTCCTCTATGGAAGCTTGATACCCGGCAATTGATACATGACATGTGCGCTAGTGGATTGCGGAGTCGAATCGTTTGTCTCGATCCGAAAAAACTGTCTGCGTCATTTGCAGGACGCGATGTGAATCAAAAACTGGTTGAGGACTTTCCTGCCGGAATCGATCCTTGCGGGGAAAACGGCGAATTTCATACTTTCGTGTATGACGGACCCATGTTCAAGCACCCCATCCCGGTCCAAAGCGGAGAAGCCGTGACGCGCGATGGATTTGTCTTTATAGATCTGTCCATGTGCGAACCGGCGGCGGTTACAGCGAATTCCCCCGCCTGACAAATCATTCCGTAACCCGGTCGCCGTGACTGGGAGGTTGCGAGATCACGAGAAAGCGCACGGCGCCCGACGCGGGATTGCTGATCTGGTGCCGCGCTCCGGGCAGGACGCGGATTCCGCTGCCAGCCTGCAGCAACGTGGTTCGCCCCTCGACTTCCATCATCACCTCGCCGGAGAGAATGTAGAAAAATTGCTGGGCTTTCTGGTGATAATGGCGGACTTCGTACCCGCCCGAGGGAATGAATTCTTCAATCACGCTGAGGTTTTCATCTTTCACCAGATGCCAGCCGTCGCAATCGTTTCCCCAGCGGTAGTGCTCGGCATTTGCTCGGCTCACGGAACTCGGTTGCGCGGCATCTTGTGGCATGCTTGTCATTTCCATTTCGTTCTCTTCTTTTTGGTTCTCTTTATTTATCCTGGAGATCAAGTGTATCTTGTGTGCATGAATCCGTCGCCGAACTCAGATCCTAAACGCGAATTGCTGCGCCACTGCTTGGCTACGCTGGCTTATCGCGCAGGCAAGGCGATCCGTAACGCGCCAGAGGCCTTCGCGGATTTTCGTCCCGCTGAAGGTGTGCGCACGCCGGGAAAAATTCTGGCCCACATTGGAGACCTGCTGGACTGGGCGCTCTCAATCGCTGCCGGGAGCCAAACCTGGAAGGACTCGAGTCCGCTTCCTTGGGAAAAAGAGACCGAACGGTTCTTTGCGGCGTTGAAGAAGTTCGACGACTATCTGGCGTCATCCGAGCCGTTGCATGCTACGCCGGAAAAACTCTTGCAGGGACCGGTCGCCGATGCCTTAACCCACGTTGGCCAGATTGCGATGCTGCGCCGTATGGCGGGAGGGCCGGTTCGCGGCGAAAGCTATTTCGTTGCTGAGGTAACGGTAGGCCGCGTTGGAGTGGATCAAGTGCCACCGAAACGGGAGTTCTGATTGCGAACGCTTTATTACTTCGCGCGATTGCGATAAAGAGTCGCATCCACCTGCTGTGACATGGCCTGCAGATTGAGGTCGATCGCGAGGAACTGAGCAATCTTCTGCGCGATAGATTCAGCATCGCGCAGCACCTCGTGGTAGGGAACGCGCAGAGTCTTCACATAGGCCTTGCTGTCGAGCCACGCATGCACAGCGCGCAAGTTTTTCTCGAAAGCCGAGGCGATAAGGGCGGCGTTCGCCCCGGGATTGACGGTTCCCCGGTGCTGCTGCATCACTTCCTGTGATGCCAGTACTTCCGGCAGCGGCCGCTCCATGAAGATCACACGATATTCGTGGCCCTCGGGCAGTGAAAGCAGGAGAAGCGAGATTATTTTTACGACTTTGCCCTCGGCCTCGGCAATGCAGGCAGGATCTTTGGGAAGTTGCTTGATGCGCTCCCACTCGAGATAACCGCGAGGATTATCGACGTCAGCCTGGCGTTCGCCATCGGAGAGCACCGGCAGTCCTCCCGCGGCCAGCATCTGCATCATCAGCGAAGTACCTGAGCGCGGCAATCCCGAAACAATTGTGATCATCGATCTCCTCAGCTTTGATTTTTCAGCGGCACTTCGGCCCGGTAGACGGCTTGCCAGTGGCCTGCTTTGAGAATGTAAATCGAACTGCCGTTCATGTGAATGGGGACTCTTTCTCCATTGCACGTGGCATATTGCTCGGCTTTGTAAGTGAGCAGATAAGCGCCCTCAGTGAGTGGCATTGCGGCAAAATCAGACAGGCCATAGCCCTCCACCTTGCAAACTTTTGCGGAGGCTTCCTGCTCCTGCAATTGCTGGTCGCGGGAAAAGGTGCCGGAATCACTCCAGAAGATTCCGTTCTCGGCGATGTGCTCGCGAAAGTAGGCTTGGTCCTTCATCTTCCAGGCTTCGAAAAAACCGGTCTCGGTGCGGACCAGTTCCTGTTGGATATTGCCGAGACTCTCGGGCCTGCTACGTTGTGTTTGGGCGTGAAGTGGCGGCAAAAGAAAACCGAGCGCGAGCACAAGCGAAACGTAAGCGCACAAAGATTTCTTGCCGCCAAACGTCGAACGGTTCATAGGACGCTCATTCTGGCATGGAATGCCGGTCACGAGAATAACGCCTAGCATACGACATCACGGCTTGGGTTCGCCTTTCTGCATCGAGTACAATGACGCTCGTAGGGCCGAATCCGGCGGCGCAAGTGCCGCTTGAACGAGGGTGAGTCCTTTGGCGACTGGCGAAATCACTTCGAGTCTACAAACTCCGGCGCAGCTTCCGCATCATAAAGTCAAAATCAAGAAGGCCGGGCAGCGCGCCTGCAACGAGAAAAACGAGAAGGGCAAGTTCTGTGGCGGACATTTGAAGCGCTGGTCCTACTGGACTGACGTAATCGAGCAAGCCTGCGGCGACGCGGAAAAAGCCTGGGGACGGGATGCCGAGGTGTACCGCTGCGAGCATTGCCAGACGCTGTATTTGCCGAATCCAGAGGAAGCGAAAGTGAATGTGGCCGGGCAGGGGATGGTTTCAGTTTTTGGACTGACGCTGCCGCCGAAAGAAAAGTAGTTGCGAGTACCGAGTACGTAGTACCGATAGAAGCAGCGGTTGACTCGATACTCGATACTCGGCACCCGGTACTCGGTACTCTATGAATACTTCCGAACTCATCTACGACTGGAACAAGAATCATCCGCCGGGACTGAAGCCGTCGGGGCCGGTGCTGCTCAATGATGAAAGTCTTCGCGATGGACTGCAGTCGCCGTCTGTGCGCGATCCATCGTTCTCCGAGAAAATTGAAATCCTTCATCTGATGGAATCTTTGGGAATCGACTCGCTCGATCTCGGATTGCCGGGTGCCGGGCCACGCGCGGTTGAGCATGTTACGGCGCTGGCGCGAGAGATCGTGTCCCACAAGATGAAGATTCGCGCCAACTGCGCGGCGCGCACGCATGAGAACGACATCCGTCCCATAGCCGAAATCGTGCAGAAAACGGGACTACCGATCGAGGCAGCGACTTTTATCGGTTCCAGTCCAATCCGAAGATTCACTGAGGGCTGGACGGACGATTTCCTTTTGCAGACTACTGAAAAGGCCGTGAAATATGCGGTTTCGCTCGGTCTCGATTCGATGTTCGTTACCGAGGATACGAGCCGCTGCGATCCGGAAACGGTGAAGCGACTTTATTCGACGGCGATCAGTTGCGGTGCGCGAGCCATAGTTATCTGCGATACGGCCGGTCACGCCACGCCTATGGGCGCGCTGGCGCTGGTGCGGTTTGTAATTGAGGAAGTGGTGAAGCCTTCGGGCGAACAAATTCGCGTGGACTGGCACGGGCACAGTGACCGCGGATTGGCGATAGCGAACTCGATGGCGGCGCTGATCGCAGGAGCGAACTGCGTGCACGCATGCGCTATTGGATTGGGCGAGCGCGTGGGCAATACGCAGATGGATCAGATGTTGGTCAATTTGAAGCTGATGGACATTGCACCCTGGGCCGAGCAGGACCTGACGAAGTTGAAAGATTATTGCCAGGCGGTATCGCGGGCCACGGGGGTGCCGATTCCGGCGAATTATCCGGTGGTGGGCGAGGATGCATTTCGCACCGCTACGGGCGTGCATGCAGCGGCGATTATCAAGGCCTATCGCAAGAATGACAAGGTGCTGGCCAATACGGTTTACTCCGGCGTGCCGTCGCATGTGTTTGGACTGGAGCAGATTATCGACATTGGTCCGATGAGCGGAAAATCGAATGTGATGTTCTGGCTGGAGCGGCGCGGCATTCCGGCGACGGACGAATTAGTCGACCGCATTTATCAACGCGCCAAAACCAGCGATCACACCTTGAGCGATGCTGAAGTTGTGGAGTGCCTGCCGGCGACGACAACCAGGCAGAATTGAATCCAAATGCCAGAGACAAATTCAAAACCCTTGCGACATGCAATTCTTGGAGCCGGTGGAGTTGGAGGCTTGATTGGCGCTTGTCTGG
>Ga0307476_10002266_pt1 | contig 11484 bp, 7 predicted proteins | sample atmos_gasesECM2C_2_FD_203314 | JGI IMG/M metagenome (GOLD analysis project Ga0307476, IMG submission 203314) | Hardwood forest soil microbial communities from Morgan-Monroe State Forest, Indiana, United States - atmos_gasesECM2C_05 | ecosystem: Environmental > Terrestrial > Soil > Temperate... | reverse complement strand
TATGCCGATCGCCGTTGAACCTCCCGCGTCGGCCTGTCTGCTGCGTCGGCCCTGCTGCGGCGCGACGCCTTTTCGCACGGTTCGGCCTTCTCTTCTCGATTTGCGCTTCACCGGCGACCCGTGGGTAGTCGGCGGCGACGACGGCGCCGCGTGTCTGTGCCTGGACACCTATCAGCTGGCCACTGTTGCGGCGCTCCGCCTCGATCTTCCGTCTCTGAATCGAACGTGGTCCCGGCTGCGCCGCCCAGTGGGGCAGCGCTGAACGGCCAAACCATGGCGCGCGGCGCGTTCCGTCCTATCATGACCCCATTGGCTTTCACCGCTTCGCATTCGGGGCCGTGATGGGCGATCGACTCCCGCGCTTCCGGGCGGTCCTGCCGTGGCTCGGCCTGTTCCTGACAGCCGCCCTGTCGCTGCCGCCGCTGCTTTTCGAACAACCGCCGGTCGAGCCGGTGAGCGCGTTTGCATCGGCGCCGCTGGCCGCTGCGGCCAAGGCGGTCGTGCTGCTGGCGATGCTCGGCGCCATCGGCGTCGCTGTTGGCGCTGTCCGCGCCGAGGACCGCGGGGCGGTGTGCATAGCGGCGCTGCTCGGCCTCCTGGCGGCGCTGCTCGCCGCCTGCCACTGGTTCCTGATCGACCGCATCGGCGTCGTCGCCGACTGGCAGCGGACGATGTATTTCGACATTCTCAATCATCGGCGCGAGGCGCCGCACCAATTCCGTCCACTTCCCTACGGCTTTGCACGGACCCTCGAACATATCACCGGCGACTGGACGTTCGCCTGCGTCGCCTATCGCTGGTTCTTCACATACTGGTTCCTCTGGGGCTGTTACCGTTTCGCCCGTGTCTGGCACTCGGAGGGGCGGTCGCTCCTGACGCTGGTCCCCGTCGCCGTCCTTTATCCGCTCTCCATCTGCTTTTACTGGGGGCAGCTGACCGACCCGCTCAGCCATGCACTTTTCGTGCTGGCTTTGCTCTGCACCGTGCGGGATCGAACCTGTCTCCTGGCCGCGTCGCTCGCGCTGGGAATCCTGGCCAAGGAAACGGTCGTGCTGATGGTCCCGGTTTACTGGTGCTGTTACTGGCGCGGCGGGCTGCGGCCGCTGCTGAAGACGGCGGCGCTGGGGGCGGTGTGCGCAGCGGCGTTTCTGGCGGTCCGATTGCCGTTCGGCTGGCGTCCGGGCTACGCAAACATCAACGGTACGGAACAGCTCATGATCTTCGACAACCTCGGCGTCGGTCCGGCTCATTATCATGCGGCCGCGCCGATCTGGCTCAACTACGTCGCACCGGCGTTGTTCGTTCTGCCGTTTGTGCCGTTCCTCGTTTACGGCTGGCGGCGCGTCGACCCGCGGCTGAAGATGATGTGCGTGACGCTGACGCCGCTTCTGCTGCTGAGCAATCTCTGTTTCGGGTGGATGTACGAGGCGCGCAACTACATGCCGCTGCTGCCGCTGCTGGCGACGGCGGCGCTGGCGGGACTGCCCGGCCGCCACCCGACCGTCCGGCCAGGTTCGCCCGGCGGCGCGTAGGCTTTGTCGGTTTGTCCTATCGAGTTGTTCTTTACGGCATGCAATTGGTCCTTGCATCGGGCCAGGCGCGCCCCGACAATTGGCGGACATGGCATCCGTTTCATCTCCACCATGGACCGCCGTGCCCGACAGCGTCTGGCGCGCCCCGCTTGTTCCGGCCGCGCTGGCGTACACCGGCGGCGTTCTGCTGGACCGTTACGCGGCCGTGCCGATCGCCGTCGGCCTGCTCGGTACAATCGGCGGCCTGATCGGATGGCTCGTCGCGCGCCTGAAAGGACGGGCGCATTTGCCGCTGGTCTTCCTGGCGCTGGCCGGCGCCGCGTTCGGCGCCGCCTTCCATCACTACCGCCGCGACGTCTATTCGGCCGACGACGTCGGTGAGATCGCAACCGCCGAAGCGCGGCCGGTCGAGATGCGCGGCTGGCTCGACGAGGAACCGATTCATACGCCGGAGCGGCCCGACCCGCTGCGCTCGATCGATGCCGGCGAATCGACGGCGACCGTTCTGCGGGCCGCCGCGTTGCGCCGCGGCGACGACTGGATGGAGATTTCGGGTCGCGTTCATCTGATGATCGCCGGACCGGCGCTCGACGTGCACGCCGGCGATGAGGTGGAGGCGGTGGGTCGGCTGTCGCGGATTCATGGGCCGGCCAATCCCGGGGAGGCCGACGCCGCCGCGACATGGCGCGACAAAGGCGTCCGCGCCCAACTCGTCGTCGAGAAGACGGCCGACGGCGTGACGCGGCTGCAGCGCGGCTGGCCGACTTCGTTCGCCGGTTGGACGGCGGCGGTCCGCGGCTGGGGTCGGCGGGCGCTGGCCGAGTCGCTGCCGCCGGAGACGGCAGGCGCGGCGGCGGCGCTGATCCTCGGCGAAGATTCCGCCATGACGCAGGGCCAATGGGACGCTTTCATCCGCACCGGCGTCGTCCACGCCCTGGCGATCTCCGGCCAGCACCTCCTGATCCTGGCGGCGGCGCTGTGGTGGGCGCTGCGGCGGTTCGGCGTGCGGCAGCGGCATGGGGCTGTCGCCGTCGCGGTCTTCGTGCTGGCTTACGCCCTGGTGACGGGAGGCCGGCCGCCGGCCCTGCGAGCCGCGGTCGCCGTTTGCGCTCTTTGCGGCGCCCTGACGCTGCGCCGCCGGACGTTGCCGGCCAACCTCTTCGCTCTGGCGTGGCTGGTCGTGGCTCTCGCGGACCCGGCGGATATTTTCTCGCCGGGATGTCAGCTGTCGTTCGTGTCCGTGGCAGTGCTGTACTGGGGCGTCGGACCGTTGCTGCGGCGCGAACCCGATCCGCTGCAACGGGCCATTGACGAGGCACGGCCGGCGTGGCTGCGATTCTTCCGCCGCGTCGGCGGATTCGTCCTCAAAGGCTATCTGGTCACGCTGATTATCTGGATTGCGGTCGCTCCGTTGACGGCGGCGCATTACCACCTCGTATCGCCGATCGGCGTGCTGCTCTGCCCGCCATTGGTCCTGCTGACGGCCGTGGCCCTGATCGCCGGCTTTCTGCTGCTGATTGCGGCTGCGCTCTGCCCGCCGCTGACGGCCGCCTTCGGCCCCATTGTCCACGGTTGCTTGGCCGCGTGTCAGGGGATCGTCGGCGTCTGCGACGGCTGGCCGGGCGCCCGTTTCTATGTGCCCGACGTGCCGCCGTGGTGGCTGTGGATCCTTTACGCCTTCCTTCTTGCTCTCTTAACGCAGGCGCCGTTGCGCCGGCAGTGGCGCTGGGGCGCCACAGCGGGGTTGGCCTGGCTGTGCGTGGGGTTGCTGTGCGGCGCCGCCCGCTTTCCCGCCGACGAGCTGCGCTGCACGTTTCTCGCCGTCGGACATGGCGGCTGCACCGTGATCGAGACGCCGGACGGCCGGACGCTGCTCTACGACGCCGGGGCGCTCGGCGGGCCGGACGTGACGCGGCGGCAGATTGCCCCATTCCTCTGGTCGCGCGGGACGCGCCGCATCGACGAGGTGTTCCTCTCGCACGCTGACCTCGATCACTTCAACGGACTGAATGATTTGCTGGATCGTTTTGCGGTCGGCAAAGTCACCTGTACGCCTACCTTCGCCGACAAGAACACGGCCGGGGTGCGCGAGACGCTGGAAGCGCTGCGGACGCGCGGCGTGCCGGTCCATATCGTCCAGGCCGGCGACGTGCTGAGCGCCGGCGACGTGCGGCTGGAGGTTCTGCACCCGCCGGCGTCGGGACCGGAGGGCAACGAGAACACACGGAGCATGGTGCTGGAGGTGCGTCACGCCGGCCATACGTTGCTGCTGACCGGCGATCTGGAAGGGCTGGGATTGGAACGCGTGCTGGGGTTGCCGCATCGGCCGATCGATGTGTTTCAGGCGCCGCATCATGGCAGCCGGTTCGCCAACGTACCGCAGTTGGCCGACTGGGCGCGGCCTCGCGTGGTCGTATCGAGTCAGGGAGCGCCGCGCGGGGCGGGCGGCGTACAGGAGCCGTATACGGAGCGCGGAGCGCGGTTCCTCAGCACCTGGGAAGATGGAGCGGTCACGATTCGGAGTCACCAGACCGGCGTCGTGGTGGAGACGTTCGTCAGCGGCCAGCGCTTCGTGCTGCGGAACGAAGGGGGGCCGCCATAGACGCAGCAAGCCCCCGGAGTGATTTCACTCCGCCGCCGTTGCCGTCTGCTTGCGCGATTCCCGCCGCGTCGGCTGTTCCGGCTTGGCCGGCTCCGTCGCTTGACCGTTCTCCTTGGCCGGCGAAGGCGCCGCCGTCAAGCCGCGCTTCTCCAGCACTTTCCGGCCGATCTCGTCCATCAGCGTCGGGTTGTCGCGCAGATACTGCTTCACGGCCTCCCGGCCGTTGCCAAGGCGCACTTCGCCGTAGGAGTGCCAGTTGCCCGATTTCTCGACGATCTTGTCCTCGAGCGCCAGGTCGAGCAGGTCGCCTTCCCGGCTAATGCCGCGGTCGTGCATCAGGTCGAACTCCGCCTGACGGAACGGCGGCGCCACCTTGTTCTTCACCACCTTCGCCTTCACCCGCGTGCCGATCGTCTCCTCGCCGTCCTTGATGCCCGTCACCTTGCGTACTTCCAGCCGGACCGTGCTGAAAAACTTCAGCGCCCGGCCGCCCGGCGTCGTCTCCGGGTTGCCGAACATCACGCCGATCTTCTCGCGCAACTGGTTGATGAAGATCAGACACGTTTTCGTCTTCGACACGGTCGGCGTCAGCATACGCAGGGCCTGGCTCATCAGACGCGCCTGCAAGCCGACGTGCGAGTCGCCGATCTCGCCCTCTACCTCGGCCCTGGGCACGAGGGCCGCCACCGAGTCCACCACGATGACGTCCACGGCGTTGGACTTCACCAGCATCTCCGCGATCTTCAACGCTTCCTCGCCGGACGACGGCTGGCTCACCAGCAGGCTCTCCAGATCCACGCCGATGCGCTTGGCCCAGCCGGGGTCCAGTGCGTGCTCGGCGTCGATGAACGCCGCCACGCCGCCTTGCTTCTGGGCGTTGGCCACGCAATGGAGGGCCACCGTCGTTTTGCCGCTCGCCTCCGGCCCAAAGATTTCGATGACTCGGCCGCGCGGCAGACCGCGGCCGCCCAAGGCGATGTCGAGGCTCAGCGCCCCGGTCGGAATCCCTGGAACGTCCATCAGGGCGCTCTCGCCCAGGCACATGATGGCGGTTTCGTCTTTCAGCTGACTGCGAATCTGCGACACGACGTTTTTCAGCAACTGCTCGCGCGTCGGCTCAGCCATGAGTGTTTTCCTCGATCAGGTAAAGCGCGGCGTCGGCCGCGCTGGGAAGTCTGAGAGATGCACCATGCAACCGGAACGGCTCTCAGTGTACCCGATCGAGCTTTACTAACAAGGTTAGCAGTGAAGAAATGTGTACCGAATCTGGTGAGCCGGGGGCGTAAGCCCCCGGAGATGGATGGATTGACGGACTATGATAGCGCTTCCAGCTTGTCGTCGCCGAGTTCCTGAATGAAATTGCACCCCAGGATGCGTTCGTGTTCGGACTGGACCGTGACGTGAACGACGCAGGCCAGGATCGTCACCACCGTCCGCCCATCCGGCGCTTGCAACTCCGCGCTAAGCAGTGTGCCGGCCCGGATGTCCTCTTCCACCGCCAGGGCCACGCCGCCGGCCGAGATGTTCAGCACCTTGGCTTCACGCCGCACATCGTCGGTTTCCGGCACGATCTGATAGATCGCCTTCACTTCGCACGGGAAGCGCGACCAGTTGCGGCTGTCTGGCAGCGCAGACTTGCTGCGGGTCGCGCCGAACGCCGCCAGCTCGGCGTCGTTTAGCTCGGCGGAGAAACGGCAGCCGATAGTCCACTCGCCGTCGTCGCTCGGGTGGGCGTAGGCCACGCACGCCAGGACGGTCACGGCCGGCTCGCCTTCGCCGGACGGCAAATCGACCGTCAGCAGGTCGCCCGGACCGAAGGCCCAACGCACGACCAGCTTGATGCCGCCGGCCGACACGTTAACGATCCGGGCAGTCAGCGAGGCTTCGCCGTCGCCGGAAGCCGGCGCAACGCGCGTTTCTGCACTGACGTGACGGCGGACCCACACGCGGCGGTCCTCTTCGGCAGTCGCGGCGTCGGGCTGCCAGGTAGTCGGCTGATGCTTCAGTTTTCGCCACAGCGATGCGGCGCGGTCGAACACTTCCGTCTCCAGTCTCCAAGGAGGATTGTAGGGCCGGGGAACGCCCCTGGGAGCGACAAGCCTGTTCAACCTTACGTTGGCCTCATGGGCGTGTCAAATCGGCCGGCCTTGCCAACACCGTGGCGACCCATTGACCGGGCGCGGACAAAACTTGAGCGCCGACGGCGCCACTTCTCATTTCCCGATCAGCATTTCCCGTGCCTTCCGCCACGGCACACGCTTTGCCAACGCCAGGCGGCCGTCGCTTGTGGCCGATCGGCCATCGTGATAGGGTACAGGTGTTCGATCCCGACCCCCTGCCGGAAATGACCATCCAGTTCGCCAACCCGGGTTTTCTGCTGCTGATACTGGCCGCGCCGATGCTGCTGTGGCTGCAGCTGCGCGGCCGGCGGTCCGCACTGCGCCATCCCGCCGGCCGGCTGCTCATCGCGCTGCCGTCCGGCCGGGCGCGGCTCGCCCAATGGGGCGGCGCAGGCCTGCGGACGACGGCCTTTGTGCTGCTGGCCGCCGCCCTAGCCGGGCCGCGAACGCCGGATCTCCGCACGCGCATCGAGGCCGAGGGCGTCGCCATCGTCATGCTGGTGGACGTCAGCGGCAGTATGGCTACGCCCGATTTCGACTGGCACGGCGCCCCCATCAGCCGGCTCGAAGCAGTCAAGCGCGTCTTCCATCTCTTCGCAGCCGGCGGCGCCGGGCCGGACGCCACGCCGGACGGCGGCGACGCCCGTCCGTTCCAGGGCCGGCCCACCGACTCGATCGGCCTGGTCGTCTTCGCCACCCGGCCGCAGACCGCCTGTCCGCTGACGCTCAGCCATTCCGTGCTGCTGCGCCTGCTGGACGACGAGCAGCCGCGCAGCATCCCCGGCGAATCGGAGACCAACATCAGCGACGCCGTCGCCCTCGGTCTGTACCGCCTCAAAAGCGCAGGTCCCCGCCGCAAGGTGCTGGTGCTGCTGACCGACGGCGAACACAACGTCCCCAACCCGCGTTCCGAATGGACGCCGCGCCAGGCGGCCCAGATCGCCGCCAGCCTCGACGTGCCGATTTACACCATCGACGCCGGCGGCGACGTGGCGGCGGCCGAGCCAGGAGTCACGACCGACTCCGCCGACAGCCCCGCCCTGGTGCGGCAGCGCGCCGTCGATACGCTGGAGGACATAGCCAAGATCACGCACGGCCAATACTACCGGGCTGGCGACACGGCCGGTCTGCTCGACGCCTGCCGCGCCATCGACCGGCTGGAACGGAGCGACGTGCAGAGTTTTCAGTATCGGCGCTATCACGAGGGCTATCCGTGGTTCGCGGGGGCGGCGCTCTTGCTGTTCGCCGCGGCCCTGGCCTTGGATTGCACGGTGTGGCGAAGGCTGCCATGACGATTTCCCTGCTTCACCACTGGTTCGCCCACCCCGCCGTGCTCTGGCTGCTGGCGCTGCTGCCGGCATTGGGGGTGCTGCTGCTGTGGAGCCGTTGGCGAAAGCGGCGAGCGCTGGCCCGGCTGGGCGCCCCGGCCAGTTTGCAAACCCTGGTTCAGCCGGCAGGCGGCCGCCGCTTCTGGCGCGGCGTCTGCATTGGGCTGGGGCTTACCACCCTGGTGCTCGGCACGGCCGGGCCGCAATGGGGCCGCGACTGGGACCAGTCGGCGGCGCCGGGACGCGATCTCGTCGTCGTCCTCGATTGCAGCCGCAGCATGTTCGCCGAGACGCCCAGCCGGCTGGAACGCGCCAAAACCGCCTTGCTCGATCTCTGTGAGACGATGAGGCAGCGCGGCGGCCATCGCGTCGCCCTAGTCGTCTTCGCCGGCGCCGCGCGGCTGGCATGTCCGCTGACCCACGATTACGATCATTTCCGCGAAGCCGTCGAGGCCGTCGATGCGGAGACGCCGGACCCGGAAATCGAGCCCGGCCCCGACGCCGTTTCCGGCACGCGCATCGGAGCGGCCCTGCACACGGCCCTGCTCGCCCAGGACGAGCGGTTCGGCGGCGCCCGCGACATCCTGCTGCTGTCCGACGGCGACGACCCGGCCCGCGACGGCGAATGGAAGCAAGGAGCGGCCGAGGCTCGCGCTCAGGGCGTGCCGATCTGCGCCGTCGGGCTGGGCGATCCGGATACGCCTTCCACGATCCGCATTGGCGGCGAAGTGATCGCGCACCAGGGCGAGCAGGTCCACACCCAGCTGCAGGAGGCCCCGCTGCGCGACCTGGCCGATGCCACGCACGGAACCTACATTGCCGCCCAAACCCGCGCATTGTCGCTGGGCCGAATCTATCTCGACGCGATCGCCGGCCAGGCGGAGCGCCAGGAAAGCGACGACGCTCTGCCGGTGTACCGTCCGCAATATGTCTGGTTCCTTGCGGCCGGTTTCGTCTTCCTGGCCCTCGCCGTCGCTATCAGCGACCGCGGTCGCCGCGACCGACAAACAGCCAAGGAGAAATCCCAACCCACTCGCCTTGTCACCTTGTCACCTTGTCTCCTTGTCTGTTTGGCAGCGGTCGCATTGAGCCTTTCCGCCGCGGCGCCCTCGGCCGACTGGCTGACCCTGGTGCGGCAGGGCGACGCCGCCTATGAACGCGGCGATTATGCCGCCGCGGCGACGCTTTATGAACAGGCCCAGGATCGCGCCGTCGATCCGGGTCTGCCAACCATGGGTCTGGCCGCGGCGAAGATGCGCCTGGCGGAGGCGTCCGACGCCGACCGCACGCGGCTGGCGCAGGAGGCGGCGCGGGCCTATCGCTGCTGCACCGCGCCGGACGATCCCCGGCGTGCGCGGGCGCTCTACGGCCTCGGCGACGCCCTAATGCTGAAGGCCGACGGCCGCGACGCCGACGCCTTGCAGGACGCCGTGGCCGCCTATCGGCAATGCCTCGCTGAGCCAAACCTCGACGGCGAATTGACCCGCGACGCACGGCACAACCTGGAGCGAGCGCGCTTGCAGCTCCTGCAAATCCCGCCGTCCGCCGCCCATCGCAAGGATGAACCATCCGGCGACGGCCCGCCCAAGACGCCGCCGCCGCCGGACAAGGGGTCCTCTCCACAAGCAGACCCGTCGCGCGATCCGTCCAGCGCCAAGGTGAAACCGGACCCGAATGGAAAGCCGGCCAAGTCGCAAGACGCCGGAAAGCCGCTGGAAACGGACGCTCCGCCGCCGCCCGGCGAGGACAAGCTGCCTCCGGTGCCGGACCGCGCCGACCTGCCGCCGCTGTCGGCGGAGGACGCCGCCCGTCATCTTGATCAGGCGGCGCAGCGCATCCTGCAAGACCTCAAAGCCCATCGCCGATCGAAAGCCGCGCCGCCTCCACCGAACGTGCGCGATTGGTAGGAGCAGATTGCGGCGGCTAAGATAGCGTGCATCCCGACCCACCCCGGAGGCGTCCGATGCACCGATTCCTGCCGTTGTTCCTTCTCCCGGCGACTCTCCCCGCCCGCGCGGCCGACCAGCTGCCGGACACGCAACTCCTCACCGACGAGGGCGACCTGGCTGCCAAAATGGTCGAGGGGATCGACAAATACTTGACCCGCGCCCTCGACGATTCGGACAAAAAGCGCGAGGAATTCTGGAATGTCGATTACTCGTCCGTGGACGCCTATCTGAAGGCGGTCGCCCCCAAGCGCGAGCGCCTGAAAAAGATCCTGGGCGTCGTCGATCCGCGCGTCCCCTTTACGGATCTCGAATACGTCGGCGGGCCGAAGACGCCGTCGCTGGTCGCGGAGACGGACGATTACAAGGTGTTCGCCGTGCGCTGGCCGCTGCTGCCCGGCGTGGAAGGCGACGGCCTGCTGCTGGAGCCGGAGAAATTCCGCGTTCTCCAGCGCAAGGCCAATGCGCTCGGCCTGACGCTATTCTCGTTCATCGCCCGGCAGCACGCCGTGACGCTCGACTGGCTGACGACGCTGCCGAACGTGGACGCCGACCGCATCGCTTTCTACGGCCTCTCCTACGGCGGTAAGACGGCCATGCGCATTCCGCCGATCGAGCCGCGCTACTCCCTGTCGATCTGCTCCGGCGACTTCAACGACAACGTCGCCAAGAACGCCTCCGTCGATTATTCGTGCAGTTTTCTGTTCACATTGGAATACGAGATGCCGGAGTGGAATACGGGCGATGGGTTCAATTATGCCGAGATGGCGGCCCTGATCGCGCCGCGGCCGTTCATGGTGGAGCGCGGCCACGACGACGGCGTGGCCGTGGACGAGGTGGTCGCATCCGAGTGCGCCAAGGTGCGGCGGCTATACTCGCAATTAAAGATCCCGGATCGCACCGACATCGAGTTCTTCGCCGGCGGCCACGAGATCCACGGCGAGGGGACGTTCCGCTTCCTGCAACAGCATCTCGGTTGGCCGCGGTGAGCGAACTGTTGGCGCGGCGAGCGGCGGGGCTGGTCCCCGCCGTATGGACTGCATCCACCCTGCGGGCGCTATACTGTCTAAACCCACCGGCATAAACCCCGCGGCTGGCCGACGCCGGTTCACTGCGTGCATGAACTGCCGAGTGCAGGAGTTGCTCAACGCCCCCCGACGCCTTGCTGTTACGGCGGCAGTCCCGGACAATAATCCCATCATGACCGACTTCACCGAACTCCGCCGCGACAGCCTCGCCCGCCACCTGCGCAAGCACCTGGCCGGCGAAGTCCGTTTCGACGTGGCCTCGCGCCGTCTCTACAGCACCGACGCCAGCATTTACCAGATCGAGCCGCTCGGCGTCGTCTTCCCCAAATCCACCGAAGATATCGTCGCAGCCGTGCAAATCGCCGCCGAGATGCACGTCCCCATCACGCCGCGCGGCGGGGGCACGAGCCTGTCCGGCCAGTCGATCGGCCCGGGCGTCGTCCTCGATTGCAGCAAATACCTCAACAGCATCCTCGCCGTCGATCCCATCGGCCGGACGGCCCGCGTCCAGCCCGGCGTCGTCCTCGACCAGTTCAACCGCGCGCTCGCCCCGCACAATCTTCTTTTCGGGCCGGAAGTGTCTACTTCCAGCCGGGCCAACCTCGGCGGGATGATGGGCAACAACTCGGCCGGCGCTCGCTCCATCGTCTACGGCAAGACCATCGACCACGTCCGCCGGCTGGACGTGATCCTCGGCGACGGCAGCCGGGCGTCGTTCGGCGCCGTTTCGCCGGACGAATGGGACCGCCGGGCGGAGTTGTCCAGCTTGGAGGGGAGGGCCTATCGCCAGGTGCGCGAGATCGTCCGCCGGAACCGCGCGGAAATCCTGCGCCGCTTCCCGCGCATCCTCCGGCGAGTCAGCGGCTACAACCTCGACGTGCTGGCGGACTCTCCCCTCACCCCCGACCCCGCACCCCTGAGTACAGGG
>Ga0307476_10002265_pt1 | contig 11484 bp, 16 predicted proteins | sample atmos_gasesECM2C_2_FD_203314 | JGI IMG/M metagenome (GOLD analysis project Ga0307476, IMG submission 203314) | Hardwood forest soil microbial communities from Morgan-Monroe State Forest, Indiana, United States - atmos_gasesECM2C_05 | ecosystem: Environmental > Terrestrial > Soil > Temperate... | reverse complement strand
TTCAAAACAGAACAGTTGACAGTTTGCCGCTTTCGCAGGTAACTTCCCAAACGTCAGGGGCCCATCCGGGGGCAATATACCGGACTGTCGGTTTCGTCGACCGAGATCCCTCTTGATGCCTTTGGTGTCCCTCAATCCGACGATCCCACTTTTTGATGCTTACGGTTTCCGGTTAGGAAACATCACGCTAACTCGCGCGATCGAACTCGACGGAACCGATCTTCAGCTTCGAGCAAAAGGCACAGGCCGTCGGCGGCGCTTCACATCGGCGAAACTTTTTCCGCGCGTGAAACTCGACTGGATCGTCAGGAACTCGGGCCATTTTGAAGTTTTACAGCTCGTCAACAAAGCTGATCGCAAAAATCATCGAAGGAGAAAATAGCATGGACCTGCACAAGTTCTTCAGAAACACCCGGCTCGAAAAGCACATTCCTCTAGGAGCGCCGCCAAACCCCGGCGGTTCACAGCCGATCACAGGAAACGCGTTTGCCGGCGGCGCTTCAGGGCCTGCGGTAACTCCGGCACTCGCGCAAGGGCTGCAAGGCTGCTTCGGTTTGCAGTACGTCGATGTAACGCTCAGCTCGGCGCAGATTCTTGCACTGTTTGCCACCGCTGTGACACTTGTGCCCGCGCCAGGCGTCGGGTTCTGGATTTGTCCGTGGATGGTGATCATGCGACTGATCGGAGGATCGGCCGCATATCTCGACGGCGGCGGCGGCGCAGTCAGTATCGGCGCTGGCACGATGACCGTCGCCCTAGCGAACAACAACATTTTCCTCGTGACGGTTTCGCCGAACACGCGCAAGCAGGTGATTCCGCTCTATGCGGCTGCCGTCGGCGTCGGCAATACGGACACGGCTGCGAACCCGCCAACAGAAGACAACGCCGCTCTTGCGATTTCGAAAGCGACGGCTAACTTCACGGCTGGCACCGGCACCATGCACATTTCGGTGATGTACACTATCGAGACAACTGTTTAGTAACTCCCTTCCGTAGAACCTGCCAAACAAACCCGTAAGGGCACGGATACCTTCCTCCGTGCCCTCGCATTTCTGAATCGAGGAACGCAAATGCCAACTTGGGCGGTGCAATCACCTACAAATCCGATGCGCGGACTTGTCCGCGGCGATGTCGGGTACTCTTTCGGAGCACTCACTCCGGCTACGCTTTCAGCTTCACCGAACGGGCTCACACGGAACGCCAACGGCACAGTCACGGCGACGACGACCGGCAACCACAATTTTGCCGCTGGAGAAATGGCGACGATCTTTGACACTGGTGTTGCGCTCCCAATCGTCACCGTAGGCGGGACGCGTTTCGGCGGGAACTATCTGATTCAAGCGGTGCCCTCGGCGACCACGCTGACGCTTCTTCCGCTCGACGACGTGATCTTGCATCAGGCAGTCGACACTGGCGGCGGCGGGAAAATCGTTTCGCGGGCGTTTGAAACTCCCGCGAGTGGCACGGCGGGCCAGGCATTCGCGCTCGCCAACATCGGCGACAATTCGCAAAGTCCGTGGGGATTCTTCGTCGATGGGATTTTCCAGGCGGCGCCGACTTTTGAGTGCGACGTGCAAGTCGCGGCAGTCGATGCGGCGAATGAGTATCAGACCGTTTCAAATGGCAACGTCACGACCGCCGATGCAACGAATTTCACTTTCCATTTCGATGCGACCTGGACCGGGGCGAAATTTGCGCGGCTGTTCATGCGGACCAACACCGGCGGCGTCGGCTTCATCGGGAGAATTCGGGTCTAGGGAAGTTTTGAAAAGCAAATTCTCCATGAAGGCGTTTTGCTGCAGCGTCATAAGCGCGAGCCGCCTCTTCGGCGGAATGAAAAGTCCCAACGCGAATCCTGTTTGGGAATTTGCGGATTACCGCAGCCCACTTGTTATTCCAAGTGCGATGCACTCCTTTGAATCCGCTTGTATTAGTGCGGCAAGGTCCGGCATTTTGCGCGTTCTGTTCAGTAGAGCATTTCCGTAGATTGTTTCTGCGATTGTCAAGAGAATCGCCGTTTTTGTGATCTCCAAATTCTTTCTTTTCGCAACCGAGGATCACTCTATGCATCCAAACATTCGTCTGCTTCGGTCCATTGCCAGAAAAGTTGGTTTCTTTTCGCATCGCGTAAAACTGGCGGCAGCCTTTCTTCTTTCGCGAGTGTGCGTGCCACGCCCATTGCATCAGCCACTCATAATCGGCGGCGTCAACGATTGCAACTTTCCCTTTGGAGAGAGCGATAAGACGGTAAGATGGATCGGATGGCTGAGGAATCTCGCGTCTAGTAACGCGTGCTGGCATTGGTCCTCCTCGAAAGGACGAGTGCTTCTCAGCCATTTTATCATAGTAACGATTCTTTTCGTGCCAACGAAGCTGATTGCTCAAAATCCAAGCGGCGGTTACGGGCCAGGGGGAGGCTCAGGCGGGGGCATCACAAGCGTCAGTTCGCTGCCAGCTACTTGCACACCTGGAACTACGGCCAATGTCACTCTTTCAGTTGCTCCCTTTCAGGAATACCAATGCGGTCCTTTAGCAAATCAGTGGTTTCCGTTCAATCCATCGCTCGTCATAAGTCCTATTAGCTATGGTGCTAAGTGGGATGTGAAAGCCGTCACGGACGCCACGTTCACCAATACCAGTAACACAGTGACCTGTCCAAATTCCGATTGCAATTTCACAAGTGCCGACCTCGGGAAAATCGTCTTTGGCACAACCTTTCCAGCCAGCATGACCATCGGCTGCAACGGAGCGAGTTGTGGTAGCGTGATTCTTCCGCAAGGTTTCATCTGTACAATCAACAATGCCAACAGCATCGCAGTAGGTACGACCTATCCGGCGTGTGCGGTGGACAATGCGACGGGTGGCTGTACGGGCGGCGTGTCTCCTAACTGCGCCCTTCTGTGGGGAACGCAAGATGATTCTGCTGCTATAAACGCCGCCGCCGCTGCTGCATGGACGGCAACCTCTTGCAAGACGTTGATGTTCCCTTCTGGGATGGCATTTTTCACCGTACCTTCTGGAGGGTTGCTGAATGTGACGGTTCCGCCGGGAAGTCCTTGCGCTGGCTCACTCAGCGCTACTGTAGGTATCGCAGACATTACTCAGCAGGGAGCGCAGGTCGCCGGACAGGGTAGCGGAACTAGTGTTCTCGTACCTCTCCCAACCGTTAATTTCGCAAACTGCACTGGAGGGCATAGCGGGACAGCCTGCATCGCGGGACCCCCTAACTGGTTCGCGCATGATTGGGGAGTATGGGGGTTTGGCCAAGCCGATAACGGAACTACGCACGCAAACGATCTCATTGAGTTCGCTGGAGTTGCGGGGCCATGCACAGCAACGGCAGCTTGGAATATGTCGTTCAGCGCTTGGGAGACTTCCTCTGTTACCTCCAAAGGGTTCAATATAGGTTCCGGTTGCGCTGTACTCTATGCGAGCAACATTGTGTCAGAGGCTTTCGGGAATACAAATTGCAGCGTAGGGGTTCCCGGCGCCATCATGGACATCACCGCCCTCGACTGTTTCGGTTCAAGCGGAAGCAGCACCGGAGCGGCATCTATGGTTGCTTCCGGTTTGGTCAATTCCACTGGCGGCTTCTACTGGGGCGTGAATCAGAGTTCGACTAGTTCCGCCGCGCTCGAACTTGTAGGAAGCAGCGCCACCCTCAACTCTTTCGGCGACGATATCCAAGGTCCAGCCAACGGGAATAACAACTTCACGGTCTGGATGAACGCGATAAACAACACCGTGACGCTGAGCGGAAGCAACGTCAACGAGACGAACACTTCTGGCGTCGGCGATTTCCTGTTCTTCTGCCCGTCGTCTGTGACCTCTTGCACCATTAATTCTTACGCCAGCCAGCTGACGGCCAGCGGCGCTCACATGGCGATGTTCTTCAAGACGGGGACCCCGACCTTCAACTTCTTCGACGCCTGCTCCAACACTTTTACGCAGGGCGGTGTGGCGAACAGCCCGCTCAACGTATACGGGACATGCTCGATCACAGGCACTACCCTGATTACCGGGAACGTCGCCCAAAGCGCCGGGTGGGGCACTACAGCCGCAATTTCAGCTCCGTCTGGCGATTCGCATGTTTTCACGTTCACCGTGACTAGTTCGGGTACGGGACAGGCGGCCAATCCAACGCTTGCGGTCACATTTCCGACAGCATACCTTGTAGCACCATCGGGATGCTCCGCGATTCAGATTGGCGGCACCGGCGCGATAGCAGACTTGACGACGACAACAGGCCCTAGCGCAACAGCAGTTACCTATACTTGGAATGCGACGCCTGTTGCCGCCTCTACCTACATCATCCAGGGGAAATGCCAATGAGGAAACTAGGCTTTTTTTTATTTGGGCTGCTCTGCGGGTTGTCGCTTTTGCCGACACACGCGCAGTACAACGGGACAACCGGGCGGAACTATGTCAAAACGGCGTCGGTCCCTTTTTCTGCGACTCCCATCTTTGATGCCTCGCAAGGGACGCAACTGAAAATAACCCTTACCGGCAACGTCACCTCCAGCACTTTCGTTAACGCCAGCGATGGCGGAATCTACACATTAAAAATTTGCCAGGATAGCAGCGGGCTCCATACTTTCGTCTATCCGGCGAACATCCTCGGGGCGGTCGTCATAGGGAGCGTGGCAAGCACTTGCACCACACAGGTAATCGTGTGGGACGCTGCGACTTCGCATGGTCTCGCTATTTCCACCGGGCTTACAGGACTTGCGCCGTGACACGGTGAAAAAATGGCTCACAAAATCGTCGTAGATCCAGTAGACGGCGAGATCAAGGTGACGCACACCTTTTGGTCTAAGAAGGGACAAACCGCCGCGGACGCCGAAAAAACCGCGCGGATGCACTACACCCACCATCTCGCCTCTTGCGACTATTTCTCTCGCTCGCGCTCGCTGGCTTTGGCGACGGTGGAACGAATTTCTTTTGAATCGGAGGCAAACTTTATGACCCGGGGGCGCTATGAACGGGAGTTATCTCACGGCAGACACGCCACGAGCGAGGTTTGCCGTCGTCTTCAAGTCCTGCTTGGAGTTTTACTATCACTTGCATCCGAGTCACCGCTACTTGGGATTTTTCCCGGACTATGAATTCATTGAGAACTACATCGGGACTTTCGTGGACAAGGAGCTTGATACCAGAGCGCAAAAAGAATTAGAACTCTCGATCGCGCTGACTTCCGCGCCGGTTGAAGCGAGAATTCGCGAACTTAGCCGGAAGAACGCGGTCCACGATGAAGAGATCGCGCGGCAACTCAATCTCAGGAGGGCATCCGATTCGCAGCACCTCTGATTCACACCGATCTTGCGCTCGGCGCTCGCGGCGTGACAGAATCGGCGCGTCAGGTAGAAAAGCGGCGAATACGTACTTTAGATTCCCGCGCCAGGTGTTCAGGTGCCCAAACCGAAAGGGCTTCCCAAAACAGGCGGCCGCAAAAAGGGCACGCCCAATAAGATCACGCAATCGATCAAGGACTTGCTGAACGAGCTTTTCCCCGAAGAGCGTCTGAAAAAACTTTGGGAATTCCATCTGAAAAATGAAGTGCCTGGGACGCGCTACCGCACTTTCGAGATGGCGAATCACTATCTCTTCGGCAAGCCAGCGATGCCGATCATAGGCTCGGAAGACGCGCCGCCGGTGCACATCGACATCTCGGCGATCCCGCGCAAGAGAGAACGTGCCTAACGCGCCGGGCGATGTCTGCGTCGGAGATTTCTACACCCCTCGCCCGGTGCAGGTTCAGTTCCATGAATCAACCGCAACTTATCCGCTCATGGAAGGCGGGCGCGGCGGCGGCAAAAGCATGGCGCTTCTTTGGGAAGCGATTTCAGAGTGCCTCCTTGTCGCTGGCTGCAACTGCTTGCTGCTGCGCAGGACTCTGACGGCGGTCGAGAAGGGCGGCATCGAGGATCACTTCTCGAAATACGTTCCGAGGAATCTTTATCGCAGTTTCAATCAGTCGAAACACATCGTCACGTTTCACAACGGCTCGAAGCTTTTCTTCGGTCACATCCGCACCGAAAAGGATTTGCTCCAGTATCAAGGCGCCGAATTCCTTTTCATCGGCTGGGAAGAACTGACGCAGTTCACCTACAAGCAATGGGATTTTATGAAGGGCTCGAACCGCTGCCCGATTAAAACCTACTGGCTTGACGGCGTTGAGTACAAAACGAAGCCGCGGATGGCTGGCGGCACGAACCCGAACGGCAAAGGCTCGGGATGGGTGAAAGCGCTCTGGATCACGAAGAAGCCGCCAGCGGGCTTCGACATCGCCGACTATGATCCGCGCGACTACGAGCCGATCCATTCGACGTACGAAGACAATCCAACGTACGCGAACGATAAAGACTACATCGCGAAGCTGAACTCGATCTCAGACCCAGTGCTGCGCGCCGCGTGGATTCCGGGTTCGTGGGACATCCTCGCCGGGCAGTATTTCCAGAACTGGGACGCGCGACTGCACACCATCGGCGGCAAGGATTCTGACCTCGGGCTCGACGATGTCACGTATCTCGATTGGCAGCCGCGATGGATCTCGATCGATTGGGGCTTCGAGCACGCTTGCGTTGTGCTGTGGTGGACGATTGTTCAGATTCCCGACTGGCGGCCCGATGAGAAGGGCCAGGACAAGAAGCGCACCATCATTCTCTGCTACCGCGAACGAGTCTTCCGGCGGCTCAATGAAGAGTTGCTCTCTGAAGAAATCGTCAAGGCGAACAACACTTTCGATGTTTTCGACAAGATTTCGAATATCTATCTTTCCCCTGACAGGTTCAAAGCTTCGGGCTCGGGGTCGGATGCGTTGCACTCGATTGCCGACAAGATGGGCGATGTCTTTGCGCGCTACGATTTGCCGAGGCCGCAACGAGCGAACAATCGCCGGGTCGATGGCTGGCGGCTCATGCACACGCTGCTCGACACGGAAGGCGTGGCGGTGCTAGCCTCATGCCGCGACGTGATCGATTCGATCCCGAAGCTCATGCGGTCGGAAAAGGACATCGAAGACGCCGAAAAAGAAGGCGATGAACTTTTCCTCGACGTATGCGAGAGTGCCAGGTACGGACTCATGTCCTACGCGACGACGGCGCCGATACCCCGCGACGTGGCGAATCAGGAACGGATCAAGGCGATCAAAGATCCGACCGCGAAATACATGGAGTACTTGCGGCTCACATCGAAGCCGCAAGTTGATGACATCGTGATCCCGATCCCGCCGCGCGGGAACTGGCGGCACAGGTGAAGCGCGACCCTTATCTCGACAAATACATCAAGCTTCTTGAAGCCACGGCAGCGCGCGCGCATAAAGACCTCGACCGCGAACGGCATCGCCTTGAATTCTTCGAGGGCAAAGTCGAACGGCTCGAACTCGTCGTAATGGGCTACAAGAACGAAGCTGGGCGGGAATTCGTCGAGCGCTCCGATCGGGCCACAGAGCCTAAGAAGCCGCCGATAGCGAAAGTTCCCGCAAGCATTCCGGCGAAGCCCGCTTTTTCTGAAATTAGAGAAAAGTGGAATTCACTATCTGCAGCCGAGCAAGAAGAAGCTATCGACAAGGGGAATCTGGTAGTTGAAGGGAAAGAGAGGCCAGCATGAGAGGCGCATCGAGTCACGACGGAAAGATGCACGGCAACATCCAGACAATCGAACGCTATGACGAATCAAAGGGCCACAAGCCCGCGAAGCCGAAACCAACGGGCGGCGAATCTGGCGGCGAGCACGAAGCAAGCGGGATGGATGAAATCAAGCAAGTCGCGATGGAGCATGGCCCAGCCCACAAGCTCACAATCGAGCACGATCACGATGGCGGCGAGCACAAGATCACTTCGCATCACGAAGATGGCCACGTGCATCGCTCGACGCACAGCTCGCCCGCTGAAGCCCACGCTGCCGCCGCACATCTTGGCGGCGCAAGCGACACGAACGAATTGCAGGAAGCCCATACCGGGATGCAGGAAGAAGACACCTTGCATGAAGCCGGGCACCGCAGCGGGATCGAGCGCAGTTCCCACCACACTCGCGCCGGTGAAGGTTTCATGCCCGATCACGGCATCGACTGATGCGCAAAGCGGAATACCCGCCAGGGCACCGGGCTGGTATGCGCGTGCCCCGCGGCGGATCGATGTGCGCGAATTGCCAGTTCCTCGGCGAAGACAAGAAGACTTGCACGAACGAGTACTTCATCAAGTGGAACGGCTCGGAAGTAATCCCGGCACCGGTCGATCAGTACTGCTCAGACTTTTACGAGCCAGGCCAGAAGTCTCATAGGTGGGTCAAGTAAATTCAATCAGGGAGGATCAGGGAATGGCGACACCAACGGGAATGCAGGCAGCCGCGTTTGATCTGGACCACATTTTCAAGTATCACTCGCCGACCGACGAGCAGCTTCCGAAGTACGAAGCGATCCGTGCGGCGGCGAAAGTCTTTGCAGCCGTAGTGATCGAAAACACTCCAAGAAGTGCGGATCAAACCGCCGCAATCCGATTACTACGTGAAGCCGTCATGACGGCGAACGCATCGATTGCACTCGGCGGCCGAACTTAGAATTTCATGCCGTCCTGGGAGATCATGCCGGATTTCCACTCCGGCACACTGCACAGCGGTCGCGGCGGTCCAATCGTCAAGAGCAAGAAGCAAGCGAAGGCGATACAGCTTTCCTATTTGCGCAAAGAAGGGCACGACATACCGGAAAAGCGCGGACTCGCGCACTCATACCGGAGGGCGAAACATGGCAGCTAGACATTGGATGCAAGCCGAATCAAGGCGCGAAAAACACGCCGGTACAAAAGGCGCGCTCACACGTAAAGCGCACCGCGCTGGCTACAGTTCGGCGACAGCGTACGCACATCATATTTCTGAAAGTGCATCGACGAAGACGAAACGACAGGCGAACATGGCTCTCGCCTATGCGAAAGCGCGCGGACATTAAATGGCTGACGAAGTCGAAACCCTCGAGGAAGAACAGCAGGAGACTTCCGAGCAGGAAGAAGAGGAATTCCTTCCCGGTGAATTGTGCCCAATCGATGCGACCAACGACCGCGTTGAACTCGTAGACGACGACTTCGGCACTGTCGAAGAAAAGGAAAATTGCCTCAAAGGACTCGCGAATAAAGCTTCGCAGCGTGATCTGACATCCCGCCGGCTCGAAGTCCGCGATGCTTGGAAAGCGCGCTATTTCTACCGCGGCAATCAGTATCTTTTGCCGGCGCGCAATGGCGCATGGGTTCTTCCGCACATGGTGCTCATGGGCGGGCAGTCCTACGACGATCACAACGACGAGACGAACGTCTACCTCGCTTTCGCCGACACGATCAATGCCGCGCTTTCGGCTGGGCTTCCGACAGTGCGCTTTGAAGCCGACGATCAAACGAATCCCGCCGATGTAGCCGCCGCGACGAACAGCGAAGGCGCGCGTCGCCTGATCGAGCGCGCCAACAACATGATCGTCATCCAGGAAGACATCGACCGCTTCCTCTGGACCGATGGCCGAGCGTGCGTTTATACCCGCTACGTCGTCGATGGGCAGCGATTCGGCTACGCGCAGCAAGGCGAGAGCGACGTCGATGAAGAGCTTTCCTATTTGCCGGCGCTTGAAGGCCAGGAAGATTTTGAAGAACTGGGGCCGGGCAAAGGCATTCCACGCGGGCAAGAAGTCATCGAAGCGTTCGGCGCAATCGAGACGAAGCTTCCGATGCAGGCCGCCGATCTTGATGCTTCGGACTATTTGCTGCTTTCGCGCGAGTTCGACATCACGCGAATGAAGTCGAAGTATCCGAAAAAAGCCGATCAGATCCAAGCGTTGAAATCGCCGACGGCAGAAAGCGAATACGAACGGCTTGCACGAACTTCGATCATGATGGGCACACGTCCGTCGAACATGACGAACGACGCGATGACTTACAATGTGACCGAATGCTTGGCGTGGCTACGGCCATCGTTCTTCAAAGCCGAAGACGACGACAATCTCCGCAAATGGCTGTATCAGAATTTCCCGAAAGGCGCGATGGTCGCGCAGTGCGGGATGACGTTCTGCGAAGCGCGCAACGAGGGCATGAACGATCATTGGACGCTGATCCATGCTCGGCCAGGCGACGGAATGCATCGCCCCGGCAATGGCACTCCATTGATCCCGCTTCAGGAAAAGCTCAACGACTGCATGGACCTCGTGCATCAGAGCTTCATGCATCTGATTCCGATCACATGGATCGATTCAGAAGGCATCGACTCGCAAGCATTGAACGAGATGCAGCGCGCTCCGGGCCAGTACCGGAAATTGAAGCGGAAGCCCGACAAAGAACTCTCAGCGAACTTCTACACCGAGCAGCAAATCCAGATTGCCGAAGGCTTGCTTGTCTACCTCGAGAAACTCTTTGGCGAGTTCGCGCAGTTCCTCTGCGGCGCTTTCCCGGCACTGTTTGGCGGGAACACTGGCTCGAACGACACGGCAAGCGGGATCAATTCGCAGCGCGATCAAGCGCTCGGCCGAGTTGGGCTGACTTGGCGGAATATCAAAGCGGCATACGCGAAGATCATGCGGCAAGCCGTGGCAGCGGCCGCTGAGTTCCGCAATTCTCCGATGTCTGGAGAAGTTCCCGGCGCCGGCGGGATGAAGGATCACCTTTCAATCAATCCGAACGACTTGAAAGGGAACGTTCGGTGCTTCCCTGACAGCGAAGAAGGTTTCCCCGAGTCGTGGGTCGCACAACGCGCCGTATGGACGCAGTTCGTGCAGATGGCCGATAAGAACCCGGTCATCGGCGCAATCTTCCAGAAGGTTCGGAACTTGATGGTTGCGAAAGACAAGATCGGCTTGCCGGATCTCGTTATTCCCGGCGCCGATGCTGCTGCGAATCAAGCTGGCGAAATCTTACAGCTCCTTGAAACGGGCCCGGTGCCGAATCCCGCGATCGAGCAGATGAAGCAATCCGTGCCGCCAAGTCTTGCCGCTGCACCGCCGGAAGCGCAGCAAATGGCTGCCGAAACTCTGAAAGCGGCAATCGCGAAGCTGCCGCCGACGGTTTCGACGGTGAAAGTCTTCCGGCTCGACAATGATGCCGCGCACATGGACTACATCGAGACTTGGGCCGAGTTACCTGAAGGGATTCGCGCACGCAACGAGAATCCTGACGGCTTCGCAAATGTGATGGCGCACTACGACGAGCACGCCGCGCAGAAAGCGCAGAAGGATGCAGCGAAAGCGCAGCCGGAACCAGCCAAGCCGCCGAGTGAGGCAATAAATTTTAAAGATCTTCCTCCCGAGGGTCAGGTACAACTAGCGGCGAAGGGTGGGATCAAGCTTGACCTCGGGAAGCTTCAAGCTGAAGATGCTCAGGACAAGGTAGCGGAAAACGGTTCAGGTGAGCCCGCACAGGTAGCGAGCTAGATCAGGGAGAGCGCGTATGGACGGCGAAGAACTGGGACTTATCGACGGATCAGGTACGGGCGATGAAGGCGGCGGTGGGGGAGACGGCG
>Ga0307476_10002264_pt1 | contig 11489 bp, 18 predicted proteins | sample atmos_gasesECM2C_2_FD_203314 | JGI IMG/M metagenome (GOLD analysis project Ga0307476, IMG submission 203314) | Hardwood forest soil microbial communities from Morgan-Monroe State Forest, Indiana, United States - atmos_gasesECM2C_05 | ecosystem: Environmental > Terrestrial > Soil > Temperate... | reverse complement strand
CCTTAAGGGCTGCTTCTTGCACGACCTCTTCAGCATCTGCCTCGCTCTTGAGAACCGAGTACGCGGTCAAGAAGACTGCCCGCTCGCAAGATTTTATCAATGCATGGAACAGTTCCCGTTCACCTGCAACAATGCGAGAGATGATCTCCGCTTCTGTGAGCGGCTGCCCGTCCATCGTGGTCGACGACGACTGCGTCTCGTTGCTATTCAAGCGGCAACCTGCAAATTACGAGCCAAGGATCAATACCATGTGGGACCAGGACTGCTTCTGCAGCAGCCGTGTGTTCCGCTGTGTCTCTGAACCTATCCATCTCCGCCCTTCGTGATCCACTTAGCTGGTATTTCCGTCCCACGACCTCTTGATGAAATCCCCAGAAAGAAAGTTACAGACACGCGGCGTGATGTGATCCCTTCTCAAGTTGTTCAGGCGTGCTTCAAGGTTACATTTGAGCGCAGCGCTGGGGAGTTGTTAATCGCTTGAGCGAAACCGTTTACGTAACTTTTCTCAACGCACCTCATCTGAATGGCAGACTCAGATCTTGATGTATGTGCCTTCTTAGCAAGATGTATTGACGATTCCCGACGTTTTCGGGAAAAGAAAAGGAAATTAAAGATATGAAGCTATCAACCATGTGCAAGAATCTGCTGCCTGGGCTGGCTCTGCTTCTGGCTACCAGCGCATTCGCAGCAAACAATGTCAACAAGGGTTCATTCGAGGTGTTTGAACCCATAACCGTCAGCGGACATCAACTGGTGCCGGGGCAGTACAAGCTCACCTGGGACGGAACAGGTTCTAACGTCGAACTAATGATCCTGTCGCACGGAAAACTGGTGGCCACCGTGCCGGCTCAGTTGCTCGACCTGAGTCAAGGCGAGCGTGACAACGCGACCGTGTCGCGCACCAACGATGATGGCAGCCAGTCTCTGACCCAGATCGACTTCGCCGGCAAGAAGTACGCGCTGGCATTTGGCGACGAGTCGGCGGCGACTACCTCAGCATCGCCGGATGGCAGCCAGTAAGTACCCTGGGTACGCAACCAGGTCCCTCCAGCTGCACCAGGCGCAACAGCGGCTTTGCCATGCTTGCGCCTGGTGTTGGGAGGGCCATAGAGTCAATGTCTCAGGAGCTTGGCAACATGTCTTCAATTCGTAAAGCAACGGTGATGGAGTACCCGAGGGTCGAAACCGAGTCCTCACCATTCGTGTATCCCACAATCGGACTACTTATTCACGCTGTGGAGTCCGATGAATTTGCCGAGTTCGTTAGGAAGCTGCCGAAATCGACTTGGTTTTGCGAGGTCGCGGAAGCTTAGCTCAGTTCTCGATCATAAGATCACATTTGCGACGGAGCGTGGAGTGAGGGCGCTAGCCGTTCATTAACGACTGTGGAGTGACAAGATCCTACCCGATCTTAAGCGAGATTCCAGCATTAATGACAAACAAGGAGGCAGTATGTCGACGGCAAAGCTTGTAGTTATTTACCCTGTTCCAACGGATATTGAACAGTTCGAGCGGCTCTATCTTGAGCAACACGTTCCGATGGCCGTTGATAGGCTCGCAGGCAAGACAAAGATCGTGGCGACGAAGGTTTTAGGTTCGGCGCAAGGTGGCCTCGCACCCTTCCATAGGATTGCAGAAATCCATTTTCCTTCGATGTCGGCGTTGCATGCGTGTGCGGCTACTGAAGGAGCACAAGAGACTCTTGCGAACGCTGTTTCCATTTCGACGGGTGGCCCACCGATTTTCATCGTTGCGGAAGAAGAGACCTTCGTGTTCTAAGGTTGAGTTGTGACTTATAGGCACTTCTTAGGATGGCTTACTCCTGGTGGTCATTGAGACGGTCGAGCTGTCGAGCTAGGATCGCGACACCCGACCCTCAATGTGCAGGCGGTTATCGGGGGAATTTGGCTGCTCGCAGGTCGTACGTTCGTAGCAGCGAGGAGAGCTAAAGTGGAGAGCCCGCAAAGTGCCCCGAGCCCAAGACTCTAACACGGCCGACTCGTGACACTCGAACTCTTTCCGCGTTGGATGTCATAGACCCTGTCGCGCAATATCGGCGGGATTTTCCAGAATGGCACCCTGGCCAGGGCCACCCACTCCACCTGAATTTGCTGGCCATTCGCTGCTCGGATGTGCGGACGATAGCCTACGCTTCGAGCTGCGCAGAGAGCTTTCCTATACGCCGCATCCGCTTGTTGGGGTTCTTCCGTGGTTGTGGCGGTACTAACCGAAGACAATGCGGACAGAATCTCGGTCTTCAACGTTATGAGGTTAATGCTCCCAGGGAGTGCTCTGCGTTCTTCTATTGTTTTCATGTTCCCTTCCGAATTGATATTCGTGCGCACGCTGACGTCTTGCGCCATAGATGTTTTCACCAGTTCCGATGGTCCGATGCTATTCATTCACTCAAAGTTATGCCCCCTAGCTTTGGTATCCGGAAGGAATGAAACGTTTGCCTTGGGGCGGGCGCCGGTGCGCGAGTCTCCGGCAAACGGTGGATTCGTTGAGGATTTTCAGGTGGAAGTGGCGATTTATGGGTCCCCGGTCAAGCCGCGGTCGGTTAGCCTTTTACTGACGAACCGCTTTCCCAACAGAACTGCCTCCACTGCGTTCAACAGCTCAACCGCGGCATCCGACTTCGAGACGTAGCCGGTTGCACCCGATTCCAAATTATTGTTCTTAACCGGAAACGACGTGGTGGTGCTGGACATTGGCCTCCCGAAGCTGAATGGGATCGAATCTGCTCGACAAATCCGCTTGGTCTCGATTCCGAGGTGGCACGCGAAGCCTTGTGCACTGGAACCTTTCGAAATCATCTACTAGGAGGATCCGGATTAAAGTAGGAGAACACGAAGATACCCTTCTTAGCGCCAATATCCAACCTCCACGAGACAGACAGCGACGGTCGCACCGCCATGACTCCGCTGCGGTGTTGCAGCGAATTACTTCAAGTGAATGGGGGTCTTCGTGAAAAACACCAGCCAAGCCCCGGAGCTCTGGGCCGCACGGTGCGCCTCTGCTGCCGTCCAGAACGAGGCTCCCAGCAGGACCAGGTCTTTGATCAGAAATTGGCCGGCATCGCCAAGGACGGGGAAGCCGTACTTCAACTGCACCGCGCCGGGTGTTGAGAACAGGAAGCTGACGGTGAGCAAGAAGGTTACAACCGCCGCTAAACTACCTACGAACGATGCCTTCGGGGAGAGCGGGCGAAGCGCCATGAGAGCGGCAGTAGCAATCTCAATGACACCGATTACGTTGGAAACCCCTTGTACGCCGAGCAGGTTATACATCCACGACATGAGCGGGCTGTGCTCAACCAACGACTGGATGGCCGCTGCTTCTCCTGAAGTGAACTTCAGCACTCCAATGAACAATAAGACCACGACCAATCCGTATCGCGAGACGATAATCCCTATCGCTTCCAGCCGGGACTGAATTCGCGCTGAAGCCACTCCCTGTATTGCACGATCGATATCTTTGCCATCTGCACTCAATATGTCCATCCCAGCCTCCCAAGAAATGCCTCACGCACCATCACAGATTCCGGAAGGGTTGGAAAAGTTACGTCGACATAGCGAACGAGCCAGTGCATTTCGGAAGACAGCAATTTACCCCGGCGCTCCGACATGTCTGTGCTATTAGCACGATTTGCGAGTAATGGCACAAATCCTGTCCCCGTGCATGAATTCCTGCACTCCTAACCGCGATCCGCCTGGGGTCAGAACCGCAGAGATCGTCTAACTACTTGAGCAAGTTGCAATTAGAGATCTGTCGCTTCCCAGCTTTGAAAACGAGTGGCTAGCTCATCCTTTTTGACCGTGCACAAATTCGTGCACACGCGAAGGCTTGCCGAGGTGTGATTTTTCGTCTAGCCCGACGTTAACTCCAATATTCAATGCCGGGTCGATCAAGTGCCAGGCTCCGATTGCAGGAATTCGTGCAGCAGAAATATTTCTCGCCGAGAACGATGGCCATGGTTCATTGTTCGAAAGCTCAGGTCTGAAGGAAGCGATGACGAAGTTATGAGCCATGGATCAAGAGACGAACACCGCAGCGTTGGCCATTGCACCGGGCGTCCGAGAAGTTGTTTCTGAAGATGGAGCCGCTCTGTTAGATGTTGAACAAGGAATTTGCTTCAGCCTCAACCCGGTCGGACTCAGGATCTGGGAGTTGCTGAAGAAGGGATGTTCTCTTGAGCAGATTGCGGACGAACTGGGACAGGAATTTCCTGTGAGCCGACCTCAGCTTGTTTCAGATGCCAGGGAATTCATTGCGGCGCTCGAAGAGAAACAGTTGATTCGCAGGCCGAACCAGACGACATCTAGGGGCGCCGGGTTCTTCGAGAACTTACTGCGGCGCAAGAGACGCTCTTCGGCCCAATGACCTGGCCGCTCTGCGGCAGTCAGCCTTGCCTCCGGATGGTGATTGGCGGCCAGACGTGAACGACTTGGCCGATGATCGATGCCGCACGCGGTGTCTTGAAGATCATTACGGGCTGATGCGAAGTCGGATAGGGCACGATGAACAAGGTTTTCGCGCGTCAGGAAACACTCTTCTCGTTTACCTTGCTATCCTCCGCCAATGCCGCGGGTACGACGTTGACCCGGACATGCCCGTCTTTGAGAGCTGCCACTGTGATGGTTATGGCGCGCTTTTCGATGAGTGGCATCAGTTCGATGAACATGGACTTCCCTTTCTTTACTGCATGAGCCCGGTCAATGATTGAGCGCGAAGTCAGTCGATGGGCGAGAACAATTTGGAGTGTTTCGCAAACACCGGGGTAAGCTCCTCTGGACCGACAGTCTCCCAATTGTGAAGAGCAACGCGACGAAGAAACCCCCACTCCTCGCCAAGGACGCGAGAAGTGGGGGCTCAGACCAAGTGGACCGAAAACCGAAGCAGCCGGTGTGTCACCCTGTACTGTTAGAAAGCTGCCATTCCTTCCAGGCCAGCATCTTCGGAGAGCCCGCCTGCATCGCCCAGGCTGGTAAGGGTTCCGTCCTGATTGATAGCAAAAATGCTGACGGTGCCGGTACCTGAATCGAGCGTGTAAAGATATTTGCCGTCTGAAGTAACAACTATCTCCAGGTTGATGCTTCCGCTCGGATTCGTTCCCACCACGGTTCCGGAGACGGGCGTCAACGCCCCGCTTGCGCTAAGAGCGAAAGCCGAGATGGTGGAAGATGCGGAATTCGAGGTATATACGAACTGGCCGTTGGGAGTGACCGCCAGCCAGCACGTTGCCGCCCCCAGAGTTGGAACGCTGGCGCTGATGGGAGTGAGTGTTCCGTTACTGACGACTGTATAGGAAGAGATCGCGGATGCATTCGTTCCGCCGGTTGGCCCGGTCTCGGCCACCAGAGCTGTTCCGTTGGGTGCGAATGAGACCGCAAACGCGCCTGGACCGGCACTCGGATTCACCACGATTGGACCCAGCGTGCCGTTGCTTTGAACGTGGAAGGCATCGATGTTGTTGGTTAGCTTTTCCGTGACCAATAGGAACTCTCCGTCTGGACTAAAGGATAACGACCCGGGTCCGGAGGTTCCGGTGCTCAGATAAGTGGTTGATCCCGCGATTTGCTTCAGGTGCCCATCCGGGGCGAGACGGAAACCCACAAGGTCGCTCGCGCCACCGGCATTTACCACGTAGACCAAACTTCCGTGCTGGGCAACCGCAACTGGCTCACTGCCGCCGCAAGGAACGGTCTCCAGCAGAGTGAGGTTCGAACCCCTGACTTGAAATGCGGAAATATTCCCGCTACCCGCATTCACTGCGAATAGTAGTGTGTGCTTTTCGTTCAGCGTTAAAGCACCTTGTGATCCCAACGGGTCGGTAACACCACCGCTGCCCCGGCCTCCAGTTGGAAATGTTTGTCCTTCCTCTAGCGAACCATCCGAATTGCGCTTGTAGGCGACGATCTGATTGTTGTTGGCTGTATTGGTCATGACGAATACTGCTCCGCCGGCGGCACTGCCTGTTTGAGCCTTACTGTGGGCTGGCAACACTGCGCTCATTGCCAAAACTGTGGTCAACAGGACATGAGACATCTTCAACATGGAGTGCTCCTTAGAGTTGACAGATTATGCGGGCCTCGGATTTTGGAACCACACTTCCGGGTATAGCAGTCCCTGGATAACGGGCCGCGCTTTCGTGAGAGTAATGAGAATGACGGAAGTTACAACTTCTGGTTGTGGATTCTTGGAACTGAAATGAAACCTGGAGAATGCGGATTTGTTTTCGTCCGATCTCTATAGTTCCTGCCTTCTCAACTCACTGAGAGCCTGAAGAGTTGCAATCTAAGTAATTTATTGGACTAAGACTCCCAGCCTGCAACTTTTCCTCAGAGGCGGCATCAAGAAGGAGAACGAAGGACCATGGTTCAACGGGAGGGGCCTGTGAATTCGAGCGCCGTCCGCAACGAGGCTCTGGCGGCAGTCTTGAGGGAACGCACCAACTCCCTTCCAGTACCTACGGGCGCTCCGAAATCTCGAAATGATACCAGTCCTCGATCGGGAAACTATCTTGCATCCGTGTCTTGATCTCGCCAAGATAGAGCGTGAGTGCATGACGCTCGACGTCTCTGGACACTACTCGCGACCTGACCTATTTCGCTTCAGCGTTGCCGGGGAAAGAAGAGCATAGAAGATGTCAGTTTCTTATTTGCGCGAAGCTGTAAAAGACGGCGATTCAGAGAAGCTCATTCGCTTCGTACGCCTGCACCTTGGCGATGGCAACGAAAATGTCGGCAGGAAAGAGATCGACAAGTCCTGGACCGAAGCCCTGAAGATTCTTCTGCATGATCAGGAGCCAGATTGCGACTTCATCGAGCAAACCATGCAGAAGGATTCATCCACACTGGCGTTGCTTTACTTTCGTCTGCACTTTTATTTCATTCGCAATTCAGGGGAATGGATTCACGATGGCAGCCGCTAATTTGCACACCTCGAAGACAACGGAGTCGCCGGTCGACCCCCGGGAGAGCGGAACTCAACTCCGCCCCGGCCTCTGGCAGACGATCAACGAGCGTTATCCCGGCTCGATGATCACCAAGAGCAAGTTCATACCTCTGGCGCGACTCGCCAAGCCGCTGAAGGACAGCATTGTCTGCCTCATCAGTTCTTGCGGTGTACACCTCAAGCGGGACCGTCCGATGGAGGTGGCGCATCCTTTGGGCGACTTCAGCTTCCGTCGCGTGCCCTCCGACGCCCGGCAACCTGATCTAGTCATTCATCAACTCAAATATCCGCATGACGATGCTGACGTGGACATTAATGTCATCTTCCCTATCGAGCGATTACAGGACTTAGCGGCTGAAGGACTCATTGGCGGGCTCACAAGAAATTTCTTCAGCTTCATCGGCTACAACATGGATCCGGAGCGGTTCGAGGCTACGGTAGCCGAGGGCATTGCCCGCGAAGTCGATGAAGAAGAGCGGGCGGACTTTGCCCTGCTCGCTCCGGCCTGACCAATTTGTCATCAGTCGGTCGGACTGATTCAGAGAAAGATCGAAGAACGCGGAATTCCGACTGTCTCGATCACGGTGGCCAAAGACGTGACCCGCGCCATCAAAGCTCCGCGGGCGGTTTTCGTTCCCTGGCCAATGGGCCATCACTTTGGTGCGCCTTTCTGTACCCGTGTCCAGCGACAGGTGATTCTCGCTGCCTTCGAAGCTGTTCAGACGATTAAGCAAAGCGGGACGGTCGTCGATCTCCCCATCCCTTGGGCACAAGTGCGGCAGGAATCAAGATCTCTCACCAAGCAAGGGAGAAGATTATAGGCTCTTCTTTCTTCGCGAGTCGAAGGTTTTGTGGCACTCCAGGTAGATGTGCTTCCAAAGTCCGTGTCTGCTGCCTCAGATGTAACCTTTCAGAACGACCCGAATCGCACAAGAGAACCAGGATCTCAAAAAACGGGGATTGGGCCGCGCCGGATTCTGGACCCTGCTCGGTGAAGCGTTGGGCTTGATACTCGCGGATGTGCTGCGGTCCCAGGCGATCGGGCGGACAGTGGAAGTGCTGGGAGAACCGCTCGATAAAGCGAATATACCGCTGTGTGGTAGCTTCAGAGTTAATGACGTCGCTGGAGTTCCTCCGGCATCATTTTGCGTAGATGGGTCACAGGGACCTCCTTGTGACCCACAGTTATCTGAGCCAAAAATCAGGACTGCCGACATCACCCACGCGGCCAGCGTCCGCCGCGCCAAAAGCTTCGTTCTGGCGGGCTAAGCGGAAGTTAGTCTAAAGAGGGGGTGGCCGGCCGTAACCGCACAAGACTTTAGAAAGACTGTGAGAACCGCCGTTCCAAGAACTCGCCTAGCTTGGCGGTCGACTTGAATTGCGGGATCGGCTCCAAGTCTTTGAACGCAGAAGTGAACGCATTGGAGAGACTCCAGATCGTTCGCGGCCGAAATTCCTCGTATTGGCAAAAAGCAGCGTCAGCTCATGCGAGAACCGTTCGCGGTCGTGCAAGATTCTGGTTCCGTCTTCTTCCTCTTCTTCCCAATGGTCGGCGAATTTCACAGAGCGTTCGCCACAATGGGATCATCGCGTAATGAACATCAAGGACTTCGCGCTCAAGCACAGGCTGAAGCTGCGCTGGGACAGGGATGACGAATCTGGAGGCGCTGAAGATCAAGCCAGCCAGCATAAAGGGCTGGCTGGAGGGCGTGCAGGACGAAGAGGATTTGGAGAATCCAATCATCGACAAAATCCGCAACGTCATGCGTCTGGTATACGTCTCGGCGCAAGCCAACGACCTGATCCCCATCGACGCGATCAGTCCTGTAAACCACGTTCACATCAGCACCACCACGGACTACGAAGCATTACTGGTAACTCCGCAACAGGCTTGGGACATCATCTGCCGCATGAAAGTTTTCGAGCGGCTGCTGGCTGTCCTGATCGCAGTAACCGGGCTTCGCATCGGCGAGGTACTGGCCCTGCGATGGTGCAACGTGGATTGGGCACAGGGACTAGTCTTTGTCCGTTCAAATTTCGTGCGTGGCGTATTCGGCGAGCCGAAGTCACCAGCCAGCAAGAAGCCGGTAGTGTTACACCCGCTAGTGTTGAGTCTGCTAAAGAACTGGCGGGAAACTACGGTGTATGCGGGCGACCAGGACTTCGTATTCGCATCGGTACGTCTCCACGGAAAGGGTCCACGGGTACCGAATATGCTGGTGAAAACTCATCTCAGACCAGCGGCCAAACAGGTGATCGATGTTCCAGAAGGTCACAGGTTCGGCTTTCACAACCTGCGCCATGCCTTGTCCTCTTTTCTGGTCGAGACCGGGACCGATCCGAAGACCATTCAGGACATGCTGCGCTGGGCCGACCCAACGATGCTAATGCGGACCTACGCGCACAGTCGCATGGACAAGCGGCGGGAAGCGCAGGGAAAAATGGTTGCGGCGATGGGCTTGACCGAAGACACGATTCACCTGATTCAGTAGCCGTGGGTGAGCGACCGTGGGTGATTTCGTTACTTTCCGACCATCAGTGTCTTCAGGGACATGCGCTTAAACCCGCATGGATACTGGATGGAATGATGGTGGCCAGGGACGGAGTTGAACCGCCGACGCCAGCCTTTTCAGGGCTGTATTCTTTGAGCCTAAACCCTTTTTCATTCAACAACTTAATCCGTCAAGATGGCTGATTTATTGTGACCATTCTGTGACCAGCGCCGATGTTCGCCTAAGCGTCGACCCCAATCTCACAGCCGTGTCGCTTGCCAGCGACCGGTCGATCTCGCACGAGCCGACTGTCGTTACTAATCCACTGCCGGGCTTGATTACCTCCAGTTCGGCGACCAACTGGGAACTACTCGATTCGTGGACACAAGCGCGCGTTTCTGGATACTAATCGGCTCAAGACGAATCGATGATCCTCACTTGGTAAACCTCGGCCATACCCGAACCCAGGTACTTGCGCGCTAGGCAATGTAGTCGGCCGTGATCCGCCGAAATAAGCGTCGGCCTATCAGGCGGCTTTGGACCGCTGCAAGCGTTCGACGAGAGCGGATAGACTGACTTTGCATTCTGATGAGCGATGGCAGAAAAATGTGTGTCGCTGGAGCCATTCCAGCGCATTTCTTCAAACGATGGTTCATAAATCAATGGCTCAACCATAGGATCGCCGGTACCGTAATTACCAAAGCGAGCGTCGAGAGAAGAAGCATCGAAGCGGCTTCTGACTCGACCGCTTTGTACCGGGCTGCAAAGAGCACGACCACGGTGGCCAGGGGAAAGCTGCAGCACACCAACGCCTCACGCGCGAACGGACTAACAACGTGCAACAGATGCAGTAAGGCGAATAGAACCGCGGATTGCACGGTGACACGAGCAAGAGTTCCAACCAATACGGCAGGCGAAAAGCGGATTGGATGAGCCGCGAGGACGAGACCTACCGCAAACACCGCTACTCCGGAAGTAGCCGAGCCAATCAGTTCGAAACAGCTAGCTATCACGGCTGGCAGGTGAATGCTCAAAAGGACAACAGCAATTCCCAGAATTGGCCCCCATAGAAGTGGCGATTTCAAGCCAGCATTCAGTCCGGATACGATAGCGCTCGGCTTCGAAGGATTCGCGGTGGCTCTTTGATCTTTTGCCGCTGCATCCATCTCTAAAAGGATCACTGCCGGAGGTACGGTTAGGTTAATCGCCAGGGCCACGAGTCCGACCGTACCCCCGCTGGTTCGGCCTAAAAGTGGTTCGAGAACGGCAAGGCCAAAGACTGGTGTCGCGGAGGTCGCGAGCATTAGCGCATAGATAATGGAAGCCGTCCCCCTGAGCGACTTCATCATTCGCAAGAGGAACCACGCAGCCACGAAAAGCCCGGTGTGGGAGAGAATCAGCGCCAGAACAAGACGACCTTGCTGCAGCAGAAGATCTTTCGGAATGTCGGTCATGCTGACGAAAAGAGACGCCGGCAGGGCAAAAGTAAGCGCAAGCTTGCTCAAGCCCGCAGACTGGTCCGCATCGAAAGCATTGCGCTTGCCAGCCAGGTAACCAAGCACAAGCACAAAGAAGACAGGAGTTAACGCTCCGAATAGTCCACCGATGTTCATAAAAGATTTCCTCTAGAACGCTGCCAAAAACGTCTTTAAAACTCCACCTTGGTTCTGAATCCGAAAACTACAGCGCGCTGCGCTCGTGCGCCCACATTCGCGTAGTACTGAATGACCGGCTGAATAAGAAGCATGGGCAAGGGATCGAGTAGTGTGTTGAATTCAACGCCATGCTCCGTTTTCCATGCGGGCGTGCCAGGTGGAATGAACTGCGGGCTCAGGCTGTTTCGCACATAACCCACCGACATGGTGTTGTGAATGTGCACAGGCAGCGGCTCGTTGAATCGCACTCCCACTGTCAGCAGTGTGTTATTCCGGTTGACATCTGGCGGGCTCCAGTCATAGGCGAACGTACCGTCTATTCCCCTTGCCCTTTCGGGTCAACGCGCCACAGGGCTTGGCTCGCCATCCAGTACAAGAGGTAATT